>Ga0187818_10001031_pt1 | contig 10960 bp, 8 predicted proteins | sample NC_wetland_sal_i_14_FD_130581 | JGI IMG/M metagenome (GOLD analysis project Ga0187818, IMG submission 130581) | Wetland sediment microbial communities from Neuse River Estuary, North Carolina, USA - SO4_3 | ecosystem: Environmental > Aquatic > Freshwater > Wetlands > Sediment | place: USA: North...
CGGGTCCCTTGAAACCGTAGGTATACTCCTTGGAGAAGCCGGAAATTCCCTTGATCGTATGGCAAATCGCGCAGGGCGCGTTGGCGAAGATCTTGGCGCCGGCGGCGATCGGACCGGTTTCGGGCGGTTTGGCGGGAGCCTCGAGCTGATGCTTCACCCATTGATCAAAGTCGGCCTGGGTATCGACGAAGACGCGAAAGCGCATATTGGCGTGGGAATCGCCGCAGAACTCGGTGCATTGGCCGTAATATTGGCCCGGCACTTCGGCGACCAGGGTGATCTGGTTTTCCTGGCCGGGAACGACGTCACGTTTGCCACCGACGGCGGGCATGAAGAAGCTGTGAATAACGTCGTTGGAGACCATCTCGAAATGGATTTGGCGATTGATCGGGATGTGAAATTCGTCGCCGGTCTCGACGCCGAGCGTCGGATACTGGAACTCCCACCACCATTGATGGGCGATGACACGGACTTGCAGGGTATCGGCGGGCCAACTGGAGGGCTGGGTGCGAACGATTGCGCGCACGGTCGGGACGGTGATCGCAACCAGGATGAGAGCTGGAATCACGGTCCAAGCCAGTTCCAGGTAGGTGTCGTGGTGCTTGGTGGAGGGGACTCCGGGCTGTCCGGGGCGGCTGGAGTAAACGAACACCGCCAGCACCATCACGATGGCGACGACGACCAAGATGATCGAGTCCCACACGGTCACGTTCCAGAAGATGCGGGTCATCTCCCGCGTCAGTTCGGAGGTGGGTGAGAGCGTGTCCAAGGGGTAGGCGGAGGTTGCATCGCCCGCATAGGCGGTTGCCCCGGCCATCCAGAAAGCCCCGAGCACGGAGCAAGCAAGTCTCAGCTTGTGGCCCAGTGCTCTCATCACTCGCCTCCATCCGCGCCGGGAGCCGCGGCCGAGGCCACGATCCTCAGGCCAGGCAGGGCGCACAAAATGAACGCGCCAAGGAATCCAGCGGTTACACACAATTCGACCCATCCGAAAGGCAGTTTGTTGGGAGAAAGCGCAGGGACGATCAGGATGTAATACAGGTCCCAGACGCCGATCAGGCCAAGCACGGCCACGGTCCCCAGGATTCTCGGGGTTTTCTTGCTCCGCACGCTCATCAGCACGGTAAACGGGACCACCCAGATTAGAATCGGCGCCAGCCAGCCCAGCGGCGACCAGGGCGCGTGCCACAGGCGGACCAGCAGGAAAAACGTTTCAGCGGGAAAATCGCCGTACCAGATCACGAGATATTGCGCGAAGGAGAGATATATCCAGAAGACCGAGAAAGCGAACACCAGCTTGCCATAGTCATGGAGGATCGTAGGAGCGGTGAAGGCGTTGCCGGGACCGAGCAGGCGGCGGAATTGGACCGCGCTGAAAGCCATCGCCACCGCCGCACTCCAAAAGCAGGTCGCGAAGAACCACCATCCGAACAAGGTGCTGTGCCATTGCGGGGAGAGCGACATCACGAGATCGAAAGCGAAGAGCGAATAGGTGAAGCAGTAAAGGATCGCGATAATCGGAGCGAGGCGGCGCAGCGCCGGGGGCGGCATCTCGATGTCGCTGGCCGAATTGGTCCAGCGCACGGCGTCTGGCCCGCGCGATGCGCCGACGAACCATGCGCTCAGGAGCGCCATGATGAGGAGTGCGGCGCCGTCGCGGGCAAAGAGAAAGGGGACGTTCAGCCATACGGTCCGGTTAGGCGGAAGCGGATGGGTGATCCAGGGAAAGATATGATCGCGGCCGATAAAGACGCCGGCAAAAAGGACGACCGCCAGCGGCAGAAATAGCCAAAAGGACTCGGCCAGACGGTATGGCACGGAACCGGCCCAGCGCCCCTGTACGAGATAGAAGGCGCATGAGCAGACCACGCCGGCCTGCGCGATACCCATGAAATAGAGCAGATTCACGAGCCACGTTTGCCAAACGCGATCGGCCTGACCCGCGCCCAGCGCGGCAACCAGGCCGATGAGGCCGATGGCAAGGAGCGCGATGGCGATGGTGTTCAGACGCTGCCAGTTGACTTGCACCGGTGCACGCAGCGGCCTGACCGCGGCGGCTCCCAGCGATGCGGGTTGATTAGCGCTCATCTTGACAGGCCTTTAATGGTGCGAGGGCACTCCCTGAGTTATGACGGCTTCGCGCGCAATGTCTTCGGCACCGGCGTCGCGCAGCAGCGATTCGAGCCTGGAGACTTCATTTTCAGCGCAACGAACAACGAGGCCAAACTTGTCGGCGCCGAAACGCGAACGGTAGCCCGCCGCCGAATCGAATGCGGGCAGACAGCTATGGAAGAGGAAACCGAGCAAGCCCGACAAGCCCCCCATCAGGATCATCAGTTCGAACATGATGATGATGTAGGGCGGGATGGAAGCTATCGGCCTGCCGCCGACGTTGAGGTTCCATTCGTAAGACGTCCCCACGGTCAGGGCGATGGCGGTCAGAATTCCGGTGATGCCACCGGTCAGGACCCACCAGCGCACCGGGCTGCGGCCCTGGCCGCGGGCCTCGCTGGTGGCCTCGAGAATCTTCTCGCTGGGAAACGGCGCGAACGCACTGAAATCGTGGACATGGGCGCGGTGCAAGGCCTCGATTCCCTGGGCGCACTCGTCGTCGCTCGAAAAGGTTGAAATTAGGGCAATCCCGTCGCTCATGCTGCCTTCCGATAGGGATAAGTCTCGCGCACCGCATGCCTCAGCCAGCCGATGCCTTCCTTGAGTTCGGTCATCGACACAATCGGCATGAACTTGGCGAACAGCGAGAAATTCATCAGGAACCAGCCAAAGCTGCCGACCGTGATGACAACCTCGGTGAGTTTCGGCACGTAGAAGCGCCATTGTGACGGTTCGGTGTTAGTCGCCAGCGAGCCGGCGATGATGACGAAGCGCTCCAGCCACATGCCGATGTTGACGAAGATCGAGATGATGAACAGGCAGACCGTGTTGGTACGAATCCGCGGGATGAAGAGCAGCAGCGGAATCGCACAATTGCACGCCACCATCATCCAGAACAGATAACCCTGGGGTCCGTAATAGCGCTGGTTGAAGGTCATAATCTCGATCGGATCCTGCGTGTACCAGACCATGAAGGATTCGGTCGCATAGGAGTAGGTGATGATGAGAGAGGTAAGGAGGACGACCTTGGCGAGGTTGTCGAGATGCCAGATCGTCACCAGGTCTTCGATCTTCATCAGCTTGCGCATCGGGATAATCAGCGTCAGAACGAGCCCGCATCCAGAGAAGATCGCGCCGGCGACGAAGTAGGGGGCGAAGATGGTGCTGTGCCATCCGGGCAGTTGCGTCATGGCGAAATCCCATGACACGACGCTGTGCACCGAGAGCACCAGTGGCGTGGCGAAGCCGGCCAGCAGCAGGTAGACCATCGAGAAGTTACGCCACTGCCGATCGGTCCCCTGCCATCCGAAGGAGAGGATGGTGTAGAGGGTTTTGCGCCATCCGGTGGAGACCTCGCGCGCATTGGCGAGGTCGGGAATCAAGCCGGTGAAGAGGAACACCGTGCTGATAGTCAGATAGGTGCTGATCGCGAAGAAATCCCACACCAGTGGGGAACGGAAGTCCGGTTGCAGAAAGCGCTCGTTGGGATACGGCACGCACCAATAAAAGAACCACACCCGGCCGAGGTGGATCAGCGGGAAAAGGCCGGCGGTGAGCACGGCGAACACGGTCATGGTCTCGGCACAACGATAAACGGCGGTCCGCCATCGGACGCGGAACAGGAAGAGAATCGCGGAGATCAGCGTTCCCGAGTGCGCGATACCGACCCAGAAAACGAAGTCGGTGATGTAGACCGCCCACATATTGGGCTGGCCATACCCGGTCACGCCCAGTCCCTTGTAAATCTGGTTGGTCCAGAAGATCATCCCGAGCGCGGTCAGGAAGGCACAGAAGGCCACCCATAGCCAATACTTGAGGCCGCCGGGCGCCATCGCCCGCTGCACATTGCGGTCGATGTCGATGTAGCTCGGCTGGAGGTTGGTTTCGACGGCAGCAGCCATTTATGCCTTCTCCCGATAAAGCGTCCGAAGGTAGGTGACCTGAGGCAGAGCGTTGTTTTCCGGCAGCATCGTGTAGTTGCGCAGCTTGTTGTCTGCCCGCCGCTTGAGCACGGCGCTGTTCGGATCGTTAAGGTCGCCAAAAGTGATCGCACGGGCGGGACAGGCCTGCGCGCAGGCTGGAATGATTTCGCCGTCGACCAGGTTGCGGTTCTCGGTGCGGGCGTTGATCTCGGCGGTGGTGATGCGCTGGATGCAGAAGGTGCATTTCTCCATCACGCCGGCGCCGCGGACGGTGACGTCGGGGTTGAGCTGGAGGTTCAACGGCTCAGGCCATTCCGGAGCATACCAGTTGAATCGGCGCACCTTGTAGGGGCAATTGTTCTCGCAAAAACGGGTGCCGATGCAGCGGTTGTAGATCTGGGCGTTGAGGCCCTCGGACGTGTGGCTCGAGGCAAACACTGGACAGACCGGCTCGCACGGCGCATGGTCGCATTGCTGGCACATGATCGGCGCGATATAGAGCAGCGGCCCATGCGATTCCTCATCCGCGCGAGGGATGAAGCGCTCGACCCGAATCCAGGACATGATACGCCCGAGAGCGACGTTGTCCTTGCCCTCGACGCCGATATTGTTCTCGGCATAACAGGCGGCCACGCACGCACTGCATCCAGTGCATGAGTTCACATCAACCGTCATGCCCCACTTGTGTCCCGTATACTTGAAGGGCTCGTACATCTCGTGGGGGACGCCTTCCAGATGAGGCTCGCCCTCGACCTCGGGCACGACACCCTTGACCAGGTCGCCGATACTCATCGCCTCGATGATCGAGCGGCCCATCATGTCGCCCTTGCCCATCGGGGTGACGAGTTGGTGGCGCTTCTCGGTCTTGCGCGCTTGCACCCCGAGGCTGCGCGTACCTTCGGGCAGGTAGGCCCACAGATTCGCGCCCCGGCCGGCGGCATAGCGTCCGTAGGAGCTGTGCCCCTGGCCGATTGGCATCGCGATCACGCCCGGCTTCACCAGCGAGGTGATATGGACGGCCGTTTCGATCGGGCCGTTGGGCGTATCGATTTGAACCACGTCGATACCCGCGTACAGGCGCGTGCTTTCGTAGCTTTCCTTGATGCCGAGTTGCGCGGCGGTGTCCGGATGCATCTCGGCCCAGCCGTCCCACACGATCTGGCTGACCGGCTCGGGAATCTCCTGAAGCCAGGATTTGTTGGCGCCGCGCCCGTCGTAGAAGAAAATGTGCGGAAACGCGGCCAGCGTCAGGGGTCCGGAAGACGCGGCTTTGGGTTGAAGCTTCTGCGCCAAAACCGCCGAGCCGAGTTTCACGGCGGCCGGTTTGGCCTCTCGGAACACACCGCCCTTGCGCCTGGCGTCGTCCCAGAACGCCTGGCCGGTCGAGTCCGGAGCGAGCTTGCCCTGAAGATCCTGCCAGGCGGCATTGACCGCGTCGGAGGCGTTTTCCCAAGGAATACTTTGCGCCGAGGCGCCCGCGCCCAGGTGGGCGGATTCGATCAGAACGTCGTGCAAGGCCCGGCTGGGGAATACCGGCTGCATCACCGGCTGGCCCAAGCCATAGACACCGGCACGCGGGGCCGTATCACGCCAGCTTTCGAGCGCATGATGAACCGGCAGCAGGAGATGGGCAGCGGCGGCAGTCTCATCGGGCGCGTCGCCCATCCATGCAACGAACGGCACACGCTTCAGCGCTGCGGCGAATCCCCATGCCGGCGGCATCGAGTACACCGGGTTGGCGCCGCCAGCGACCACTACCACGTCAACCTGACCGTCGCGAATCGCCTGGATTACAGTCTTGACCTGATCGGGACGGGTCACCGCCTCGGCCGGCGAGCCGTCGAGAAAAACCATCGTGCGGCCGACGTTGCCGGTAACCGCATTGAGAATATAGGCAGCGATATAGGTCTGGGGGTCGTCGCCGCCGGGCAGCGCGACCGCGCCGTCAGCCTGTCCAAACCACGCGCCGAGCTTGTTGATGGTATCGACCGGGACGCCGCTCTGTTCACTGACCGTATGCGGATCGTAGGCGGCGGCGAAATTCTTTACGGCGTCGGCGGCAACCCCGGAGTCGCGGGAGATCCAGCCCTGGTTGACGACGACGTTGAGCACCGCCATCGCGACCGCACCCTCGGTGCCGGGATTGGCGGCAACCCATTCGTCGCAGCGGGCGCCAGTCGAGCCCAGACGTGCGCTGACGTAGGCGGCCTTGCCCAGCGTCAGACCGCCCTTGCGCATTCGCGGTGTGCGGAAATCCGCGTATTGGCGAGTATATTCGACCGGCGAGCCCCAGGTCTCGAGGAAATCCGCACCGAACGAGATGATCGTCTCGGCCTGATCGAGCTTGTAGAGCGGCAGGTCGCGGCGTCCGAAACAGGCGTCGGCGGCGGCGCGCGCCGGTTCTTCACCGATCCGCTCCCAGAAAGCGAGGCGGGCCGAACCGTAAGCCTGGAGCCATAGCGCGGTTACCTTGTCGAGTGTCGGCCCCTGCGAGGCGCCGATAAAAGCAATACGGTCCTTGCCGGCCTCGGCCGCAGCGGCGAGCCGGTCGTTGAACTCTTTGGTCGCCTGGTCCCACGCGATCTCCTGCAAGGAGCCATCTTCGGCGCGCTTGTGCGGCTTACCCAGGCGATCGGGATTGTAGAGACCCTGCAATGAGGCCTGGCCGCGGGCACAAATCGAGCCCTGGCTTATGGGGTCGGCAGGATTTCCTTCGAGCTTGATCACGCGGCCTTCGCGGACCCGCGCTACAAGACCACAACCAGCAGGGCATTCGGAGCAGGTGGTCGCGTAAAAAGTGGGAACTCCGGGAATAACGTTCTCGTCGGGAACGACGTAGGGGATTATCTTTCTGGCGGCCGGTTCACAACCCGGGATTGCCGCCGCGGCACCCGCCGTGGCAGCAAGCTTCAGGAACGACCGCCTGGACAGCCCATCTGACATTGGGGTTCCTCGCTCAGTGATGGCAGACAAAACAATCCTGGGTGGCGCCTCGTTTGACGTGGCAGTTGAGGCAGAAGCCCATGTTGATTTCGTGCACCGGCACCACCCGATCCATGGTCTCGACCGGGCCGTGGCATTCCTGGCAGGCCACGCCGGCCCATATATGCGGTTTGTGCACGAAGCGAACGAAATCGGGCAACGTATAGACGCGGTTCCAACGAATCTCGAAAGGCTCCTGATGGCGGTCGGTCCAGGGCTGGGTAATCGGCTTCAGGCCGCCCAGAAGCGCGCTTCCATGGCATCCCACGCATCGCTGCACCGGGGGAACGCCCGAGGTTTCCGAGCGCCGGGCATACTCGTGGCAGTACTCGCAGGGAATCTTGTTGATACCGGCATGCACGCGATGGCTGAACGGAATGGGCTGCTGCACGTCAACGCGGGGCGCCCAAGGCCGCTGGGAGAAAGCCACCGTGCCGATACCGCTCACGAAGAGGAGCAATGCGACAGGAATCAGTATGCGGTTCATCGTTTCAAATTTCGCTCACACCGCGGCCTGATGCACGGGCTCACCACAACCGCCCGCAGGCGTTGGCCGGATGAAATGCGGAGCACAAGTAACAAGCGCGGCGCCCGCGGTCAATCGGAACAGATGGGGAAACAGAGGTTGGCTTGAATTATCCACCGGTGCTCGTCTTTTTCCGAACCAAAAGCGGAAGAATAACTAACATTGCCGCGAGGGCTCCGCAAGCCAAAGTAATGACCTTAACTATTCAGCCGTGCCATAGCGTTACTCCTGGCGGGCTGGCGGGCGAAATTCGTGCTGAATCAAGAGCGCAAGCGCAGTTAGCGGTGAGAGCGGGCTGTGCGCCGCGGGCCAGAAGCGCGGCCCAATGACCAGCGGGGAGACCAAATTCGGCCCCGGGCAGGTTTCGGTGCCTGCCAAACTATGTTAATTACTTTGCAAGTTCTAACCCGGAGATACCTTCGTCAGGTGCAGATTAAGCTCGCCTCGCGGCTAGACCTTTTACCTCCCTACCTGTTCGCTGAACTCGACCGTTTGAAAAAAGAGGTCCAGCAGAAGGGTGTCGACGTTATCAGTCTGGGAATCGGCGACCCTGATCTGCCAACGCCGCCGCACATCGTCGAAGCGCTCAAGCGCACGGCCGAGCTGCCGGTAAACCATCGTTACCCGGACTACCAGGGACTCGACCGTTTTCGCGAGGCGGCGGCCGCCTGGTACAAGCGGCGCTTCGACGTGACCCTCGACCCCGCGCGCGAGGCGTGCGCGCTGATCGGGTCGAAGGAGGGAATCGCAAATTTCCCGGTGGCCGTGGTCGATCCGGGCGATATCGTGCTGATCCCGGACCCCGGCTACCCGGTGTATTACTCGGGATGCGTATTTAATGGTGGCGAGCCGTACTATATGCCGCTGCGCAGGGAAAACGCTTTTCTGCCGGACCTGGGAGCGATTCCGGCGGAAATCGCACGGCGCGCCAAGCTGATGTGGCTCAATTACCCGAACAATCCGACCGCGGCCACGGCCGAGCCGGAGTTTTTCCGCCGAGCGGTGAAGTTCGCCCTTGACAACAATATCGTTCTGGCGCACGACATCGCCTACTCCGAGATTGCGTTCGACGGTTACCGCGCTCCCAGCCTGTTGCAGATAGATGGGGCGCGGGAATGCGCGGTCGAGTTTCATTCGCTCTCGAAGACCTACTCGATGACCGGATGGCGGGTGGGTTTCGTAGTCGGCAACGCGCAACTGGTCGGAGGGCTGGGCACGGTCAAGACCAACATCGATTCGGGGGTTTTCCAGGCGGTACAGGAAGCGGCGATCGCCGCGCTTACCGGCAGCGACGAAAAGCTCAACGAATACTGCGCGATTTACAAGCAGCGGCGCGACCTGATGGTCGCGGCATTGCGTGCACTGGGACTGGAATGCGACGTGCCGCGCGCGACTTTCTATGTGTGGGCGCGGGTGCCCAAGGGCTATACCTCGGTTTCGTTCACCGAACGCGTATTGAAAGAAACCGGCGTGGTGATCACGCCTGGTTCAGGATTCGGCAACGGTGGTGAGGGATACGTTCGCTTTTCACTGACGGTGCCAAGCGAACGTTTGCGAGAGGCTGTGGGGCGAATCAAAGCGCTTCGGTTATAACGGCGGGGAATGCCCAATCGGGCCTTTATCGGAATAGGAACCAACCTCGGCGACAGAGCCGCCAATTACCGGGAGGCGATTCAACGAATCGCAGGCCTGCCGGAGACGCGTCTCGTCCGCCAATCGTCGATTTATGAAACCGAACCGGTGGGCGAGGTAAAGGGTGCGTTTCTAAACGGCGTGGTGGAAGTTGAAACTGAACTGGCGGCGGAGGCGCTGATGCGCCGGCTGCTCGCGATCGAGCGAATCATGGGCCGCAAACGGTCAGGCGGGCGTAAACCGGCCGCCCGGACCAAATATCGCCCGCGCATCATCGACCTCGATTTGCTCTTCTTCAACAAGGAAGTGATTGAAACGCGGACCCTGCAAGTACCGCATCCGCGGCTGCATGAACGGCGCTTTGTGCTGGCTCCAATGGTGGAACTGGCGCCAGCCTTTGTCCATCCGCAGCTCAATCTATCAATTTCCGACCTGCTGGCCGGCTTGAAGTCGCCCTATCGGGTCACCCTGGCGCGCGCGGATCTGCTGCGGCCGCCGTCGCCCAAGCGGGAGGTAGCTTCGCGATGAAATTCTTTGTCGATTCGGCGGATGTGGAGGAAATCAGGGAGGCGGTAAGCTGGGGACTCGCCGACGGCGTGACTACCAATCCGAGCCTGATCGCGAAAACCGGGCGCCCTTATGCAGACGTGCTGCGTGAGATCTGCGAGCTGACCGAGGGTCCGGTCAGCGCCGAAGTGGTGGCGACCGAAGCACCCGCGATGCTCGAAGAGGGACAGAAACTCGCGCGGCTCAATTCGAAGATCGTCGTGAAGTGCCCGATGACGATCGAGGGTCTCAAAGCCGCGCGCGCGCTGAGTTCGCGCGGAATCAAGGTCAACGTCACATTGATCTTCAGTCCGCTGCAAGGGCTGGCGGCGGCCAAATGCGGTGCGACCTACCTCTCGGCGTTCATCGGACGGCTCGACGACATCGGCCATGACGGCGCGCTGGTGGTCGAACAACTGGTGCGCATCCTGAAGAATTACGGTTATGAGTCGCAGGTGCTGGTCGCCTCGATCCGAACGCCGCTACACCTGCTGCGCGCGGCGGAAGCGGGCGCGCACGTGGCGACACTGCCGTTCAACGTGATCAAACAGATTTTGCAGCATCCGTTGACCGACATCGGGCTGGAGCGTTTCCTCGCCGACTGGCACAAAACCAGGCAGAAGATCTGAATCGCAAGCTGCCTCCAGAATGTAGAGTCAGCGCGACGACCTGTTAGGGCTAAGGCGGGATCCGGCAGCGCGATCCAATTGGAGCGGGGCGCGAGCGAGCGGCCGTCGAACTAATTGTTGGACGTGCGCTCGGCGATGAGCCGGTCAACTTCGGCCTTGAGTCGCGGCAACACCGCGTCGTACCCAAAGTTGCCGAGCTTGCGATCCTTCTTCTTGAGATTCACGGTGGTGGGACCGCACCACAAGCCCAAATCAGCGTCGTCGGTCTCGCCCGGTCCGTTCACCCGGCATCCCATCACGGCGATCGTGATGCGATGGCGCGCGGCGTACGCAGTGACTTCCTTCACCTGCTGGGCCAGCTCGACAAATTTCTCGTTCTCGACGCGCGAGCAGGAAGGGCACGAAATAATGTTGAGTCCGGCGCCGAAGCCGGGCACCGAGATGAAGCGTCCGGCGTTTACGTCATCGAGAATCTGGTGGCCGACGACGACCTCCTCGTGCTTGCGCTCGTTGGGCAGCGTGAGGGAGACGCGAAGGGTATCGCCAATGTGCCGGGCGAGGAGTTGCTCGAACGCGATACGGGTCTTGATGATGCCGTCTGGGGGAAGTCC
>Ga0187818_10001032_pt1 | contig 10955 bp, 6 predicted proteins | sample NC_wetland_sal_i_14_FD_130581 | JGI IMG/M metagenome (GOLD analysis project Ga0187818, IMG submission 130581) | Wetland sediment microbial communities from Neuse River Estuary, North Carolina, USA - SO4_3 | ecosystem: Environmental > Aquatic > Freshwater > Wetlands > Sediment | place: USA: North...
CCCCGGCAGGAAGCTGGGCAACGAATTCAACGAGGACGTGATCGAGCAGCGGGACTCGAACTTCTAGCGAATGAGCCATGCTGACCGAATCGGTGTCGCGAAGGAGCGTGTTGACCAAATACGACTGAGCCTCGAGACAAGTGACCGCGGCGAAGGAGTCGAGACCGGTCACCTGCCGCGCGGATTCCGCCAAGCGCGCCCACCAAGGCGACAGGGGGGTTGAATCGAGTGCCCCCCCTTTCAGCGCCAGGACATGCTCGGGCGTGTAAAGTGAGCGCGTGAAGAAGTAAGGATGCGGCAATGCACCGGCGTTGGTCCACAGCGCGGCGATTTTGCGGGCGGCGTCGCCGCTGCGAGCGCCGGCGCGGGCGACGATTCCTGCCGTGGCGTGGCGAAAGCGCCGGGGAAGCCTTCGTCCAATCGCAGCGAGGCGTGCGGCGCGAGGCGCGGATCGAAAAGTGGAGTAACCGCCGAAGATTTCGTCACCGCCCGTGCCGGAGAGCGCGACCTTCAATCCCGCGCGGTGCGCCGCCCAAGAGACGAGGTAGGTGTTGACGCCGTCCATGGTAGGTTGGTCGAGAGAGGCGACCGCGTGATCAAGCTGGGCGACCATTTCTTCGCCGCTCAGAGAGAGTTCTTCATGACGCGTCCCGAAGTGTTTGGCCGCGGCGCGGGAAAGCTTGGCCTCGCTGAATTCCTGTTCGGGGAAAACGACGGTGAATGTCCGCAGATCCTTTTGAACACGGCTGGCCAGGGCGACGATCGCGGTGGAATCGAGACCGCTGCTCAGAAACACGCCGAGCGGGACATCGGCAATCAGGTGGCGGCCGATTGCATCCTCGAGAAGCGGAGCAAGCTTTCGCGCAGCCGAGCCGACCGTGACTTTGCCATCCACGTGAGGAGATTGTTCAGCAGCAATTCGACCAAGATTCCAGTAGGCCTCGGGAGGCTTTGCGCGGAGCGGATCCAAGACAGGAATCTTCATTCGATGTCCCGGGGGAAGAGAAAAAACGCCGTCCACCAACGTGGTTGGTTCGCAGACAGACCCGAACAAGAGATAGGAATCCAGCGAACTGGGAGAAATGCGGCGCGGGACTTTTCCACTGGCCAAGACGGCGCGCACTTCGGAGGCGAAAAGAAACGCGCCGCCGGAGAATGCGTAATAGAGCGGCTTGATGCCGAGGCGATCCCGCGCGAGGAAAATTGCAGGGCCGCCGTGGCGATTCGGGCGCGTGTCCAACACGGCAAAAGCAAACATTCCGCGAAGATGGTCAAGACAGGCCATGGCCCATTGTTCGTAGGCATGGACGATGACCTCCGTATCCGCTTGCGTGCGGAACGAGTGGCCAGCGCGCTCCAATTCGATACGAAGTTCGCGGAAATTGTAGATCTCGCCGTTGAAGACAACGGCGACATCGCGAGTTTCATTGAAGACCGGCTGGTGGCCTCCGGGCAGGTCAATAATGCTGAGACGGCGCATGCCGAGAGAGACGGAGGGCGCCGCGGGAGGAGAAATCAGAAACCCTTCTTCATCCGGCCCGCGGTGGGTGAGGGCCGCCGTCATGCGACGAACGGCGCGCCCCGAATCCTCGGAGCTACCCGGTCCAACGATTCCGCAGATTCCACACATGGCTTACCGTGGATTTCCCCCGACGACCGCATCCTTTTGAAACAAAAAGCAATGCACATTTTGGCGCGGATTCGCGTCGTAGCGCGTGAGTTTCATCGAATTCGCGCGGCCAAATTCCTCGACCGCCTCCCTGGAAAGGAAAGCAACCTGAGGGGAAGCGAAGTAATCGTAGAACAGGTTTCGGGCGCCCCGCCAGTCGATTCTCCCGCCCGATTTCAATCTGTGAACGCCGTAATAGAGCGGGAGCGCGGTCGCGTGAACAAACCAGCGAGTCGCTCGAGTCTTAACCAGCTTGCGGATAAACCAGCCGGGGTAACGGTAAAGAAATTCATAGCGCGCATCGGGTTTGTACACGGCAACGTAAAGCCGGCCGCCGGGCCTTACAACACGGCAATCTTCCGCGAACGCGAGCGGGGGATTGGCGGTGTGATGCAGGACGCCATCGGTGATGACGAAATCCGCGACGGCATCCAAGAGAGGCAAGCGGCAATTGTCGCCGACAGCGCCGGGCAGCGCATGTCGGCGCGCGATGATTGCAATCGAGCTTGCGCTGCGATCCAGCCCGGCGCAGCGCAACCCCCGATGCTTCAAGTAGGCCATGACGCGCCCGGGGCCGCAGCCGATATCCAGGACGAAGGTATTCGCGGGCAGTGAATCGATTAACTCGAGAAGGAGCGGCGAGATGACCTTACGAAGCTCCTCGCCCTGGAGGTTCGCGACCCAGTCGAAAGGATGCTCGTCGTAGAACGTCGCCTGCTTAACGAGACTCATTTTTGGCCTGGCGCACTCGCGCGTACAGCTCCATTTGAGTTCCGAGCAACTGTTGCCAGCTCAGTTTGCCGGCGACTTCCGGACAAGCGAGCCGAAACCGATCGTAAAGCAAGGAATCATTCAATAGCGTCCGCAGTGCGTCCGTCAAGGCGGGAGTTTCGCGCGGGATGACCAAACCCGCCTTACCAGCCACGAATTCACTGACGCCACAGCGATCGGTCACAATGGAAGGAATTCCACAAGCAATCGCTTCGGCCACTCCATTTGCAAAGTTCTCGTATCTGGATGGCAGAACAAAGACATGGCTATCCACGAGCAGCGCTTTCTTTTGGTCACCGTACAAAGGCCCGGTAAAGATCGTCCGGTCTTCCACACGCTTTTCGCGCGCTATTTCCCTTAACTTCGCCACGTAGCCGATTTCGCCCTCGGGTCCGGCAATCACCAGACGGCTGCGATCCGGACAGGCCTTGGAGAACGCATCGATGAGCAAGTCCACGCCCTTCCGGGGAATGACGCGGCCGAGGAAGAGGACAATCGGTTCCCTGGGAGGAAGAGACCATTCCGAGCGGAACGCGCCTTTCGGCGGTAGGCTTGCGAATTCCTGGAGGTCCACTCCATTGTAGCGAAGGGCGACGCGGTTGCGATCGAAGCCGTCTTCGACCAGTTCTCGCTCTTCTTGCTGGGACGTTGCAATGAGCATGGCAGCGTGTCGCAGAAGGGGTTTCCCCAGGAACGCATGCCAAAGACGCTTCAGACGAAAACTGCGATCGATCGGACGCACCATGCCGAGAGGTTCAACCACATAAGGAACTCCGGCCTTGAAGCAGTAATGGGCGACGACCGGGCCGAGGAGATCATAGAGACCGTAAATGTGGACAAGGTCGAAATCACGTAGGCGTTTTCCACAAAACGAAAGGAGCCCTGCATTCAACGTGGTGGCGCGATAGGTGGCACGCGAGCGGAGGTAAACCACTTCCACACCGTTCTGCTGGACGTTTCGCGCGGTGAATGGCCGGCCGTACCACGAGGTCAAGACGGAGACGCGCTCGCCGCGCTGGGCAAGCCCTTCGGCGATGGCGCGGACCTTTACGGTCGGGCCTCCCCGATCCAGGAAGGGATAATAGGTCTGTGTGACGTGCAGGGTTCTCATCCGCGTCAAGGCCCCAAGCCAAACAATTCTAAGCCGCTGCCTTCTCCAAAATCATTGCCAGCCGCCGGCGAAACCGTTCCTCACTGAACTCCCGGGCGACCCAATCCCGGGCGGCGCGCCCCATCCTTTCCGCCTGTTCATTGTCGAGCAAAAGCTCGACAGCAGCTTTCGCAACATCGGCAGGGTCGGAAGGGTCCACCAACAGTCCATGCTCACGCGGATGGATGAACTCGCTCGGTGCGCCGACGCGCGGCCCGATGACCGGTTTCCCGTGAGACATTGCTTCCAGGAAGGCTATACCGAATCCTTCGCCGCGCGGATTCTCGCGGTTCAAATCGGTTCGAGCAGGCATCGCAAAAACCCGGCACCGATGATACCAGTCCTCCAATTGTTCCCCAGTGACTGCACCGGTGAAACGCACGGAATTGGTCAACCTCATCTCCCGCACCCGGGTTTCGAGCCTGGGGCGGTCGTCGCCATCTCCGACAATGCAATAAATCGCCTCGGGAACGCGTTGAAGCACGGAAGGCCACGCATCCAACAGCACATCATGGCCCTTGTATCTCTCCGCCGCCGAAAGGCGTCCCACGGTGAGGACAATCGGGTCGTGAGAACTCGCTGTGGAAGGTTGCGTCGCGGAGGCATCGTTCGCCGCAGTTGGCGCAAAGCATGGCGGGAGGAAGGCAACATCCATACCAGAAAGGTCGTGGCGAGCGCTGGCCGCCTCGTAGGTGAAATGACTCGTGCTTATGAGCCGCCGTGCAGCACGGAGCGCACGGGCCTTGGATTGGCTGAGGTCTCCCCAGACTTCGACTCCATGCAGGACCACCCAGTAAGGCGGCCCGAACAATCTTTGAATGACTCGGCCCGCTGGCGCGACTCCGATTTGCGTACACACCACGAGCTGCGGCCGCCAGCGAAGCGCTTGCGTCAAAGCAGCCAGCAAGAAGCGGAATTTTGTAAGAGGAGAGAGGGCAAACCCTCCGTCCGCCAGGGGGCGCGGCTCCGCCGAAACCGCAAGGGTCCGAACATTTGACGAACCGAGGATTTCCTCGAACGCGCGGCACAATGTCGAGGTATAGCGTTGGACGCCGCCCGTTGCAGACATGGGTGGAGCGAGTATTAGGACTTTCATTCGTGCGCCGTGCTTTGCCTCTCCGCCGGGAGGATGAAATCTTCACTTCCTCAAAAACACCGCCAAGAATTAGAAGAGGGAAGTGTTGCAATTTCGTAGCGTATACCAAACCGAATGTTTTTTTCAGAATTACAAGGAACCCGGTTTCCATTTCCGGCAAAGGCATACTGAAGCCGCATCGCGCCCGATGGGAGGGTGGTGGGCTGAGGCTGAAATGGCTCCGGTCAAATTTTATTCTTGAGGGGGCGAAGAGGGAGGCCATTCGAGGACATTGAGGCGGCCATCCGGCCGGAGTTCGACGACAGGCGCATAAAGGCCGAGCAACTCGCGGCGCCACCAGACATGATCCGTCCTTCTTTCGTTCCAACTGCTGAACCAATACTGCCAAAGAACGGCGCGCACCTGGCGGGGCGGGGAAGATGAGAACGGGTTGCCGGCGAAGAGCGCGAGAACGTCCGGGTCATTTGTGAGCAAGCGTTGTTCCGTGCGAGGAACAATCGAGGAATCGTTCCACGGGCCAAGCGACGCGAACCAGAGATTCCAATCAAAGCGTGGCTGGTAGGGTGCGTAGATGCCGGGGGCCTTCGCGACATCCTGAGGCTTGAAGCGAAAGGGATAGGCAATCCAATTCTGACCGTCATTGGAGCCCTGGAATTCGATTTCGTAACGCCCGCGGGTCATCACAGCAAAGAGACCGAAGCGATTGGCGACGCGGAAGGGCTCGAGCGTCTCGACCGGTGATGTCGGCAATGACAGACTCGGCCAGAACATCCAGAGAAGCTGCGCGGCGGTGGAATAGAAGATGCAGCCAAGAAGGACGGCGGTCAACGAGAGGCGAAAGGCCTTCCAATGCGGACGAAATGCGACTCTCCAGGAGAATTGCTCAGGATTCCGCTCCGTGGGGATTTCCGGCGAGTCTCCAGCTTGAGAAGAAATTGTGTTTCGCCAACGCTGTGGAAGAAAGCGAGCGAGAAATTTGTCATCGAGCAACAGGAATCCCAGGGTAAGAACGAGGTAATTCAGGAACGTGTAGTTGGCCGTGAGAATGATGCCCAACTCGAAGGGCGTCACGATGAGGAAGCAAGCAATCCTCCAACGGCGCGGCAGAAACATGAGCCACACAAGACCGAGTTCAATGCCAAGCGTCGCGGCGGCGGTCGCGGCGTGAAACCAGTGGGGCAGATGCTGGGCGTACCACCCAATCCATGTCGGCAACGGGCCATTCTGATAATACTCATCCATGGCCGTGAAGTGGCGCCATTCCGGATCGCCACTAGCGATCTTCGCGACGCCGGACTCGAAGTAAATGCGGAACCATTCCCATTGCAGAAGGAACAGGCTGATACGCGAAGGCCGGCTGAACTGGCCCCATCCGGGGCGAAAACCGGAGGGCGCGAAAAAGAGAGCAATCAACCCGGCCTCGAGAAGCATGCCGTCGGATTGGTAGCCGGAAAAGTCGCGCGCCGCGCTGACGAAGGAAAGAAAGCAGACGAAACAAATCAGGAGAGCGCCGCGCGGCCAAAGATTGAAGACAAGGAGAAGCGATGCAACCATGCCAATCCAACAGAGCGCGGTGAGCATGTTTGAGCCGGTGGAGAGCCAAAGGAGGGTCGGAGCGAACCAAAAGCGCGAGTGGCCGAATGCGTGCGCCACCGCTTGCAGGTATTCTCCGGCTGGTAAGATTCCCCGGGGTCCCATCAATCCGCGAATTTGAAATACAAGGGAGAAAAACGCCGAGAAGAAAATGAGCCCGAGCGCGCGGAGGAAAAGCCAGCGAGGGAGCAGGCGATCCGAAGGGCCACGCTCAGAATCGAGCAGCCATCGGAAAACGGAAGAAGGAGTCTTCCAGTCCATGGGCGCAGACTATCACAGGCGCTGAGAGTTACACGATGCGCGGTTGCGGAGTTCTAAGACTTTTGAGGTTTCTCGAAGTGCGTTGCGCACGACCCGTCATCGCAAAGCGCGCGATTCCAACGATAGCGATTTCGAGCGATCCAGGAATAGATAAGAGTCGCAAGCTGATGAATTCCCGGGACCAACAGGAGCCAGGCAATCAGCTTCCAGCCCGGCAGAGAGAGTCCGATGCGCGCCCATGCGTCCGCGCCGCCATAAACGCGGCCCGCAGCGTCTACTGCCTGCATGAGCCGCATCGCCTCCTCTCGATCCACTTGGGGGAAGCGAGCCGTGGCCTGCGGATCATGCAAATCGAGGAGTTCAATCCGTCCGCCATGGTCCATGCGCCTGACGCGAGCGACGCTCGCGCGGCAAAGGGCACAGCCGCCATCATAGAGAACGGTCAGCATGAAGACAGCATTACTCCGGGGAATGCAAATGTCCAATGGGATGGCGAGCCGGACTACGGCTGTGCGCCGCCGAAGCCGGACATAATTGCGAGCAGCAACGTCTGAACGCGCTGCGGCGAGCCAGTGAAAATATTGTCCGGGCGGCGGCGATAGCTGATCATCTGGCGGTAAATGACATCTTCCAAGGACGAGTTGATTCCCCATCCCGCAAGGTATTGCAGGCGCAGGTCGCTATCGTGGTTGATGTCGGCGCCCTGGAGCCACGGCGCATAATCGGGCTGCTGGCCGGCATACGTCGCGAAGAGCTCCATCGGCGAGCCGATCCCAATTTCGCGGAGCGATTGCGCGACAGGAGCGTAGTCCGGCCGCGCCCATCGCGCTTCGATTTCGTCGAGATTAATTTTCAGCGGTTCCGCCTGACCAAGAAAAACCATGTCATATCCCTGGCCATTGATGGTGTTGGCCCAAACGGTGCCGTAAGGAAAGACCTGGAAAAAGGTCGCCAGTTCGCTTTGGACGGTGGGCACATCGCTCTCATACAGAGGCACGTAGAGCGAAAACATTCCGCCAGGGTTCAAATGTTGCTTTACGGATTCAAAATACTCCTTGGAATAGAGCGCGGCGGTGCCCTTGACGAAAACGTCCAGAGGGTCGGAGGCGATGATGTCGAATTTCTCCGTGGTGGTCAGGACATAATGACGCGCGTCGTCATAAATGATACGCGTGCGGGGGTTGTCCATCACGTCATAGTCCTGCTGGGCAAAGTAGCGCGTGGCCGCCGGCGGGATCACGGGTTCGATTTCGCACACGGTGATGTGCTCAATGCCCGGATAGGTCGTGAAAGTGCCGGCCGAGACACCGGCGCCAAATCCGATGCCGAGAATCGATTTCGGATTGGGGTGGAGCAGCGCGGGCAAGTGACCGACCATGCGCTGCAGCTTCATGTCGAAAGTTTCCGTAGTGGCTTCGACGTGGCCGTTCACGTCGATTTCGATCGCGCCGTCGGTCCACTGGGTAATCGCGACGGAGGAATTCCGGCCTTCTCTTGTATAGAGGACGCGCGACTTGCCCATGTTGATGGCCATGCGGCGGCCATACGCGATGAGTTCGCCGGGGATTGGGTCCACAGACCAAGCAAGGAGTCCGGCGAGAACCAGAGAAGCCGCAAGGCATGCCGCGGCTATCAACGACTTATGGTTCACGATGAAGGGAACCAAGACGAATAACGCGCTGAACGCAGAAAGAATCAAAATGCCCCGTTGCGAATCCTGGGTGCCGATCCACGGGATCAGGGCAAGGCTTGTCAGCAGGGCGCCGGCGATCGCACCAAGAGTATTTGCGGCATAGACTCCGCCGACTACGCGGCCGGGATCTTCACCGGGGGCAGCGAGGGACGCGAGGGCCAACGGAAAGCTTGCACCCCAGAGAATCGTGGGCGGGAAAATCGCCCATAAACAACGCACGAGATCCAGTTGGAATATGTGCCAGGGACTAATCGTCAGGAGCGGGTTGATGGGCCAATAGGGAAGCGAGTCAGCGATCATGTAAGCGGACCAAGCGATGGCCCCCGCGAGCAACACCTGGCACCAGCCAAGCGCAAGTCTCGGACGCACAGCGCGTCCCAACCAGGAACCTCCGAAGCTGCCAAACGCGAGGCCAGCCAGGAAGACAGCGAGGATGATGGAGAAGACATAGACCGTCGCACCAAGCATCATGCCCATCAGGCGTGTCCAGACGACCTCGCCGCCGAGTGCGCACGCGCCGGATAGCGCGATGGTGACGTAAACCGGCCATCGAGCGGTGTCGCCGTTGGCGTATTGTCGCGGGGCTTCGCTGGTGACGCCGGCCATTTCGTTTGAATCCGCAGGCGCAGTGTGAGCCGGTGTCCATTTCGCGAGAATAAAACTGGCCAACGCAACGACGAGGTTGATCGCGACGGCGGCATACGTCGCTACATGAGTATCGAAGATTCGCAGCAGGTAGAATCCGGCAAACAAACAGCCGAAGACCGCGCCGGCCGTATTTCCGCCGTAAAGCAAGCCCCACCATTCGGCGCCTTTGGGGGTGGATTCAATCCACCGGGCGATGGCCGGGAGGGACGCGCCCATCAAGATCGTCGGCGGCAAGAGACACACGGCGCAAACAAACCCGCGAAGCAACATTCCCGGTAAGCCGTGTTCGGCGCCAGCGATGTAAACCCGGTCGATCAAAGGGACACCAAAGAGGACAAGCAACCCAAAAAAGGCGATGCCAAGCTCAATCGCCGCATAGACTCGCAAGGGATGTTGGCGCACGGATCGCAAGCGCGGCAGACCAACGCTTCCGATGCAGAGTCCTCCCATGAACGTGGCGAGGAGGACTCCCAGCGAAACAGCGGTTGAGCCGATGGCGAGTTGGAGCAATTGGTACCAGACAATCTCGTAGATCAGCGCCGAGCAGCCGCTGCCCGCGAACAACAAGAGCAGAAGGGGAAGGAAACGCGAGACGCGGGATATTGCCGCCGTGGTTTCCAACTGATTCGTCATGATGCGCCGCACCCTTCCTAAAGTTTTCTGCTTAAATCGTTTTATCCAGCTTGCGCGGCCAAGTGTACGACATGGACGCGCCCAATGATCCTTGCGTTCCACCGATCCCCAACGGCTTCGTGCGAGCCGCGCTTTCGATTGCGGTCAGCACAACCGGCCGCCGCTACACGCCGGGGGACGCATATTATGCCCTTACATATCCATTTCGGCGCGGAAATTCATTACCCCACTCGAGCCGATTGGCAGGCAGGAAGCACGGAGGCGTGAGGGAGACTGGAATCAAGTATTAATTCCGCGGCCGCGCCGGATAATTGTATTCCGGCGCGATGCCGCGCGCTAATTCCATTAGTTTAGGGAGCCCGGAGAAGCAGCCCTCATAGGGTTCGATGGATCAAGCTTGCCGTCCGCGCCGTTTGTCAAAGAAATGAAAGCAGGATCCCGGCGTATGGAGAGGAAGACAGCATCCACGCGCGCTTCCATCATCTCTTTGCTCCGAACGGCCTGATAGCGTTCATATTCAAAGAAATGGCGCTTCAGGAGGGCCAGGGCCTTGTCTTTTTGTCCAGCTTGCGCGTAGATCGCAGCCAGATTGTAAGAAGCCGAGAGGAGCGATTCGTTTTCTTTTGCAATCCTCAATGCTTCCTCAGTGTGACCATCAGCGGCCATAAATGTCGTGGCAAAAACGATGTTGTAAGGATCCGCCGGGTCCAGAGCAAGCGCCTGGCGAACATATTCGGCGGCCTTTGCCGCGTCACCTTCCGAATTCCAGTAAACGGCGAGGTTGCGGTAGGCCAGAACGAGCGGATACGCGCGGACAGACTCTTCCATCATCGCCAGCCCCTTCTTGAATTCGCCGTCGTGAATGGTCATTTTGCCGATACCGTGCAGCGCCACAGCGCGGGACATCGGGTCGGAGGGCATGTCCAGGATTTGCTGGAAAAAAACGCGCCCTTTGGCCCAGTCGCCGATCTCATGGCGATAAAGCTCGCCAAGATAGCGCAGGGGCGCGGGGTCCGCAGGATCCATATCATGCGCCTGCGCGTAGTATTTTTCGGCTGTCAGATACTTCCCCGACATTTCAGCTCGCAAACCCTGGCGCATGACCTTCTCGATTTGAGCGCCCATCGCGCGGTCAAAAATGGGAGGGTTGGGAATCTCGACGGCTTCGTTGACGCCCAGTTTCCTCAGCGCATCGACTGCGTCCTTTGCTTTTTTCGGAAACAAACATTTCTGGTCGAGGACCGCGCGATAAAGTTTGATCGCCCCCTCTTTGTCACCGGCCTTGGCTTTGTTCTTAGCGTCCTCCATCTGCTGCTTGAGGGTGTCCTCCCGATGCTTTATTTCCGCGTCCGCCATCTTCTCGACTTGATCCACCTTGAGGAAGCCATCCTTGTTGTCCGCCCGCGCAACGAGCGTCCCATCGGGGGTCGCCAGAACGGCA
>Ga0187818_10001033_pt1 | contig 10953 bp, 10 predicted proteins | sample NC_wetland_sal_i_14_FD_130581 | JGI IMG/M metagenome (GOLD analysis project Ga0187818, IMG submission 130581) | Wetland sediment microbial communities from Neuse River Estuary, North Carolina, USA - SO4_3 | ecosystem: Environmental > Aquatic > Freshwater > Wetlands > Sediment | place: USA...
ACCACGGGCAGCACCATTTTGGCTTCGTGGACGAACATGTTGAAGCCAGGGGTGTCGACGATGTTGATCTTCGTCTTCCCCCATTCGACGTAAGCCAACGCCGCCGAGATCGACATTTTGCGCGCGATTTCTTCCTCGTCGTAATCGGTGGTCGCAGTGCCGTCGTCGACACGGCCCAGCCGCTGCGTGGCGCCAGCGGTCTGCAGCATGGCGGATACCAGCGAGGTTTTTCCCGCCCGTCCGTGTCCAACCACGGCTACATTACGGATGTTTGCCCCTTCGTAAACTTTCACGGGATGACTCCTTGTACTAGAGCATGTGGGGACAGGCCTCTCGCGAGCCTGCCCTGAGCGAAGTCGAAGGATCCGAGCCAAGCGAAGCTCGGCGGCTTCAGAATCTGCGGATCTTCACCACGGCGGGCCCATAAAGAACGAAAGAAAGAGGACCATCTATAGGCCAACGTCGAGCACACTGCCGAAACTTAGGATGCTAACACAGTGGAAATTCGGGGAACAACTCGGCGAAGGACAGGCTAAGGGTATATTTGAAGCCTAAATGGCCCCTGAAGATCCGGAAAACGCGAGGGGCGTATTCCTCACCGCCGAATGGCGGGATCTCGCCATGTTGAACTATGAGGTAGACCCGGGCCTGCTGCTCAAACTCGTCCCAATGGGAACAGAACTGCACAGTTGGAATGGCAAGACTTTTATCAGCCTTGTAGGATTTCGGTTCCTGAAGACCAAGGTATGGGGAATTTCTCTGCCCTTCCACCGCAATTTCGAAGAGGTCAATCTGCGCTTCTATGTGCGGCGGCCGGAGGGAGACCGGGTCAGGCGAGGCGTGGTGTTCATTCGCGAGATTGTTCCGCGCGGGCTCATTGCAGCGGTAGCGCGCACCTTCTACAACGAGCGGTATGTCGCTTTGCCGATGTCGCACCAAGTCGGGCGAGATGGCTGCAGGCTGGCGGTCGAGTACGCCTGGAAATCCGGGCCTTTGAGGAACAGAATAAAGGTAACGGCGCAGGGTAACCCAGCACTGCCAGAAACTGACTCCGAGGAACAATTCATTACTGAGCACTATTGGGGTTATGCGGCGCAGGAGGATGGTGGATGCATTGAATACCAGGTCCAGCATCCGCCGTGGAAAGTGTTGACCGCAACCGAAGCTACGTTTGGTGGCGATATGGAAGAATTCTACGGAAAAGAATTGAACGCTGTGCTGAAGCGCCCGCCGACGTCAGCGTTTCTCGCCGAAGGATCGGCTGTCTCGGTCCACCGTGGTAGGAGGTTGTAGACAAATGCCGGACGAGCTTGAGCAGCCCAGCCGGGGCTGGGTCTTTTATGACGGGCAATGCGGCTTTTGTTCCCGCTGGCTCAAGTTCTGGGAGCCAACGCTGGCCAAGCGGGGATTCGCCATCGCGCCCCTGCAAGAGCCATGGGTCGTGGCCCGTTTTCAACTTCCCCTGGATGAGCTTGTCTATGACCTTCGCCTGCTCACGCGTAACGGCCAAAGCACCTCGGGAGCGGATGTTTACCTGCAAGTGGCGAGGAAAATCTGGTGGGCCTGGCCGTTTTATGCGGTGTTCAGTCTCCCCGGATTCAACCGGCTGATTCATATTGGCTATCGCTGGTTTGCACGCAACCGCTACTGCATATCTCACGCGTGCAAGCTTCACTAAAGAAGGCACCTATGTTCCCCCAACTGACCCGATTCACGGACCTGGGATTGCTTCTGTTGCGGCTCATGGTCGCGTCGGTTTTCGTCACCAGCGGCTGGAGCCACGTCACCAAGTCGGAGGAGCGCAGCAAGAGCATTGAGATGAGCCAAGGGTTCACCATCTTTCTAGGAATCGTCGAGATCGCAGGAGGTCTGGGCGTAGCTTTCGGTGTTTTCACGCAGCTGGCTGCCATCTTACTAATCCTTGTCATGCTGGGCGCCATTCAGAAGAAAATCTTCGTCTGGCACACAGGTTTCTGGGGCGAGAAAACCTACGGCTGGCACTACGACCTGATGTTCATCGTGATGAACCTGGTCATCCTGTTTACCAACGGCGGACAGTGGGGGTTGATGAGTGGACTTCGATAACCGCACAGTCTCCTACGTCAGGCCGAGTCTTGTTGTCCACCTGAGCAACGCGAGGGATCGGCAGTTCTTGCCAAGCAGAGAAAACTGCAGATTCCTCGTGGCTCCGCTCCTCGGAATGACAACTGCTAAATGATGAAGTGGGACACTTGCGTCCCGTTCGATGCTAACTTATGCTTCTTTCTATCGTCATAGTTGTCGTGGGGTTTTCTGCCTGATTTCTTTATGCATCGTCTGACCGCCAGGCTATTGCTGGTTCTGCTGCTCGCGGGCGTGTTCGTCCCGGTGGCCTTGGCGGTCACCGCACCGGTGCCGCATGCCTGTTGTTTGCGCAAGCCGATGCATGGCTCTCAGGATTCGGAATTTCAAGCTCCGCCCGGTTGCTGCGACCATGACTGTTGCCGCCCGCTGACTGTATCGCAGTGGGCGGACCTCCGGCCCGGGGTCGCAAACTGCGGTTCACTTCCCGCAACCAGGCTGCAATCCGACACACGGCACGCTGATGTTCTAAGCGTCACTTATCACACACCTTCGGTACGCGGTCCTCCGCAGTTCTCTATCGCCTGATTTTTTTCAGAGGTTCCAACCCTGCTGGCCTTGGTCGCCGTAGTCGTCTACCGAGCAAGACGGGCAGGCTGCCTCTGTGATTTGGCGTTTTTCTTGGTATGGAGGACTCATGCGTCTTTCCCGGATTCCATTTCTAGCGGCATGGCTCACGCTGACAACCGCGGCCTTCGCCAACATCTACGGCGCCATTCGCGGCATCGTGCATGACCCGCAGCACCGCCCGGTGCAGGGCGCGATGGTGATGCTCAAGGCAAAATCCTCCGACTGGGCGAAAAGTACAACGTCCAATGCCAACGGCGAGTTTGAATTTCAGAACGTCCCGCTGGGAGAGTATTCGGTTTCTGTTGCCAACCCCGGGTTCGTCCAAGCGACGAAAAACATCATTGTTATTTCCGGAACAGAGCCGGTCGTGCACTTTCCACTGAAGGTCGCCGCCAAGGAGGAAACCGTGAACGTCTCTGCCGCGCCGGAAGCGGCGCCGACCGACACGGCCACGCCCACCACCATGGTCAGCCGCCAGGACATCGAGCGCACGCCCGGCGCCGACCGCACCAACAGCATGGCCATGATTACTAATTACGTCCCGGGCTCTTACGTAACCCACGACATGCTGCACATTCGCGGCGGCCACCAAACCACCTGGCTGGTGGACGGCGTGCCCGTGCCCAACACCAACATTGCCGCCAATATCGGCCCCCAGTTTGACCCCAAAGACATCGACTATCTCGAAGTCGACCGTGGCAGTTACGGCGCGGAGTTCGGCGACCGCACTTACGGTGTTTTCAATGTGGTTCCGCGCACCGGCTTCGAACGCAATAATGAAGCCGAACTGGTCCTGAGCCTGGGGAACTTCTACCAGACCAACGACTCGCTCAGCTTCGGCAGCCACACGGAACGCTTTGCCTACTATGCCAGCGTGAACGGCAACCGCAGTAATCTGGGCCTGCAACCGCCGGTTCCGCAGGTCGTACACGACGCCGATAACGGTTACGGCGGCTTCGGTACATTTATCTTTAACGTCGACCCGTCGAACCAGCTTCGCCTAGTGACCTCGCTGCGCCGCGACTACTACCAGGTTCCCTTCGACCCCAACCCGAATGACATCGAAAATGGATCGATCCCGGTGAATGGTTTCAACCCGCAATATCCGAGCATTGGTCTGCGCGATGGGGAACATGAGTCGGACGCGGTCGTCAATTTCTCCTGGGTCCATACCTTTAACTCGAAGGTTGCCATGACCGTTTCGCCTCTCTTCCACTACAACAGCGGCGACTACAACAGCCTGCTTTCTGACACGCCGGTGGCTACCACCGAAGATCGAGGTTCGACGTATGCCGGCGGCCAGGCCAGCGTCTCAGCCAATTTTGCCAGGAACAACTTGCAGGCAGGGTTCTTCAGCTTTTACCAGCAAGACAACCAGCTCTTCGGGGCGATCTTCAACGATGGCAGCGGCAACCCACCGATCAGCGACGTCCAACATCCCACCGGCAACCAAGAAACATTTTTTATCGACGACAAGTTCACCCCCATCCCCTGGCTAACGCTGATTGCCGGCATGCGGCCGACGCGCTTCTCCGGCGAAGTTTCCGAGAGCTCGATCAGCCCGAGGTTCGGTGTCACCGTGACCATACCTCATTTGCGCTGGACTTTCCGCGGCTTCTACGGCCATTACTATCAAGCTCCCCCACTGCTGACCGTGAGCGGTCCGGCGCTCATCGACTTCGTAAGAGGCGAGGGTTTGGGATTCGTGCCTTTGCATGGCGAGTTCGACGAGGAACATCAGTTCGGCGTAACCATTCCTTTCCGCGGCTGGGTGATCGATGGGGACAATTTCCGAACCAACGTGAGGAATTTTTTCGATCACAATAATATCGGCGCATCCAGCATTTTCTTCCCGATCAGCGTGTCACGGGCGGTGATTCGCGGCTGGGAACTTACACTGCGCTCTCCTCGCTTTGCCCGTCGGGCGCAGGTTCATCTGGCGTATTCCAATCAGATTGCCGAGGGCAGCGGCACCATCACCGGTGGACTGACTGACTTTTCGTTCTCTCCGGCACTGACTCCGCTCGACCATGACCAACGTGACACGCTCAACGTGGGCGGCGACGTCACTCTTCCCTGGCGCGCTTATGCCTCCACGAACGTTTACTACGGCTCGGGCTTCCACAACGCCTTCCCCGGTGCGCCATATCCGGGAAATTATCTGCCGCAGCACACCGCATTCGATCTGTCGCTCGGCAAAGACTTCGGGGAACGCTTCACCGCGTCCCTCACCGCACTAAATGTTGCCAACCGACGCGTCGAGTATGACAACAGCCTCACCTTCGGCGGATTTCACTGGAACAATCCGCGGGAGATTTTTGTTGAGCTACGCTATCGATTTCGCTATTGATAAGGAGATTATGTCAGTCGTGAGAACTACCCTGGGTGGCCTGGGGCTGATGTTGGTCATGCTCTTCGCCGCATGTGGACCATCGAAACCCGCCAGTACCGCAAAGCGCTATCAGTTGACGGGAAAAGTTGTGACCATTGACCGGCCGGATTCGTCGGTGATGGTCGATGCGGACGCCATCCCCGGATTTATGCCCGCCATGGCGATGCCTTACCGAGTGAAAACGCCGAGCGAGCTGAATTCGTTGTCTCCCGGTGATTCCATCGCTGCCGACGTAGTGGTTCAGAGCAACGATTACTGGCTGGAAGGCGTACGGGTGACCCAGCATGGCGGTCCGGTCCCTCCGAATCCGGCATCGTCTCTGCACATTCCCTCTTCCGGAGAGGAGGTCCCCAACTTCGAACTGACCAACCAGAGCAGCCGGCACATCTCCTTCCAGCAATATCGCGGGAAGGCGCTCCTCGTCACCTTTATTTACACGCGTTGCCCCTTCCCGGACTACTGTCCGCGGGTTAGCGGCCAGTTTGCGGAAGTCAATCGTCAACTTCAAGCCGATGCCACGCTGAGTGGCAAAACCCACCTCCTCAGCATCAGCTTCGACCCGGCGCACGACACTCCGCGAGTTCTGCAGGCCTATGGTTTCACCTGGGCCGCAAGCAAGCAGCCGTCATTCTTCGATCATTGGGAGTTTGCGGTGCCGCCCGCGGCGGAACTTCCGGAGATCGCCAACTTTTTCGGACTTACCTATAGCCCGGACAACGGTCTCATTACGCACTCGCTCAGCACCGCAGTGATTGGTCCTGACGGCAAGATATTCTCCTGGTACCACGGCAGCGACTGGCAGGCTTCCGACCTGGTGAAACAGGCAGCTGCCGCTCTGCACTCGCAAAGCTGAAATGGCCCTAGTCCTCCGTGGTTAGGCCGCGCTGGGGTTTTGAAAGGGCACGGCTTCGAGCCCGTGCCGTAGAATCTCTTGGAGTTGATGGCGGCGCGGCTGGAAGTGCGTGCGGGAGAACTACTCTTTCGCCCCGCTGGGGCTTGTCTATTTTCCCACCTTTCCCACGGCTCGCGCCGTGGGCTGCAGTCTTGCGCCGTTTTGCGGCTGGAAAACTGGCGGTTTCCTTCCACCGCGACGCCAAGTTTCTAGTTCTCACGAACACACTAAAAGCCGCACCCCTTCAAAACCTATACGCCGATTTACGAGCTTTCTGAAGCCTGCTGAAGCCTAAGCCACAGAGGGCGCCTTCCCCGCATGCTAAAATCAAAAGCAGAGTCCTAATTCTTGAAGATGCTGCCTGACGTGCAGAACCTGATCGAGCTGCAGAACGCCGACCGGGAAATTTCGCGCCTCAAGGACGACATAGCCGCCTTGCCCAAACGGGTGGCCGCCATCGAGCAGAAGTTGGCCGGAACCAAGGCGATCCTGGACAAAGCCAAAACTGCCATCAAAGCGGACGAGGCCGCCCGCCGCAAGTACGAAACTGCCATCCAGGACCTGCAACAAAAGATCTCCAAGTACCGCGACCAGTCCCTGGAAGTAAAAACCAACGAACAGTACAAAGCCCTGCTGCACGAGATCCAGTTCGCGGAGCAGGAAATTCGCCTCAACGAGGACAAAATTCTCGAACTGATGGTGAACGCCGAGACGCGGGAAAAAGAAGTGAAAGCCGCCGAGGCCGAATTGAAAGCAGAAGCGGCCGAGATCGAGCAGGAAAAGGAAGAGGCTCGCCGGCGTACGGCGGAAGATGAAAAGCAATTGGCGGAATGGAACGCCAAGCGCGATGCGGCCCGCGCAAGCGTGAATCCTGACGTGCTCCGGCAATACGATCGGGTCGCCAAGTACCGCGGCAGCGGGCTTTCCGAAGCCCGCGACCAGAAATGTCTGGCTTGTCAGGTCATGCTGCGTCCCCAGACCTACAACGAGGTCCGTGCCGCCACCCACGTGGTGGCTTGCGACTCCTGCCAGCGAATTCTCTATCACGATCCCAGTCATGACCAACCCGCCGACCCCGCGGTGGTACATAAGCGGCGCAGGGCTCATCCCAAGTTCGAATCCGGGCAGGCTTGGTATTACCGTCCCAGCCACGGCGAAGACGGCGAGGTTTTTCTGGTTTTCATCAACGGCAAAGGGGAATCGAGTCGCCGCATCTACGAATCCGGGTCAGGCCGCAAGCTCGGCGACACCCTGGTACGCGAAGGAGAATACCGCCTGGGCTTTCCCGAAGATGTTTCCGACGCGATCCGCCTGAATGGTCATTGGGAAGAATCCGAGATCGATGAATGGGGCGCCGAACTTCCCACCAGCACGCTCGACGCGCTGCAAAGAGATCTTGACCTGGCTCGGGCTGAGTCCGCCGCTCCCGCCCGCACTCACACCCGGAGGGAAACCGTCCCCTCCGAGCATCCCGCCGCCAGCTAGCTGTTTGCTCAGCCTCTTACTACCTTGGGTTCACTCCCGGCCCAAATCCTGCGCCATAGTATTCGGAGACCGCCGTCTTCTCCTCCGCCGTCAGCTGCCTGGCGATACTACGCATCCGAACGTTAATGTCGTTGGTCCGAGATCCATTGGCAAAATGGTCGAGCTGCTGCTGCAGATAGCTCCCGTTCTGGGTAGCGAGTGGCGGAGCTCCCTTCACGTAAGCCACGGGACCATGGCACGACTGGCACGGCGGGATGCCACGCTGGCCATCTCCGAAAACAATGAGCCGGATGGCAATCGAAGCACGGGAAGAATCCTGCATGGCCTGGGGAAACGCTCGGGTGTCTTGGGGATCGCTCGCGGTAGGCAGCATGGAATAGTACGCTGCCAAATCCGCTGAGTCGCGCGCGGAGAGTCCGTCGGCAACGCCTTGCATCACCGGTGAAGTGCGCTTCCCGGATCGAAAATCCTGCATCTGTTTCCAGAACGACAACCGGTCCTCGCCCGCCAGGTTGGGGAACACGGGAACGGAACTGAATCCTTCCTCGCCATGACAATGATTGCAGCGTCGGGCCATGAGCAGCCCGCGAAAGGCGTCGCCATTGGAAATAATCGTCAGCGTTTCTTCTGTCCATGCCACATTTGAAGGTACGCGAATTGGCGGTTCAGAACCACTCGGCTGTGGGGGCGAATCCCCTCCCGACAATACGAGCGGAGTCCCCAGTAACAGAACTGTCACTCCAAGCCATCGGACGCCTCTTCGCGGGCGAGCAGTGTGATTATCGTTGCTCACAAGTCCGCCTTTCGCCGGGAAGCAAGGAAGAAAACTGATCTCGCGAGACCACCTCCAGCTGGCCTCTCATCGCATAGTGGCCAGCTCCGCAGAACTCATGGCAGGGGATCTTGAATTCCCCTGGTTTAGCAAACGTGAAGGTAGCTTCGGTCACCGCGCCGGGCAAAGCTTTGAGGTCGTAATTCGTCCCCAGGAAGCTCAGCATGTGTACGGCATCCGCGCTGGTAATTCGAAAATGGACAGGAACGCCCGCCGGGACGACAATGCACTGCGGCACAAAAACAAACTGCTGCGCAATCATGCGCACGGTGAGTGATCCCGCCGAGTCCTCCGCCGCTCCCAGATTGCTCTCTACGAATTCTCCCCGCAGGTGCAGCGTAGCCGGGTCGGGTCCTTTGCCGCCGCCCAAGAAATGCCACACCGGCAAGTCCACCTCATAATAGCGGGTGGACAAAATTGCCAATCCGACCAGGGTCATAGCTGCTGCAAACCCGATCTTCTTCTTCATCGCATTTCAGGGTCTAACCCCGTTCCCCCGAGTTAGATGAAACACGGGCAGGATTAGGTACATCGATCCTGCGTCCGGTTGAGATCTCTATCGTACTAAAGAACTATTTCTTGTTCTGACGCCACTGCATAGATTTTGCTTCGGAGTGGAGCAGCGTAATATCGATTCATGTTGCCAACCTCTACGGTTCCGCCTCCCACCGTCAAAGTTGCGCGCCGCGGTGCAGATCGTCTCAAGCAAGGACACGTCTGGGTCTATCGCTCTGATGTTGTCTCGGCGGGTGGCATCGCTCCGGGCAGCGTAGTCGGGGTGGCCGATGAGCGTGGGAAATTCCTGGGAACGGCCTTTTACAGCAGCGCTTCACAAATCGCGATTCGGATGATTTCCCGCGACCACATCGACGAGTTGGACGCCCTGCTGCGACGCCGAATTGGCGATGCGATCGCCTATCGCGAGCGCATCGTGCAGAACAGCGATGCCTGCCGGCTCGTGTTTAGCGAAGCGGACTTCTTGCCTGGCCTGATCGTCGACCGCTACAACGACCTGCTGGCTCTACAAGTTCTGACCCAGGCCATGGACGCGGAACCGGTGCGCGAAGTCGTGCTTTCTGAGCTGAGCCAGCGGATTCAGGCGGCAGCCATTGTGGAGCGCGTTGAGCCCAAGATTCGCGAACTGGAGCAACTTCCGGCGCGGGCCTCGGGCGTCCTGCAAGGGGAGAAGACCAGCACGGTTTTTTCCATGAACGGCGTCAAGTTTCATTACAGCGCCGCCGAGGGCCAGAAAACCGGGGCCTTCCTTGATCAGCGTGAGAATTATGCCGCCGCCGCTCAATATGCGCACGGCGAAGCCTTGGACGTTTTCTGCTACCAGGGAAGCTTCGCCTTGCATCTGGCGCAAGCGTGCTCGAAGGTCAGCGGAGTGGATAGTTCCCGGCCAGCTCTCGAGGTCGCTGACCGCAATGCCGCCCTGAACGGACGGGAGATCGAGTGGATTGAAGCGAACGCCTTCGACCTGCTGCGCGACTATGCCAGCGCCGGGCAGCAATACGACACCATCGTTCTCGATCCTCCCGCCTTTGCCAAGGGCAAACGCAACCTGGAAACCGCCCTTCGCGGCTACAAGGAGCTCAATCTCCGGGCGCTGAAAATGCTTCGCCCGGGAGGGGTCTTAGTCACTTGTTCCTGTTCCTATCATGTGAGTCCGGCCAACTTCCTGGAAGTCGTGGCGGAGGCGGGCCGCGATGTCCACAGGAATTTGCGAATCCTGGAAAACCGCGCCCAAGCCAGGGACCATCCTATTCTGCTGAACGTGCCTGAGACCGGCTACCTGAAGTGCCTGATAGTCGATGTAATCTAATGAAAAGGAAGCATTTTTGTTATTGACAGTAGCACACTCATATTTTATGCTTCCTTCATACTAATCAGGCATCCAATGCAAGTGACAGGAGCCAATACCTAAGATTCTGAAGGAGGATTTAGCTATGACAGTTCTAGCCCGTTGGGAACCTTTCCGTGAGTTCACTACCCTGCAAGACCGGATGAACCGGCTGTTCCGCGATTCGTTCGGGGAGGGCCGGGAAGAAGCCCTGACCCCCAGCACCTTCGCTCCCGCAGTGGACGTTTACGAGGACGAGCACAACATCACTCTGAAGATTGAAGTGCCCGGAATCGACGAGAAAGACATCGATGTCCGCATCGAGAACCACACTCTCACCGTCCATGGCGAGCGCAAGTTCGAAAAGGAAGAGAAAGAAGAGAATTATCGTCGCGTGGAGCGGCAGTATGGCAGCTTCACCCGTTCCTTCACTCTGCCTAACACCGTGGACCCGGAGAAAGTTTCCGCCAACTACGACAAAGGCGTTCTGAAGATCAAGCTGGCCAAGAAAGCCGAGGCCAAGCCGAAGCAGATCAAGGTCAACGTCGGCAGCGAGAAAACTCTTGAAGCCAAGGGCCCCAGCAAGGCCGCGTAAACAGGCTTTGCTTGCGTAGGGACGGGCGGCTCGCGAGCCTGCCCTGAGCGAAGTCGAAGGGTCCTGTCCAGCGCAGCTCGACAGTCGTAGACTCAACGGGAGGCGGCAGAGGTGACCGCCTCCCATTTATTTATGATTGTCATTCTGAGCGAAGCGAAGAACCTATGGATGTGCTGGTCCCAGCAGAAACACATCGATCCTTCGCTTCGCTTAGAATGACAAC
>Ga0187818_10001034_pt1 | contig 10953 bp, 6 predicted proteins | sample NC_wetland_sal_i_14_FD_130581 | JGI IMG/M metagenome (GOLD analysis project Ga0187818, IMG submission 130581) | Wetland sediment microbial communities from Neuse River Estuary, North Carolina, USA - SO4_3 | ecosystem: Environmental > Aquatic > Freshwater > Wetlands > Sediment | place: USA: North...
GGGCACGAAAGTTTCACGAACTATTTTCCGCTCCCGGTTCGCCATGGGATGACGATGGGCGAGCTGGCGAAATTGTTCAATGCGGAGCGCGGCATCAATGCCAAACTGACTGTGGTCCCCATGGACGGCTGGATGCGCGGCGATTGGTACGATTCAACTGCGCTGGTGTGGATCAATCCGTCACCGAATCTCCACAGCCTGGCCGAGGCCACTCTCTATCCCGGCGTGGCGCTCGTCGAAGGCACGAACGTTTCCGTGGGACGCGGCACCGACACCCCGTTTGAGCTGTTGGGCGCGCCGTGGATTACCGCGCGGGAGCTGGCGCAATACCTGAATGCTAGAGAGATTTCCGGCGTGCGTTTTGTGCCGGTTAGTTTCACACCCAATAGCGGCACTTACGCCGGACAAAAGTGCGAAGGGGTGAACATTGTTGTGGTTGAGCGCAACGCCTTGGATGCGCCAGAACTGGGGATTGAGCTGGCTTCCGCGTTGCAAAGGCTGTATCCCGAACAATTCCACATGGAACGCATGGCGGAACTTCTGGTGAACCAGGCGGTCTACGATGCCCTTGCTAGGGGAGAGGATCCGCGGCGCATCGCCGAAGATTGGCGAGATCCGCAGGAGAAATTTCAGCAGCTGCGGCAGAAGTATTTGATCTACAAGTAATCCTGGAAAGGTGCGGAACAATTCGCTGATGTTACCTGAGGGGCTTCAGGACGTGCGTGGGAACTGGTGCCGTCCCTAACGGGACTCGCTCAGCTGCACCCCGGACTCACGTCCGGGGCTAATGAATGCCGCCGCTATGCGGCTGGAACTCGGCCCCTCGATCCCACTGTTACACCCACAATTTGGTTCTCACGCACGCGCTGGTAGTGCTGCGCCACCCAAAATCAGAGTCTTTCCGCAGCCCGCGAAGCTATCTTTCCTGCCCCTGCAGTTCCACCCTGCGGTAACCCCGAGAACTGTTCTACAATGCTTGCGAACCACTGCCGGTGCGGGAGAACGCCGAACCACGATGCCAGCTGTTAACTCAAACATCTCTTTCTACCGCTGTGCCGGACCGAACTGCGGTCTGCTAAAGCAATCCACCGACCGCTGGTGGCTGATGTGGACCTCTTTCGGCGAGTACAATCGTCCGGTGTTGTATCTGTGCTCCTGGGACGAAGAAATGGCGGCGCGGGAGGGTACTCTGCACGTCTGTGGCGAACTTTGCGCGCAACGCTTGCAGTCCCAGTTCATGGGCAACGTAAGGGAGAGCCAGCTGAAGCGGTCCGGCAGCTGAATAGCGGCGCTATCCCGATAACTCACGTACAGCATTCTTCGTCTGGCGCGCATCGTATATGCGTCGAGGGTTTATTCCTTTCCGTTCTATATTAAAATCGGGCGCTGGTCTCATAAGTAGTTCGGGAGGGGAAACCGTCTTCTCTCAGGGGCTAAAGCCCGCATTTTCTTAGGGCCTAGCGGCGCGGCTGAAGCTGCAGCCTTTCAAAGCCCACTATGAGGGGAGTTCTAGGTGGTTCGGCCTGTTCGCGGAATATGGGTTCTTCGGGGAGGTGGTTCGTGCGCGTTGTGATTGTAACGTTCCTTCTGGCGGTTCTTGTTTCGGCTCAAACCACTCCGGCGAGCCAGCCAAACCCGGATGCTGCTCCTGCAGCCGCCACTGAATTGAGTATTCCCGCAGGTACTAAGGTTCCGGTCGCGTTGAAGCATGCTATCTCGACCAGAGGCTCCAGGGAAGGCGATGCAGTTTATGCCGAAACCACATTTCCGGTTGTCGCCAACGGCCGGGTTCTGATCCCCAGCGGGACCTACGTGCAGGGGAGAATCAGCCACATACAACGCGCTGGACGGATCAAAGGCCGGGCGGAAGTTTTGATGCATTTTACGACCCTCATCTATCCCAGCGGCTACACCGTGCTTCTACCGGGTGCTATCGAAAACGCGCCCGGAGTGGATAAAACCAAGGTCAAGGACAACGAGGGCACCATCCAAGGCGATGGTCGGACGGCGGAGAAGGTCGGGCAAATTGCCGGGGCGGGAGCGACTGGCGCAGTGATCGGCGGGGCTACGGAAGGAGGCAAGGGCGCGCTCATTGGAGCGGGGATCGGCGGTGCTGTAGGAACGGCGATTGGCCTCCTGACGCGCGGAAACGACGTGAAACTCGATGCTGGCACGACGGTGGAGATGGTGATCCAGCGCGACATCCCGCTCGATGCCAGCCGTGTTCCCATGGTCACCAGGACAGCAGGGTCTGAGCAGTGAACGTTGCCCGCGCCACGCTCGATGTAGCGACGGGCGTCCTCGCCCGTGCGGGCGCTACTTCAACGTGAACACCGCATTCACGTGCGCGGTCACTGATATGGTTTGCGGCGTGAATTCCTCGGTCGGGGCGGGTGTGGCTGCCATCGCGCTCATTTTCATCATTGCGCGGGCCATCGGAATCACGCGGGGATTTTCGGCAACATCCACTGCCGCGTAAGACAGCTCGCCCAGACTTCTCCCACCGGCAGCAGCCACCGCCTCGGCCGATGCCCGGGCATGCCGGTATGCGTCCTCGACGGCTTTCGTTTTGGCGGCTTCCATATTCTCGAGCGTATAGGCGATTGATTCTTCGTCGGTCACATCGGTATCGGAAAGCTGCTGCACGATGGGCGCAACCTTGCTGAAATCCTTCAGCTTCAGGGACACACTGGCATTGACCTGGTAGCCGACGACCTTGCGTTTCGGCGCTTTGTAGTCATACACGGGCTGAATGGAAAAAGCGCTGATCTGGGCGGTCTTGGGTTCGATACCATTGGAACGCAGAATCTGCCGGATCTGCTCGGCGTCTTTTGAGGCCCGATCGTAAGCGGCGCGAGAATTGTTTTCCTGCGCAGAAATGTTGAATTGCACCAGCGCGGTGTCCGGGTCGGCTTCGAATTTTCCATCGGCGCCAACGTACACGGTGTTGGGTTGCGCCGTGACCGTGGGATGGTCCTGTCCCAGAGCAAAGGCACTGGCGAGCAGTAAGACCAGAAACAAAATGGTGCGCAATTTCATAAGATCTCCCCGTTTGCGGGCAAGCATGTTTATACGCTTGAGCCGCCGCTATAGGAAGAACGCGAAAGATAAGATGGCTTGCGGATGGACAACATGTCAGCCGAGGCAGCGTAACTGCGAAGTTCAAACTTGCTCGCGCCTCGTTTACTGTAGTTGAACTTCGACGGTGTCCGCCAGGCGCATGGTACCTTCCGTCCGATCTGTGACGACCAATGGTCGTCCGTGCTGGCAATAGTATGCAATCACCGCAGGCTTGGCCCAATCCAAATCCCAGCCGTTCTCAATGGCGCACACGGTATAGGAGCCCGGAATCACGCCCAGCAGGCTGAAACTTCCATCCAGATCGCTCTGGTCTCTCCGGAAAAGTTCACGATTCGATTCAGGATTCTTGGGTACCAGAACCACCATCGCTCCCGGCGCAGCCTTGCCGTCGCGCTTGACAAATCCCTCAACCCTCATCGCGCTCCCCACCAGCGAAAGTGAAACAGTGAGAGACGAGCCTGCGGCCACGTTCAGAATGTGCCCGGAAATCTGGCCGCTCTCTAGTGAAATATGGAGCACGGAATACGCCTTCCCAGGGGCCTGCACCAGTACCTCGTATCTGCCAGGGACAACGTTCTGGAATTCTATTTCTCCCTTGTCGTTGACCTCCTGATAGGCCACCATCCGCAACTTGCTGTTGCGCAGCATGACAGCGAGCTGTCGCGGAAGCGCTTCCTGTCCCAATAATTTCACCGAAGCCTTCACCATGCTTACAGGCTCGCCCTTGGAAGCGTCTAACTCCTGACCGTCGGCGGTGAGGTCCATCTCAACTTCACTCCACTGGTTCTGCTCACCAGGCGGGGATAAGGGCATGCGAACGGTGTATCGGCCAGCGGCTACTCCCGTCAACTCGAACACGCCGGGAGAAACCATTTGTCCGCCATTCGCCGGGACAGACTCCATTCCGTCGAAGGCCGGTTGTTGCAGCGTGGGCATGGTGAATCCATGCTTCCCGTTGTCGGGAACATGAAAGAGCAAATGCAAGGCTGGTACTGGACTCAGGTGAATGTCGGCTTCCAGACGATCGCCACCGCGGATCGGGATCGGCGATGCCTCATCCGGCTCAGTTGCATCCTTGTAGTAGGTGACGGGGTAGGCAACATCAAGAGACTGGTCAACCACGGCAGGCGTGCTGGCTGCACCCTGTTGGAGTGAGGAGGCGGAGTGTACGGCGTACCAGGGAGTCGCAGAGACTGACAGGAAGTAGGTGGCGGCATCGAGCGGTGTGAACTCGTACGAACCTTGGTCGTCGGTGCGGTCCGTGCGGATTTTTTGAACGCGACCCACGCCCGCCCGACGATCCTGCGCGTAAAGTGAAACCAGCGCCTGCCGCACCGGTTCTCCCGACTCATCCAGCACCTTGCCCGAAAGCACGGCAACCGGCGCCAGGCGAAGCACCAGATTCTCGGTATCCAGACCAGCGCCAGTGACGATGGCAGTCGAGAACTGCTCGTGTTGCTCGTAATCAGCGGTGATGAAGCCGCGCTTCGCGCCTCGCAGTTCATACTTGCCGGCACCCAGTTGCTTGAACTCGAAGCGACCACCTTCGGAAGTTATTACCCACTGCGTGTTCTGTGGATTCCTGGCGTCAAAAATGGTGACGCGGGCTCGGGCCAACGGGCTCCCCCCCACCGCGTTCACCACTGTTCCGGCAATACGAAAACCAGAGGCGAGGGGACGAGTTTGCTCCGTGTTGGGCGTCTGCACTGCAGCGACTCCGAGGATGCAGGACAGCACTAACCCAAGCACCAAAATCCCCGATCGATGCCACCGCAAAAGTGAAGGCATATTCATTCGCTCGTCGAAATCACCTGGAGCCGCAACTGTTCCTTCTGGCCGGCCACTAAGGGGATGACCTGCCCCTTCGACTCATACGCGCGCATGGCTTCGGCGTCGCGGTATTCGAGTTCCGGCTGCGGGTGATCGAAAGCCAGCACGCGATAAACACCGGGTGGGACTTGTTGCAAATTGAAATTTCCATCCGGCGAGACCCACGCGTCGCGGAACTCTCCACTACTGTCGGACAGTGGAATCATGTAGACGTGCGCCGACGACTCATAGGACAGCCTATCCCTCGACCGGAGCTGTAGCGTCTCTGTCTCGCTGGCTGGCTTCGTGATCCCCTCGACCACGCCCCCGACCTCGGCAGCGTTATCGCTCATGGTGACTTCGATCGGAGAACTTGAACCTCCCGCCCCCACCATCAGCGGATGACGTTGCAGGTCGCTGCCACCATAAGTGACGGACGACGCGAAGCCCAGCGATGAATTGATTCGCACCCAGTAGCGTCCGGGGTAAACATTGTCAATGGCCAGCGAGTCGTCTCCACGTTCGCTGGGATTGCGCAGGCCTACAGGTCGCTCCAGGCCGAAATCATCCGCTGGCTCCAGATACACGTTGAGATAGCGCCTTGGACCTTGCAGGCTGAACCTGCCCACGCCGATGCCCACAGATTCAGAGAGGATTGGATTCTCGCGGGAGGTGAATTCTTCCTTGACGTTCACACGGATTGAGCTATTCGGCACTAACGTCATGCGAGATCCTTCCACCGCCGCACCTTTGACGCTGATGTTCAACAATCCGCTGGCCGAATTCGCTCCAAAACTCGATGCTTCTAGAGTATAGCTTCCATTCGGCAGCATACCCACGACAGTTTGTTCTTGGTTGTTGTAGCCCAGGGAATATCCGGACCCCCTGCCCCGAGCCGAGACCACTACGCTGACCCCGCCACCGGCTGGCACATTGGCAACTTTCACCTTGACCTGGTAGTACGCCTGCCTGACGAGAGAGATGTTGGCTTGGAAGGTTTTCCCCGCCGATAACTGAATCGTCTCGCCGGAGGCAAAATCGCTAGCGTTGGGAAAATAAACCGGCGGATATCCGTACAATTGTCCGCGGGGGTCAAACGTCAGTGGATCGCGATCCAGCAGTTCATGCGTCAGCAACTTGTAGCTGCCCGCCGAAAGATCCGCGAAACGAAATTCTCCGTTTGACCTGCTGGTGACGGTTCCCGCACTCACCCAATGGGCGCGGCCGTCCCGCACCTGGCGGCGATAGAGTTCAACTTGAATTCTGTCGGAGTCATCGGACGAGGGAAGAACGATGCGTCCCACGATCAAAGCCTCAGGAGTGAGCGTAAGTGTGAGTTGTTTCCCTGCCCGGCTGAGGTTTGTTGCCCGATTACGGTCTTCCAGAAATCCTGGCTTTCGGGCCATCAGCGTGTCCGGCCGATTGGGGGCCGGATACGAAACAGGCCCACCGCCAGCGCTCGGTTCGCCGCCTCCTGTCGCGGAAGAAGGTGGGAACGTAAACTCAAAATGCCCGTCGCTATCCGTCAAGGTGGCAAAGCGATTGTCGGGGGAGAACACGAGTGCGCGTTCGATCGGTTCGTGCGTCAGGCTGTTTACAACTGTGCCGCGAATGCTGTCCGTTTCGGCATTCTCGGTCTGCAGGCCTTGCCCGACTGCTTGTTTGACCGTTAGGAAGCAACAAGAAAGCGCCACGACCAAGCCAAACCCTCTGAGGCATCGACTGTACATACGCCTGCTGTTCGGCAAACCCAGCCTCCGCACGAAACAGTCATATTGTGGCCGAAGACCAGGAGAGTACACAACCGAGTCGGGTTGAAATGATGATCCGTTGTTGGGGCTCCGATAGGTACGGTGGACGAGGTGGACGCGTATGTCGGCAGTCCGTTCGCTGAGAGCGGTCAGGCATGAAGGTGACGCGTGGGCGAGGGATTGGGGTTTGCAGTTCCGGGGAAGTGGCAGAGCAAGGTTCTTGCCAGGGCCGCCGCCCTTCAACGTCCGGGAGTTCAGGCGTAGCCCTAGGACGAGCTCTTGGCTACGGAGTAAGCGAAGGGATGGACCTGCGTGTCGATTTCCTTGCGCAGATCGCTCCAGATGTTCTCCGGCATGGACATAAATGTCTTCACCACTTCCGGGTCGAACTGCCGTCCCGACCACTTTTGAATCTCCTCACGAGCCGCGGCCACGGACCGCGCGGCTCGATAGGGGCGGTCGGAAATAATGGCATCCAGGGTGTCGGCGACCGCGAAAATACGTGCTCCGAGCGGAATCTCCTCGCCTTTCAGCCCGCGCGGGTAGCCGCTTCCATCGAAGCACTCCTGATGGGCATAGACGATCTCCGCGGCTTCTTTCAGAAAGGGAATTTTCTTCAGTATCTGATAGCCGTGGTAGCAGTGTTCCCGCATGATCGTGATCTGGTCGGGAGTCAATGCGCCGGGCTTACGAAGGATCTCGTCGGGAATCGCCATTTTGCCAATGTCGTGCAAGAACGCGCCTCGTGCAATCACGTCAGTTTGATCTTTCGACAGTCCCATGGCGCGGGCGATGGCAATGGTGAACACGGTAACCCGCCGGGAGTGGCCTTCGGTTTCGGCGTCCTTGAGGTCCAGTGCGCCGCCCAGCGCCTCCAGCGTCATGCCGTAGGAGCGCTCCAGATCGGCCACAGCCGTGCGCAGTTGCTGGGTTCGTGCCTCGACCAGAGCTTCCAGATTGGTCTGGTAGGCGCGGTTCTCCAGCTTGAGGCGCCGATTCTCCAGGGCCCGGCGCACCGTAGCCAGCAATTGTTCGCGTTCGAAGGGCTTCAGCAGGTAGTCATAGGCGCCATTGCGAATGGCTGCCAGTGCCACGGAAATATCATGTACTGCGGTCACCATGACCACGGGCATGTCGGGAAATCTTTCCTTGGTGCGTTCCAGCAGTTCGATTCCGTCGACGTCGGCCATCATGAGGTCGGAGAGCATCAGCTCGAATTCTTCACCGGCATCGAGCAGGGCCAGCGCCTTCAGACCTGAAGAAGCCTGTTTGCACTTATAGTTAGCCGCGGCCAGCATGGAGCAGACAATTTCGCGGATGGCTTCCTCATCATCGACCACAAGGATGCGTTCGGCAGGCATGGCTTTCCCCCTAGTGTATCGCGAATCGTGTCCCAATTCGCGGTTCCGAAAGTAACCATCCCGAGCGGGAAAGCCGATGGACGGCGGGCATCGCCGTGGTATTAAACAATCGAGTGCTTAGGCCCTTCTATCGCGATGAATAGCTTTGTCTCGTGCGCCTGGTATGCCTTCGGGGACCTGGCCGTGCCCAAGATGATGGCGGTGGAGTCCGCGACCCTCGTCATCCTGGCGGCCAGCCTGCTGGTGTTTCGGACGTTTCGCGAGCGTTACCTGCTGACCTGGATTCTGGGATGGCTGGCTTACTTTGTTTCCGGCTGGACCCTTCACGGGGCGCTGGCCAACGCCAGCCCGGGCTACCTGGTGGCAATTTCCCAGTCGCAGTTCGTGCTGGCCATCTCTTTGTTCAGCGGCGCCGTATTCGTCTACTCCCATGCCCGGAAGGCGCTGCTGCCATTGCTGGCATTTTCGATCCTGGTAATGGGTTACGCCGTGGCGCGTGCCATGCTGTGGCCGGATTCGTTCCCGCTGCGTCTGGTGCTGGAAGCTTCCTATCGCATTATCGCGTTTGCCGCTTGCATCCAGATGATCCGCTTTCGCTGGGCAAGATGGGAGATTGGCTCATGGCTGCTTAGTGTCAGCCTGATCCTCATACACCTCGAATGGGCTCCGCTGGATGCGCATATGCCGCCGGGCTTCGGCTTAGTATCCGACTTGCTGCTCGGACTGAGCATGCTGCTGGTGGTGTTTGATGATTCGCGCATGCACACCCGCCGTCTGGGAGTGGTGAATGCCTTGACCACCAGCATTACCCGCGCCCAGCAGTACGGCCCGATGATGGCGACGGCGCTGGAAGAGCTCAAACGGCTGATGCTGGCCAAAGCGGCATGGTTCCGCCTGGTGGAAGGTGACAAGATGGTGGTCACTCAACACATTGGGCTTTCACCAGAATTTCTTCAGGACCGCAGTTCGGTGCCCATGGATGACAAGTTCGAGGCGACGCTCAGTGCCAGCACTCCGATCGTGGTGAAGACTTCTGCCGCTGACGACTCGGTTCGTGCTGCTCTTAAAAAGGAAGGCTTCCACCATGTAGTTCTGGTGCCGGTGTTGGGCAAGAAGTCAGTGATCGGAGTCCTCTCTCTGGGCAGCCGCCATCGGCTCACCTATACCCCGGACGAAATGGAGTTTCTGGCCAACAGCGCCCATCAGCTGGGACTCGCGGTCGAGAACCTCCGGCTGGTGGAGCAGATTTTGCGCTCGCATCGCCAGTGGGCGAACACCTTTGACTCCATACAAGACTTGGTACTGGTGCACGATTCTGACTTTCGGGTGATGAAGGCCAATCACGCTCTGTTGCAGCGCTTGGAGCAGTCGCCGGCCGATGTCAGCGGCCAGGCGTGCGAAGCGGTGCTGCCGCGGACGCGGGAGTGGAGCCGATGCCCGTATTGTGTCCCGGCTGGAGACGGATTCTACGAAGCTCCGGATCCCTGCTTCGGCGGCTATTCGATGATTTCGACTTCCTCCTACGCCGAGCAGGGAAGCCAGCAGAAAGGCACCATTCACGTGGTACGCGATACCACCGACCGGCGCCTGGCAGAAGAAAAATATCGTCTGCTTTTCGAGCAAGCTCAGGAGGGAGTGTTCGTCGCCTCTCATACCGGCAAACTGCTGGATTGCAACGATGCCTTCATGCGCATGCTGGGCCACAACAGCCGGGAAGAGTTAATGGCGGTCGATTTAGAGACGGAGCTTTACGCTTCCGCTGCGCAGCGGGAGACATTTCGCCGTGAGGTGGAGCTCAACAACTATGTTCGCAACTTCGAGGTCACGTTGCACCGGAAGGACGGCACGCTGCTGACGGCGCTGGAGAGCAGTTTCGCAACCCGCAACGCCAACGGCAAAATTGAGCGCTACCAGGGATTCCTGCTCGACATCACGGAGAAAAAGCGGGCGGAAGATGAAATCCGGCGCCGTAATCGCGAGTTGAATGCGCTGAACGCGATGGCAGTGATTGCAACACAGTCTTTTGATCTGGACGAAATTCTGAACCTCACATTGCGCCAGGTGATCTCATTGCTCGGTGCGGAGACCGGTTCCATTTATCTCGGCGACGCGGACGAAACCACTTTTCGCCGGCGTGCCGGCTGGGGACAGCGCAGCGCGGATCGTGCCCGCCTGTCCGAGGTCCAGCTTCCGGGTGGATTCGGCGACCTGGTGACTCGTTCGCGCACGGAAGTGATCACCCCGGAGTATCTGCCGCATCTTCCGCCATTGGTGGCTGAGTTTATCCAGGCGGATGGGCTCGGGGCGTGGATTTGGGTGCTGCTCTGGAGTAAGGACAAGCCGATGGGATTGATGGGCATCAGCAGCGCCAAGAACCGGGAGTACACCAGCAATGACGAAAATCTGCTGGTGGCGATCGCACGGCAGTTGGCGACTACCATCGAGAAGGTGCGTCTCTACGAAGAGACCTGCCGCGCCTACGAAGACTTGCGGCGCACCCAGGAGCAGTTGCTGCAAAGCGAGAAGATGTCGGCGGTAGGGCAGTTGATCGCCGGCGTGGCTCACGAACTCAATAATCCATTGACCGCGATCCTGGGCTACGCGCAGCTTCTGGAAAGCGAAGGGTTGAGCGAGCGGCCCGCTGACTTTGTAAGCAAGCTATTCCGGCAGGCCCAGCGGACCCATCGCGTGGTGCAAAACCTGTTGTCCTTTGCGCGCCAACGCAAGCCGCAAAAACAGGATGTGGACTTGTGCAAGGTGCTGGACGAAACTCTGGCTCTCCGCGACTACGATCTAAAAGTCAATAACATCAAGCTGGAGCGCCAGACCGAGCCCAAGCTTCCGGCGGTGACTGCGGATCCACACCAGTTGGAGCAGGTATTTCTCAACATCATCAACAATGCGGTGGATGCCATGCTGGAAGCTGGCCAGGGCGGTGCTCTGAAAGTGTA
>Ga0187818_10001035_pt1 | contig 10952 bp, 9 predicted proteins | sample NC_wetland_sal_i_14_FD_130581 | JGI IMG/M metagenome (GOLD analysis project Ga0187818, IMG submission 130581) | Wetland sediment microbial communities from Neuse River Estuary, North Carolina, USA - SO4_3 | ecosystem: Environmental > Aquatic > Freshwater > Wetlands > Sediment | place: USA: North...
ATAGTCGCCCCAGGCCGCGCCGGTGCTGAAGCCACCCGCGCCCACTCCCGCTTTGTCGGTGACATCTTCAAACTTGCAGTTGCCCAGATTGTGATAGAGCGCGTTGCCACCATAACCGGTCACGTAGATATCTGGCAGGCCGTCATTATCGTAGTCGGCCACGGCCACACCCATACCCCAGCCTTTACGCGTAAGCCCGGCGGATTTTGTAATGTCGGTAAACTTGAAGCCGTCGTCCTGGTGATACAGCGTGATCATGAGATCGCCGCCTTGTTTGTAGCGCTCGACGGTCGATCCGTTCACGGTGATGATGTCGAGCTTGCCGTCGTTGTCGCAGTCGATCAGCCCGGCGCCGCCGCTCATCGATTCCACGATGTAGCGCTTCTCGGGCGAAGAGATGTGAGAGACGGTCAGACCAACTTGCCTGGCTACATCGACGAACTTGGGGGTCGGAGTTTTCGGGGGAGTGGTCTGGGCAGGGACGTGTAGCGAGAAAAGCAGGACGAGACACGAGTGGAGGAGCGAACGCACGTCGGTGATTCTACGCCCCGGCTTTCACCTTCTTCACTTCTTCGATGAGCGGCGGCACAATGTCGAACAAATTTCCGACCACGGCGTAGTCTGCGATCTCAAAAATCGGCGCCTCGGAATCCTTGTTCACCGCGATGATCGTGCGCGAACCCTTCATCCCGACAATGTGCTGAATGGCGCCACTGATGCCGAGTGCGAGATACAGTTTCGGCGCTACAGTTTGGCCGGATGATCCGATTTGGCGATCCATAGGCAGCCAGCCGGAGTCGCAGATAGGGCGCGAGGCGGCGATTTCGCCTCCGAGTGCTTCGGCGAGCTGCTTGGCGAGTTCGATGTTCTTTTGCTCTTTGATTCCGCGGCCGATGGAGACAATGATCTCCGCTTGCGTGAGATCGACGGCCTGCTTGGCTTCTTTGAACACTTCCTGCGGCTTGTTGCGGATGATATTGTCAGGGATGTCCACACTGACAGTCTCAACCGGAGCGGCGCTGGCTCCGGCTTCGACTTTATCACCGCGAAAAGCTCCGTTCTGGAAGGTCACAAACCAGGGCGCATCGCAAGTGAAGCTGACATCGGCGGCCAGCTTGCCCTGGAACATCTGACGGGTAAACACGAGCTTGCTGCCTTCTTTTTTGTAGCCGATGCAGTCGGTGATCGCGGTGCGTCCCATGGCGGTAGCCAGCTTGGGAACGAAATCGCGCACCTGGTAGGTGTGTGGCATGAGCACGAGTTTTGGCTGTTTGGATTCGAGGAATTGCTTGAGCGCGAATGAAAAAGCGTCCGGGGTATACGGTTCGAGTTTGGGCGACTCGATGGCATAGACCTTTGAGACCTTTTTGGCGGCCGCTTCCCCGGCGAAGTTCGCTACGCCGCTGCCCACGACCGCGGCTTCCAGCGCCCAGCCGGTTTCGGCGGCCAGGGATTGGCCCGCGGTAAGCGTCTCCCAGGAGACGCGGTTCAGTTTGCCTTCGCGTTGTTCGAGAACCACCAAAATTGTATCGGGCATAAGGTCAGCTTCTAGCTTTTGGCTCCTAGCTCTTGGCTCTCCGAATCAATGTAGGCGCGGGCGTCCCCGCCCGTGCATCGCTCTAATTGCGATCCGCTTGCCAGTCGTAATCCGGTGGCCAGCCGAGTACAGCTCGGCCCACTACAGAACGCGCACTTCGTTGCGTAGTTTGTCCACCAGTTTCTTGGCAACTTCGGCCGGCGGGCCCTCCAGGAATTCCGTGTTCTTGGTTTTCTGGGGCACGTACAGCCGTTCGATCTTCTGCAAGTTTCCGCTCACCGCCGGCTGCACTTCCGCCATCGTGACCTTGCGCAGCGGCTTGTTCTTGGCTTGCTTGATTCCAATCAACGTGGCATAGCGCAGCTTGTTGATGCCGGACTGGATGGTGAGTACGGCGGGCAGCGGCATGTCCACAAATTGGAAGTAGCCGGCCTCGAGTTCGCGTTTCACACGAATTCCGGTATCACTTTTCTCGATCTGCATAATGATGGTGGCGTGCGGCCAGCCCAGCAGTTCGGCCAGAACCACGCCGGTCTGCGCGTAGCCATAATCGTCAGACTGCAAGCCGGTGAAGATAAGATCGAATTTCTCATATTTGATCGCGGTCGCAAAGGCGCGAGCGGTGTTGAGAGCATCCAGTCCGACGCAGGCATTGTCTTCCAGATGAATTGCCCGATCGGCGCCCTTCGCTAGAGCCTCCCGCAGAACCTGCTGCGCCCGCGCCGGGCCCGAAGTGATCACCACGACTTCTCCGCCGTGCTTCTCCTTCTGGCGCAGCGCCTCCTCCAGCGCGTAGGCATCGGGCTCGTTGACTTCGTAGGAAACGTCCTCGCGGATCCAGGTGCCACTCTCGTTTAGTTTGAGCGGGGCATCCTTCTGCGGCACCTGCTTCATGCAAACCAGAATCTTCAAGAGAGCACTCCTTGGCCTTGCCGGAAGCAAGACGTCGCAAGCGACGTCTCTACAGAGCGATGGACCGGCGCAGGGGAAACGAGTAAGTATAAATGACTATCACAGAAGAGAAAATCGCGCAGTGATTACTCGGTAAAGACGACCGACTGCAGGCCTGAGATTTCGAAACGTTTGCGGCAGCGCATGTTCTTGCAGGCCATCATGTCATCTTGGCGCAGCATGTAGGAGCGGGCTTTGGCGAAGCGGGCGCGATCGCGTTCGTCGGCGCGTCCCGGGAGCTGCTTTTTCTTGGTGCGAACCAACCAGGTGACCTCGTACTCGGCGGGTTGCTGGCAGTGAGGGCAGTTCAGCGTGGCTGTCTTCTTCTCCGGCCGCTCGTCGAAAAATTCGCGTTCTTCCATAACCGGTCGTCGGTTGCTGGCCGTTGGTCTTTCGCCAAACCCAGCCTGGCTTTTTGATTATTGCACGCCAGCCTTAGGCGAGCTATGGCAAGATTAAGACAATGCCCAAGAAAAAGAAACTGAAGCCGTTTCGTGCGGTCCAGGCGGTAAAGGAGATGGCGCGGGAGCGCATTGGCGCGCCTCCGGTGTCGAGAGTAGTTCCCGACCGGAAAAAGAAGAAAAACGAAAAACACAAACCGACAGTCGCCAAGCTGCTGGAGCAGGCGGACTCCTGAAATCCTTCCCGAGGGTTTAGCGCAAAAATCCCGAGTTCGCGATGGTCACTGGCACTTCCCGTTGTTGATTCCGTCGATCGCCTGAGCTGTGGCGACCACCGTGGTGCCTTTGGAGGGATTGCCGGGATTGGTGTAGTAGGTCGCCAGGATCTCACCGATTCCGCAGGTGCTGACACCGGTGGCCAGACCACTGCTGGTGATCGTCGCCACCGTAGGCGCATTCGAACTCCACTGCACCAGGCTGGTAATGTCCCTTGTTGCCGGGGGATGGATGTAGGTTCCGATGGCTTTGAATTGGATCTGGGCCCCGGGTCCTTGAAAATTGACCGACGCCGGAATGAGCGCAATACTAATCAGCTGGCTCTCAGCGCCACAACTGGGCAGCAGCAACGCCGCTGCGCCAAGCAAAACCGCCATGAACCGCCAATTCATTACCTCTCCTTGCCGTTCCACCACATCCGACCCACTCCTGGGGCTGGGTCAATTTAGTCAGAGAAACGGCGAAAAAGCAAGAGAAAGACGGGCCAGGGAACCTTCGCGCGCAAAGCCCGGCCGAGGCGTGCGCAGATTTCCGACCAACACGGACAGGCTGGGACGCCAGTCTCCTCATCCGTCTTCTGGCATCACCCTTCTAATCTCTAACAGTTTCAGCCAAATATTTGGCGAACTGCTTTACATCTTCCTCGGTCGTATCGAAGGAGCACATCCAGCGCACCACGGATTGCTCTTCGTTCCACACATAAAAGAAGTAGCGCTCTTGCAACCTGGCAATGGCGTGGCGCGGGATTTGCGCAAACACCCCGTTGGCCTCGACTTTGTAGACAATCTTGACTCGCGGAATTTCTCTGACTTCCTGCTCCAGCAATTCCGCCATCCGGTTCGCATGCTCGGCGTTTTTTTGCCACAGATGATTCGACAGCAGCGCCTCGAATTGGGCCGAGATGAAGCGCATCTTCGAGGCCAGCTGCATGCCCTGCTTGCGCAGATATAAAACGTCCCGGCTGAGTCTCATATCAAAGAAGACGACCGCTTCCGCCCCCATGGCGCCGTTCTTGGTTCCGCCGAACGAGAGCACGTCCACGCCCAGGTCTCCGGTGGCTTCGCGCAGAGTCAGGCCCAGACTGACGGCGGCATTGGCGATGCGGGCGCCGTCCATATGCAGAAACATATTGTGTTCGTGGGCGAAGCGGCCCAGGTCGCGGATCTCTCTGGGCTTGTAGACCGTCCCCATTTCGGTAGCTTGCGTGATGGAAACCACGCGCGGCTGTACGTGATGCTGGTCGCCAATGCCGTGATAGGCGTGGCTGACCGATTCGACCGTCAGCTTGCCATCGGTGGTCGGGATCGGAATAAGTTTGCAGCCGGTGAATTTCTCCGGAGCGCCACACTCGTCGGTATAGATGTGGGCAGCTTCGGCACAAATCACGGCGTGATAGGAATCAGTGAGCGCCTTCAGGCTCAGGCAATTTGCGGCCGTGCCGTTAAACACAATGAAGACGTCGATGTCGGCGCCAAAATGTTCCTTGAATTTCCGGATGGCAGCGTCAGTATAGGAGTCGTCCCCGTATCCCACGACGTGTCCACGATTGGCGGCAGAAATCGCTTGCAGCACGTCGGGATGAATGCCGGCGTTGTTGTCGCTGGCGAAACTGCGGACAGGTTTCATGACACCAACAATGTAGCAGAGCAAAAGCGAGATACGAATGGGGTCTCGGCTGATAACTTTCTTTCTATTTTCAAGTCTAAGAGCCTGTTGAAAAAGCTAAAGTCTTGTCATTTCGAGGAGCGAGCGCGGCGAGGAATCTGCAGTTTTCCTTGGATTGCGAAGAACTGCAGATCCCTCCCCCCTCGGCTTCGCTCAGGGCTCGACCTTCGGTCTCGGCAAGGATCGCTCGCGATGACAACAAGATAGGGGTTTTCAACAAGCTGCTAAGGATACCTACCTGGAATCCGGGCGATTCAGGGATTTTACGGTCTGTTTTCGGGTGCGCCCTCTCAAACCCGCCGCTTCTTGGACAGTCCGAAGGCAGCGTGTTAGGTTACTGGCAGTGATGAATGCGACTCTCAGACCGGCCAGGGGCCCATGCCCGTCAGGCAGGGCGGCGCCGATGACTGCGCTCGCGGCGGCCTTGATTCTGGCTGCGCTGGCAGCGGGCTGCAGCGGTGATTCCGCCAAGGGCGAGCAACCCCAGGGAATGCCCGCGATTCCGGTCAAGGTCGAGGTGGCCCGTCTGGTTCCGGTGAATGAAACCACCGAATATGTCGCTACGCTGAAGTCCCGGGAATCAGCAGTGATCATGCCGCAGGTGGAAGGACAGATCACCGACATTTATGTGCACTCAGGAGATCGCGTCGCGCGCGACACAGTGTTGATGCAGGTGGATCCGACCAAGCAGCAGGCAACCGTAAACAGTCAGGAACAGTCGCGGGCGGCTCAAGAAGCCAATCTCGCCTGGGCGAAGCAGCAGTACGCCCGGATCAGCGCGCTGGCAGCGGCTGGCGTAGTCTCCAAGCAGGACCTTGACCAAGCGAAGTCAAACCTGGACAACGCCCAAGCCCAACTGCATTCCCTGGATGCGCAGGTACAAGAGCAGCAGGTGCAGCTTCATTACTATCGGGTCACGGCGGCAACCTCGGGCATTGTGGGCGACATTCCGGTTCGAGTCGGAGATCGCGTCACCAATACCACGGTCCTGACCACGGTAGACAAGCCGGGCAGTCTTGAGGCGTACGTCTACGTTCCGGTCGAACGCTCGTCACAGCTCAAGATGAACATGCCGGTGCAGATCGTGGATAGTGCCGGAAATCCGGTGGCCGACAGCCGCGTCAGTTTCATATCGCCGGAAGTTGATAACACCACGCAAACGGTGCTGGTGAAGGCGCGCATCGCCAACAACGAAGACCAGCTTCGCCACTTGCAGTTCATACGCGCGCGGGTGATTTGGGGAACCCACCAGGGGCCGGTGGTTCCGGTGCTGGCAGTTTCGCGTATTGGCGGTCAGTATTTCGTGTTCGTGGCGGAAGACCAGAACGGCAAACTGGTGGCGCATCAGAAACCGCTGCGGATCGGCGATATGGTGGGCAATGATTACGTGGTGCTCGACGGAATCAAGCCCGGGGACAAGGTGATTGTCTCGGGAACGCAGTTCCTGGTGGATGGCGCGCCGGTGACACCGCAGGGCTAGGCGTCTGAAGCCTGAAAACTTCTTCTTCTCATGTTCGTTGACTTCTTCATACACCGGCCGGTATTCGCCACGGTCTGCGCGCTGCTGATCATCCTGGCGGGGGCGGTGGCAATTCCCACGTTGCCGGTTGCGCAATTTCCCAACCTCGCGCCGCCACAAGTCTCCGTGTCCAGCGGCTACGTGGGGGCCAGCGCCCAGACCGTGGAGTCCGCGGTCACGATTCCCCTCGAGCAGCAGATCAATGGCGCGCAGGGAATGAAGTACATGACGTCGACCAGCAGCAATGATGGATCGAGCTCGATCACTGCAACTTTTGACCTGGACCGCGACCCGGACCTGGCAGCGGTCGACATTGAGAACCGTGTGAACACGGCGCAGGGGCGGCTCCCAGCCGCAGTAAAAACCACGGGCGTCACCGTGGCCAAATCATCGCAGAACTTCGTCTTTGGCGCGGCTGTCTATTCGCCGGATGCCCGCTATGATTCGCTCTTCATGAGCAACTACCTTGACGTTTACGTGAGAGATACGCTGAAGCGAGTGCCTGGAGTGGCCGACGTTTTTGTTTTCGGAGAACGAAAATACTCCATGCGATTGTGGCTCGATCCAATTCGCATGGCCAGCCGCGGTTTGACGGCGACGGATGTGGTAAATGCTCTGCAGGAACAGAATGTGGAAGTTGCCGCCGGTCAGGTGGGACAGCCTCCGATCAAGGTAGGACAACAGTTCCAGATCAGCGTGCGCGCCATCGGCAGGCTCAGCGAACCGGCTCAGTTTGAAAACATCATTCTAAAATCCAATGCCGACGGAACGCTGGTAAGACTGAGAGATGTGGGCCGGGCTGAGCTGGGGGCCGAGGATTACGGCTCTGATCTGATTTACAACGGCCATGATTCGGTCGGTGTCATTGTCACCCAGCTCTCTACCGCCAATACCATCGAGGTCAACCGGCTGGCAATCGGGGAGTTGGACCGGCTGGCGAAACGCTTTCCGCCGGGCATGAAATATGAAAACGCATTCAATACCACCGATGCGGTCAAAGAATCGATCAACGATGTGCTGGCCACGCTGATTGAAGCCATCCTCCTCGTGATTCTGGTGATCTTTATATTTCTGGAAGATTGGCGCAGCACCATCATTCCGTTTGTCACCATTCCGGTGTCGCTGATCGGAACATTCGCCTTCGTCAAGTTACTCAATTTTTCAATCAACACCCTCACTCTTTTTGGCATTACCTTGGCTACGGGCCTGGTGGTCGATGACGCCATCGTGGTGATCGAAAACATCGAGCGCCACATCCAGGAGGGAGAGCATAGCCCCGCAAAAGCGGCCTCGGATGCGATGAAAGAAGTGACGGGAGCGGTCATCGCGACGTCGCTGGTGCTGGTCGCAGTGTTTGTTCCTGTGGCCTTCTTCCCCGGCACCACGGGCATTCTGTTCCGCCAGTTCGCGCTTACGATTGCATTTTCCATTTCGATTTCTGCATTCAACGCCCTCACTCTCAGCCCCGCGCTATCCGCACTTTTGCTCGGGCGCACGTCCGGCGAGAAGATATGGCTGTTCCGGGAAGTAGACAAGATAATTGCCGCCATCACCCATGGATATTCGAGGGCTCTTCGCGCATTCTTGCGCTTGCGGCTGGTCGCAGTCGTCCTTTTCTTAGCCGGCCTGGGTTTCACCTATTTCATTTTTCAGCGCGTCCCCAAGGCGTTCGTGCCGGATGAAGATCAAGGCTGGATCATCATCGCGATACAGGCGCCTCCCGGCGCCTCCACCCAGTACACCCGAAGTATCGACGAACAGGTTTCAGCAATCCTGCGGAAAGACCCGGACGTGGAGAACATTTTTGCCGTTGCGGGAGAGGGTGTCGCGGGAGCCGCTCCTAACCAGGGAGCGGTTTACGCCAGTCTTACGGATTACTCGAAACGCAAAGGTGACGAGCATTCGGCAGTTGCGGTGGTCAACCGGTTGCGAGGCCAGCTATTCACTATTGTGGGCGCGGTCGTGCTTCCGTTCTTGCCCCCAGCGTTGCAAGGTGTCGGCGGCTTAGGCGGCTTCCAATTCGAAGTGCAGGACCAGGGCGCTCATACCCCGGAGGAACTGGCAAACGTTACTCAAGCCATGGTGCGCGAAGGCAGTTCCCGCAAGGACCTGGCCGGTCTATTCAGCGGCTATACCGCGAGCGATCCCCAGTTCCTGGTCACAATTGACCGTGAAAAAGCGAAGAGCCTGCATGTTCCTTTGCAGCAAATCACGGATACGCTTGGCGTGAACATGGGCTCGGCCTACGTCAATGACTTCAATTTCAACAATCGGTCGTATCGGGTTTACGTCCAGGCTGACCAGCAGTTTCGCTCCGAAGCCAAGGACATGAAACAGTTCTATGTGCGCTCGGACGGCGGTGCAATGGTTCCGTTGGACAATCTGGTGACGATCTCGCAGACGGCCGCACCCCAAGTGATTAACCACTACAATCTTTTTCGGTCGGCCGAAATCGACGGTTCGGCGGCGCCGGGGTTCAGCTCTGGACAGGCGATCGCTGCGATGGAGGAATTGAGTAAGAAAAATCTGCCCCAAGGATTCAACTATGAATGGACCGGCTTGTCGCTGGAGGAGTTGGCGTCCGGCAGAACCACGGTGATCTTGTTCGCCCTGGGAGTTTTGGTGGTGTATCTGACACTGTCCGCCCAATACGAGAGCTTCGTTCTGCCGTTCATTGTGCTGCTCGCGGTGCCCATGGCTTTGCTGGGTGCGCTGCTTGCCCAGTCGTCGCGTGGTTTGGAGAACGATGTCTATTGTCAGATTGGGCTGGTGATGCTGGTGGGACTCGCGAGTAAGAACGCTATTCTGATCGTTGAGTTCGCGGAACAGTTGCGGGAACGCGGCCTGCCTTTGGTCGAAGCCACTGTGGAAGCAGCCAGAATTCGGCTGCGCCCAATTCTCATGACTTCGTTCGCGTTCATTCTGGGGGTGGTGCCGCTCATGGTCGCCCACGGTGCTGGCCAGGAAGGCCGCCATTCGGTGGGAACCACGGTCTTCGGCGGAATGATCATGTCAACTGTGCTGAATCTGTTCTTCATTCCCGTGCTGTACTTGATCATCGAAGGCTGGCGCGAGGCAAGAGGCGCCAAGGTGGGGCGGTGAGTCAATCGAGACGAAAGCCAAGGGGGTCGCGCCGTCGTCGCATCTATGCCGACGTTGGTCATCGCCCGTGGCGGGCGCGTCGTGCCATGGCTAATCGGGAAGGAAGAAGGCGACAGTGGGGAGTCGATGGTAATGCCTGGTACACTCCCGCTGGTAACCAACTTTGCTGATGCGAGTCTGAGCCCAACGGGCTAGAATTGGAATATGGAAATGGTAGTTACAGCCGTTTACGAGCAGGTACCGGATTCGGAGGGCGGCGGCTACACCGCCTACGCCGAAGAACTGCCCGGCGCAATCTCCGAAGGCGATACGTTGGAAGAGGCTCGGGAGAATCTGCGCGACGCCATCGAGATCCTCTTAGAAGCAAACCGAGAGTTGACGGGGACGCCCCGTCCAGGCCAAAAAGTCACACGCGAAAAGATAACAATCTCAGTGGCCTGACTGGCTACGGGACACACCGTAGAGGCAGCGTAAACCGCGCTATCCTCAACTGCATAGCAAACTCCGGCGCCAGGCGGGCCATCTTCACAAACCACATGTGATTCGCTTCTACTTTTGCCTTTTCTGGATGTTCGCTCCTCTAACTATTGGGAATTGCTTTTCTTCATGGCGTTGTATCCTGTAATGCATGGGCTAAATAGGTTTATGACTTTTTTGACTGGAGAGATCAGCAATGGCGTGGGAAATATTTTCACGAAAGGTTCGTAGGAGCGGAACCCCTGCCGTCACCTTCAACAAACTTGGCCGCATTTCCCTGAACAAGACAGCCACCGCAATCCTGGAGAGGGATGCCGTCGAATTTGTATTACTGCTATGGGACCCGATCAAACGTCAAGTTGGGATACGACCAATCACAAAGAAAGACCAGCGAGCCTACAGGCTCAGCTTACGGAAAGAAGGGCAATGGAGCTGGATTCTCGGCTAAGACATTTATGGACCACATCGGTTACGAATACTCCGAATCGAGATCAACGCCTGTAAGATGGGACGAGGGTGAGTCAATGTTTATTGCAGAAGTGCCGGTGGAGTACCTTCGGGTTAATCCTCAACCGTCGCTGCTTGCTGTGGAGCATCCAGCCGGACGAAAGGCGAAATGAGTGTCGGGCGCAATTTCAGACCGCCTCTGCTGGGCCGGAATCAACGGGAACGGCAGACGTTTTCCCGCCCGGTTCTAGGAGAATGAGTTGAAGCGCCAAGACTTGATCCGCCATCTAGAAACACACGGTTGCGTGCTCCTCCGTCAGGGCGGCAAGCATAGCGTTTACCATAATCCTGCGGCACAACGCACCAGTACCGTACCCAGACATCGTGAAGTTAAGAATCCCACGGCCATTCGAATTTGCAAACAGCTTGCCGTACCTGACCCGCTTCGCTGAAACGCCTCGAAGCATTTATCATAACCAGTTCGTTCGTCTGTTTTGATCCGCGTGTATCCGCGGCCAAGAAGTTGATTGGGTAGCGCTAAAGGCTAAATGCTCATTTTCCGCAAACCTCTCGAAGG
>Ga0187818_10001036_pt1 | contig 10950 bp, 10 predicted proteins | sample NC_wetland_sal_i_14_FD_130581 | JGI IMG/M metagenome (GOLD analysis project Ga0187818, IMG submission 130581) | Wetland sediment microbial communities from Neuse River Estuary, North Carolina, USA - SO4_3 | ecosystem: Environmental > Aquatic > Freshwater > Wetlands > Sediment | place: USA...
CACGAGCTGCTGATGTTCGATGACAGCGTTTTCCGCAACACGATGCGCTCGTAACGCCGTTGTCTGACCCAAGGACACGCCGGGGCGGCATCTAGCGGAGCAATGGCCAGTTCGCCGGGCGAGAGACCGCTTTCCGCCAACACCTGGGTGGCAAAGCGAGGATCGATCTTGGCTAGCGCCTGCGCGGCGGCAATCCGCAACTCGCGGTGGTTGACCCACTTCCACATTTTCTTGGCTTCGAGCAAGTTGCGCAGCACAGGAGTCGATTCCGGATCGCGCAACCGTCCCAGCGATTCCACCGCCTTCAACTGTAACAGCGGAGACCGTCCCTGCGCCTCGCCGGCTTCGGCCATCACGATCAGGGGCGGGACCGTGGTGCGGTCGCCGCTCATGCCGATTTCATCGATGGCCTGCGGAAGCACCTGCGGATCGAGAAGTTCCAGAATTTCCAGCAACGTGCGTCCGCGGTCATGCGCCGCGCCGTAGGCAATCTGCCGTACCGCCACGTCGTGATAGAAGCGGTTCCACTCCTTCAAGCGTACCGGCAGAAGTTCCAGCAACGAGGGCACATCCAACCGGCTCATCAGGCCAATTACCGACGAGGCTGTGCGGGGCTGCCCGGTGCGCAGCATTTCCCGCATCATCTGGGTGGCCTCGGGCCCCAGTTCCTTGACCAGATCCACCATGCGGTCACACTCTTCGCGCCGCATGCAGCGGAAGAAGCGGTCGGCCATATGTTCAAGCGACGCCTGCGCGGTGCGACGAAGCACCGAAAGTAGCTCGGCAGGCACTTGCGGCATCCGCAGGGCTTCTTCGATAAAGTCCGGCAGACGGTTCTCCACTCCAATGCGGGGGCGCAGATCACAGGCCGTGGCCGGACGTTCCTTGGCCAAATTGTCCAGCGCGCCGCAGACATCATTCAGAGCCCCGTAAAGCTTGCGATTATTGGCTTCCGAACTCAGGCGCACAAAAGCTGCTCCCAAGTGGCTCTGTACCTCGGAGTCGGTCTCCTTAACCAGGGCCTCGCCCACTTTGTGGATGGTCGGACCCAGCAAGTCAACCCCCGGTGCAGCAAACAAATCCGACAGCTGGCTCAAGCCGATCGCGGTCTTGCGGCGCGGCTCGATATCCTTGTACTGAATGCACTTGGAATAATTCTGCAGAATTTCCTGTACCGTCGCCTTGTCACCGCGCTCCAGCAGTAGCTCGATGTATTGCCGTATGTTGCGTGGAGGCACGCAGGGTGCTTCATTCGAAAGCAGAACGCTCTTCTTGCCCGCCTCCGGCACCTCCGCCCAGAACATTCGGTCCAGGATGTCAGCGTGGGACTCCACCAGCAGCCCCGCCTTACCCATCTTGTCTTCCTGCAGTTTCAGGATCTGCCGCAAGGTGTCCATCTGCCGGCTCATGTGCTCCAACATCTGGTGCACGGCGTTTACCTTGACGTCGCCCTTCTGGAAGCGCTCCATGGCGAAGCGAATCGCCATGTGTTCCGCGGCCTTCATTAACAAGGGCGTCTCGCTTTTCTCTTCGGTGGAATACTTGGCCGACAAAGTCTCCAACAGTTGCTGCAGATTGACCTTGGTGGCTTGGTCGGTGTGAGTGATCTCTTTCTGCAGGACCTCTGGATTTGCGCTGGGGTCGCTGCCCACTTCTCCAAACTTGGTAAGCAGCCGGATGGCCCGGATGACTTCCTCTTCTTCCAGGGGAACCACTCCACCCGTCCATGCACCCCCACCGGTATTGGCCCCAGCCCCGCCTGCTGCTGCGGTCACGCCGGGCTTTGCGTTCGGAACGCTGCCCATCGGCGCGCCACCCGGAACTCCACCCGTCTGGGAACCTTCCGCGGCGGCAATCAGTTGCAGCAATTTCTGCGGATCGTTGAGCCACTGCTTGAATTCCGGACCCAGGCTCTGAGCGGCGATCTGTGCCGCGACCGTGACGTCGTTAGTGGCCGGATCGGCAGCGACAAACTTGACCTCGTTGATGCGGATGGTGGCCTGTTTGTTATCTCCGAAGGTCTGCTTGATCTCCTTGACCACGTCCTGAGCCTTCGAGCCGCCTACGGCGAAGGCGCGAATCAGCTTGGCAAAGTCATCCACCGTGACTTGATTCGAGAACTGGATGCTGGCCAGACCGGCGGTGGTCAGGAGCTGCGCGAAGCTGCGTTCCGCCTGGCCGGTCTCCAGGGCGACGCCATCGAGCAGCAGCCGGTTCTCCGAAACTCCCAGCAGGAAGCCGCCATCGCGGCCGATGGGCAGTCCTTGCTGCAGCTCTTTCCAGGTGGTTTCGAACTGCGCCTCCGTACGCTTGTGCTGAAAGCCGTACAGGCGGACGTACTTCACCAGGATATTGAGGCTGTGGATGAAGGCGCGAGCAGATGTGCTCCGGTCCTCTCGCTTAGTTGTAGCGCCAGTGAGAATACGCGGCTCCTGCGAACTACCAGTAAAGGGTAGTGCAGAAGGTAAGGCGGATGCATGTTACGGAGGTAATTGGCCGCGCGGGTCGATTTTCCAATGTAGGCGCGGGCCCGTTCGACAGCTTCGCCTGGCTCAGCTGCTCATGGCAGGCCACGAACCCCGCCCGTGTGCAGCTCTATTCCCGGGTCTTTTTGAACCTCGCGGGATGCTGTAAGCTCATGGTGCACATGACCGCGGCCCCCGCTATCGCCCATCCTAAAACCGCTCCCCGAAAGCACGGCCTTGCCTTCTGGATGCAGCGCGTGCTGGAAGAATGTAATCGCGCCGCAGTAAGTTTTGCTGCCGATCCCGTCCATGACTTACGCGTGTCCCTGCGCCGCTGCCGTTCCATGGCGGACGGCCTGATGACCATCGATCCCGATCCGGCATGGAAACAGATGAAAAAGGCGGGCCGGCAGCTCTTCCGCAGTTTGGGCGAACTCCGTGATATGCAGGTCATGGAAGAGTGGGTCGGCAAATTGGTTCCCGAAGATCCGGTCGCCGACAAGCTTCTGCAATTTCTTGCCGGACGCGAGGCTCACCTTAAGCAGCAGGCGGCTCTGGCCTTGCAGCAGTTCGATGGCAAACAGTGGAAAAAATGGAGTCATGCATTGCCCCGCCGGGCCTCTAAAATGCGCTCCGGCAGTGCCATCTTCAAGCACCTCGCGCTCGAACGCTGGACGGAGGCTTATCAATTGCACCAGCGCGCTCTGAGGAACCGGTCCCAGGTTTCTTTTCACAACTTGCGCATCGGAATCAAGCGCTTTCGCTACATCGTGGAAAACTTCCTTCCCGAGCAGCACCATGCCTGGAGCGACGACCTCAAGGAACTGCAGGACCTGTTAGGAGAGGTGCACGACCTCGATGTTTTGTGGGCGACCGCGCTGCCGCTAAATGTGTTTCACGACAGCGAGGCGCGTTCCCGCTGGCACGCGCGAATTCTGGAGGAACGCGATCGGAGAATCCTGCGGTATCGCCAAAAAATGGTAGGGAAGACTTCTTTGTGGCCGGTCTGGCGCGCCCAGTTGCCTGCGGGAAGGCAGATTGATGCGGCGGCGCTCGCCCGGCTCAAACTATGGGCCTCGTTCCTCGATCCCGATTTCAAGCATTCTACGCGCGTCGCCCGTCTGGCACTCCAGCTCTACGATGGCTTGTCGGCAACGAAGACTTCGAACTCGGAGTCGGTCGAGGACCGCCAAATTCTCCAACTCGCCGCGCTACTGCACGAGGTCGGCCGGTCCAAAAGGGAGAGAGGCCACCATAAGGCGACCCTTCGCCTGATTCAGCGCCTCCGGCCACCACTGGGCTGGAGTGCGGAAAAGCTGCGCATGGCGGGCATCGTTGCCCGGTATCATCGCGGCGCGTTGCCGCGAGGAGGACAGAAGACGCTGGTCGGCCTTACCTCAGAACAGCGTCAAGCTGCCGACAAGTTGGCGGGAATCCTGCGGCTGGCAAACGCCTTCGATGCCGATCGCAGCGGACGGATTCGGCGTCTCGATATCCACCAGAAGAATGGTTTTCTGGTGATTGCCGCCGAAGGGTACAGCGCGCGGGACTGCATCGCCGAAGGCATCGCCGCCGCTCGCCATTTGTTGGAAACCGTCCAACGGCGCCCGGTCATGGTCAAACCGATGGCTCCTCGTCCGCCCAAACATTCGGTACGCGGCAGGTCGGGTGGCTTGGGCCTGAAGCCAGTCGCTTGATAGCAGAGACTTCCTCGAACCAGAAGAGTGAACGCGCACGGTTGGGAGGGCACTGCAATCAGGTTAGACTGGAACCGGTCTGCTTTCTTCCATCATGCCGTGATAAACGGAGGTTCCATGGAGTGGAAATACTGGATTGAGGAAGTCATTCCCGCTAACGAGCCGGGAATGATCCGCGAGCAGCTTGACCATATCGGCTTGCGCGGCTGGGAGGCCGTCACTTCATGGCCGGCTGCCGACGGCACGATTCAGGTGTTGTTCAAGCAGGCCAAGTGATCTCGGTCAGTGGTAAAGCACATTGATTTGTATCAGAGTACGCCTTCAGGCGTACCGTTGCGCATCACGATTGCTGAACTCCCGCGCCGATCCGGCGCAACTACTTGGATACCGGACATCCATTTGTCGCAGTCTGCGCCCTATGGGCGCGATATCGCGGTTCGAACGGAAACGAAGGCATAAGGCAAGCCCCATACGAATCGTTAGTTTTTCCGCAAACTGCGTCAGGCGTACCGCAACACGTGTCCTCGGTGCGGGCAGAAACTCTTCTGTCACTCCCGCGATGCCAACGGGTGTCTTAGCCTCTGTCCATGACTCATGCGCAAATGGTGCAGAAAGCCGTGGAGTGGTTGCGCGCCTACCGCTGCGGGGTGATCCTTTCCGAACAGGCTTGCGCGAGCGGCGAAATGCCCGATGCCATCGGATGGAAAGGCTCCTGCCATTCCGTCCTGGTCGAATGCAAGATCTCCCGTGCCGATTTTCTCGCGGATCGTGAAAAGCCCTTCCGCCAGAAGGCGCAACTCGGAATGGGTTGTGAACGCTTCTATCTCACCCCCGCCGGCTTGCTGCGCCCGCAAGAATTGCCGGCAGGCTGGGGACTGCTCGAGTATCGCAATCGAAGGATTGCCATGCTTCAGCCCTCTGCACGAAATCTCCGCGGTGCAACTGGGTTTCGCTACGAAATGAACCTGTTGCTGGCCAGCCTTCGCCGCGTGGAAATCCGCATCGAACCGCAATCGATTACCGACTTTCTGAAGTGGAAGAACCGCATGGCCGAGTACAACCGGGGTGCGCTGCCGGAGGGAATTGTTCCCAAAGAAGACGAGGCCAATTTCTTTTTGGAGGTAGCGCCGCCGGCGTAGACTCTGTGGTCGTCTCAGAAAAAGAAAACCGGGCTGGTTCGCCCGGTCTCTTTGGCGTCGGTTGAGATGCGGTTACATCGCAGCGCGGCGCAAGCTGGCGGCGAGGGTGCGTCTGACCCAATTGTTAGTCAGACCGGTTTCCCGAGAAGCACTGGCTCGAACCAGCGGGAAAATCGAATCGCCACGAAGACTGCCTTAGATGTGCAAACCCGTTTCCAGTTTGCTTGCTTATCTCTTGCTTGGGGGGAAGTTAATTAACACTAAGAAACAAATGCGTTTATCTTTTCGCTAGGATGGGCGTGCCGTGCCCTCTGAGAAAGTCCGACCCCATGCGAGCACACATTCTTTGCACACTTTGAACACTTCGCTTCGGTATGGTTTGATTGTCATTCTGAGCAAGCCTCTTTTGCGCAGCGAAAGCCTGCCCTGAGCGGAGTCGAAGGGGATCTGGGCGAGCCGCGCGGAGTGTCGCTTTTTTTGCGACACAATAATCGCACGTCTGGCTCGCTTCCTTATCCTCCGGGCGAGGCCTATGACCGACTACAGCTCCCGCCGTCCCTCGATCGACTTCAGCATGGTGATTTCATCGGCGTATTCGATATCGCTGCCCACCGGGATCCCCATGGCGATCCGGGTTACCCTCAGCCCGGCGCGCCGCAGCTGTCCTGAGAGATACGTCGCGGTAGCCTCGCCCTCGACCGTCGGGTTGGTCGCGAGAATGACTTCGTCCACTTGACCGTCGTCGACACGTCGCATCAGGTTGGCGGTGCGCAGCTGCTCCGGACCAACGCCGTGCAACGGCGAAATCGAGCCGTGCAGCACGTGATAGACGCCGTTAAAGTGCTTGGTCTTCTCAATGGCGGCGATGTTGGTAGGTTCCTCCACCACGCAAACCAGCCGCTGGTTGCGGGTTGCGCTACTGCAGTACACGCAGGGATCGATATCGGTGATGTTGTTGCAGACGGAGCACAGTCGCAGACTGGCCTTCACGTCCCTTACTGCGGCCGCCAGCGCCTCGGCATCGTCATCACTCGACCGCAGAATATGAAACGCGAGCCGCTGCGCTGTCTTGCTGCCAATTCCCGGCAGCTTTTTCAGCTCGTCGATCAGCCGCGTCATCGGCTCCGCAAAGCGACTCATAGATCTCCAGCTTTCATTTTTCTAGATTGTCATCCTGAGTGGCCTTCAGGCCGCGAAGGACCTGTGCAGTGTCAGTCTGATGCTCCGATCCAAGGGCTGGCACGCCGTACGAACGCTTCGCTCAGAATGACAAGTGACGGAGGAGTCTCACAGTCCCGGAATTCCCAGCCCACCCAGCATCCCACCCATGGTGGACTGCATCGTCTCATCGATTTTTCGGCTGGCTCCGTTGATGGCAGCGGTGACCAGATCCTGTAGCATCTCCACATCGCCGCTCTTCACCACTTCGGGATCAATTTTGACACCCAACACCTGCTTGCGGCCGTTCATCTTGACCACGACACTTCCGCCGCCGGAAGAGCCTTCTACAACGGTCTCTTCCATCTTCTTCTGCAGCACTTCATATTGCCGCTTGGCCTGCGACATCAATTCCTGCAGGTTGAATCCGCCCATCGTTGATCCTCACGTACGGCTGAGTTCTATCGCCTTTCTTTGTAATCAATAATCGTCCGGATTTCCGCGCCAAACTTCTCCTTCATCCGGCGGACGATCGGGTCCTGCTCGGCCCGGCTGCGTCCACCGCCATTCGACGGTGCGCCATTCTTCGGCGCACTCTGCACCGTGCCGCCAGGAATCACGCTCAATTTCATCGGCCGCCCCAGCACTCCGCTGGCCGTAGCAATCACCAGGCGCTTTGCATCCGCTCCCAACGACATGTCGATGACGGTCGCGGAAGATGCCACCTTGATGACCAGCTGACTACCCTCCACCTGCCATTCGCCGGCTTCCAGCATGGACGCCAGCATCCGCTGACCGGCGCCGTTCAGCGCATTCAGCACGGCATTCCGCAAATCCTCTGGCTGCGTGGATTGTAGTTTCAGACCCGCTGGATTCGCAGCCGCAACTTCCGGTTCCCGCTCCGCGACCGGCGCTGCCGCGCCCATCACCACCGGAACGCTCGTTCCTCCAGTGCTCACCCGTGCTGGAGACACAGGAGTGTTTTCCGCCGAGAGCTGTGGCTTTCCCCCCGCTTTACGCGCCGAATCAGCAGCAAAAGGAGAAATATTAGCGGAGCGGTTGGCCGAAGAGACGTCCGGCCGCTTCATCTCCGGAACCACTGCAGGTTTCCCGGCGGCTCGCGAAGCACCCGCTGCTGGCAGAGCAGCCTCGCTCAACAACTGCTCGATCGGCAGCAACCGCTGGGCATGCGCCATCTTCAGCAGCCCCAACTCCAAATGAAAACGTTGCTCCTGCCGATACCCGATTTCCGCATGGGTCCGCAGCATGATCTGCAAATGCCGCGTCAGGTCTTCTTCGCTGAAAAGTTCCGCTACCCGCGCCACCCGCTGGCGCTCGTCGCTCGAGATCTGCAGCAGGGAAGAGTCGCCTCCGGCAACTTTTGCGACGACCGCGTTGCGCAGGAACCGGACCATCTGGCGAGCAAAGTGAGTGGGACTGTGTCCTTCGCTGATCAGCCGGTCCACCAGGCGCAGCACCTCTTCACTCGAACTCTCGGCCACCGCCCGCATGACGTCCTCTAGCACTCCCGAGGGCGCAGCGCCTACCAGTTGACGCACTGCTTCCGCGGTCAAGCGTCCGGTTGCCGACGCGATCGCCTGATCCAGAATCGAGAGCGCATCACGCATCGAGCCATCCCCAGCCTCGGCCAGCAAGGCCAGCGCATCCTCATCGGCCTCGATTTTCTCTCGTCCCGTCAGGTCTCGCAGTTGGCCAAGGATTTCTTCAAAGCGCACTGCCCGGAAGCTGAAATGCTGGCAGCGCGAACGGATGGTCTGCGGAATGTCTTCCGGCTGGGTCGTGGCCAGCATGAACACCACGTGCCCGGGCGGTTCTTCCAGCGTTTTCAGCAGGGCGTTAAAGGCCGCATCAGTGATCTGGTGGGCTTCGTCCAGAATGTAGATTTTGAACCGGTCGCGCGCCGGGCGATAGCGGGCTGCTTCCCGCAGCTCGCGGATCTCGTCGATGCCCCGGTTTGTGGCGGCATCAATCTCGATTACATCCACCGCATTCCCTGCCCGAATCTCGGTACAGGACTCGCACACCCCGCACGGCTCGGCCACCGGCTTATCTGAGGAGCGGCAGTTCAGCGCCATGGCTAGGATACGCGCCACGGTCGTCTTCCCGATCCCCCGGTGTCCGCTGAAAATGTACCCGTGGGCGGTTCGTCCCTGCTCGATCGCATTCTTCAGGGTGCGTGTAACGTGCTCCTGCCCTATGACTTCGGAGAACTTCTGGGGTCGGTATTTGCGCGCCAGTACCTGATAGCTCATGATGCGGAAAGCTCGATTATACGTGATGCCCGAACTGGCAGAGCCCCTTCAAAATTGCCCGCCTCCGAGCCGGAAGTCTCTTGCGAAAACCCGCCTCTCAAGGTAGCCTTCTCATTGATTTTACGGTGGAAGGGGAGGGCCCTGTGCAACTCAAGCTAAGCACTCGAACCGTGAACGATATCCTGATCCTGGATTGCGCCGGCCGCATCGTATTCGGCGAAGAATCGGCTTACCTGCGGGATGTGGCTAAGAAGCTGATCATCGACCAGCACCGCCTCGTGATGAATCTGTCTGGCATCAGCCATATTGATAGCGGCGGGCTCGGCACCCTGGTGGCGCTCTATACCACGGCACGCAACCTTGGCGGTTCCGTCAAGCTGGCCAATCTCCCGCAGCGCATCGGTGATCTCCTGCAGGTTACGAAGCTGGTGACAGTCTTCGACGTCTACGACAACGAGCAACACGCCGTCGATTCCTTCCTGAAAGGCGCAGCGGCGTAGACGCCTTGAAAGGGCGCGGCTTCCAGCCGCGCCGTAACTTGTCAAAAAGATGATGTGGCGTGAGATGAGACGGCTTGCTATAGCAGTTGTTAAACGCTTGGCGGTATCGACCGCCACACCGATGATACGTTTGGTCTGAGCACGAGACCTACAATTCCCCAACCTTCGGGTACTCCAAGCCGATAAAATAGGCCATGCCCGTTGCCATGCAGGCCCGCATTCTGGCTGCAATTCGCAAAATCCCACGCGGAAAAGTTTCGACCTACGGAGACGTGGCTCGCGCGGCTGGATATCCCGGTGCGGCCCGGCGAGTAGCCTGGACCTTGCATCGTTCTTTCGGATTGCCCTGGCAGCGCGTGCTCGGTGCGGGCGGAGAAATCAAGTTGCGTGGCGATTCCGCCATTGAGCAACGTCTTCGCCTCGAAGCCGAAGGTGTTATTTTTCGCGGCCGCCGCGTGGATATGAAACGTCACCAATTCAAATACCGCACGGCCAGGAAACCAACCCGTCGAAAACGGTGACCAACCGCGATCGTTTAGGGGCGCGCATGGGATCGCCGAGGTTTACCGCGATGCCATCTCGGTGTAGTTTGTTTCTGCTCCACAAATTCAGAAACTCGAGGGCCCGCGGTGAAAAACTTTTTCCTGGGCGTGATTACCACATTGCTGGTTCTTGCTGTCGGAGGGTTTGTCTATCTCCAGCTTGGCCTGGCCGAAGTGCGCAGCGATGTCCCGGCATCACAGCTGGAGGACTACCTGATGCGCACGGCCGTGCACGCTGCTGTAAAACGAAACGCACCCGAACTCGCCAGCCCCGTACCCCCCACCGACGTGAACCTAATCACTGGCGGCAAAATGTACCTCGATCAATGCGCTGGCTGCCACGGCACGCCGGGAAAGCAGCGGAGGTACCCGGATGGCCTGAATCCACCCGTTCCCCAGTTACCCACGGTAGGGACGGAATACACCGAATCCCAGGTTTTCTGGGTCGCCAAGCACGGCATCCGCAGAACCGGCATGTTTTCGAATGGCCTCTGGGATTCCGACGAGGAACTATGGGCGCTGGCTGCCTACATCAAACGCATGCAGCATCTTCCTCCGCACGTGCAAGAAGAACTGGCCAAGCCGCATAAGAGCGATGGTACCTAGCTCCCCGCCTTGAATTGCTCGTCAATCTCCACCTGATATCCCGCCACCAGCCGGTTGGTCTCATTCGCCATACCGACCACCGCCATCAACTCCTTGAACATTTCGTCGGTCATGCCTTTTTTCTGCGCCGAGACGGTGTGCGAAGCGATGCAATAGTTGCATTGATTGCTGACGCTAACTGCAACATAAACCATCTCCTTGGTCAGCGGATCCAGCGCACCCGGCGCCATGATCTGCTTGATGTCCTCCCAGGTACGTTTCAGCGTTACTGGATCATGCGCAATTGCTTTCCAAAAATTGTTGATCCAGTCCGTCTTGCGCGTGGCCATGATGTCGTCATAAACCGTGCGAACTTCCGGGCTGGCATCCTTGTATTCAATCAGTCCAAGCGTTGCCATCGTTTCTCCCAGGCACAAGATTTATCGCAGAAATCGCCGAAAAATCCCCATACAGAGTTTTCTTTGCGTGCTCGGCGGGTTCTCTCCGCGAACTCTGCGGTTAAAGATTTCAGCTCTTCGGTGCCTTGCCGCGCAGCAGCTTCCCCAGATCGCACCAGGAGCAGCGCAGGCC
>Ga0187818_10001037_pt1 | contig 10949 bp, 5 predicted proteins | sample NC_wetland_sal_i_14_FD_130581 | JGI IMG/M metagenome (GOLD analysis project Ga0187818, IMG submission 130581) | Wetland sediment microbial communities from Neuse River Estuary, North Carolina, USA - SO4_3 | ecosystem: Environmental > Aquatic > Freshwater > Wetlands > Sediment | place: USA: North...
CGCAGGTTTACGCGTCACTAGGTGACAACGACCGGGCTTTCCACTGGCTGCAGCAGGGTTGTGAGCATTACCGCGATCAGGGCAGCTCTGATCCCATTTTGCAATGGACAAAGATAGATCCCAGCTTCGTTCCGTTGCGCTCCGATCCCAGATTTAAAGACGTGCTCCGCTGCATGGGCCTGCCGCAGTAGGGTCGTCACCGATGTACATCAGCGCCAAACAACTCGTGCTCACCTCCGCCCTCGCGTACGCGACAGTTCTATCGCTACCTAGCCTCACGCCTTCACTAGTTGCACAGACAACTGTCGGGACGGGCAGCATTGTAGGGATAGTGAGCGATCCCACCAGTGCAGTTATCAGCGGAGCCAGCGTTACGATCACCAACGTAGCCACCGGACAGCTCATCAGCCTCACTACCAATTCCTCAGGTTCGTTCAACTCCGGCGCGCTTATCCCGGGCAATTACAAAATGCTCGTTTCCGCGAACGGTTTCAGCTCGGCCGAAGCCGCGGTGACTGTGCTGGTTGGCAACACGGCCACAGTGAATGTGAGCCTGCGGATCGGGAACGAGAAGGAAGTGGTCGAGGTACAAGATTCCGCTCTACAGGTGAACACGGAGCAAGCCACCGTGCAGGGGGTCCTGAATGAGCAGCAGATCGAGAATTTGCCGGTCAACGGACGCAACTTCCTTGATTTGGCCCAACTGGAACCAGGCGTCCAGATCCAGGACGCGGCGAACTTCGGCTTCGCGCAAGACGGGTTTCCCTCCATTTCTTTCGGCGGCCGTTTTGGCCGCACCGCGCGCATTGAAGTCGACGGGATCGACGTCTCGGACGAGATCTTTGGCGCCACAACGACTAACATCCCCGCCAGTGCCATTCAGGAGTTTCAACTGAGCCAGTCCAGCATGGATCTCTCCACCGAGCTGACCACCTCGGGCGCGGTCAATGTGACCACACGTTCCGGCACAAACTCCATTCATGGCGAAGCCTTCAGCTTCTTCCGCGACAGCTCGCTGGCGGCAGCATTGCCCGCGCCTCCCGGGCTGCCGGAGCAGTTTCAGCGCTCCCAGCTCGGTGCTCGCATCGGAGGACCCGTCCTCAAGAATCGTCTCTTCTATTTCCTCGATGGAGAGCGCACGCTCCAGCATGAACAAGCCCCGGTGCTGGTGGCGCCGCCTTTTGACCAGTTCTCCGGGCACTTCCCCTCGCCCTACCACGAAAACAACCTGATGGCTAAGGCCGATTCTCAGCTCACTTCATCCCTTCGTTCCTTCTATCGCTTCAGCTACTTTGAGAATTCCCTCGCGGCCAACGGCGGCTCGGGTTTCTCCGTGTATGCCGGCAAGAACATAACTCGCAATCATGTGGCAGGCCTCGATTTCGGCAACGGCAGCCTCAGCCACAGCATCCGAGTAGGCTACTTGAAAGCCGAGCGCGAAATCACGGATGCAACCCAAGGCAGCAGCCTGCCGCTCGCCGGCTACCGCCTCACTCTCTCGATGGGCAATACGGGAATGAACACGGGGCCAAATACTCTTGCCCCGCAACTGGTACTTCAGAGCAAGCGCCAGGTCAAGTACGACGGCAGCTTCACTCGCGGCCGCCACATCCTGCGTTATGGCTTCGACCTCAACCACATTGCAGCTGGAGGATTCTTCCCGGTTCAGAGCCTTGCACCGTCTTTATCAACGAATGTGGGCGACTCGGAAGTGGCTTTCGCCGCGAGGGGAACTCTGACGTGTACTGCGACGGACGGCGCCACCGTAACCGGGGCGAGCTGCCCGCTGAACTATCCGGTTGAGTACGTCAGTATGGGGAATGGACTGGGCTACGTAACGCCGTTCCCGGGCCTAGGCCTTCCCGCCGGCACATACTTCTATCACCGTCTCGGCGCGTACCTGGGTGCAAGTTCGAAATGGGCAAGGAACTTCACGTTGACGTATGGTGTGCGCTACGCGCGCGAACCGGGACGCAGCGACAGTGAATTTCCCCCGATTCCGCCGCTCAACGCGCTCATGCCAGGTCTGGGGAACCGGGTCCGCGAAGCCAATTCGAACTTTGCCCCGCAACTAGGCTTTGCGTGGGACCCCAAAGGCAAGGGAAGAACCTCAATTCGCGGCGGCATTGGACTGTTCTACGAAAATGTGCTGACCATCGTGGCGCCGCTTGATCCCGCATTGCGCGCACCCGTCGGTGATGTGTACGTGCAGAACCCGACCGCGTGCGCCGCCACCGATGAACCCCAGACCATCACTGTTCCCAACGGTACCATGCCGTGGCCGACGTTCTGCAGTGCGCAAGGCGGGCAGAGCCCGAGTCCGGTCGCGATCGGAGCTGTCGCGGATCAAATTGTCGCGTTTCAGAAGCAGTATCAGATTGCCTCTCCCTTCAACTTGCAGGCCCAAAACCCGAACTCCATCGTCTCGTTATTGCAACAGCATGTCGGATTCGGCGGCGCGTACGACCCCAACTTCCGCACTCCGCGCTCGATCGAGATCAACATTGGGATACAGCACGAGATCCGCCGCGGCCTTGTGCTCAGTGCCGACTATCTCCGCAACGTGCAAACGCATTATCTGCTGGGAGTGGATGCAAACCACACGGGAGACGTCCGCTACTTTAATAAAGTGGCCGCGCAGCAGGCGATCACTACAACGCTCAGCCTCTGCGGCGTCAACTCCATAGATCAGGCCATCGTTATGTGCCCGACCAATCCCGACGGGACTGATCAGACCGGGTATACACCCCGATCCGCCGCCATGACCGATTTCGCCCTTAATGGACTGACGTCTTCTGCGGACTTCAACGCCGTCTGCTCCACCGGCGCTGGCATCAGCTACGGCTGCGCCTTCGCGGGCATCAACCCCGACGCACCTCCAATGTACTTCTACCAACCGGTTGGACGTTCGGTTTATAACGGCCTGCAAACCAAACTCATCGCGAACGTGGAACGTCCCCTGCGTGGCCTGCGCACGTTGAACCTCCAGATCTCCTACGCTCTCTCCCGGTTCGAGAATTCCGGCGGCAGTACTCCGGCGAATGCGCTTGCATCGGACCAGGACTTTGGAGTGTCGGCGGCTGACAATGTCCGCCCCAACCGCTTCTTCGGCCCCGCTGTCCTTGATCGAACCCACCAGTTCTCGTTTGGCGGCTACGCAGATTTGCCGGGAGGAATCCAACTGAGCGCAATGTCACACTTCTGGAGTCCGCTCTCCACTTCGTTGGTCGTGCCGAATACGAACCTCGGACCGGGTGAGATCTTTCGTACCGATTTCACGGGAGACGGCACGGTTCAAGATCCTATCCCGGGAACGCATGTAGGGAATTTTGACCGACGAATCAGCGCGTCGAACATCAATCGGGTACTTGCCAACTACAACGACAATGTCGCTCTTCAGCTAACCCCAGCAGGACAGGTGCTAGTTCAGAACGGACTGTTCACACCTGCTCAATTGGGTGTTGGCGATACGTTGTGCTACAACAACCCAAACAATTTGCCAGCGAATTCGCTTTGCGCCGTTGCGCCTCCGGTGCCACTGGCTCCGCCCGGACAGGTGAATCTCTCCTGGCTGCGTGCTCTGGATCTTAAGGTCGCGTGGTGTTACACGATTCGAGAAGGCGTCACAATACAACCGAGCGCTGGCTTCTACAACCTCTTCAACTTTGCCAATTTTGACCTGCCCGGCAGCGCGCTCAATGGATTGTTGACGGGAGCCGCGGGACAGATTAACGGCACCACCTCTGTTGGCCACAACGTGAACCGCGTTGGGGCAGGAACAGGCGTCTATTCGCTCGGCGCCCCCCGCCAGTTGGAATTCGCACTGCGGCTCACGTTCTAGCTCAACTGCCCGGTTTGCAGTGGATCCTAAAGTTTTCCGGCTCACGAGGAAGCATCTCACTTTTGAAACTTGAACCTAGCAGCGCGAACTCAACCAAAACCCGTCAACCGCGTGCTTCCTCTGACGCTTACCCTCAATTGGTGAAAAAATCTCCATAACACTCATCTTCCGACCAGTTGCGGATGCCTCAGATGTGAAGTGAATCGAAAGAAGTTGAAATTTGAGCGTTAAGGCCTGATAACAGAAATTGCCGTGCAACCACCGTCGGCGGGATGCAAAAGAAAAAGCCGCCCAAACAGCGGGCGGCCTCGCTTTCGACTATCGTTCGTCTTCAGCGCGCCGCAGGAAGCCGTGAACCACATTGTTCGTATCGGTGTAGTAGCCGGTAATCGCCCCCTCGGGGTTGATGCTCATGGCCTGCGTGCCCTGCCATGCGCCAGTGCCCGAGCCCGGAGCCTCGAAGGTGGCGAACCTGCCGCGGGAAGTGCGCAGGTAGCCGTGATATACGTTGCTCGCATCTACATAGTACCCCGTGATCGTGCCAGCCGGGTTCATGCCCCCATACCAAGGGATATACCAGCTAGCATCTGTGCCCTGATAAGTGCCGGTGCCCGCGCCGGGAACATCAACCTCCATAATGGTGCCGTCGGGCGCACGCAGGTAGCCATGAAACACATAGTTCGCGTCGATGTACGATCCCGAGATCTCCCCTGCGGGGTCAATCCGGAGCGCGCCGGTGCCCTGGCCGGAGCCCGCCACCGTGCCCGCGTTGGGATCGTCAATCTCTGTGAAGGTGCCGTCGGGTGAACGCAGGTAGCCGTGACTCACCCAATTCGCGTCATAGTACTCTCCAACACTCGCCCCCTCTGGATTAATGCCTGATAAGTTCGCGGGGTATGTGCCTTGGTTAGGTTCTGTTCCCGCACCTGGTGCATCAAACTCCGTGATCGTGCCGTCGGGAGCGCGCAAAAAGCTGTGACTCACATTGCTTGTATCGAAATACTCCCCTAAGATCGTCCCGGCCGCATTCACGCTCAGACCTCCACTGCCCTGGAATGCGCCCGTGCCCGCGTCCGGAGCGTCGAAGGTGGTGAATTTGCCGTGGGGAGTGCGCAGGAAGCCGTGAAACACGTTGCTGGCGTACATGACGGTTCCCACGATCTCTCCCGCCGGGGTCATGCCCTTGACCTCGATCGTGCCTTGGCCCGCGCCTGTGCCTCCACCCGGAACGTCGAACTTAGTGATGGTGCCGTCAGGAGCGCGCAGGAAGCCGTGATACACGCCGTTCGCGTCAATATAGTTCCCGGCGATCGACTCCCGTTGGACGACGTAAGCGAAAGTGCCCTGGCCCGCGCCCGTGCCCGCACCGGGAACGTCGAAAGTGATGATTTTGTGTTTCCACTGTGGTTGTGCTTGCGGCCACGCGGCCGAAGCGAGGAAGGTGAAAAGCATCAAAAGCAGAATGCTGCTGCGTCTCATGGTGGCCTCCATGAATTAAAGCTCGAGTTGAACGGCCTGATCCGAAAAGAAGTGTGGAGCGGCTCGCCTCTAGGGGTGTGTCGTCCTGTGGTGGGGCGTGCTCTTCGGGGAGGCGAGAGAGTTTACGGCCCGGATTGTACTCCTGTTCGGCTGGGGCGGCGAAGAAAAATGACCGGAGGGCAGGCCTTACGAATGTGCATGAACTTGCACACGGGCTAAGCCAAGGATGATCCGCGGGATGCGGATCTGCTGCTGGAACTGTGCTTGTGCTGCACCGGGACAAACTGCGGCGTTTGACGCCGGATAATGAAGCAGCACGGCGGGTACAGAGTCTGGTGGAGGAGCGGCGCAAGTTGGTGGAAGAAAAGACGGCGCAGACTGAATCGTCTGACCGGCTACTTGAAGGTGTATTTTCCGCAGATACTGGAGTGGTTTGCGAAGTTGGATACCAAGCTGGTGTGCGACTTTTTGGAGCGCTGGCCGTCGTTGGAGGAACTGCAAACCGTTTCCCCTGGCGAGGTGAAGGAGTTCTTCCGCCATCGGCGCGCGGCATGGAGAGCTGACCGAGTGGCGGATGGGTTAGCATGTGACATTCCTGTGGATTCTAAGTGAACGTCGAAAGTGAGCTAGTCGAAAAATGATTGACAAACCTACTCAGACATCTGATAGCGTCAGTTGACAGTATCACGCGCTGGAGAGCGAATCGGCCCGTCCGTGTCCTATTGCGGAAAGTTCATGCGGCGCAACAGTTCCTGGAAACGCGGGTCAGGACGCAGCTGGTCCCAGTCCCACGCCACATTGAGATGGGCCAGAGGAGTTTCCCTCGCCTCAAACGCCTTTTCCAGCCAGAAAAGCGCCCGGTCCACGTCCCCGGCGTGGGCATAGAGCCGGGCGATGCGAACACCTGCCACATGAGCTTGCTGCGCCTGAGACGCGAGCGTGTCTGCCGCGCGCTTCATGCCTTCGCGATAACCGCCTTGCTGATAGCCGGTTCTTAGCGCGGCCACAACGGCCTCATAATGAGGCAAAGCTTCAAAGAACCTGACTGCCTCCTCCCCAGCTTCTTTTTCCATGTGCTTCCGGTAGTACGCGCCCCACAGCCCCAGGTGCGCGGAAGAGAAATTTGGCCGGGTCGTGGTCACCTTCTGCAGCACATCGATGGCTTCGTCATATCGGCCGAGATAAACCAAATGCCACCCGTAGAAGCAACGCAGGAAGAAGTTCATCGGGTCCAGATTCATAGCCTGCCGGATTTCCGTCTGCCATTCCTGCTCGTGCTTGAGAGAAATCAGGTAGTCTGCATACATGAAATGCGCCTCAGCACTATTGGGGTTCAACTCGATGGCGCGCCGAAAATCCCGCTCGGCGGCAAGCCAGTCTCGTTCGTACTCGGCTTCAATGTTGGCGAGACTGACGTGAGCTTCGGAAAGCGTGTCGTCGAGTTGCAGGGCCTTCAGGGCGGCAGCCTTGGCCTTGGGCAAGGTCTCCGACGGCGCTGCGTAGCCCGAATCGGCGCGCATCATCCAGACGTCCGCGAGACCCGAATAAGCCAGCGCGTAGTTAGGATCTTTCTCGAGGGCAAGTTGGAAATAGCGCTCCGCATCGTCGATCCCTTGCTTGGAGATGCTGTACCACTGGAATCGCCCCTTGAGGTAGGCCTCGTAGGCTTCAGGGTTGATCGATCGAGGCCTGGCCAAACGCGCCTGTTCCTGAGGGTTAAGTTTCGCCCTGATTTCGCTCGCGATCGCTCGCGTCACCTCTGCCTGCAAGCTTAAGACGTCGCGCAGGTCGCGCTCATACTCGTTCGTCCACACAAGCCTTCCGCCCGCCGCATCCACCAGGCGAGCGGTCACGCGCACACGATTCCCCGACTGCGCGACCGATCCTTCTACCACCTCGTCAACCTTCAGCTTCTGGGCAATCTCCGCCGTCGTCATCTTGCTGCCTTTGAATTGCATGACAGATTGGCGTGAGATGACTCGGGCCGAAGTGATCTTTCCCAATTGCGTGATCAATTCCTCGGTCATGCCGTCGGCCAGGTACTCCCGCGTAGAGTCCCCGGAAAGATCCACTAGGGGCAATACCGCGATCGCCTTCTGTTGCTCCGCGATCGACGCTGCCCGATGCTTGTGCCACCACATCCCCATGGGCACCAGCACAGCAAGAAAGAGCCCGGCCATGGCGACTAGCAGGTACGTTTGCAGTCGCGAGTTACGTCCAAAGGTCGGGGTTGCGACTCGCAGCTTCGCCACCTTGCTTGCCGCAGTTCTAAGGCCTCCGGATTCCGTCGTGCGCTTAAGCAGAGCTATGTCAGAACGAATTTCCGCCGCACTCTGGTAGCGGCGCGCACGGTCTTTTTCTAAAGCTTTGCCGATGATGCCTTCGAGTTCGATTGGGATATGGGGATTCAAATCGCAAGGCGGAACAGGCTTCAGATGGAGCACAGCATCGATGATCATCCAGGAGCTACTTCCAGCGAACGGCCTCTGGCCGGTAGCCATTTCATAAAGCACGACACCGAGAGAGAAGAGATCGGTGCGGGCGTCCACGGTGTCGCCGCGCGCTTGTTCCGGCGACATATAAACCGCCGTCCCCGGTATCACGCCCATGGCGGTCAGCGACTGGTCTGCTCCGCCGTCGGCCTCGGTTCCCACCGGATGCACCAGCTTTGCCAGTCCGAAGTCCAGCACCTTCACCTGCCCGCCTGGAGTCAGAAAGATGTTCGCCGGCTTGATGTCGCGGTGCACAATTCCCTTGGCATGCGAGGCCGCCAGGGCGTCCGCCACCTGCACTCCGACGTCCAGCACCTCTTCGACTTCCATCGCCTGCTCCGCGAGATGTTGCTTCAGGCTCATGCCGTCGAGCTTCTCCATCACGATGAAAGGATGGCCGTCGTCATCTTCAATGCCGTGGATGGTGCAGATATTGGGGTGATTGAGCTGCGATGCTGCACGCGCCTCGCGCGTAAATCGGTCCAGCGATTTGGGATCGCCAGCCAGATTTTCCGGAATGAATTTCAGTGCGACGTGCCGACCCAGTTTGAGGTCCTCGGCCTCGTAGACCACGCCCATCCCGCCGCCACCGAGCTTCTGCACAATGCGGTAGTGGGAAATGGCCTGGCCGATGAGCGAATCTTGACCAATCATCCGATTCGCCACCGGAGAAGACGCTCCTTCTCCCCCGCCCACGAGGCAAATCGTAGGCCCGACGCCCAGGCAAGTCAACGTAAACGGAACCGATACAAACAGGCTTCCAGCGGTGGCAGGTCAATTGGTGAAACATCCCCATAGACTCATTAACCCCTGCCGGGGGCTCCCTTCAAGCAGGGCCAGTCCGACGGAACTTCAGGCATCGTGTTTCGTTGCTGGCAAGACCGCGTGGCGTACGACGAGACCAGATATCTCACGGTCCTGGTCAAGCGCGGTTCGCAGCTGACCACTACCTTCGCCGCTGCGGCAGCGAGCGAGTGAAATTACTGTGGATTCCAAGTGGACGCAGAAAGTGAGCTAGTCGAAAAATGATTGACAAACTCACTCAGACATCTGGTTTCGGCAGTTGATCTCGTCAGTTGAGCTACCGCTCGCTCACCGCCCTGTCAGCCTGCCAGATATTGATGGAACTCCTTGTTACCTGCGCGCGTATCCTGTAATAGGCCGAGGTTTGCCGACTATCGGCATCGCCCTTCTTGTGGGCAGAAGGTTTCTTGGGCGAGTAGTAGCGCCGCCGAATCAGTGGACGATGCCTCCAACCCACGAGTTTTCCCGGCATCTTGGTACCTCCACCTCAAGGAGAACGTATGTTCTGCAATTATTGCGGTTCACCGGTAGCTCCGGAGCAGTCGGTCTGTTCGCATTGCGGCAGCAGTACTACGGGCGCCCGAGTCGCCAGCGCCGCGCGAAGACGGGTCGCCGAACATGTTCATCTGCTGGCCATCCTGTGGTTCGTCCTAGGTGCGTTCTTTCTTATTCCGGCGGTCGTTATGGGCGTGCTTGCAGCCGTCGTAACCGTGCCGCTGGTGTCGGAGGGGGCTGACAAGATCGCGTTCGTGTTTGCGCCGGGCCTGTTTGTTATTCTGTGCGTCGTCTTCCTGGCATCGGCGGCCCTTCACTTTGGCGCTGGATGGGGCCTGCTCAAGATGCGGCCTTGGGGCCGAACATTTGCCCTAGTGATGGCATTCTTGGCCCTCGTCTCTCCCCCGTTCGACACTGCGCTGGGTGTTTACACTCTGTTCGTGCTCCTACCCGATGCCGCGAGCGACGAATATCGGCAGATGTGGCAGACACCCACGCCCAAAGCTGCGAGCGACGCGGCGGTGATCGCAGGGTAGGCTCGCGCTGCAATTTGCGGGCTACAAATCGATGAGCAACTGCGGGTTGTTGGCATGGGTTGGGGCTTTGGAGCAGGGTTGGTTGGGGAGGAGGTTAGGTGCAGCCCAGCAATCCCGCCCGTCGAAGGTCGCTTTTGAGAAAAGAAACGGCTTGCTTTCCATAGTGAACGAGACCTCAAATGACACCCGCAGAGGGAGGCCATGATGCTTTTGAAACAAGTATCTAACCTTCCCCCTCGGAGCATGGCTCGGGCATAGCCGCCGGGCCGAGCTTTTTCTCCGACTCTATCGCCGCAGCCTAAAAGCAGCGGCGACCCCCGCATGATCGGACGACCAAAGTCCATGCCGCGGACTGAGACCCGTCAGCACAATTCGCATCGGAGCGACGCCACTGCCCTTGGTCAGAATGAGGTCAATCCTCTGTGGTGTAGAGGGACCTATTCCTGAATCCTCCAGGAAGAGTGGCCAGGTATTTCCCGCGTTGTTCGGATGTATCTTGCTCCAGACGTCCACGAACCCTGCGCTAGTCAGGATCCCGTAAGCCGGACCATTCTCCCAACTGGGGGCATGAGCGTCAGAATTGAGGTCGCCGGCCAAGATCAGCGGCAAATCAGTGTTCAAAGGGCCACTCAGCAACTCATTAGTCTGAGCTGCCTGGTAGTCGGGACTGAAGGTTTCCAGGTGCGTTGTGGCAAACCGATAATTCTTGCCGCGTACCTTCACATCGACGGCAATCCATCCGCGCAGGAACGGGATCGACTGACCGGCAACGGTGAAATTCAGCGTCGCAGCCGCGCTGAAGTGGTCGGCTTGCTGATTGCGCACTTTGAGGTCTGCGGCAGGAAGATCGGTGCGCACCAACACCGCATCGTAATCCGTGAGCCCAACCTGGATCATGTTCTGGTAGTTGGCGTCAAACGCCGGCAGTGAGATGTCGGCATTCTTCTGGACTATGATCGCTTTGTAATGGAGCCCGCGGGTTTTGAGCGCTGCCATCAGCGAGTCCAACCCGCTCACCACGACCGTCAATTCGGTCGATCCATACGGACCTGAACTTAAGGTTGTGACTTCCTGCAGAGCGATCATGTCGGGATGCTGCTTCTGAATCTCGGCGGCGATACCGTCGGCGCGCTGGGCAATGTTGCTGTTGAGCATCTCCTGATAGGTTTGCGTGATCGCGACCAGAATTGCGGAAAGATCATTCGGGTCTGCTGTCAGCACGTACCAGAAGTCCGAGCCAGCGTCCATGTTACGGGTCATGACATTTAGTTGGGGAGGTTCGCAGGCGCTTACACTCTGCAC
>Ga0187818_10001041_pt1 | contig 10939 bp, 8 predicted proteins | sample NC_wetland_sal_i_14_FD_130581 | JGI IMG/M metagenome (GOLD analysis project Ga0187818, IMG submission 130581) | Wetland sediment microbial communities from Neuse River Estuary, North Carolina, USA - SO4_3 | ecosystem: Environmental > Aquatic > Freshwater > Wetlands > Sediment | place: USA: North...
ACCGGTCGGCCGATTGGCGAATGGCAAGCCAGGCCGGAGGCAGCCGTGCCCTACCGTTTCGCATTGATCCTGCTCGTGCCGTCGCGCGAGGCGCTTTACGCCGCCTGTGATGGGCGTTTTGTCGGCATGATCGGGGCCGGTGCGCTCGACGAGGTGGCGACGCTGGCGGCGCGCGGCCTCGACCCGGAACTGCCGGCGATGAAAGCGGTCGGGGTCCCGGAATTGTTGCGCCATTTGCGCGGCGAAATCCCCCTCGATGACGCAGTTGCCGCAGCGCAGCGCGCGACCCGCCATTACGCCAAGCGCCAGATGACCTGGTTCCGCCACCAGATGGTTCCGGATCTCGTACTGGAAGCGCAACTTTCGGAAAGTTTGCTGCGGTGCTCACGTCATTTTATTGATCGTTTCCTGTTGACCGGCCGGGCATAGCTGACTAGGGTGCCGCTCCCCGGACCGGCCCCTGGCCGGACCGCCGGCGGAAATTTGCCGTTATCCGATTGAGGAGAGTGTCATGTCGGCCGAGCCGATCTGTGGAGCTGATATCGTCATCAAGGCGCTCGTCGATCAGGGCGTCGATGTCGTATTCGGCTATCCCGGCGGAGCGGTGCTGCCGATTTACGATTCGCTGTTCAAGCAGAATGCGCTGCGCCACATCCTGGTGCGCCAGGAAGGCGGAGCGGTCCATGCCGCCGAAGGCTATGCCCGATCGACCGGGCGGGTCGGGGTGGTTCTGGTGACGAGCGGCCCGGGGGCAACCAATGCGGTGACAGGCCTCACCGACGCACTGATGGATTCGGTGCCGATCGTCTGCCTCACGGGCCAGGTGCCGACACACCTGATCGGCAATGACGCCTTTCAGGAAGCCGACACGACCGGCATCACCCGGCCGTGCACCAAGCACAATTATCTGGTCAAGGACGTCGCCGACCTCGGGCGTGTCCTGCACGAGGCGTTCTACGTCGCCAAGAGCGGTCGGCCTGGGCCGGTCGTCGTCGATCTGCCCAAGGACATCCTGTTTGCCTCCGCGATCTACAACGGGCCGGAGCAGCAGCGGCACAAGAGCTATCGCCCGCAAATGCAAGCCGACCCGGCGCGGGTCGCCGAGGCGGTGGCGCTGATCGCGGCGGCCAAGCGGCCGCTGTTTTACGGCGGCGGCGGGCTGATCAATTCGGGCCCCGAAGCGTGCGCGCGATTTACCGAGTTCGTGCGGCTCGTCGATGCGCCGTGCACGCTGACCTTGATGGGGCTCGGCGCGTTTCCGGCGAGCGACCCGCATTTCCTCGGCATGCTCGGCATGCACGGCATGTACGAATCGAACATGGCGATGCATGACTGCGATCTGATGATCGCCGTCGGGTCGCGTTTCGACGATCGGGTGACCGGTCGGCTCAACGCCTTTTCGCCCGGCTCGAAGAAGATCCACATCGATATCGACCCGTCATCGATCAACAAGAACGTGCGGGTCGACGTGCCGCTGATCGGCGATTGCGGCGAGGTGCTGGGCGCGCTTATCGCGGGCTGGCGCAAGGCGGCCCCGCGCGGGGACGGGGGGGCGCGCAAGGCGTGGTGGCGCCAGATCGATCAGTGGCGGGCGCGCGATTGCCTGCGCTACGACCGCACGCGCAAGGACGTCATCAAGCCGCAATACGCGCTGGAGCGCCTCTATGCCCTGACCCGCGAACGCGACCCCTACATCACCACCGAGGTCGGCCAGCATCAGATGTGGGCCGCGCAATTCTTCAAATTCGACAAGCCCTACCACTGGATGACCTCGGGCGGGCTCGGCACGATGGGCTATGGCCTGCCGGCCGCGGTCGGGGTGCAGGTCGCTCATCCCGAAGCGCTGGTGATCGACATTGCCGGCGAAGCCTCGATCCTGATGAACATCCAGGAGATGTCGACGATCGCGCAGTACCGCCTGCCGGTGAAGGCCTTCATCCTCAACAACCAGTACATGGGCATGGTGCGGCAGTGGCAGGAGCTGCTGCATGGCGGCCGCTATTCCGAGAGCTACACCGCCGCGCTCCCGGATTTCGTCAAGCTCGCCGAGGCGTTCGGTGCGGTCGGGCGGCGCGTCGAGGATCCCGCTGATCTCGATGACGCGATCCGCGAGATGATCGATACGCCGCGCACGGTGATCCTCGATGTCGCGGTCGATCAGGCCGAGAACTGCTTCCCGATGATCCCCTCGGGGGCGGCCCACAACGAGATGCTGCTCGGCCCCGAGGACGAGGCGAAAAGCCCGGTCTCGGAGGAGGGCATGGTGCTGGTGTGAGCAGCAGCGTTTACAATTCTTCGTCACCCCCGCGCAAGCGGGGGTCCAGCGGCAACAGCTCGTCGCTCGCCCCGGATTCCCGCTTTCGCGGGAATGACGCCTAGCCGCAGGCCGCTGTCTGGTGCCCAAAGCCATCGAACGCCACACGATCGCCGTGCTGGTGGATAACGAGCCGGGGGTCCTGGCGCGCGTGATCGGGCTGTTTTCCGGGCGCGGCTATAATATCGAGAGCCTGACCGTCGCTGAGGTTGACCGCAGCAACAATCTGTCGCGGATCACCGTCGTGACCAGCGGCACCCCGATGATCATCGAGCAGATCAAGGCGCAGCTGTCGCGCCTGGTGCCGGTGCACAAGGTCCACGATCTGACCGACGAGGGCCCCTTCGTCGAGCGCGAGATGGCATTGATCAAGGTCGCCGGCAAAGGCGAAACGCGCATCGAATCGCTGCGCCTCGCCGATATCTTCCGCGCGCAGGTGATCGATTCGACGACGGAGAGCTTCGTCTTCGAGATTACCGGCTCGGCCGAAAAGCTGAACGCTTTCATCGCGCTGATGGAGCCGCTGGGCCTTGCTGAAGTGTCGCGCACCGGCGCGGTCGCGATCGCCCGCGGCCCGGGTCGGTTTTGAGCGGGTAATTCACCACGGAGGCACGAAGAGCACGAAGACGTTCAGGACTTCGTGTCTGCGTTAACAGCAGGAGACGGTGATGCGCGTGTATTACGACCGCGATGCGGATGTGAACCTGATCAAATCGAAGAAGGTCGCGGTCATCGGCTATGGCAGCCAGGGCCACGCCCACGCCAACAATCTGCGCGACAGCGGGGTCAAGGATGTCGTCGTCGCGTTGCGCCCCGGGTCGGCCTCGATACAGAAGGCCGAGAATGCCGGGCTCAAGGTGATGACCAATGCCGAGGCCGCGAAGTGGGCCGACATCGTCATGGTGCTGGCGCCGGATGAACTGCAGGCGGGGCTCTACAGCAGCGAACTGCGCCCCAACATGCGCCAGGGCAGCGCGCTCGCCGTCGCGCACGGCCTCAGCATCCATTTCCGCCTGATCGAGCCGCGCCCCGACATGGACGTCTTCATGATCGCGCCGAAGGGGCCGGGCCACACGGTGCGCTCGGAATACCTGCGCGGCGGCGGTGTGCCGTGCCTTGTCGCGGTCGATCAGAACCCGTCGGGCAATGCTCTCGAGATCGCGCTCAGCTATGCCTCGGCGATCGGCGGCGGCCGGGCCGGCGTCATCGAGACAACCTTCCGCGAGGAATGCGAGACCGATCTGTTCGGCGAGCAGAGCGTCTTATGCGGCGGGCTCACCTCGCTGATCCTCGCCGGGTTCGAGACCCTGGTCGAGGCCGGCTATGCGCCCGAGATGGCCTATTTCGAGTGCTGTCACGAAGTGAAGCTGATCGTCGACCTGATCTATGAGGGCGGCATCGCCAACATGCGCTACTCGGTCTCGAACACCGCCGAATATGGCGATTATTCGCGCGGGCCGCAGGTCATCGACGAGCATGTCCGAGCCGAGATGAAAAAGATCCTCGCCGATATTCAAAGCGGCCGGTTTGCCAAGGAATGGGTGCTCGAAAACACCGCCGGCCAGCCGAGCTTCAAGGCCTTGCGCCGGCGCGCCGCCGAGCACCCGATCGAGGAGGTCGGCGAGCGGCTGCGTGCGATGATGCCGTGGATCAAGCAGAACGCCCTGGTCGACAAGAGCAAGAACTGAAAGCGGTCGCTCCCCTGACCCTCACCCGCCTCGCTGCGCTCGGCACCCTCTCCCGCATTGCAGGAGAGGGAGGGACCCATCGCAAAGCGATGGGAGGGTGAGGGCTGCTGTGGCCTGATCAGCCGTTGGCCCGGTCGGCCGCTCAGCGCATGCGTCCCGCACCGCTGCGCGTCCTCCACGTCGCGGCCGAATTGTATCCGTGGGTCAAGACCGGCGGCCTTGGCGATGTCATGGCGGCATTGCCGCCGGCCCTGATCGCCTGCGGTGTCGATGCGCGGCTCGTGCTGCCCGGCTTTGCCGGGTTTGTCGATGCCTTCGAATTGGGCCAGTCACTGAGGTTGCGGACGCCGTTCGCGGTCGAGCGGGTGCGGGTCGCGCGGGGGCTGGTGCCCGGCAGCGGGGTCGCAGCTTACATCGTCGATGATCCTGCGCTGTACGATCGGCCGGGCAACCCCTACGCCGCGCCTGACGGCCGGGACTGGCCCGACAACCACCGCCGCTTCGCGCTCCTCGGCTGGGTCGCCGCGGCGCTGGCGCAAGGCGCCGACCCGAACTGGCGACCCGACATCCTGCATTGCCACGATTGGCATGCCGGGCTTGCCCCGGCCTATTTGCGGGCCGAGGGCGCGACGGTACCGAGCGTCTTCACCGTGCACAACCTGGCGTATCAGGGCTTCTTTTCGGCCGCGGTGTTTCCAGATTTGGCGTTGCCGGCGGAGTTTTTCGCGATCGACGGGGTGGAGTTCTACGGCGGTTTGTCGTTTCTCAAGGCCGGCCTCTTTTATGCCGACCGGTTGACTACTGTCAGCCCTACCTACGCGCGCGAGATCCAGACCCCGGCGTTCGGCTGGGGTCTCGACGGGTTGTTGCGCGCCCGCACCGATGTGCTGACCGGCATTCTAAACGGCGTCGACCCCAAGGTTTGGTCGCCCGACAACGATCCGCTGCTCCCGCGACGCTACGATGTCGACAATGCCGCAGCCGGAAAGGCGGCGGCGAAAGCGCCGCTGGAGCGGCGCTTCGGCTTCGCGGAGCAGGCGGGAGCGCCGCTCTTCGGCGCGGTCACCCGGCTGACCCCGCAAAAGGGCTGCGACCTCTTGCTCGCGGCCTTGCCCGGGCTCGTCGCTCTCGGCGGCCGGCTCGTGCTGCTCGGCAGCGGCGATGCTGATCTCGAGGCCGGCTTCACCGCGGCGGCCGAGGCTCATCCTGGTCGGGTCGGGGTCGCGCTCGGCTATGACGAGGGGTTGTCGCACCTGATCATCGCTGGCAGCGACAGCATCGTCGTGCCGTCACGCTTCGAGCCGTGCGGCCTCACCCAGCTCTATGCCTTGCGCTACGGCGCGCTGCCGCTGGTGCGCCGCACCGGCGGGCTCGCCGACACCGTCGTCGACGCCAATGCCACGACCCTGGCCGCCGGGACAGCGACCGGCTTCGCCTTCGACGCGGAAACCCCCGAGGCCCTGCTCGCGGCGATCCAGCGCGCCGTCGCCCTCTACCGCGACCGGGCCAGCTGGCGGCGCATGATGCACCAGGCGATGACCCGCGATTTCAGCTGGCGAGCGTCGGCGCGGGAATATGTAGCGCTCTATCAGGGATTGATGGCCAATCCCCGACCACCCTAATATTTGCCGGTGGTTTATTCCGCGGCGTTGGGTAGCGGGCGAGTCTGATCTCCGTATCCGGCGAGCAGGCCGGCGACCGAGATATCTTCGTCCAACGCGTCCCAGTGAAGCCCTCGGCGACTAATCCGGCAGGTTGCCCGCTGCTCGGGGGAGGCTCGCAAGAGGCGAGGAAACCAGGCCAGCGGCACGCCAAGCATGCGCCCGTCGGACAGCGCAACCCACATGCTGTCGTCGTCGAAGGTGACGCCCGTCGCCCTAACCGAAGAAGTCATCCCATGCCTTCTCGATAAACTCACGGTTCGCCTCTACCAACCTCAACAGCTCACGGAGCGTCCTCGCATTGAAGCCATCATTATAGGCAAGCGATATTTCGGGGCGAAGCCAGAACCTCGCCTCGTTACCACCTTGCTCGACATGAACGTGCGCTGTTTCCCGAGGGCGGCCTTCGTTCGAATAGAAAAAGAAGCGAAAGCCGCCGCTCCGGAAGACGACCGGCATTACGCGCGGCTACGCACCCAAAATCGTCCCGACCGGAATATCCACTTCGGTGGACTTGACCTTGCCGCCGTCGCCGAGGCGGAGGCGCGAGACTTCGACGAACCCGCCCTGGGCGTGGATGCGCAGGCCATCCGGTCCGGCCGCGACGACTTCGCCCAATTTCTTGCCGCGCACCGCGCCGAAGGTCGGCGCCATGATCTTCTTTGCGTCGAACAGATAGAGCTTCTGCTCGCCGTGCATCGTCCAGGCGCCGGGCGCCGGGTTGCAGCCGCGGATCAGATCGTAGACGAAGTCGACGTGATTGGCCCAATTGATGCGCGCCTCGGCTTCGCGCACCCAGCCTTCGTAGGTCGCCTCTTTTTCGTCCTGGGTCCATTCGGTGGCGCGCCCCGCGGTGACGAGATCGGCGGCCTGCACCAGCGCCTCGACACCGAGCGGGAAGATCTTGTCGAAATAAAGCGAGGCGGCGGTGTCGTTGGGTCCGATCGCGCAACGCTTTTGCAGGATGACCGGCCCTTCGTCGAGACCGGGGGTCGGGCGGAAGATGGTCAGCCCGGTCTCGCTGCGGCCGCGAATGATCGCCCACGGGATCGAGGCCGGCCCGCGATGCAGCGGCAACAGCGAGGGGTGGAATTGAATCATGCCGTGCTTGGGGATCGCGCAGAATTCGGGCGGCGCGAACAGGAGGACGTAGGCCATGATCCCGATATCGGCGTCGAGCGCCTTCAGCGCGTCAAGCGCCTCCGGAGCCGAATATTTCGGGAAGCGGTAGACCGCGAGCTTTTTTTCTTCGGCCGCGACGACGAGCGGGTCCGGGCGCGCGCCCGGCTTCTCCGGCGCCGCGAACACGCCGGCGACCGTGTCCCCGCGCGCCAGGAAGGCGTCGAGCACGGCCTTGCCGAAAGCCTGCTGACCGACGATGACGATGCGCATGTCGCCCCCTCTCACTTGCGATGACGCCGTTGCGACCAGTCCCGGGCCTCAGAGTTCCACGCGGGCCGCCCGGCGGCAAGCCCATCGATGCCGCTGGGCAATACCGCCGGGCAATACTGCTAGGCAATAACCGCCAGCCGCGTCTCAGCCTTACCGGACTTCGCCCAAATCGCTCGATATCTCAACGGCGATCGCCCCACCCACGGCCGGCCGAGCCGGCGGGTGCGCGTTCGGCCGTGCGGATCGATCAGAAGCTGTACTTGACGCCGCCCACGCCACCGACTGTGGTCCCCGCGCCGGAGAACATACCGACGAAGTTGCCGTAGAGGCAAAAACGCGGCGACAACCGCATAGACAAGCCGGCATCCACCCGCGCGGCATCCTCTGCGGCCGCGGCCCCCCGCACGCCAAAGGCGAAGTTTGGCGCTGCGAGGAACGCCGCGTTGATCGCCCGGGTCGACTCGAACTCATGCACCCAGGAGATCCGCGCCGATGGCGTGATGGTCATGCCGTCACCCCCCGGGAAGCTCCCGTCGACCTGTACGCCAAGCGACAACGGCACCGAGGTCGCGCTGTGCGAGCGGTAGTGCAGTCCCATGCTGCTCGGCATCGTGGTCCCGTTCACGACGGTGGACTCAGAATAGGCGTTTTGCGACAGGGCGTCGAACTGGGTCGACGCGAACGGCGTCAGGTTCACCTGGCCGAACGTGTTCTTCCAGCCGGCTTCGAAGCGCCCGCCGAACAGGTTGGAACCGAAGCTGCCACGCACGTTCTCCGTCGCACCGATACCCTCGCCCACCAAGTTGCGGTGGATGTCGTTGTTATAGTAGCCGTAGCTCAGCACGCCCTGGACGTAGACGCCGCCGCCCGGCATCGCCATGCCATAGAGGCCGAGGTTGGCGCCTGAGGCCGAGCCATGCGTGTGGCGGTCGGAGACGTCGAAGCCGGCTTCCGCGCCGCCGGCAGTGAGGCCCGCCAGAATCTTCGAGTTCACCCGGTAGTCGATACCGGCCGACCCGCCGCCATTGGTGAAAGTCGCCTTTGCGCTGCCGGGACTGGTCGCCAGACCGTCCAGGTTGCCGCTGTTCCCAAAGCCGGCGGCCCAGACGCGCCAGCCGGGCAGCGTCGGAATCGCGACCGGAGCCGCCGCCGCCAAGGCGTATTGCGTCGGACCGCTGTCCAGCAGCAGCGCGGCCCGGCTCAGCGCGGCGTCGAAGAACTGGCCGCGCGAGTTGAACACCGCCTGCTGCGCAGCCGACGTACCTTCGCCCGAGAGCGCCGCCAGGGAGCTGGCGAGGTTGGTCCCGCTGAGGCCAAACAGGTTCACAAAGTTGGGCGGCAAGCCGCCCCCCGCGTTGAAATTGGCATTGAGCGCAGTGGCGACGCTCTGCTGGTTCTCAGGGAGCCCGCCGCCAAGGTTTGCGGTCAGGTTAAGTAGCGCGTCGCTCGAGGTGTAGCTCAGGCCCGCCAGAAAGCCGGACGGGATGTTGCTGCTAAAGCCGCCGAAGGTCGTGCCGCCGAGGCCGCCGGTCGTGTGAAGGATCGTATATTGCTTGGTCAGGGCGCCACCGGGCGCGAAGTCCGCTACGACATTGGCGCCGGTCAGCGTCGCCGAGCCGGAGACATTAGCGAGCGAAGAGGTTGTCGGGTTCAGATAAACGAGATATTCGCCGCCCGGCTGGAAAACGAGGTTGCCCGCAACCGACATCGAACTGCCCGGCGCGCCGGAGCCAGGCCTAAACAGACCGCCCGCGGTCACCGTGACGGGACCTAGCATCCCAACGCCGGCGAGCGTCGCTCCCGCATTCACCGTCGCCGCCGAATAGGCGGCCGAGCCGTCTACGAGCAACGTTCCGGCGTCGACGGTCGTCGCACCGGAATAAGTGTTGACGCCGGTTAACGTCAGCGTTCCATCGCCCGCCTTTGTGAGACTCCCTGGGCCGGAGATCACGCCTGAAAGCGTCAACGCATTGCCATTGGTATCGAAGGTACCGCCGCCGGAATCGAGGGTCGCGTTCCTGCCTGATGTCATGTCCGCCGACAGTTGCAGGGTTCCTCCGGCAAAGACCAATCCGCCGGACAAGGCTCCCAAACTGGCGTCCTGTGTGACATTGATGACGCCGCCATTCAGGTACGTGCCGCCGGTATACGATGTCGGGCCGCGCAGGGTCAGCGTTCCCGAATTAACTTTGTAGAGGCCGCCGGAACCGTCCACGGTGCCGTTGTTGGTGAAGGCGTTGTCGCCGGCATCGAACCAGAGGTTTCCCGAAATGGTTCCCGAATTGGCGAGGGTATTCCCGGTGCCGAGAAACTTTGCCGCGTAGGAGCCGGCTCCGGATGCGCTGAGCGTGCCGTTATTGGTGAAGGTATTGCTGTCGCCCTCGGCTAAAAATCCGATGCTGCTTGTTCCGGCGACGGCGATCGTGCCGTCGTTGACGACCGTGTTTCCGGTGTTGACGCGGATTCCATACAGGTTGGTCGAGTTTCCGGTGATATTGCCGGTGGCCGTATTCGTGATTGTATTGTTGTCATAGGCATAGACGCCGTTGCCGCCGGTTGCCGGCGTGATGCTGCCCGAGTTTGTAATGGTGTTGTTGCTGACCGCGTCGATCCCGGTGTCCACGTTACTGAGGGCGGCGCTGTTGTTGATGGTGTTGCCGCTGGAGGCGAGAATGCCGGCGGACTGCGGGCCGACAACAGCCGCGGTGTTGTTGATGACGCTATTTGCCACCCCGGAATTGTCGAAGAACTGGAAGGAATCCAGAGAACTATTGTTCTGATCGTAGACATTGACAGTGACGTTTCTGCCGTTGATCGACACGACGCTATAGTTGTAACTCGCGGCATAGACATCGCCTGGATAGACGGGGCCGTAAGCGGGGCACGGTGGCATGTCGCATCCCATCGGCGCGCCGGCCGTTCCGGCCAGCACCTGATAAGTGCCGTCGTGGAAAGTTCGGTAGTACACGTGCTCATGCCCGGCAAACAGAATCGAAGCATTCGTATTGGTCGCGCTGCCTGCGGTGGTTATCGTCTGCCAGGTATCCGCCATATCCGGTTCCGCCGAAGGAACTTTGGGCGAGAATGCCGGGATGTGGGTAAAGACAAATGTATGGGACGAGGTATCGTTTTGCAGAAGGCCTTTTATCCAGTCTTGTTGCGCGGCGCTGATGCGGTAGCTCGGCTCAGTAGCATTTGACGTCGCGTAAAAACTGTCAGCGATGATGAACTGCGAATTGCCGATATGGAATGAAAAGGCGAGATTGTTATAGCCGGAAGGGCCGTTCTGCGGCCACTGACTGTTGAACAGAGCCTGGAAATCTTGTTGCCGATTCAGGTACTGAGCATTGTCGCCCGTGGTATAGAGTTCGTGGTTGCCGATGGCAAAAGCCCACGGGATGCCGGCGGCGTTCAGGCGATCCGTAACCAGGCTTTGGAATTCTGTCAGATTGGTCGTGCCGCCCCGGTAGGCCGCGTCGCCGCCGAAAATCACCGCGTTGGGTGCGGGGTTCAAGGCAAGGATGCTGTTGACGATGGGGGTGAGAACACTCGCGTCTATGACATCGCTGTTGGAATCGCCTCGGACGTCGGCCAGCCAAACGAAACTCTCTGATTGCTCAGCATGTCCGGGAGCAGCCCAGCAGATGAGCGCAAAAACGAGGGAGAACGCCCTCAGAAGAGCCGTAGCGTTTGCACATCCGCTTCTGATTGACGTCATTGTGGAGTCGAGGACACAGACGTCACCTCTGGGTTGCCAAGCGTTCCATCGATAAGGGCACGGCCATGAAGTTGACTTACTTCTTCGCCGCCAAGAGGTCGCGGATGCCGCGCAACGCGATGTCATAGCCGGCGATCGCGAAACCGGCGACGATCCCCTGGCTGAC
>Ga0187818_10001042_pt1 | contig 10938 bp, 11 predicted proteins | sample NC_wetland_sal_i_14_FD_130581 | JGI IMG/M metagenome (GOLD analysis project Ga0187818, IMG submission 130581) | Wetland sediment microbial communities from Neuse River Estuary, North Carolina, USA - SO4_3 | ecosystem: Environmental > Aquatic > Freshwater > Wetlands > Sediment | place: USA...
CGAACGGAAGCACAAGCAAGAACAGGCAGACCACCACTGCGGCCAGGAGACCTCCAGATTTGCATTGCATGCGATAGTCCTTGCGAATCGACGAAAGATTCGGCGCCGGTCTCCGTGCCACGATGCCAAGTTCAAGACCGGCGGGAAACCGATGGCGACGTTCACGAGAGTGGAAACGAACGTATGAGACTAGCGGGCGAACTCAGTTACTACCAGAAGTAGTAACGAGCGGGTAGGCGTCGCCCACAATCGCATGCTGTTCCCTTTAGGGTTTCCGGGCTGCGGCCACTCGCGGAATACCCTGCAGATCGTTCGTGATTTGAACCTCGTTCCAACCGTTCAGCAAGCGACTCACGCCTTCTGCAATCGTTCCGCTGATCTCGATCACGAGCCAGCCGCCGGACTTGAGCGCCGCTTGTGCCTGCGGCACCAGGCGTGCGATCACTTCCAGCCCGGTCGGTCCTGCGAAGACAGCGTTGCGCGGCTCGAACTTGCGGACTTCAAGTTGCACCTGATCTTCTTCCGATTCGCCGACGTAGGGAGGGTTGGAGACCACAAAATCAAACGTGGCGGGCTCCAGTCCTTGCAGCAGATCGGTTTCGTGGAAACGAATGCGACTTTCCAGTTGGTGTCGGGCAGTGTTGGCGTGGGCGATTTCCAGCGCGGCGGGAGAAGTGTCGGTCGCGTGGATCTCAGCTTGCGGAAGCTCTTTGGCGAGAGCCACAGCGATGCACCCTGATCCGGTGCCGACGTCTGCAATGCGGGGAAGAGCGCCGGGCGCAGGCGTCCGGCCTCCATCGAAAGCGTTGTATAAGTGCAGCACGGTTTCAATCACATGCTCGGTTTCTGGCCGTGGAATGAGCACGGCCGGTGAAACGATGAAATCCATCCCCCAGAATTCCTGATGTCCCGTGATGTATTGGGCAGGAACGCCACGCGCGCGCTGGGTAATCGCTTCTTCATAGCGAGCTTGTTCTTCCGCGGTGATCTCGCGCCCCGGATGCGCGTATAGATAGGCGCGGTCGCAGCCCAGCGTAAACATCAAGAGCATTTCGGCATTCATGCGAGGCGAGCCAACATGGGCGGCGGTGAGGCGGGCGATGGCGGAGGCGAGAGTGTCCTTCAGAAGCACGAGGCTATTTGAACACAGGACTTTGACCGCAAAGTACGCCAAGGAAACTGCGACAAAAGACGCCAAGAACTGCTCATGATTCGCAAAGCCTTCTCTGCGATCTTCGCGAGACCTCTGCGACCTCTGCGGTCCAAGATTTTGAAATCTGCTTAGAGTACTGCGGTCTCTTCAATCATCCGACCTTCTGCGAAACGCGACAGGCTGAGCAGTGATGCATCGACGAAGTTCGTCTTCCCGGCAAGAATGAGGTCGGACAGAATCTTGCCCGTAGCGGGCGCGTGCATTACGCCGTGACCGCTGAAACCGTTGGCTAGAAAGAAACCAGGAACGCCAGGCGCCTCGCCGAGAATCGGATGGTGATCGGGCGTCATCTCGTACAGGCCAGCCCAGGCCCGTTTCGGATTGACGGCTATATTCTCGAAAATTGGCACCCGGTCCGCCGCCCGGGTCAAAATCTTTTCGATGAATGTGGGTTCGAAGTCGGTTTTGTACCCCGGTGTCTCCTCGGGATCATTCCAGGCCAGCAGAAATCCCAGGCTCTCGGGACGGAAGTGAAAACCATTCGACATATCAATGATCATCGGAGCGGTAAGCGGAAACTGATCGAAAGGTTCGGTGGGAACGAGCATCCGCCGCAGCGGTTCCACCGGTAAATCCACGCCCGCCATGCCGGCGACTTCTGCCGCCCATGGACCTGCGGCGTTGACCACCTTACGCGTAGCGACCACTCCTCTTGATGTTTCCACGCCAGCGATTCCCTGAGCATCGCGCTGGATTCCGGTCAGCTGCGTGTGCTTCCACAACTTGGCTCCGTGATCGGCCGCCCAGGTCATGAATCCGATCATCGCGCTGTAGGGATCGACAAAGCCGTCAGTCGAACAGAAACTTCCGCCGACAATGTCATCCGAGCGCAGTTGCGGAAACAGGCTGCGGATCTCGCCCGCCGTAACCAACCGGACATTCTGCAGACCCATTGCTACTTGCTTCTGATAATTCGACCGCAGATACGCAAGATGCTTTTCACTGGTCGCGCAGAACAGATACCCCTGCGGCCGGTAGTCCGCCGGATGCCCCAAGCGCTCGTCGAAGCTGGCGTAGAAGGGAATGGAGTAGAGCGACATCTGGATATTCACCGGCGTAGAGAATTGCGCTCGCACGCCACCCATGCTCTTGCCCGTGGATCCCTTGCCCTGAGCGGTTTCCCGCTCAATGACGAGAACATCCTTACATCCATCCGCGGCCAAGTGGTAAGCAATGCTGGAGCCGACGATCCCGCCGCCGATGATGACCACTTCTGCTGTCTGCATAAAGGCCTGACCCCGGAGAACCAAGAATTCTAGTTCAAGTGTGGCGAAAACTCCGGTAACTTTCCTGCTGGGCAGGGCGATGGTAGCATCCGCCGCATGGACAGAAGTGTGTCGTCACAAGTCTTACCAGCGCTGATCTGCGCCATCCTAATGAGTGTTCAGGCCGCGGGCCAGAGCATGCCCGGCGAAATTGTCGGCCACAAACTTCCACTTCCCGGAGAGCCAGTGCACGGCACGACCGACCAGCTCTCCGAAGTAGAACGGGAGATGGTCGATCACATGAACCCGCAGCAACAGGCGGAGAGGCTGTTGCAGTACGCCATTTCTCATCATCGCGGAGCTACCGACGAAATCAAGGCGCGGGCCAAGGGCTGGCGCGGCCACATCCAGATGACCGACTCGATGCGCACGCTGATGGATGTTGCCCTGAATGGCGACGACTTGCGCGTCCGCGCCGCTGTTTTCGAAATTGATCTGGCCATCGCCGGCATAGCGAAGACCAAGGAACAAGCCGAAGCGTTGCTGCAGGCGGCTGAGAACGACCCGGCGCACGCCGAACTCGGCATCTGGTTTCTTGGCCGGCTCGCCAATCGTGGGGTGGAGACCGGACGCATCCACGGCCAGCTTCGGGTCTGGGCCCATTCCGAAAACGAGCAGGTACGCCTGCGCGCCGTTTCCGCAATCGCTGACATCGGCACCGACGATACGGTCCCTGACCTGGTGGAAGCCTTCCACCACGATCCATCGTTCCGCGTGCGCATCGACGGCGCCGGGTGCGGTCTTGCCCACTGTGGCATGCTCACTCGTGCACAGCGGATGCAGGCCGTGCCCGGGCTGATGGAGATGGTCGGGGACAAGAAGCTCGATACCGAAACGGTAAAGTACGGCTACCGTGCACTGCGTGAGATCACCGATCAAACACTGGGCGATGAGCCCCGCCTGTGGCGCGAATGGTACGCTGCCCATGGTGCTGAGACCACCGAGCGATTTCGCCAGTTTGAAAAGGAAATTGAGTCGAAGCCCTAACCAGCCCGACCCGAATTGAAAAGGCTGAGATTCAATGCTGCGAAATGCTGGTTCCTTCGCCTTGAACCCCGGTCCGCCTGCCCTTAAACTTAACTCAGATGCACACGCATGTCGGACATGGCGGCGAGAGAACCGCAAAGGTTCTGCGGGTTTCTCTGCTCGTTACTCTCGCCTACATTGTGTTGCTGGTAGTTGCCGGCATCCGCGCTCACTCGCTCGCCTTGCTCTCAGAGGGCGGCCACAACCTTTCGGATTTCGTCGCTCTGCTGCTCTCGCTGGTGGCGGTGTACTTCCAGGCGCGTCCGCCCAGCGCCACCAAGACCTACGGCTGGCACCGCGCTGGGGTATTGGCTGCGCTGGTGAATGCGGCTTCTCTGGTTGCAGTCTCATTCCTGATTTTCTACGAAGCCTTCCGGCGCGTGCAACACCCGGAGCACGTGCAGGCCGGCGTGATGATTGCGGTGGCGGCCGCCGGCGTGGTGATGAATGGCGTCATCGCTCTGCTGCTCTACCGCTCCGGCCGCGACGTCAACATTCGCAGCGCCTTTCTGCATGAGATTGGCGACACGCTTTCCACCGCCGCCGTCATCGCAGGCGGCTGGGCCATCCTGGTTACGGGACAGTACTGGATCGACTCGGCGCTCTCGTTTGGCATCGGCGCGCTGATCCTGTGGTCGGGGTTCGGCATCGTGCGTGAGACCCTGAACATCCTGCTCGAAGGCACGCCACGCGGCATTAAGCTGGAGCGGGTGGAAAGTACAATCCGGCTGGTCGAAGGCGTGAATGATGTGCACGATCTGCACGTGTGGAGTATCGGTTCCGAGAGCCATGCCCTTTCTTGTCACATTTCGATCGCAGATATTCCGCCCTCGGTGAGCGAGCGCATTCTGCGCGACGTGAAGGAGCGGCTACACGAAGAGTTCCATATCGATCACACAACAATTCAGTTCGAGCACGTGATCTGCGAGGTAGCGCATGGCTGCGTGATCCCGGTGAGCGAAGAAGAACACCGCGGACACAGCCACTGAAAACGGCGTCTGCCACGTGCATTTGGCCACTTCGTATGTTGACTCATGCCGATGAGTCAGCTAAGCTCATGCCATGGCTAAGCGACTGCAGGTGATTTTGAAGGATCCCGAATACCGGGAGATCCAACGCGTGGCCCGCTCCCGCCATATGTCGATCGCCGAATGGGTCCGGCAGGCGCTGGAGCTAGCGCGTCGGCGGGAGCCTGTGGGCAGCGTCGGCAAGAAACTCGAAGTCATCCGTGCCGCGGCCCGACACGACTATCCCGTGAGCGATATCGACGGCATGCTGGCGGAGATCGAGAGAGGATACGGAACGGGTGCGCATCCGTGATTCTGGTCGACTCCAATATCCCGATGTACCTCGTGGGCGCGCCTCATCCTCACAAGAGCGACGCACAACGATTGCTGGAAGAGTTGGTCAGCAACCGCCAGCGCCTGGTTACGGATGCGGAGGTGCTACAGGAGATACTTCACCGCTACGTTGCTATCGATCGCCGCGATGCCATCCAACCGGCGTTCGACGCTTTGCTGGGCATCGTCGATCAAGTGTTGGCCGTTGATCGGTCCATCGCAGAGCGTGCAAAACAGATTGTGCTGGGACATCGGCGGGTCTCGGCGCGTGATGCCGTGCACCTGGCCGTCATGGAAAACCATGGAATCGAGCAAATCCTGACCTTTGATTCGGGGTTTGACGGGTTCCCTGGTATTGCGCGTTTGTCATAACGAAAGAAGTGCATGTCAACGTTCAGCTTGCTGTTTGTAGATTTCTCTCACTCTTTCAATCGTGTCTGCCTCTTCCGGCAACTTATCCGGCCTTAGCCGCACAATCCTCGGAAACCGCAGGGCATACCCGCTTTCGTGTCGATCAGAACGCATCATGTTGTTGAAAGCTACTTCCAGCACGATTTTCGGCTCAACGATCAACCGGAAGCCCTGATCTTCGATCGTGTGCTCAAGAAACCATTTGGTCATCTCGGCGATCTCGGCATCAGTCAAGCCGGAATACGCTTTCCCGATGTTCACTAGCCGCTCGCCATCCCACACCGCGAACGTGTAATCGCTGAGAACGCCGATGCGTTTGCCGTGCCCGTACTCGACCGCCGTGACCACTACGTCCAACGTAGCCAGTTCACGCTTCAGCTTCAGCCACGATTTCCCGCGTTTTCCGGGCGTATATCCTGATTCCGGGTCTTTGATCATCAGTCCTTCATTGCCTCGCGCTTGCGCTGCGTCGAATAACCGGTCGAGTTCCTCCGGCGAGGCCGCGCGAAACACGGGCGCACGGATAACCTCGGCCGTTGTCACTTGTTCCTCACTTTGTCCGTCTATCCCGAACGCCAACTTTCCCTGCGGACCTGGAACAGAAGCCCTGGTTTTCCTCCGTGGCTCGGTGTCTCCGTGGTGAGCGCCTCTCGTTCCCGCTGCCAGAAGCCTGTCCAGAATTTCTGCTCTTTCGCGCAGCGGACGATCGATCACCAACTCGCCTCCCGCATACAGCACGTCAAAGACGAGATAGGCCACCGGGACTTCCCCCATCAGTTGTTCGCTAACCTTCTTGCGCCCCAGCCTCTGTTGCAAGGCGCTGAAAGGCAGCGCGCGGCCTACCTCGCGGGATTCAGCGGCCAAATAGCTCCACGCCACGATTTCGCCGTCGAGGATGGCATCCTGGGGAAGCCCGGCCAGCGCTTCCGGCAACTCGGGAAACGATTCAGTGATGTCATCGCGCGTGCGCGAAAAGATCCGCACTTCATCGCCGGAACAGTGGGCTTGGGCGCGGACGCCGTCGTACTTGTCTTCGATCAACGCGTTCTGAAAATAGCTGAGCGCTTCTTCAGCGGACTGCGCCGGGCTGGCCAACATGAAACCTAAGGGATGGAACAACCGCATCTTCGCTTCGGCCAGCTTTCCGTCCGCAGCCAGCCGCAACGTCTGGCCGATGTCGCCGAGCAGCATATTCGCGCGTTGCACTTCGCCTAACGTTCCGCCGTAGGCCTTGGTGATCGCTTCTTCCACCAGGCTCTCTTTCAATCCAATCCGCAGGTCGCCAGTCATAATCTTCACGATGTATTTGGCTTCGAGCGGCGTTACTTGCGACAGCAACTCGCGGACGAGAACAGATTTGGCTGCGGGGCCCCGTGCCGAGGCGATCTGCCGGAACCTGTCTTGAACATCGCGAGCACTTAGGTCTGATCGATCGCTTGAATCGCGGCTGTCTCCAACGCTGCCGAGCTGCGCTCGGCCTGGACGGGCGGGGACGCCCGTCCCTACATTACCGAGGACATCCTCCGCCACCGCGCCCAAGTCCCCATGCCGGCGGTAGGCAACGGTCAATTCCTGCTCCGGCTTGCCGGAGAGCTCCTGAACTAATCGCCACAGTAATGCACCACCCACCTGCAGCGTGATTTCTTCCCACGCAGGAAACGGCCTGCCGGAAAGAAAAACAGCCGCCACGGGTGCCTCATCCGTTGGACTCGACTTGAAGTAGTCGGCGACGGTCGCGATTTTTTCCAGCTTCTTGGTGGTGCCCGCGATACGTTCACAGGCGGCAGCAAGTTTCAGCATAGTGACTCTGTATGTGGCGGGTCTCTACCCTCCAGTTAGTGAAGACCGCATCCGCAGAGTAAGTCTCAACAATCCTGCTACTTACCCTTACTCCTGGCCCATCCTAAATGAACTCTGCCTGTGATACTCTTGACGTGGTACTTTGTCGCCGGAAGGATCATCCAATCAACATGCGGTTCTTGCGAACATTATGGCGGTTCCTCGTGGCGGTGCAGCTTTTGCCTGCGCTTGAAAGCGGCGAGGAGACTCTGGTCGGCGGGCAAGCCGTCCTGGAAGGCGTGATGATGCGGAGCCCGCACGCCTGGGGTATCGCGTGCCGCAAGCCGTCCGGCGAAGTTTTGACTCACAGCGAACCGCTGGAGCGGCTTTCCGAGAAGCATAAATGGATGGGCTGGCCGGTGATCCGTGGCGTCATTACCCTGGGCCACGCGATGACGCTCGGTTTCCGCGCGTTGCGTTTTTCCGCCAACGTCGCGCTGGATGAATTGCAACCTGAGGCCGAAAGGGGAAACCCGGAGAAAAAGAGGCTGGAAATCAGCGGCTGGATCGCCGCCGTCAACATCATCCTCTCCGTCGGCTTCTTCATTTTCATGTACAAGTTCCTGCCCCTGGTGGCGACCACCGAACTGAAGCGGGTGAATCCGGTGTTTGGCGAACAGATTATTTTCAACCTGGTGGATGGCATCATTCGTCTCGTCCTGTTCCTGCTGTTTATCTGGGGCACCTCATTATGGAAAGAGATTCACCGCGTCTACGAGTATCACGGAGCCGAGCATAAAACGGTGTTCGCATTCGAGAACGGGGATCCGCTGGATACCCGAAGTGTGCAGAAGTACTCAACCTATCACCCGCGCTGCGGAACCAGTTTCCTGATGACGGTAATGATCATCTCGATTCTGGTATACATGGCGATCCCGGTCACGACATTCTTGGCCCGGTTCGCGGTACGAATCGCCTTGCTGCCGGTGATCGCAGGCTTGTCCTACGAGATCATTCGTTTTGCCGCCAAGCACCGCGGATCGCTTTTCGCCCTGATGACCGCTCCCGGCCTGTGGCTGCAGCGCATCACCACGAAGCCTCCATCGGATGACCAGGCGGAATGCGCCATTGTCGCGCTGGATCAGGCCATGTCGCTGGAAAAGCAGCATGGCGGCGAGTTGGTAATCGCGTAGGGCTTTTCGTCCTTCGTCGTACGTCCTTTGTCGTTCGGCAAAGCCGTCGTCGGTCATACGTCCTTCGTCGTTTTCCAACAGCTGCGTGGAACATTGGTCGTACGTCACATACAGAGGCGCAAATTGAGCACTAGAAGGTGTTTCAGGAGGTGCTCATGTCGCAATCGTCTTTTCGGGATTTGAGGGTGTGGCAAGAGGCCATGGCGCTGACGGTTGAAATCTACAAAAGCACAGTCAGCTTTCCCAAACACGAGCTTTACGGATTAACCCAGCAGATGCGGCGTGCAGCTGTCTCAGTGCCCAGCAACATTGCCGAAGGGAAGGGGCATTACTCCGACAAGGAGTTTTCGCGTTTCTTATTCCATGCGCGAGGTTCGCTCTTGGAGTTGCAAACTCAGCTTCTAATTGCGGCGCAATTACAGTACTTGTCGAAGGAAGACGGACGGCGCTTGACTGCTATGGCGGAGGGTGTGGGCCGTGCCCTTAGTGGCCTCATTGGTTCGCTCCGCGAGAAGGTTGCCTGAGAGTTGCTGGCGAACGACGGACGACGTAGGACGAACGACGAACGACCTAGGACGAACGACCAATGGCCAACGACGGACGACCGAGGACGAAGGACAAGCGACGAACCCATGTTTGAGAGACTAGACCAAATCGAAGCCCGCTACGAGGAATTGACGCAGGCGCTCGCGTCGCCGGAGGTCATTGGTGACTCGGCGAAATACCAGAAGACTGCCAAGGCGCACAGTGAAATCGCTCCGGTCGTCGAAAAGTACCGCGAGTATAAGGATCTGAAACGAGGCATCGCCGAGAGCCGGGCGGTGCTGGCTGACGAAAAAGATCCTGAGATGCGGGCTTACGCTCAGGAAGAATTGGACAAACTGACAACGCGCGTCGGCGCAGTGGAAGAAGAACTCAAAGTCTTGCTCTTGCCCAAGGATCCGAATGACGAGAAGGATGTGATCCTGGAAATCCGGGCGGGCACCGGCGGCGACGAGGCCACCCTGTTTGCCGCGGAGATGTTTCGGATGTACACAAGGTACGCTGAAATGCAGGGTTGGAAGGTCGAGGTTCTCTCCACTTCCGAATCTGGCGCCGGAGGCTTGAAAGAAGTCATCGCTTTGATTGAGGGGAAGCGGGTTTTCTCGCGGCTGAAATACGAAAGCGGGGTGCATCGCGTACAGCGTGTGCCGGCAACGGAGCAGCAGGGGCGGGTTCACACTTCTGCGGTGACGGTTGCGGTTCTGCCGGAAGCCGAAGACGTGGACATCAAGATTGAAGCCAAGGATCTCCGCATTGATACGTTCTGCTCCTCAGGTCCGGGTGGACAATCCGTGAACACCACGTACTCCGCGGTTCGCATCACCCACATACCGACCAACACGGTCGTAAGTTGCCAGGACGAGAAGTCACAAATCAAGAACCGCGAAAAGGGCATGCGCGTACTGCGCTCCCGGCTCTATGAGATGGAGATGCAAAAGCAACAGGACGCCCTCGCCAAGGAACGCAAAGCGATGGTCGGCTCGGGTGACCGCAGCGAAAAAATTCGCACTTACAACTTCCCTCAGAACCGTGTGACTGATCACCGCATTGGCCTGACCGTCCATCAACTGCAGGATGTGATGGATGGGAAACTCCAGCCTCTGGTCGACGCACTGGTGACCCACTACGAAGCGGAGAAGCTAAAGCAGGAAACCACGAGTGTGGTGTAAAGCCTGGCTGCGATCACATCACGGAGCTTCTCCCGCAAGAACTACAATTCCTTGACAAATCCATGACACCGGCAAAGATTGTCGGTCGTACACTTCTAACTACGTACCTCCATGTCCTGTTGGCGGAGTATCGGACTGCTGCTGGTGACTCTTGGCCTGAGCGTAACGACGCTGCGGGCGCAGGACATGACGCTGGAACTCGATCCGGCAAACACCAAAATCGACTTCACGGTGGAGGCCACGCTCCACACTGTCCACGGGACCTTTGCGTTAAAGAGCGGGACAATCCATTTCAACCCATCGACGGGGGCAGCAAGCGGGCTCGTCGTTGTGAGCGCGACTAGCGGCGATAGTGGGAACAAGAGTCGCGATCACAAAATGCACAGAGAGATCCTGGAAAGCCAGCGCTACCCTGAGGCGAGCTTCACGCCTACCAAGCTCTCGGGGACCGTGGCGCCTGAGGGAGAGTCCATTGTGCAAGTCGAGGGTATTCTCGGCCTCCATGGATCCGACCACGCAATCGCTCTGGCCGTGCCGGTGCAAGTGACTGGAAACAGCCTCACCGCCCGCGCGCACATGGTGATCCCGTACACCGAGTGGGGACTGAAAAACCCGAGCACCTTATTTCTTCACGTGAGCAATAAGGTGGCAATCGACATCACTGCGGTAGGTCACCTGGCACCCTAAGCGGCGCAGGCTCAACCACGAGCAAGTGATGCGAACTAGCCTGCCGACCCACGTTACGGCTGAATCCGGGCCAGTTCTTCTTGATAAAGGCGGTTTTGCGGAAACTCTCGTGACAGACTTGCCAGAATGTTCCGCGCCGTCCCCCGATCCTTATCGCGCAAGGCAGCGACGGCGAGCAAAAGGCGCGCAAAGGGTCCGAGGTAATGCCCTTTTTCTGCGGTGAGACGCAGGTTGGCAAGCCCGTTCCCCTTGTCAGTTTCGGCGCCAGTCAGTCGCAGTATCCAACGGACGGGTGCCGGGTTCACGCCGAGC
>Ga0187818_10001045_pt1 | contig 10936 bp, 9 predicted proteins | sample NC_wetland_sal_i_14_FD_130581 | JGI IMG/M metagenome (GOLD analysis project Ga0187818, IMG submission 130581) | Wetland sediment microbial communities from Neuse River Estuary, North Carolina, USA - SO4_3 | ecosystem: Environmental > Aquatic > Freshwater > Wetlands > Sediment | place: USA: North...
GGGCGCGCATCCAGCCTCTCGGTCGCCACCATGATGACGAAAACATTCCTCTTCTCGCGGAACGCCGCGACCGCCTTGGCAATCGAAGTCAAATAGTGTTCGTAGGCCCGCTTCGCCTCCGGCCCGGAATTGTGGAAATACGGCCCGCGATAATGACTTTCCTTATAAGCGCCAGTCAGGCTGTGCAGCGCCGCCTTTGCAATGGAAGCCTTCACCGGCCACTCGAACGGATTGATCGGGCAAACCGCCAGCACCGGCGTCTTTCCATCCCAGCCTACGTCGCCGAGAGCCTTCAGGCCGTATTCGGCGTCCAGAGGTTCAAACGTCCATGCCGTGTCGGTGCCGAGTTCGGTGGGCACGCCCAGCTCCCGCAGGATTTTGCGCGACTCCTCATTTCGCGTAATGACCAAAGAATCTTTGCAAAAGCGGGCACACATTTTTGCGATCAACGGGTCCATGTGACCCGCTTCGGCGCCATAGCCGATAGAAAGCTTGTTCTCCGCCGCCGCAATGCCAAGCGATCCGATCATCATCGTGGCCAGCGCGTTCGCGAATTTCGACTTGAACATCGAGCCTTCGCAGGCGACCACTCCGTGATGTTTCGGCACTTCTTTCGCCAGAAACGGAGGGAAAATGTCAGGCAGGTGCACCTGCGTTGTCCCCTCGAAATAGCCGCGCGAGCGGTCGAAGTTGAACGTCATCATGGTGAGATCGACGCGTTCCGGGCCAAGAATCCGGCGAACCTGCCGCAGCATTTCCTCCACGCGCACATCCGAACCCATATTGCGCGTGCCGTTATATCCCGCGAACAGCAGCTTCAGTTTTTCGCCCGGCTTCCATGGGTCGCCTCGGCCCAGCATCCACCGCGCTTTTCTGGTTTCGATGATGCCGGAAACCCACGCCTCCAGAACGAAGTCCATCATGCGGCAGAACCTCCCGCCTTTGTCGTCGCCGGCCACTCCTGGTAGGGATAGGTGAAATTGTGCTCGCGGCTGAAGCGCAGCAACGGAAAACTGTATTGCGAAAACGGCGCCGGCTTGCGCCCAAGCTCCGTCGTAACCCGCGTGTTGTCGAAAACGGTATTCCAGGTCAGATACGGCAGAAAGACTTTCAGCAACGACGCTCCGCGCCCGAGCCGGCCCTTGCGGCTGGCGAGCGTATTGACGACCGAGGTGAACGGCCCTTCCAGAATGGGCAGAAACAGCGGCCGGCGCGCGTTCTGCTCCTTGGCCAGGGCCTTGGTTAACTCCAGAAACGTCTGCGAATCGTTGCCGGAAGAAAGATGATAGGTCTCGTGCGCCGGGTCTCTCTTCATGTGAAGCGTCGAAATCGCACCGGCGACAAAATCCACATTCACAATGTCAATCTTGTCGTGCGGACGAAGCGGCAGCACCGGCAGCCCGGCCAGAAATACAAACGACCGCACCATATCGAACTGCGTGGTCTCGGCATAGCGGCTGTCGCCGAGCACGATGCTGGGACGGAAAATGGTCAGCGGCACATCCGGCAGCAGCTCGCGCACCATGTGCTCGCAAAATTTTTTCGTGCGCGCGTAAGGATCGTAATCGGAGCGTTCCCAATCAATGGAACGATCCTCGGTCACGACTTCGTGGGCGCGCTGCCCTGCCACCGCAACTGTGCTGATGTCGGAAAACCGCCGCAGCCCGTGGTAGTAGTGCGATTGCCGCGCCAGTTGCAGGACTTCGAGCGTCCCGCGCAGATTCACGTTCAGGCATTCTTTTTCCGACTTGCGATTCAAGGAAGCCGCGCAGTGAATGACCGAATCCGTGGTATGCACCAGCCGGTCGTAATCGTCGCGTGCCAGCCCGAATTGGGGCGCCGTGAGGTCGCCGCGAAAAATCCGGATCTTCGCCTGCAGATATTCGTAGAAGGCATGAAACGGCAAGTGCAATTGCAGGGCATACCACAGGCGCAGCTCCGCGTCCCGCGGGTCGCGGCCGCGCACCAGCAGATTCAAGGTCGCATCGTGCTGGCTGAGAAGATTAGCGGCGACATGGGCGCCGATGTAGCCGGTCGAGCCGGTCAGGAATATTGCCACGTGGCTCCGTTGGTCCCCGTCTTTACTCCGTTGCTGTCATTGGCCGCCTGGATGGGACGTTTTTCCTCCGCCGGCATCTGCAGGACGCGGGGCGGCCGCGCTTCCAGTGGCCGTCCTTCGATCAAAGGATAGGTCCAGCGCCGCAGCGCGGGAATGTGAATGTCAATCCAATACTCCCACCAATCGAGGCCAGCCGTATCGTAGCCAAACACTTCCTTCTCTTCCGGGACGAGCGCCTGCGATAGCTTCTCGACGTTCTCCGCAATGAAGTCGTGTTCGTTGTGGAGGATGAACGGTTCAAACAGCGCGATCAGTTTCTCCACCCGTTCCAACATGCGCTCCGCTTTCGCCAGCGGCTTGGGTATGGGCAAAGGAGACATGATGGTCTGAATGGTGCGGACAATCATGCGCTGCGCCGGCGCCGACATCCGCCTATAGCGCGCCTTGGAAACCGGAATGGCATCCATGCGCAGACGCAGCCAGTATTCCAGGCCCTCCTGCGCGCGATAGTGCTTGCGATGTGCCAGCGAAGTCAATTCAATTGAACGTCCCATGTCGCAAGGATTCGTCACCGACGTCGCCAGCTGGTATAGCGAGTCGTGCCGCCGCTCCGCCAGCGCCGCCGCAATCAGAGTCATGCCCGCGCACACCGAATCCACGGGAATGAGATCGAGCCGCTTGCGTTCGTTCGAGGGCAGCTGCCGGAAGGCGGTCCCGAGCAGATACGACAGTGCTGCCGAAGTGTTGATGCCCTCATTCCATCCGCGAAATGGCTTTGCCACCGAAGTCTCCACGATGGCCGGACGCACGATGGCAATCGGCAGTCCCGCGCCATACTTGGCAATCAGCGACTCGGCGAGGCTCTTCGTGTAGGTGTAAGTATTCGGCCAGCCCAGTTCCTGCGCGCGCTTCCTGCCTTCCGCCGACAGGTAATTCTTGAGCCATCGCACGCGGTTCTTGCGAATCTGGATCTCGAGAGCCGAACCGCTCAGGTCTCTCGCGGCGTGCTCTTTATCGAGCGCCTGCTGCTTGAGCTCTTCCGTAACGTCCGGCCCCTCCGCGCGCGCCTCCGCCGCCTCCACCAGTTCGTGCAGCCGATGCCACTCTTGCTCCGCGTCGAAGCCGGCGACCCGCCCCGGCGTGTAATTGGGCCGCACCCGCTCGCTCACCCGCCCATCGCGCTGTCCGGCAACGTAGCACGTCGAAAGATGCAGCAGCGCGGCGTGATCCGATCCGCGAATAAACTCGGTCAGGTGATATGCCGAGTCCACGTTCACCGCCAGCGCCTCGCGCAGGTCGGGATTGAAATCCGTGAGGCCCGAGCTGTTGACGATCAGGTCCAGCTCTTTGCCCAGCCGCCCGGCAACCTCGGGATCGAGCCCGATGCCCGGTTGCGATACATCGCCTTCCACCACCTCGATCTTTTCCGCCAGCAGCGCGCCTAACCGATCGCCGTATTTTTCAAACACAGGATCGAAAGCCGGCGACTCCTCCATCATTTTCTCGAAGCGCTTCTGCGCCGGATTCGATTGCTGCCCTCGAATGAGCAGATACAGCTTTCCAATGTCGGGCAAGTCGATCAGCGTATTGGCCAGCCAAACCTTGCCGATGAAGCCGGTCACTCCGATCAGCAGCACTCGCTTCCCGGCCAGCGCCTTCCGCACTGAAAGCCGCTCCGGATGCCGCCTTTCGTCGAAATAAACGATGGGACGCACAGGCGGCACTTCGACCCGGACCGCCGGCACAATCGCCGAAGCCAATGCCTTCGGTCCCCGCAGGCCAAGCGCTCGCACCCAGCGCGCCGGACTCTGCTGCCCGTCCGGGCCGGCCTCGCGAATGCGCGCAAAGATCCCCCGCGGCCGGATCACCGGGCTCAGCAGCCGTCCCGTGGCCACTCCACCGCGGAAGTCGAGGCGGTTGGCAATAATCCAGCGCACGCCCAGATGGCGCGCCAGCGGCCGCATCACGTGATCGAGCCCCTGGCTCACCAGCACCACGTCGGCGCCGGTGGCCTGCAACGCCTTCAGGTGCCGCACACCTTCTTCTTTGAGCAGCGGCTTCAGTTTGTACTCGAAGTCCTCTTCGCCGAGCAGATCGAGCCGGTCGCGGGTAATGCCGCGCAGCACGGCATGCACGATCCGGGTAGCCGCCTTGCGGTTGGCCGCGTACAGGAATGGCCGCAGCAAAGCCATCGAGAGCACCGCGCTGCGCCGCACCAGGCGCGCGCTATAGGTCTGGCTGTTCGAGCTAAAAAACGCAATCGGGCGGATAGTGGTCAGCTCCAGCAGGCTTCCCTCCACGCGCCAGTAGACTGGCAAGGGTGGTCGCCGGCGCGCTGGCTGCGCCGCAACAGGCTGAGCCTCCGCCGCGCTCCCTGCCGGCGCGTTGATGTCAACAGGCGGCTTCAATCCTGCGCCAGCCGAATTGCCGATCCGTTCCACAATTAATCCGGAAAAAGTCTGTTCCGCAATGAACGTCCACGGGCTTACAGCGGACCGAGGCAACACTGCGGAGTTTCCTATTTTAACCTCTCCTTCACAAAGCGCGAAATGCAATCGCCGCCAGCCCCCGTCCCCCAACCCCGCCATCCCCAGCCCAAGTAGCTGGTAGAATTGCGCGAGACAGGAGCCGAACATTTGTGATTTGTGATTTGTAATTTGTAATTGCAAAAGCGGCTTGGCGCTCGCGGTTTTTCAATTACAAATCACAAATCACAAATTACCAATTTTTCCAGGAGACGATCGCATGCCCTTCAAAGACACCATCCTTCCCGAATTCGACATGGAAATGGACAACACGCGCCGCACGCTGGAGCGCGTGCCCGACGACAAGTTCTCCTGGAAACCGCACGAAAAGTCGGGCACGCTGGCCTGGATGGCGACCCATGTAGCCACCATTCCGCAGTGGATAAAGATCACCATGGAGCAGGATTCGCTGGACATTGCGCCCGCCGGAGGGCCAAGCTACGTTCCGCCGAAACCGGCCGATCGCAAGGAAGTGCTGGAAATCTTCGACAAGAACCGCGCCGAGGCCCGCGCCGCTCTCGCCGCCGGAAGCGACGCGGCCTACGCTCAGCCTTGGGCCCTGCTCATGGGCGGACGCGAACTGTTCCGCGAACCGCGCGCCGCCGTTCTGCGCCGCATGGTCTTCAACCACATCATCCATCATCGCGGCCAGCTCACGGTCTATCTCCGCCTGCTCAACGTGCCGGTGCCCGCGCTGTACGGTCCCTCGGCGGACGAACAGACGTTCTAGGGATTGTAGTGGAGGGACGGGCGTCTCGCCCGTCCGGCCGGGCGAGACGCCCGCCCCTCCCTGTAACCCGCTCACGCCGCCCGCTCCACCCAGCACACGTCCCAATACTTGCCGAACTTGCGCCCGTTCTCGCTGAACACGCCCACCACTTTGAATCCGAAGCGCCGGTGCAAAGCAGCAGAGCCAGGATTGGGCAACACGTATATGCCGACGATGCGGTGAATATCTTCGCCGCGCAGCGACTCAAACAGCGCAGCATAGAGGAGGCTTCCAATCCCTTTGCCCACGGCCTCCGGTGCGCAATAGAGCGTCGTCTCCACCGTCGTATCGTAGGCAGCCTTCGGACGAAACCGCGTCGTGCCCGCGTACCCGATGACGACTCCGTTCTCCTCGGCGACCAGCAAACGATACCGGCCCGTCTCTCCAAACTGAGAGAACCACGCTTCGCGGCGCTCAACCGTGTAGGGCTCGACATCGAATGTCACTGGAGTATTCACGACGTAGTAGTTGTAGATCTCCGTCAATCGTGGCAGATCGCCGCGTTCCGCCGCCCGGATCCGCACTTCACTCATTGCTGTCCTCCGAATCGGCAAGCGCCGGTGCGCCCACCGCTCCCGCGCCTTCACCGCATGATAAGCCCCACCACCGCGGCAGCCCCAATCAGCCACGCCGAGTTCACCCGGAATCCGAGCAGAGCGATCAAGCTCACCCCAAAGAGCACCAGCGTTGTCCAGTCAACGATTGACGCCTTCCCCAGCTGCCAAGTCACGACCGCCATCAGCGCCAGCGATCCCGCGACCACGCCATCCAGCGCCGCCCCGACCACCGGAGATCGCCGCATCCGGGGAATGAGCGGTCCGCTCACGGCCACCAGAATGAACCCCGGCAAGAAAATTGCTACCGTCGCCACCGCTGCGCCGGCCCAACCCGCGACGATGTAGCCAATAAACGTCGCAGTGGTAAACACCGGACCCGGCGTAAACTGCCCGACCGCCACCGCGTCCAGCAACTGCTTCTCGGTGAGCCAGTGCAGGCGTTCGACGAACTCCGACTGCAAGAACACCAGCAGCACGTATCCGCTGCCGAAAATCACCGATCCGATCTTCAGGAACGAAAGAAACAGCCGCCCCAAACTGACCGGAAAAGCCGTGGCTGTCGCAGCCGTGGCCATCAGGAACGCAAGCAAGCGAGGCAGGCCCAAGGCCGGAATTGCCAGCGTTCTGCCCCGGATCGCCAATCCTGCCGCGGATAAGGCCCCGGCAACGATGAGCACCATGATCGGACTGAGTCCGAGAAGATTGAGCGCTACCGAAAACGCGGCGATGACGGCCAGCACCGCGGTCCGCACGCCGGTCTTGGCAAGTTTCCACAGCGCCTGGATGATGATGGTCACGACCACGGGTTTCACCGCATAAAGCAGGCCGGCCACCTTCGGCAGCGAGCCGTAGCGCACGTAAGCCCAGGCGATCAGCGAAACCATGACCGCGGCCGGAATCAGGAAACAAGAGCCCGCAACAATCAGTCCGCGCCACCCGCGTTTCAACTGGCCGATAAAGATCGTCATTTCGGTGGAGCTGGGGCCGGGAATCAGGTTGGCAGCCGCCAACCGGTCCAGAAATTCCGTCTCGGTGATCCATTGCCGTCGCCGGACGAACTGCTCTTCCATCATGGCGATGTGCGCCGCCGGCCCCCCGAAAGCGATGGTTCCAAATTTCAGAAAGACCCACGCAATTTCGGCGAGCGACGGTTGCCGGGTTGGGATCGGATCGGGCAAGCAATTCCAGTACGTAGCATGGTATCTCAGCGCCTGGCGGGTTGCTGCTGGTTCCGCTTTCGCTATAATTGAGCGCAGATGTAACGGTGAAGGAGTTCACCGCTAACCGCTGCCCCCCTTTGGCCGGGACAGATGATGACTCCTGACAGGGCTCCTGTCGGAGTCGGTCCGGCACGATCCCGAGAAACACAAACATTTGGAGTTGACCCATGGAGAACGTGTGGGTTGCGGTATCTGAAGAGTCACGAGCCTCTGGTTCTCGTCCCGGTTTGGATTCAAGCAGCGTTGTTGGTGTGGAAGCGGAAAAACTGCTTCGCATTGCCAGTCTTTCCGAGCAGTTCAATTGCGACCAAATTACGGATGATGCCCGTTCCGCCGCGGAGCGCATAGCGGAGGGGCGCTTCTATGTGGCTTGCGTCGGCCAGTTCAAACGCGGCAAATCTACCCTGTTGAACGCATTGATCGGCGAGCCCATCCTGCCTAGCGGAGTAGTTCCGGTCACGGCTGTCCCCACGATAGTGAGATTTGGAGAGAGCTTCGGGGCACGCCTTCGCTTACGAAGTGGTGAATGGACGGATATCGCAATCACCGACATTGAGGAGTACGTGTCCGAGGAACGGAACCCGGAGAATTCCAAGGGGGTCGCTGGGTTGGAAGTATTTGCGCCTAGTCCACTGCTTGCCGAGGGCATGTGCTTTGTGGACACGCCGGGGCTCGGCTCCGTGTTCGCGGAAAACACTGCGGCCACGCATGCTTTCCTCCCACACATCGACGCTGCCATCGTCGTGATCGGTACCGATCCTCCGATCGCCGGAGAGGAATTGGCGCTGGTCGAAAGCGTTGCGAAAGAAATCTCCGACATCCTGTTCGTCTTGAACAAGGCAGATCGCGTTACCGAGCCCGAGCGGGATGCGGCAATCTCCTTTGCCAGACGGGTGCTTGAAAGCCGGCTCCAGCGTCCGGTCGATTCGATTTTCGAAGTCAGTGCCCTCGAACAACTCGACCACGGTGGTTCTCAGAGAGAGTGGGCTCGGTTGGTAGATGCCCTGGAGCAGTTGGTGCAGCAATCAGGCCGTCAACTTGTCGGCAATGCGGCGGATCGTTCGCTGCGGCGTTTGTCCGGTCAACTCCTGATCGTGGTGAAAGAGGAGCGAGATGCACTGACCCGGCCTTTTGATGAGTCTGAAAGGCGCATCAGCCAACTGCGCGAGATAGTAGCGCAAGCCGAGCAGTCCCTAAATGATCTCGGGTACCTGTTCTCAGGAGAGCAGCAGCGCCTATCCAAGACCTTTGCCGATCACCGGGACGTCTTCCTCAAGTCCGTGCGAGAGGCAGCGCACCGCGAACTTGCCGCGGCACTCAAATCGTTGCCGCGAACCAGCGGACCCCGGTATCGGCGAACGGTAATGCGGGCGGCTCAAGATGTCGCTCGGCGCCACACCATGCCGTGGTTGGAAGCCGAGAAGATGAAGGGCGAGGAAGCGTACCGCAAGATAGCGGCGAGATTCACGGACTTGACAAGCGACTTCTTGTCCAAGACCCGGGGCATCGGGGCCTCCGAACTGGCGTACCTGCCAAGAGAATTGAATGCTGAACAGGATTTCCGGACGCGCTCCAAGTTTCGGTTCTACGAGTTTATTGATGTGGCGATGCCTGCGTCTCCGCTCCGCTACCTGGCTGACCTTGCACTCGGCGCGATCCAGGCGCACTCGGTGATTGATGCCCACGCCCGCGAGTTTCTGGACCTCCTCCTGGAGATCAACAGCGAGCGCGTGCGAAACGATCTTGAGGAGCGTGTAACCGTGAGCCGCCGCCATCTCGAAGCCGAAATACGCGCCGTGCTGCGCGAACTGGGCGCGGTCACGGAGCGGGCGCTGGCTCGCGCACGCACCGCCCACGCGGCCGGTGCGACAGCCGTCGAATCGTCATTGAAAAAACTGGCGGACATCGAGGCTGAACTCAATTGTCTAAGCGGAGCCGAAGCTTGTCGTCGGGAGCATTCATGAGTCCGGCCGCCATCTACGGGCGAGATGCTGAGCTTGAGCAACTCCGGCAAATGGTGCTGCGGCGTCGTTCCTTCCTGCTCCACGGTCCCGCTGGAGTCGGCAAAACGCTGTTGCTGAAGCATCTGGCAGGCGAAGCCCCGGAGATGGTGTATTGCGACGACTCGGCCAGCAGCCAGACCGTCTTTCGGGTGCTCGCCGCCGAGCTTCTTGCCAAAAAGAATCCCCACGTGCTCAAAGCCTGCGGGGCGAGCGGCCTGAATGCCATCAAGGACAAGTCCGCTGTGTCTATCCGGGGGATTGTCAAAGAGGCTCTGCGTGAGGGCAGCCATTGGATTGTGCTCGACCACCTAAAAACCCCGTCCCAGTCGTTTGCCGCGGCCCTGAAGGATGTGTGCCGTTGGATCGCAACCCCTCTTATTGCTGTGGCCCGCTCCGCGCACATGGAAGATGTCGGATTCTTGCTGCCTTTGTTCTCTGACCGATCCGATAAATATGCCCTGCAGAATTTCGATTTGAATACAGCAAGAGAGTTTGCTGTGCGAACCGCACAGGACATGCAGCTAAGCGCCGCAAACCGGGATGAAGCGATTGAAAAGATCGTGCGCTACAGCAAAGGGAGCCCGGGCGCGATCATTGCCATGCTTCAAATGGCAGCCAGTCCGAAGTACGTTACGCAGGAGCACGTCAAGCTCTCACCTCTTTACATAGATTTCAGGCTAAGCTGGGGTGCCACTCATGGATGATGGGCTTACCGACAGCCATCGCAGGGTCATTGGGAGCGGCATGCTGGTCGTCGATGCCGCAGCCGTCCGTATGCTCGATCTTTTGGAAGACCGGAATTCTCGTGCAGCAATGAAGGTCATTGAGGGCTCCGTTACTGAGAGCGAAAGAGGGCGGATCAGGGCTGGTCTCCTTCAACTTCAGGCGCTCATCACTTCTTTCGTGCGGAAGTATGATCTTCAGCCCTCAAAGAAAAACCTCCGTCGCATCCTGGCATCGGACGTGTCCCAGATATGGGTGGCCTTGGAGAACAGCCGGCCCGCCCGAATTCGGGGGTACGGGGCCATGCCGAAATCCAGCGCCGAATCACTGGAGGCGGATTTGCAGGAGATGTTGCAAGTGACCCAAAGACTCAGGTCACTCCTGAGTCCTGACTCCTCAAAAGGGGCTGGTTTATGAGATGAGCTGTTGGGCACAGAAGAAAAGGGCCGCTCGGAAGAGCGGCCCAGATTGCTAGAAGTTAGCAGCCAGAAGCTAAGAGCTCAATCTCCCGCCACGGGCTCTTCGACCTCCTCGGTCTTGTGGCCAGCGCCATTGCCGTTTGAATGGCCGTTGCCGTTGGCGCCGTTCCCATTCGTCGGAGCAATCGCGCCCAGGAAGGAAACGACAGGATGAATATGCTGACTCTATTTGGATTGTTTGCGGTCACCGCCATGCTGGTCACCTACGCGCTGGAGAACCGCAGCCCGTGGTTCATCCTGGCTTTTGCCGTCGCCTGCGCACTGGCCTCCGCCTACGGATTCCTGCAAGGCGCATGGCCGTTCGGCCTGGTGGAAGCTATCTGGGCAGCCGTAGCAGTGCGCCGCTGGAATCACGCGAAAAATCGGAGTTCGCAGCGCTGAAGCAGTTTTTGTTGGCAACAAGAAAAAGGCCGCTCGGAAGAGCGGCCCGCTACTTGTTTTCGTCTCCGCTCAGGCGCGAGCATTAATCCTAAGATCGCCACGATCCCGAAATTGATTACTTGGTTGCGTAGTGTTCCGCGCTAAGAAAGTGCAAAGAAACGTAGGGCTCATCGCCGACCACCCAGCTGTCGTGTCCCGGGGGCCCGGGTGGGATGTAAAA
>Ga0187818_10001047_pt1 | contig 10929 bp, 6 predicted proteins | sample NC_wetland_sal_i_14_FD_130581 | JGI IMG/M metagenome (GOLD analysis project Ga0187818, IMG submission 130581) | Wetland sediment microbial communities from Neuse River Estuary, North Carolina, USA - SO4_3 | ecosystem: Environmental > Aquatic > Freshwater > Wetlands > Sediment | place: USA: North...
AGGCAAACGCATTCTCCGGTTTGGCAGAGATTCTTCTTCGATCACATTCTCCGTCCGCACGAATCTTCTGATGCCGTTGCCTGGTACATCTGGATGAACCCTGTCCGCGCCGGGATTTGCGCAGACTTTCGCAGTTATCCCCATTCGGGCTCCTTCACAACTCTATGGCCGCCCGGTCAATCTCCTTCCGCGTCATGGACGCCGCCAAAGAAAATTGCCGTGGCCACCTGAAGGTGTCCGCTACAAACGGCACCTGACCCATCCCTGTAGCGGCCACCTTCAGGTGGCCATCTCTAGCTTCATTCCGCTCTTTAGGGCGTCGGAGCTTCCAGCTCCGACATAAGCGCATTCTCCCAAACTCTCTCTCCAACCGGCTTGCTCCGATCTGTGAGGGGTGATTTCAACCGGTCTGGCTGACAGTCTTGTGCGGCCAGCGCGTGGTGCATCGCACGTTGCACGAAGCTGACTCTAAGCCCGCATCTTTCGAAAGCAAAGGGTGCGGCACCCAGTCAAAACCGTCTCAGCAGCCGACCTGTGGGCCACCCGCCCACCTAAGAATGCGCGGACTCAGAAGGGATGACTTGTATCAATCGGTCTTATTTAAGCTTGCGCAGATGGACATTTGTTTAGTGTCGGGATTATAAAACCCACAAACACTCCTGTGATGCGAGCGATTAAATATATCCTTATAGGAAATCTCCAGGAATGCATAACTGCGATAGCTGCCATCAGCTATGCCAGTAACGTCGGACTCTGTCGCTGGGTTTGCAGACTCTATAGGTTGCTGCACATGTTGATTAACAGCGACTGCTGTTTTACTTGGAGCCTCGGGTCAGGCCCTCAGGCTCGTCGTAAGGCGCTGGCCGGGTGACCCATCCTCGTTCTGGAAGGGTGGGTTCTTGGGGTTCTCCTTCCATCGCCGTGTCATCCGGTGCTCGAATACAATACCATTCAAGTAATTATTGACTTACTGATAATTACATGGTATGATTCATTGTGAAGTGTCGCCACAAACCCTGGCATGTTCGGCAGCAAAATCCTCCCGGTCTAATTCCCAGACCACTCTTCCTCGTGTCTTTGGTCTTTTCTTCGCTTTTTCAGCACCAAACTCCGGCTAACTCCAATGTTTCCCCTTAATACGACGATTTCTCCCGTAACTCCTTTGTTTCCCCTTCATACGAAAACGGGGATGGGGGAGTGCCCGCGGTATGACTAATCGTTCCATTTCGGAATCCGCTTCTCGTCCCCACAGTCCCACGAGTCACCAGTCACGAGCCACGGATCACGTTCTGCTAACTTCAATCATTCCCGCACATCCAGGCGATTCGCCCGTAACTCCAATTATTCCCGCACTTACGCAACCCCCCGGGGGTGGGGGTCCAAAGGCAGCCTATTCCCTCCTTCAACCTCAAGTGAAACTTTATGATTATCTACTCAAATAGTAAATGTCGGCGCGCCGACATTCCGCTGCCACACTCATCTCAGCCCTTCTTCTCTCCTTGTTCCCCCTGGCTCCGTGCCCAATCCGTCCACAGCCAATTTGACCGTTGCGCCCACCCTCCCCGGTGCGCCAAACTATTCTTTCCCGCCGTACTTCTGCGTTCCCCGAAGTACGCCTGGCGGGATGTCCTTATCGGTTCAGAGCGAACCCCTGAAAGGGTAATCCTATGACCAATCCTATCGGTGAATTGAATCCTCCCACACGCTTGATGATGACTCCCGGGCCGTGCTCCATCGACCCGCGCGTCTATCGCGCTCTTGCTACACCCATTGTCGGCCACCTAGACCCCTGGTTCCGTGGATGCATGGAGGAAGTCCAGACTCTCCTCCGCCAAGTCTTCCAGACGGAGAATCGCATCACGTTTCCGCTCTCGGCATCCGGATCCGGCGGCATTGAAGCCTCGGTTGTGAATTCGTTGGAACCTGGTGATGAAGCCATCTGCTGCGTGAATGGCATGTTTTCCGAGCGCATGCACGTGATCGCGCAGCACACACCGGCCAAGGCCCACCTCGTCGAAGCGCCTCTAGGCAAGCCGGTCGATCCCGAAGACGTGCGCAAGGTCGCCAAGGGCCGCAAAATCAAAATGATCGGCTTGGCCCAAGGCGAAACGTCTACAGGCGTGGTGACCGACATCGATCCTTTCCGCAAAGTGGCCGACGAGTGCGGCGCGTTGTTGGTTGTGGACACCGTTGCTTCGCTGGCTGCGGTTCCGGTGCACGTCGACAAACAGCGCATTGACATTTGTTTCAGCGGCTCCCAGAAAGCCATCAGCGCGCCCCCGGGCATGTCTCCGATTACCGTAAGCCCGCGCGCCGAAGAGGCGTTCCGCAACCGCAAGACCAAGGTCCAGAGCTGGTACTTTGATCTTTCCACTGCCATGAATTATTGGGGCAAGGAGCGGCTCTATCATCACACGCCGCCCATTTCCTTGATCTACGCGCTGCGTGAGGCCATGCGCATCCTGCTGGAAGAAGGCCTGGAAGCGCGCTGGGAACGCCATCGCATCAATCAACTGGCACTGGTGGCCGGCGCGGAGGCGATGGGGCTGAAGATGTTCGTGGAAAAGCCGAAGGACCGGCTGGTCACGGTCACGGCCGTGAAGATTCCCGCCGGCATCGACGACAACAAGCTGCGCAACCAGTTGCTCGACGAATTCAACATCGAAATCGCGGGAGGCATCGGCGCGACCAAGGGCCAGATTTGGCGCCTCGGCACCATGGGCTACTGCAGCCAGAAGCCCTTCATCCTGGAACTGCTCGCCGCGCTGGATAAGGCGCTGCTCGACCAGGGCCATCGCCACTCGCCTGGCGCTGGAGTCGCAGGCGCCATTCACAGCTACGCCCACGCGGAAGTTCCAGCCGCCGCCGCGCGGTAGATTCGCCGCCGCGCGCGATTTCGCGTTTTTGTAGGGGCCGCCTTCTGAGGCGGTCCGCAAACGATACGTAACCTATGCCGTCAGATCTGGGCGAGCCCGATCCATCGATGTTTTCTCAGCGGTTTGAACGGATTCAGCGCGTCTTCTGGGCCACGGACGACTGAAAATCTTCGTACGTGCCCTTGAAGTCTTCGATCTTTCCGTCCCTGAAGTTCCAGATGCGCGTGGCGACTTCGTCCAGCACATCTTCGTCGTGCGTGACCAGCAGCAGCGTGCCATCGTATTTCTGCAGCGCGATATTCAGCGCGTTGATCGCTTCCAGGTCCAAGTTGTTTGTCGGCTCATCGAGCAGCAGGAAATTCGGCTTCTGGATCATTAAGCGGCAGAAAATCAGCCGTGCACATTCGCCGCCGGAAAGTCCGGAAGTTGGCTTCAACGCATCTTCGCCGCTGAACAGCATCTGCCCCAGAAACCCGCGCACTTCTTCCTGAGTGAGCTGCGGCTTGAACTGCCAAAGCCAGTCGAGTGCGGTCACGCCCTTGCTCTTGTCGATGGTATAGCCGAAATCCTGCGGGAAATATCCGACGGAAACTTCATGGCCCCAAGTGACCGTACCGGAATCGATGGTGAACTCGTGCTCCGCATCGTCGATGTACTTGCCAGCATTGCGGAGCAGCGACTTCAGCATGGTGGTTTTGCCCGCGCCGTTGCGGCCGGTGAGCGCGATCTTCTCTCCGCGCGTAATGTGGGCGGAGAAATGGTCGAAGACCTTCAGGTCGCCGTAGGACTTCGCCAAGCGCTTCACTTCTAGCGGCACGCGGCCTGAAGGCGCTTCCGTCTGGAAGCGAATGTACGGGCGCTGAATGTTGGATCGCGCCAGTTCGGAGGTTTGCAGGCGTTCGACTTCCTTCTTGCGAGAAGTGGCCTGCGCCGAACGCGTGCCGGCGGAGAAGCGCGCGATGAACTCGTTCAGTTGGGCGATCTTCTTCTCGCGCACGGCATTGTCCGCTTCCATGCGCGCGCGGATCTGCGTTTTGGCCAGCACCATATCGTCGTAGCCGCCGGGATACATGATGATGGTTTGGTAGTCGATATCCGCGGTGTGCATGCAGACACTGTTCAGGAAATGCCGGTCGTGGGAGATGACGATGAGCACGCCGTGATATTCGCAGAGATACTCTTTGAGCCAGTGGACGGAATCGAGGTCGAGGTTGTTGGTGGGCTCGTCCAGCAGCAGCGCGGAGGGATTGCCGAATAGCGCTTGCGCCAGTAGCACGCGCACCTTCTGCCCGCCCTGCAACTCGCCCATCTTGCGCTCGTGCAGCGAAGCATCGATGCCCAAGCCATCGAGCAACACGCCCGCATCGGCTTCCGCGGTGTAGCCGCCTTCTTCGCCCACAATCCCTTCGAGTTCGCCGAGACGCATGCCGTCTTCGTTGGTCAGGTCGTCGTGCGGCTTGGCGTAGAGGACATCGCGCTCCTCGAGAGCTTTCCAGAGCTTGGCGTTGCCCATGATGACGGTATCGATGACGCGGAACCTGTCGAAGGCGAACTGGTCTTGGCGGAGAATGCCGATTCGCTTGGGGCGCGTGATGTTGCCAGCGGTCGGATCCTGCTCGCCGGTGAGAATCTTCATGAAGGTGGATTTGCCGGCGCCGTTCGGGCCGGAAATGGCGTAGCGGCGCCCGGCCATAAAGGTGGTCGTGACGTCCTCAAAGAGGACGCGGGAGCCGAAGCGCATAGTGACGTTATCGACAGCGATCATATCCTTACAAGTTTAGCGTAGTCGGCGCCATTCGCGCCAAAGGGTGTCGCGTTAAAATCCTGCTACTTTCGTGAGGGATATCAGATATCAGTGATCAGATATCAGGAGGCGGGTGGCGGCTGCGGGTGACGGCGATCAGCGATCGGCGACCAGCGATCAGGAAACTAACGCGGCGGGGGAACTGGGCTGGCCCAATTCGCCTTCCCAGCGGGCGATCACGGCGCTGGCGAGGCAGTTGCCGGTGACATTGACCGATGTGCGGGCCATGTCGATCAGAGCATCCACGCCAAGGATGAGGAAGATCGGCTCCGTGGGCAAGTGCAGGGAACCGGCCGTGGCCAGGAGCACCACCAGAACCGCGCGGGGCACGCCTGCCACACCTTTGCTGGTCACCATCAGCGTGAAGACCATGAAGAGTTGTTGCGGCCAAGACATGGCGATGCCCGCCGCTTGCGCCACAAAAATGGAAGCCATCGCGAGGTACAGCGTTGACCCATCGAGGTTGAAGCTGTATCCCGCGGGAATTACGAAGGCCACGATTTCGCGGGGCACGCCGAACGCTTCCATGGACTCCATGGCGCGCGGCAAAGCTGCTTCGGAGGAACTGGTGGCAAAAGCAATGGTGGCGGGTTCGGCGATGGATCTTGCCAGTCGTGCCACGGGCAGTCGCGCCAGCAGGGCAATGGGAAGCAAGACGAAAAGCAAGAAGGCGATGAGGGCACCATACGCGGTGGCGACGAGTTTCCCCAGGGGCAGTAGGATGTTGATTCCCAAATGGCCCACGGTGTACGCCATTGCCGCACCGACGCCGATTGGGGCGTAGTACATCACGATGTTGGTGAAGCGGAACATCACTTGCGTGAGCGATTCTGCAAAACTGAGGATGGGCTGGCGCGTTTTTTCGGGGACTCGCGTGAGTGCGATTCCGAACAGAATCGCAAACACAGCTACTTGCAAGATTTGGTTCTCACCGACGGCTTTGACGATGTTTTCCGGGAAGACATGGAGCAAAAATTCGTCCCACTTGAGAGTCGCTACATTTTGCGGGGCCTGCTCCATGGTTGTTGCGGGCAGGACTAGCCCGACGCCGGCGCGCGTGAGATTGATCGCACCCACGCCCAGGAACAACGCTACCGTAGTGACTGCCTCAAAGTAGATGAGGCTCTTCAGGCCAATGCGCCCCACCTTGCGCGCGTTGCCGTGGCCGGCGATGCCGGTGATAAGTGTCCCCAGAATCAAAGGAGCCACGATCAGCTTGATCAAGCGCAGGAAGATGTCGCTCAGAATACGCAAGTGCCCCGCGAATTGCGGCCAGTCCAGGCCAATCTCCAGGCCCAACAGCATGGCGAAAAAGATCCAATAGGTGAGCGATCTTTTGCGCAATCCGCCGTAGAGCAACGCGAGCAGCCCGGCCCACCGCAGCAGGGTGATCCACAAATGTCCTGGGAAAAACGCCAGCAGCAGGGCGCCTGCCGCGAAGAGCACTAACCCACCGATCAAAGGAAGGGAAGATGTCTTGGAAGAGTCGCCGGGCAAATGGTGATCCTTGGAGAATTCTTTAAGCCTGATTCTTTCGCGACATCATAGCGTGTCTTCCGCAAGCTGGCACAGCGCTTCTTTAGTCCGCTTCCGCAGTGGACTTCGGCTCGATTGCTGGCGGGTAAGCTCACAATCATTCGGACCGCACCGAGTGCTCTTATCCTGCCTCTTTGCGTGGCGCTCCCATTATTCGTGTTTGTAGCTGATCGTTCCACAAGGGCCAAGTTTCCGGTTTGCCAAACACTGGCTGATTCCCCCCGGCTGGATCGCTGATTGGCAATCGAGCAGTGGTTTGCTCGGCAGGGCACAAGGCTCGTAGAAGGCAAAATCGTCAGCGGTCTTCGAAGGAAGCCGACAGTCTTTGTTCTTGGAATGGATAGTAACTATCTGAGGTCACGTCACAAGGTTGTCATGACCGCGTCATGTCTCAGCCGTCATCCACCGCTTACTCTCCAGACGGAATTGGAGGAAATCGTGCCAATGCGAAGAGCAGTAGCATAGCTCGCGGGAGTCAGCCTCGCAGCTTTTCCCTGCTCCACTCGCAGAGCAGGCATGAGAGATCGCCTGGAGAACTGCGCATCGGATCCGGAACAGGAACGGCTCAGATCCGAATTGACCCGAGTACGCGCCCAAAGGAGCTGCCAAGTGATGAAACAGTGGACTGTTTCCTCCCGAGGACTTCCGCTCTTGGTCATGTTCGCATTCTTACTGGGTGCGCGGCCGGGCAACGCGCAAACACGGGATTCTGGCCTGGCGGCCGACCATCCGCGCCCAGGGAGCGAGGTCATCCTGGACCACGAATCTGACGAAAGCACGAAGGATATTACGAACGGCCAACGCCTGGAGTGGTTCGTTGAGAACACGTTTGGACCCCGAAGTCTCGTTGCTGGCGCAGTGAGCGCGGGACTAGGGACAGATCTAGACAATCCCCGTAGATACGGTGGCATCGGGCAGGGCTTCGGCCGGCGCTACGAGATGCACCTCGCCGACACATCTACCGGAAACGCAATGGAAGCAACATTGGGCGCGATCTGGAGGGAGGATCCGCGCTATTACCGGGTGCCGACAGAGTCTTTTGGCAGGCGAGTGCGAAACGTTATCAGGATGACTTTCGTAGCCTACCGCAGTGACGGGAATCCAGCTCCCGCTTACGCTCGGTATATCGGAATCGCGGGCAGTAATTTCCTCGCCAACTCCTGGGAAGCAAACAGTGAAGCCAACCTGCACGGCGCGGCTTTACGCACGCTCACGGGATTCTTAGGAAGAATGGGAAGCAATGCGTTTCAGGAGTTTTGGCCTAACGTAAAACCACGCCTGTTCCACTTCTAGCCTCTTCCTTGCGGCCATAGCATCGGCAGCCCGCCCCGGAAGTCCCGTTCGAGGAAAAGGCAGCGGGTGTAGCCAGGTTCAATTGGCTGTGTCCCATGATCGAAATCGGATGAATCACTTCCACAGCTTGCTCAAGCTTTCGCTGGGCGCTATCTTCCGTACATGGCCAAAATTCTTCACTTTGAATGTTCTCGCTGTCATTCTCATCTATCCACCGAATCGCCGCGGACCGTTTGTCCACAGTGCGCCGGTTCACTCTATGTGCGCTACGATCTTGCGCCGCTTCGCGGTCTCGCCCATCGAGAGGAGATTTCCCGTGCTGGTTCTGCTCAGTCCTGGGCGGGAATGTGGCGCTACAAATCGGTGCTTCCGGATGCGCCGCCGGTTTCTCTTGGGGAAGGCTGGACGCCGGTCCTTCGCAGCCGCCGTTACCCGGGCGTTTTCCTGAAGGAAGAAGGAGCGAATCCCACGGGAAGCTTTAAGGCGCGCGGCATGGCCATGGCGTTGACCATGGCGCGCCAGTACGGGCTGAAGAAACTGGCTGCGCCTTCGGCGGGAAATGCCGCGGGAGCGCTGGCGGCTTATGCGGCTGCTGCAGGAATCGAAGCGCACATCTTCATGCCCAAGGACGTGCCATTCGCCAATTATTTGGAAGCGGTTCTTTATGGCGCGAATGTGACGCTGGTCGACGGATTGATTTCGGATTGCGGCCGCATGGTTGCCGAGCGTAGGGACAAGGAAGGCTGGTTCGACATTTCCACGCTGAAAGAGCCGTTTCGCGTGGAGGGCAAGAAGACCATGGGCTATGAACTTGTGGAGCAACTCGGCTGGGAATATCCCGACGCGGTTTTCTATCCCACGGGAGGCGGTGTCGGCTTGATCGGGATGTGGAAGGCGTTCATGGAAATGGAGGAACTCGGCTGGGTGCGCCCGGGAAAGCGTCCGCGGATGATCGCGGTGCAATCCGCGGGGTGCGCGCCGGTGGTGCGGGCCTTCGAGCAGGGCGAAAAGGTGAGCCAGATGTGGAAGGACGCGGCCACGTTTGCCGCGGGATTGCGCGTTCCAAAGCCCTATGGCGACTACATTATGTTGGACATCCTGCGGGAATCCGGCGGCTTGGCCATGGGTATTCCCGACGAACAAATCCTAGCGTCGCTCAAGGACTGGGCCAAAAACGAGGGAGTTTTTCTTTGCCCGGAAGGCGCTACCGCCACCGCCGCGTATGACCATTTGCTGGCTACCGGCTACCTCAAGCCGACGGATCGCGTCGTCCTGTTCAACACGGGATCGGGCCTGAAGTACGCGGACATCACAGCGGAAGCAGCCGGCATTCGACGGCCGACGCCCGCCGCGTAAGCGGAATTTCAGACAAGCTAAAACTCGGGTACTTGGCCCGTTTCCGATTACCGCGTTAACCAGGCACTGAGCCGCCTACGCTAGTGCTTGTTATTTCTGCCAATAGTCACAGAAAGATTCTCTCGAAATACTGCCCGCAGAATTAAAAGCGCGCCTCGCATCGCTTCCGCGAAGTCGAGGTGCATTTCTAGCTAGTGAAACTAAACAGGAGGGTACTGATGGAAACCGATGACAATACGAAGCGGCGGCCGCAAAGCGATTTGAGCCGACGCGACATGCTCAAGGGAGCGAATGACCAGCCGAAAAACAAACTCAGACGGGGCGTTCTCGCCGGGCTCGCTTTCGTGCTCGTGGCATTCTCTCTCCTCCCTATCGCCTCGGCGCAGGAGAAGCAGAAGCCGAGCTCCGAGGCGGACATCCGCGCAGCTCTCTTCGGCGGTGTTCCCATGGGGCGCTGGAAGGAAGGGCTCCTGTTCGAGGGCATCAAACCACAGCCGTGGCTGAAGAGCGCCGCGAACTGGTTCCCGCGCACCGAGGACGTCCAACCCGACGAGATGCGCATCATCTTCATGGGAACCGCGCCGTTCATCCGTCCGGGCCAGATGAACACCTCGATTTTGGTCCAGCTCGGCAACGGTGAGAACTTCATTTTCGACTTCGGAGAGGGGTCGGTCGCGAAATACATCGCCTCAGGCTTCGCGCTGAACGAGTTCGACAAGGTTTTTATCACGCACCTGCACATCGACCACTTCGGCTCACTGCCGTACTTGTATGAATTCGGCGGATGGGCTGGGCGCTGGCACAAGAAGCTCCAGGTGTATGGCCCGTCCGGGCGCACGCCGGAGTACGGCACCGCAGCGATGATCGACGGCATGAAGAAGATGCTCGCGTGGCATGACGACGCCTTCAGCGTCTTCCCGGTCGGCGAGGCCCACGACATCGAAGTCCACGAGTACGACTTCCGCGACAATGGCGGGGTCATTTACGACAAGGACGGAGTGCGCGTGATCCACTGGCAGCGCTCGCACGCCAAGGACGGCGCTTCAGGCTATCGCCTCGATTGGAACGGTCTCTCCTTCGTGTGGACCGGTGACGGCCGGCCGAGCGACCTCGACCTCAAGTACGCAAAGGGCGTGGATGTCTACGTCACCGAGGCGCAGACCGAGCTCTGCGAGATCAGCTCCGGTGTGCAGGGCGTGCCTCCGTTCCTCGCACGTTACACAGTCGACACGCACCATACGCCAGCGTACGCGGCGGGCTACCTGGCCAACCTGATCCAACCCCGGATGTTCATGACGACGCACATGCCCTTCGACCCCTACCTCAACGAGGAAACGGTGGCCGAGGTGCGCTATCACTATAAGGGCCCGTACCACTTCGGGGCGCCCGACGGGGTTGTCGTCAACGTGACGAAGGACAAGATCTGGGTGCGAGATGGAATCATCCCCGAGTTCCCCAACTCACGAGCGCCCCAGTTCGACTTCTCCAAGGGACAACTCGTGGTTCCGCATCCGCCTACCTCGCGTAAGGAGATCCAAGAGCCCTTCGTGCGCGAACATGAGATCGATCCGAACCTGTACTACCCGAAGGACTACCACCCCCTGTTGCTGCCGGAGTGGCCCGTGTCAGGCGACCTCGTGGTCCCGATAGAAACGATGCCGCCCGCCATGCTGAACAGCATGGGCGAGGCGTGGCGCAAGAAGCAGGAGAACCAGGAGGCGCTGAAGAAAGAGGCGCAGAAGAACGACACCCCTAAGTGATTCGCTTGTGAACCACGCCGGAGAGGCAGCGAGGGACGCGGACATGATGTCCGCTTCCCTCGTCGAATGGGACAGTAGTCGAATCCAACTTTCGTTCATGGACGGCGATTCTTACCGGTTATGGGCACGAAGACATCATGAGACGATGTCAACTCCTGATTTGTCGGGTGGTCTCAATGGGTCGACGCAACACTTTCCTGAAGTTTACTCGCCGGCGTCTGAAAGCCCAAAGTTTGTCGTGGGCGTTGATTTAAGCGCAGTGCGACTTTGTTCAGATCCGACTGGGAATAGCCGGTTAGGTCTG
>Ga0187818_10001048_pt1 | contig 10924 bp, 14 predicted proteins | sample NC_wetland_sal_i_14_FD_130581 | JGI IMG/M metagenome (GOLD analysis project Ga0187818, IMG submission 130581) | Wetland sediment microbial communities from Neuse River Estuary, North Carolina, USA - SO4_3 | ecosystem: Environmental > Aquatic > Freshwater > Wetlands > Sediment | place: USA...
AGTTGCGCAAGCACCGCCATCGACAGAGCTGCGCGCTCCCGGCTGACTTTCAGCTTGGGCTCTACATTCTGTTCAAAGGCGTCGATATTGTCCTGAAACTCTCGCGAGAGGAACTTGCCAATTTCCGAGTAGAGACGATCCACATACGACACCAGAGTAAGCAGCCCCGGCAGCACAACCAGCGCGAATGCGATAGCGTAGTTCATCAACGTTTCTTAAGGGAGTGGCACAACTCATCGTCTCTTTTTTCTTGCGCGGCGCGTAGCAATGGGCTTTGTCGGAGTCAGCTTCCTTGATTCGTTCCTCCCAATCAGCCCTACGGGCAACCCCAGCACTTTCCGCATTCGGTCCTCCTTCCGCGCCATCTCGCCGTCATCCCTTTCATGGTCGTATCCGGCGAGGTGCAATATCCCGTGCAGGGCAAGGATCTTGATTTCTGCGGCCGCCGTGTGTCCCAGCTCTGCGGCATTGCGAGCCGCAATTTCTGCAGAGATGGCCACATCTCCGGCGAAGTTCGCGATTCCCGGCACCGCCGGAAACGATAGCACGTCCGTCGACCGGTTCTTTCCGCGGAAGCGACGATTCAGCTGCTGCAGTTCGCGGCTCGTGGTCACCAAGATGTTCGCCATCTTCTTCAGCCGCACCGCACGCCTCGCTCGGGTCACGAATCTGGCCAGTGACACCTCGCTTAGCCCCGTAACCGGTCTTCGGAGAATGATCACGCTCAGTCGAATCGCAACATACGACTCAGACAGCTACTCCTAAAAGCAAACAGGAGGGCCATCGCTGGCACCCTCCTGTTCAATTGTACGGCTTTATTCTTCGGTTTCTACAGTCTCGGGAGGCACAGGGTTCTGTGTCTGTATTTCGGTGCCGTTGGTTTTGCCATTGGCGTTGCTTTTGGCCTCCAGCAACGACAATTGCTGTTCCGCGACTCTGGTCTTGTGCTCGTCGTAGGCGCGTATGATCCGCTGTACCAGGTGGTGACGCACCACATCGCTTTCATCGAAATAGACGAAGGTCAATCCCTCCACGCTCTTGAGCACGTCGACCGCTTCCAGCAATCCGCTGCGGCGCGCGTTTGGCAGATCGATCTGAGTGACGTCACCGGTAATCACCGCCTTGGAATTGAATCCCAAGCGGGTGACAAACATTTTCATCTGCTCGGAGGTCGTGTTCTGGGCCTCATCCAGAATCACGAAGGAATCGTTGAGCGTGCGGCCACGCATGAACGCGATGGGCGCGATTTCGATGACATTTTTTTCCAGGTAGCGATCCACCTTCTCCGGATCGAGCATGTCGTAGAGGGCGTCGTAGAGCGGCCGCAGATAGGGATCGATTTTGTCCTGCAGCGTCCCCGGCAGGAATCCGAGGCGTTCGCCGGCTTCCACGGCAGGACGCGCCAGAATAATCCGGTTTACTCGCTTCACTAGCAGCGCTGAAATCGCCATCGCCACGGCCAGGTAAGTCTTCCCCGTGCCCGCCGGGCCGATGCCAAATACCATGTCGTGCTTTTCAATAGCTTCCAGATAGCGTCGCTGGTTGAGGCTCTTGGGCTGGACCGTGCGCCGTCCGAAGGAACGCTGCCGGCCGGCTTCCGCCAGCCCACGCAGCGTAGCTTTGGGATCGGCCATGAGAACGCGCAGCATGCTGTTCAGGTCGCCGTTGTTGAAGGTGTGTCCGGTGCGCTGCAGGTGGTCGTAATCGGCGAATACTTGTTCGGCGCGGGCTACATCGCGAGCCGCGCCTTCTAGCTCAATGGAATCGGAACGCAGGTCAATGTTGATGTTCAGGCCGTCTTCGAGCACGTGCAGATTCTCGTCCCTGGTGCCGAAGAGGGTTTCAATGTGATGGCTGATCTCAATACTCTTCTTCATTCAGTTTCGGGGCTGACCTCCTGGGTTGCGTGTGCACGGACGCTGCTGACACGGTTGGAAAACACCTCGACCGTCTTTACACACAAATCATTCTTCTCTTTGAAGGTGGAACCCGCCGGAATGCGCGCGCCCGAGGCGCAGGCAACTACCATTGAAGATAGGGTACGCCGCGAGTAAGGGCGAGTCAATGGTGCGGATTGGCCCTGCATCCGTTTGACCATGAGCAACTTACTCCCGTACAATAATGTATTCCGTACTCACCGGAACTCTCTTTTGAGAAATCAAACAAGCGAAGGTAACTGAGTCGATATGGCAAATCATTTTTCCGCGCTGAAGCGCGCCCGTCAGACGGTGAAACGCACTGTCCGCAATCGCGCCAACACCTCCCGCCTGCGCACTGTATTGCGCGAACTGCGCGAGACCCTGGCCAAAGGCGACCAGCAAGCCGCCGAGCAGGCATTGCGGCAAACCGTGTCCGCTCTCGACAAGGCCGTACAGAAGGGCGTGATTCACAAGAACACCGCTTCGCGCTATAAGTCCCGGTTGAGTGCGCGACGGAATGCGGTGAAATAGCTGGCGGCTTCTGGCTCTAGTGTTGGGTCCCACAACTTCGGCGAATAACTAAATCCCTTGTGGTCACGGCGCCGCTGGAAGGTTCTGTCTCCCGGCCGTTCTTTCGCTCCTCCGGAGCTTGTTGGTTTCCCCACTTTCGACCCACGGCTGGCGCCGTGGGCTTCATTCTGGCGCCGCTTCGCGGCTAATTCTGGGCGGGTCACCCCACTTCCCCACGCATCTTCAGTTGCGGAAACAGGCTCTGGAAGCCGTGCCGTTTCAAAACTCCAACGCCGCGAGAGTTTTTCCCGTGTGCTAGCTCCACCGTGACCTCTGTGTCCTCTGTGGTTTTCGCTTCTTTGCCTCACAGAGTGATGCCGAAGTACACCTGCAGCGCTGCTCGCCATTGTTCCTCTGAGCCGAGCTGCGATTCTTCTTTCTTACCATGGCGGGTTACGATCAACTTGCGATCCGCGATGGTGATGCGCCCGGTCGGCGTTCCCTTCGAGCACACGCTCTTACGGGTGAACGGTGACTCCGGCGATGTCTGGTGGTAATCGCACATCGCGGAGAAGTCGGCCAAGCGGCGCGGCGTCAGGGTGAAGGAGTATTGGCGCCGCCAGGCTCCCTTGAGCTCGGATCTTTCCATGTGCAGTGAATCTTGCTCCTCGACGATGCGGTAACTCCAGCCAACTTGCGGCTGCTCGACTCCGGTTTGCAAACGCAGCGGCTCAAGAAAGGAGTCTCCGAAGCCCACATCCGCCAGCCACGGTTCGTCCAAGTCAACTCGTAAGGCCAGATGATCGAACTCCGGGCCGTCGCTGCCATCCTCGCGGGGCACACGAGCCGAGAGCAGAGTGACGCGGAACCCGAGTTCCCGCAACAACGCCGCGAACGCCCCGTTGAGCTCGTAACAGAAGCCGCCTCGGTGCTGCTCAACGATCTTGTGTAGGAATGCGGATTCGTCGCACACAATCTTTCGTCCCAGGCCAATGTCGAGGTTTTCAAAGGCAACGCTCAGCATGTGCGCGCGATGCAGACCGCGGAGAGTGTTGACAGTTGGTGTAACGGGGCCCGCGTAGCCGATGCGAGCGAGATAAGCGGAAGTGTTCAGCGCCGCGGGTCCTGGCCTACGCTCAGTGGAGGACGGGCGAGTCTGTGTCGCAACTATTCTTTCGCTCCTCCGGAGCTTGTTCATTTCCCGCTTTCGACCCACGGCTTGCGCCGTGGGCTTCATTCTGGCGCCGCTTCGCGGCTTATTTTGCGCGTGCCGTTCCATCTCTCAGAAACATGAGACGGGCGGGGACGCCCGTCCTCCATGTGACTAGACCGGCAGCTCTTCCTGCGACCATCCGGCGACTTCGGGGTTGGGCTCGGCGGTTAGATCCAGGACCAGCTTTTCCAGCACCAGGCGTTTGCTCGGCGGATTCGACCGTAATGCGAGGTCCGTCTTGGCCACCAGCCGGATGGCGCGCGTGAGTTCACGTTTGGACTTGTAGCGGCGCGCCTGGCGGATAATGTCATCCGCGGCAAACGGAGGCACGCGAAATCCCTGCCACAGCGCAGCCCACAACATTCGCTGGTCGCGGACGTTTCGCTCCAGGATCACCAGCATCTGGCGGAAAGTCTTGGCCAACATGTAGAGATGCCCGATGGCGGCTTCGTCGCCCTCGCCCGTGGTCAAAATCGCGTCCAGCATCTGCAAAGCCCGCACTCGGTCTCGAGCCGAGATCGCATCCGTCAGTTCGTACAACGACCGCTGCTTGGCTGCCAGAACCATGGTTTCGACATCGCCCAGGGTGATGCGTTTCTTTTCCCCGACGTACAGAATGAGCTTTTCGAGCTCATTCGAAACCATCATCATGTCGCCGCCCAGCGCATCAACCAACTCGCGGGCGGCGTCCGCATCAATCTTCACGTCTCGGGTGGTGCAATATTCGCCGATCCAGCGGACCGCCTCGCCCTCTTCCACCCGCGCCAGCTCAACGATCGCGCAATATCCGCCCATGGTCTCGCGAATCCGCTCGTAGCGTTCTTTGTCGGTCAACTCCATGCGCCGCGCGTCGGCGGGAATGCTGATGTGGTCGGCGACAAAAATCAGCACCGCATCCGGGTTGGGGCTCTTGCAGTATTGTTCGATGGCCGCAAGTTTGCCCTCGTTCGATCCGCGTCCAAACAGGTTCTTCACGCCGCGCACAAAGAACACCTGAAACGGGGCCATCAGGGAAGGAGTGCGTGCGCGGTCGAGCACTTCTGCCAGGTCCGTCTCACCGAGATCAAACTCAAAGAGACTGAAGTCGCGCAGGTCGGGAGTTACCAGGTGCTCCAGAATAGCTGCCCGGCAGCGCTTGCGAAAGAACACCTCGTCCCCGACAAACACGTACGCTGGACGCAGCTTGCGCGCCTGCACTTCGGAGACGAAGCGGTCCGCCTGGGCAAAGGCGCGCATCAGAAACCCTCCAGAATATTCGAGACCAAAGTTTGGGCGAAGTCGCGCGACAGGCGCTGAAAAGCCGGCGAATCCTCCTCGAAGAAACTGTTGGGATCGCGCGAGACCTCGTATTGTTCGCGGAATAAATAGGACGGATTCTGATAAAGAACCTTGCCCTGTTTATCCTGCAGCGCCACCTTCATGGAGATTACAACCAGCAAACTGGCGGCGCGGCCGGTCTTCGAATCGTATGTCAGCGGCGTGGTGTAAGTGGAGAGCACGGTGCCGCGCAGGGTGGCGTCGGCATCCGTATCAGCCTGATCGATGACGTGGTAGTGGGTTCGTGTCACCATCTCCCGCACCACTGCCGTGGTCAGCATTTGCTCGATTTTATAGGTTTGCGTCTGGTTGACAAATGCCGGAATGGCAATGGTGCGGACATTCTCGGGAATCGTCGTCGTGTGTCCGGCCGTGTGATAACCACATCCGGCTGCAATAAAGCACAAGAACAGAACGGGAGGTAAGCCCTTCGCGTGCGAGGTTCGTAGCCTGCCCTGAGCAGCTGAGCCAGGCGAAGCTGTCGAATGGGTCCGCGCCGCACGCTTCATTGGATCTTGCCCCGGGGCCGGGTGGCGGTCATGGTTTCCGCGCATTCGACGGCGGTCGAAGCGGCGATCCGCAGGTTATCGGACGCGGCCCACAGCCAGAAACTGGTGGAATGGCTGGCATCGGGGATAATCGAAACCTGAATATCGTTCTGCCCGGCGGCATTTACGTTGGTGGGAGCGTCCTCGGCGCTGTGCGTGATGTTCACGTGTTCGCCTGAAAGAGCCTGTGAGATCTTCTCGATGTCTGCCACCTGCTCGCTTTCGATGTGCAGGGCAAATGCGTGCCCATGAAAGATGGGCGCCTGCAGCAAGAGCAGAGAAGGCACCGGCGCGTCCTTCCCCGCAATCTGTCGATAGTGTTTGAGCACCCGGCTCTCGATGGTGGCAAGTGCAGGCACGGACTGCTCACCGTAACGCGACACCATGTTGAATGCTATCTGGGTGTCGAAGACATTCTTCGGGAGCTGCTGAAAGGAGAGGAGGTTCACGGTCTGCTCGTGCAGTTCGTCCATGCCTTTCTGTCCGTGTTCGGAGGCAGGCTCGAAGACAGTCGCGGCCACGCCCCTCACCTGACCGGCTTTCTGCAGCCGCAGCAGGAGCAGCGCCAGCACAACCGAAGCCGGGTGCGCGACCACCACGGGACCGGGCTGCAACTCCGGTACGGGCGCTTGCCCTAACTGGCGCTCGATCCAGGGTGCGCGCACCGCCGCCTCCGCTTCATCTTCCAGGGCAAACGACAGATCGACCATAGTGCTGCCTGCGTCATGCGCCATTTTCCACGTCTTGCGGGTGGACTCCGCATCGCATGCGAAGAAGGTGAAATCCAGATTGCGAAACTCCTCTCCCCGCACCTTCTGGATGAACGTGACCTCATCTCCCACGTTCTCCAACTGTCCCAGGGACTCATCGTCGTCAAGGAGTTTTACTTCCGAGGAGGGAAAATTACGATCGCTCAGCACCTCGGCAACTTCCTTGCCCTTGATGCTAGCCGCACCCACGATGGCAACCCGGTAAAGGTTGCTGCCTCGCACTGGGTCCGCGTGAGAGGGCGCAGCGGATTTCACATTCGACGTCATGAGGGTTGTGACGCCTCCTTATACGCGGGCGGAGGTGGGGGGCTCGGTTTGCGGCGGACGATCCACTGCAAACGCCAGAAAACTCCTGACGCCATATAGGTGAGCGCGATCACAAACAGCACCCACTGCGAGAAGAACCAGATGCCTGCGAAGAGCAACCCAAATAGAATGATGAGGCGGAAGGGCTGGCGCGAGCGGAAGTCGATGTCCTTAAAGCTGTAGAAGCGCCACGTACTCACCATCAGGTATCCGGTCGCCACAATAATCAGCATCCAGGTAATGCAACTCCACAACGACGCAATCGGATCACCGGCCGAGAAGTGCACCACGGCGGCGACCACGCCCGCTCCGGCCGGAATCGGCATGCCGACGAAGTATTTCTTGCCGGGGCGCCCGGGATTCGAGGGCTGGGGATTGGTTGTGATATTGAAGCGCGCCAGACGGCTTGCTCCCGCCATCAGGAACAGAAAACTGGCGATGGCCCCCAATTGGACCATCTTACCGGTCAGTTCTGACGATCCCAGGAAAGCGGGCAGTTGCCGGAATCCCCACATCCAGGCCAACAATGCTGGCGCCACGCCGAAAGTGATGACGTCCGCCAGTGAATCCAGTTCACGGCCAAAATCGCTGGTGGTGCGAGTCATGCGCGCGATCCGCCCGTCGAGACCATCAAACAGCACGGCGAATCCGATCGCTTTCGCGGCGTTATCAAAGTGGGAAAAATCCTGCGGCGAACTGTGCGTGACCTGCAGAATAGCGTAGTAACCTAACGCGATATTCGCGGTGGTGAACAACGACGGCAAAATGTAGAGTCCTTTGCGGAGCCGTCGCGGCGGCTTATCTTCCTTACGCCGTTTTGGAAACTGCAGAGGTTCCGGATCCATCACTGTGCTCCTTGGCTGTCTTGCCGGGCACCGGCCGCCGCCAACTGCGCTTCGGCGGGAAGGTGTGCGAGGATGCTCGATCCACCTTTCACTCTATCCCCAACCTTCACCTGCACGCTCGCCGAGCGGTCCAGAAGCACATCCACACGCGAGCCGAACTTGATAAGACCGACGCGCTCTCCCCGTTCCACATGGTCGCCCAGTTTTTTGTTGAAGACAATCCGGCGTGCCAGCAGACCGGCAATTTGCTTGAACACTACCGTCTGGCCTCCGGCTTCCACTGTGACGATATTCTGTTCGTTCTGCTCCGCCGAGGCCGAGTTCATCGCATTAAGAAATTTCCCCTTCTGATAAGCGATCTTGCGAATGACCCCGCTGATGGGAGAGCGGTTCACATGCACATCGAACACGTTGAGAAAAATGCTGATGCGGAACTGCGGAACACCATTCTCTGCAACCTCCGAGACATGGGTGACCTTGCCGTCGGCGGGGGAAACCAGTGCGCCGGCGGTATTCGGAATTCGCCGCTCGGGATCACGGAAGAACCACAAAAAAAAGAATGCCAGCAGTAACGCCGGCAAACCCCAAAACGCGCTTGTGAGCCAGCCCAACAGCACAGCCGCAGCCACTAACGGGACGGCGTAAAAGTAAGCATCACGAACCATGGGGGACACCTAATTATAGTTCAGGGGGAAACTCTGCCGGCGACTGTTTGTGTTAAGTAACAATAAAAAAAGGCGCTTACGCGCGCCCTGCCATCGGATGAGCTACACCCCGGCGGTCTCGAGACCGCACTGGGCGTGATGAGAAATTATGCTACCTGGTTCGCCTGCACTTGCTGCCGGAACTGCCGCTCGATGCTTTGCATCTGGTCTTTCAGGCGCAGCTTCAGCTTCTTCAATCGTATTTCTTCCAATTTTTCGTCGTCTGTGAGATAACGCTTCTGGGTGAGTGAATCGAGGCGTTTTTCGTATTGCGTATGCTCCGTCGCCAATTTACGAAATTCATCATGGCTGGCGAGGAGTTGGTCTCTAGAAGTTAGCATCCAGCAGACCTCCTAACCGGGTTGTACACACCTAGAAAATTACCATAGGACTTGGAGCGCTTCAATCCGAAATTCCATAGGTGGATGTGCCGAATAATCAGTCGCTTCCGGAGGCCACTCCGGAATTGCACCATGAGCAGTGCAGGTTCAGGGAAAAGTAAATCGGTAGGTGACCGCGTCTTCCTCCGGATCGCGGTAATAGCGCCGACGAACACCACTCTCAACGAAGGCCCACTTCTCATAAAGCCGGCGAGCCGCGAAATTCGACTCGCGGACCTCCAGGAAAACCGCCTGAGCCCCTTGATTACGTGCCATGTCGAGAAAGCTACCTAACAACCGCGTACCATGTCCCCGGCGACGGGCTGGACCCGCGACCGCAACGTTCTCAATCTCCCACTCGTGCTCGACCGCGCGGGCAATGAGAAATCCCTCGACTTGCGATTCGTGCTCGATCACCAGCGCGATGCGGGAGACCGTGGTGTTCAAAAATGCCGCATGGTATTGCTCCTCCGACCAGTGGGCTGCGGTGACGGCGCATTTCTCCAGCGCCAGGAGAGCGGGAATATCGGCGGGGATGGCAGGACGGATGCGCATTGGCAGTTTGTGAAGCCCGCTCTGCAAGGGCACGGCTTCACGGGTTGCGAAAGGAAATCGCACATCGGCGTCTAGGTTTTGAAAGGGTGAGGCTTCCAGCCGCGCCGTCCATCATCTCTGAGAGACTTACGGCACGGCTGGAAGCCGTGCCCTTTCAAACCTCCGCGCCGCGAATGTCTTTCCGCAGGCTGTTCAGCCGCGCCGCAAGCACCGGGACGGCTAGGGGCTCGCCTTCGCAAAAATCTCCGCGTCGGAGCGGCGGATGTAGTTTGCGTCCAAGGCTTCGGCGGAAGTGGTTTCGCCCAACTGGATCTTCCTCCACCCGATTCGCGCGATCGCATCACTGCGCGGGCGCTCAATTTCCTGCACCCGCAGTCCAGCAGCCGTCGACAGGTCCCCAACTGATTTATCCGGTGTGACGACCATTGCGCCCATGGCTGCGCCCAGAAACTCCTGTTTCGTCAGCAGGCGCTCGCTCAAGGTCATTGGCGTCTTGTCGTCGCACCGGCCTTCGCATTCGCCAACGTAGATCTCACCTCGGCCAGCGTCCAACGCAGCCAAGACTTTCCCGTTCACCTGGGCGGCTGCAGCCACTGCTTGGAGTAGCGAAACTGCCGCAATCGGCTTTCCGAGCACCTCTGCCAGCGCCTTGATGGCTGCCAAGCCGACGCGCAATCCCGTAAATGACCCGGGGCCGGAGGCCACAGCAAATGCATCGATGTCGCCCTTGCCGAACCTGTATTTCTGCAGCAAGGCCGTGATCTGCGGGACCAGTTGCGCCGAGAATGTCCCTCCAGTCAGCGGCATCACCTCGAGAATCGTACATTCGCCCTCAGGCCCGCACTGCGCCAGCGCGATGCTGCCGTGTTTTCCGGAAGTGTCGGCGGCGAGAAGAAGCATGGAATGGTCAGAACCTGTGAAACCCCGTCAGTGTTTTGCTTCCACCAGCTCCAGCAGCACGCCCCCGGTGCTCGAGGGATGCACAAATACGTAGCGATGCCCTCCGGCGCCAACCTTGATTTCTTCCGACACCAGTCGAACTCCGTCTTTCTTCAGGCGTTCGACCGCAGCCGCCAGATCCGGCACTCGCAGCGACACGTGATGTAAGCCTTCCCCGCGTTTGGCGATGAACTTTGCAATGGTTGAGTTCTCCGAGGTAGGCTCCAACAACTCCAGACGGCTTTCCCCTACGGGTACCATGACCAGGCGCACTTGCTCGGCTTCGACAGTCTCTTCCGGCGAAACACTGAGCCCCAGCTTCTGGTAGATGCTCTTGGCGCTCGCCAGCGACTTCACCGCAATGCCGAGATGGTCAATGGTAAACATGGTCCTCCATCGCACCTGGCCCTACGTAGTTCTTGCCAATTTCTTCACAATCTCCTCCACCAGCGTGTAGGGATCGCGCTTGTGCTCGACGACTTCCGCAGCATAACGCGCCACAGTGCCGTCTGCCAGGTGGTCGCGGGCTTTTTCCAGCAGCGCATCGCGCAACATCTCCACCAGACGCTCCTGCCAGTTCTCAACTTTGTGCTGCAACGCGAGGTTCCCCTTCTTCAGGAAGGCTTCGTACTCGGCAATCGCTGCCGCCAGTTCGTTGATGCCGATTCCCTCGCTCGCGACCGTTTTCACGATGGGAGGCGTCCAGTGATCGCTGCGGACAGCCAGCGATTGCAGGGCGCGAATCTCGCGTTCCACCCGCTCCGCGCCCTCGCGGTCGCTTTTGTTGATCACGAAAATATCGGCAATCTCCATGATGCCGGCCTTGATGCTTTGCACATCGTCACCCATGCCCGGTACGAGGATCACGACGGTGATGTCGGCCAGGCGCACGATGTCGACTTCATCCTGTCCGACGCC
>Ga0187818_10001049_pt1 | contig 10918 bp, 7 predicted proteins | sample NC_wetland_sal_i_14_FD_130581 | JGI IMG/M metagenome (GOLD analysis project Ga0187818, IMG submission 130581) | Wetland sediment microbial communities from Neuse River Estuary, North Carolina, USA - SO4_3 | ecosystem: Environmental > Aquatic > Freshwater > Wetlands > Sediment | place: USA: North...
CCCGAAGCCAAAGGTGTACGAAGTGGCCGCAGCGAAGCCGGAGCCAAGGACCAACAGAGTGATTACCACCATACTCTTCCGTTTCATAATCCCTCCCAAACCAGGGAATCTTGCGTTAGGTTTTGAACGCCTGGTCACTGAGGTTGCGCAGGGGGAGGCACAGTGAACCGGCGCTGGACTGGCACCACCAATTTAGCTCTCTCCCGACTCAAGTCAAGCAATAAACGAGCCTCAAGCGAATGTTGAGTCTCCGAGCCGAGGGGCTCTGCCCGGGTTGCACGAAGCTCGCAGTTCGCAGCTCGAAGCTCGCACCTCAAGGACAGGCACCAAACTAACCAATAATCCGCTCGCGGAGCTGATGCTACGCTGGTATCGCTCTGGTTTCTCGCATCTCCTCCGCACGAGGCTTTGCAGGGAACCAATCTCAAAAAGCTTTTGAAGACTGTCGAAGCCCTGGCCGATCTAGGACCGGAGCTGACGGCGGACCGCGACTTCCGCCAAACCGCGCGCACCATGCTTACGGCCGTGATGGAAGCGGCGGGCTCGCGGGAGGCGGTGCTGTTCTCATTCGGCGAACGGCCTTCCCTGCTAACCTCAGTTGATGCTCAGGGGTTCGTGCTGCTCCCCGATCCCGCGCTCATCCCACTATTGCCCCGTCATGTGCACACCCTCAGCGCGGCCGTCGGTCCCGTGTTGCTCAACAGTTCGACCGTTGACGTCTTTCTCAGTTCCAACGGCAATGTTGCGCCGGAATTATTCAAGTGCATCTGCCCTTTGAAAGTGCGTGGCAAACTCGTGGGCGTCATCGCTCTGGGCCGCCGCCCCGGCGATGCCATCTACGACGAAGACGCGCTCGCCGCCTTCGAGATGCTCAGCAACTACATTGCGCTGGCGATTCAGAATCACACCCTGAGCCAGTCGCTGGCGCAACGTGTTTCGGAGAATCTGCGTCTCCTTGCCTCCTTGCACGGTTTCTACGACAACGCCCTCGAGGCTTTCGCCGCCGCCATTGATATCAAGCATGCCAACATTTATGGGCACTCCCTACGAGTCGGCAAGTATGCCCAGGCCATCGGCGAAGCCCTGAGCATGGACCCCACCGACGTCGCCTCGCTGCGCTCCGCCGGCTACCTGCACGACATCGGTCAAGTCGCCGTGGATAAGCGCCTGTTCGAGAAGCCTGCCCCTCTCGACGCCGAAGAATCCCGCGCCATGCGTGCCCACACCGTCGTCGGCCACCAGATCGTCAGCCATGTGCAATTTCCCTGGCCGCAAATTCCCGAAGTCGTCCGCTGGCATCACGAACGCCGCGACGGCTCCGGCTATCCCGACGGCCTGCGCGGCGACGAGATCCCGCAAGCGGTTCGCATCATCGCCCTCGCCGACACCTTCGACGCCATGACCAGCGAACGCCCTTACCGCGAACGCCTCTCGGTCGGCTCTGCGCTCCAAGAGTTAATCCGCATGACGCCTGAAAAATACGACCCGCAGGCCCTTCAGGCCCTGCTGATCCAGGTCCGCCGCGACGCTGTCGGCAGCAACCGCATTCCCATCCTCGAACCCAGCGTGCTGAACCTCTCTCCCGCCGACGTAGACCAGCTTGCCGCCACGCTCCAACACCGCATCACGCAAGCGAAGATTCACCTCACCTAGCGAAGTTCCGAGTGAGCCTCTGAGGTCTTCTGTGACCTCTGCGCCCTTTGTGGTTTCCGCTTTTCGCAGGTACTTAATCAGGCTCTCCCTGCCGCCGCCTCCCTTCCCTCTGAAGCTGGATGCAATTTCTGCCGATTATTCTTCTTGGCAGAAAGCCAGCCATGTCTGCGACTTTCTTCGACAATCCGGAACTGTATCGATCCCTGCTGGAGGAATTGCCGACTGCGGTTTACGTGGTAGATCGGCAGCGGCGGGTGCGGTTCTGGAACTGCGCTGCCGAGCACTTGACCGGACATCTCGCGCACGAAGCCATGGGCCAGGATGGCGCCGGGCCTCTCCTCGAGCCCTGCGACCCGCAGGGGCGGACGCTTACCAAAAAGCACTGTCCCGTGACGGTAACGCTCACCAATGGGCACGCCCAACAGTTCGCCGCCTCTTTCCTGCACAAGAGTGGTCATCGCTTGGCGGTCCGCGTGCGCACCCGAGCCATTCTCGAACACAACGACGTGGTCGTGGGAGCGTTGGTTCTGTTCGAAGAGGCCTTCGTAGCGCGCGAGGATTCTCCACGCCCGCCCCTCTACGGCTGTCTCGATCCGGCGACCGGCCTTCCGTCGCATCAATTGACCCGCGCGGTTTTGAAGGAATTCCTGGCGGCAATGGAGCGGTCGCATCATGGCTTCGGGCTGCTGCGCATTCGGGTGCTGGGGCTGGATGAATTCCGTTCGCGGCATGGCATTCAATCGGCGCTGCCCTTCTTGCGCACTGCCGCGCACACGCTACGAAGCAGTCTCGATCCGGAGAATTTCGTGGGGCGCTGGGGAGAAGACGAATTCATGGTGGTGCTGCCCTCGGCAAATCCGGCCACGACCCGGGCGACCGCCAGCACAGTTTGGAGACTCCTCACCCGTTCGGAGATGAGCTGGTGGGGCGACCGGTTTCCCGTGCAGGCAGCAGTGATGCACACGGTGGCACAGCCCGGCGATAAGTTCGAGAAGCTGCTGAACCGATTGGAACCGGCGCACGCCGCCGCGGCGGGCCGGGCCATTGGCGCGGCCAACGCCGGCCTATAGCCGGCTTTACCGTTGGCCGGGAAACTCGGCTCCCTGTCAGGGCATCGCGCCGGGCCCCCAGCGCGCCCGGTGTTGGCGCGATGGAATAGTTTGGCGAGGCTGCAAGCCGCCTGCGGTCAACCGCCCATTTAGGGGCTGGGTGTCGAATGTGCGCAACGCTGCGAGGATGACGCTTTATGTTCTCGATCATCGGCATCGTGGTTGTCTTCGGCTGCATCGTCGCCGGTTACCTGATGGAGCACGGCAACCTGCGCGTGCTGATGCAGCCGGCGGAGCTGCTGATCATCGGCGGCGCGGGTGCGGGCACGGTGTTAGTGGCCAATCCGCTGCACATTCTGAAGCAGATCGCTGGCGGGATCGGGGGCGTGTTCGGATCGTCGAAGTTCACCCGCCAGTACTACATTGATTCGCTCAAAATGATGTACGAGTTGCTGAACAAAGCGCGCAAAGAAGGTCTGGTGGCGCTGGAAAACGACATCGAGGAGCCGGAAAAGAGCGCGCTGTTCACCAAGTACAAGGACTTCGTCGCCAATCATCACCTGCGCGACTTTGTTTGCGACACCATGCGCATGGCAGTGAGCGGCGGAGTCGAAGTCTTCGACCTCGATCAGATGCTGGAAAGCGACATGGAAGTCCATCACCACGGGGCGGGCCAACCGGTGGCCGCGCTCAGCACCATGGCGGATTCGTTGCCCGGCTTGGGAATTGTCGCGGCCGTGCTCGGAGTCGTCATCACCATGGGAGCGCTGGGCGGACCCCCCGAAGAGATCGGACACAAGGTGGCAGCGGCGCTGGTGGGAACATTCCTTGGCATTCTGCTCTGCTATGGGCTGGTGGGTCCGCTGGCCGCCCGCATGGGCAAGACAGCCGAAGAGGAGCACTCGTTCCTGCTGGTGATGCGAGTGGTGATGATTGCGTTCTTGAAGGGCGTGGCCCCGATCATGGCGGTTGAAATCGGAAGGCGGGTCGTGCCCGGCCATGTGCGCCCTTCGTTCAAAGAAGTGGAGCAGGCCTGCCGTGGTGGCGGAGCCGCCGCTCCAGCCGCGGCCGCTGCAGCCGCGGGATAACCAACACTATGCCGGCCCAACCCATCGTCGTCATTAAAAAAAAAGGCGCTCATGGCGGCCATCATGGCGGCGCCTGGAAAGTCGCCTATGCCGACTTCGTGACCGCCATGATGGCTCTGTTCATCGTGCTCTGGCTGATGAACTCAAGCAAGCAGTTGCAGGTCGCAGTGGGCGGATATTTCAAAGACCCCACCGGAACCGCCAAGAAGGTGGGCACAAATCAGTCCGGCACCGGCGAAAACTTCCCGCTCACGAAACAAAATATGGCCGACCTCAAAGACGAGTTGCAAAAGAGTATCCGCCGCATGAACGATCTGGATCAACTGCGCAAGAACATTGAGATGACCGTCACCGCCGAAGGCCTGCGCATCGAGCTGCTCGAATCCGAGAAAGGAACTTTTTTCGACAGCGGCAGTTCCGAACTCAACCAGAGCGGAAAGGAGTTGCTCACTTTGCTGGCCGCCCAGCTGGCAAAAGTGCCCAATCATATCTCTGTCGAAGGACACACCGACGCAAAGCCATTTACCGCCAAAGGCAACTACAGCAACTGGGAACTCTCGTCCGACCGCGCCAATGCCGCGCGCCGCTTGATGCAGCAGTCGGGATTGCGCGCCGATCAGGTTTCGCAGGTGCGCGGGTTTGCCGATCAGCGCTTGCGCAACGGCGTGGATCCCCTGGATGCCTCCAACCGCCGCATCTCAATCATCGTGCAGTACATCAACGCAGAAGCTGAACCTGAGAGAGAATCCGAGAGAGTCACCACCGCCGCGGGTGAGGCAAAATCGTCGCCCGCCGGCGACACACAAGATGTCGGCGTAAATAAAGCAGCCAAAAAATAAGGCCGACCAAACCGGCCAGCCTGGAAAAAATGCTTTTTCGTGGCGCTTACATTTCTTTCGTCTTGCTAGGTATGAATTAACATTACCATTGGCACTCTGGACGACTGGGAGGACACAGCGGTATGGGGCCACCGGGAGTGGGAGTTCTCGGAGTGGCTGCATAGGCGAATGTCGCTACCAGACCCACCAACAGCAGTAAAGCCCTGAGCGAACGTTTCATTGGACTTACTCCTTAGGGTCTCCTTAGGGTCTTTGCGCCGAATAGTCGTCATACTGCCGACTGCCCGGCGCGCGGTCATTATACCCCCCCATTTTGCAATCGGTTGCAACTCAGGTTAAGCAAACTGCTGAAAGGATGCACGCCTGGCGCAGACCAGGAAAAACCCCAGGCCTCCCCACTAGCGTCATTACTTGGCTTTTCGAAGATTTCTTAAAGTAAAGGTAGTAATTGGACTGCTTTTATCCGAAATTCCTTGCCACGCCCGCAAAAAAACCTTGACAAGGTTCTCCAAGCCGCTCAGTTTTCAGGCTCGGGCGGTACTAACCGCGCCTCGAACCCGCGGCCGCGGTTTTGACGGCCGCGCTCTCGACCCGAGGTGTTTGCCTGGACACGGGCCGAAGCGGAGGCTCTTCCACGGACTCCACGCTTGAACTGCGGGAAAAGGCTCGTTCTACCATGGTTTCAAACATCGGGATCAGAGAATCGTTGGACTTCGGGCGTTGCAGCTCTGCCAGACTCTGCTCCCAACGCTGGGTCCGCAAGCGATTGACGCTCTTCCGTTCAACTTGGGGAAACAGGGAGTACGCCAGCCAAATGACAATGGAAGCGTTGTACGACAGCATGTTGATCAGATCCACGCTGCCCCTTTGCACCAGGCCTCCGGAATTCATCGCCAGCAGCACCAATTCCGCTCCGGCAAGAAGCCCAAAGCCGAGGGCAATCCCGAAACTCGTTTGTTTGCGCGAAACACCGAGGAATCCCGAAAACAGAATCAGGAAAAGGATCAGGCCAACCTGAACGAAGCCAACCGAGCGTTCCAAGGTCGTGACCGCGTGAATCACCGGATCCTGCCCGAAAGAGTTCGAGGCGGCAACCACCACCGATACCAGCAACATCACCAGCCCCGCCCACTTGAACACTGGCGTGCCCAGGTCTTTCAGCGCGGGATAAGGACGAAACACATCCAGGAAGATCTCGTGGATGACTTTGAATCCCAGGATTGCGTTTACCGCTTCTCCAAACCAGAACAGCCAGAAGTAAAGCTGGTACGCGCCTGGACGTTCGTACAAGGGGAACGTAACGGCAAACTCGACAATCTGCACCAGCAAAAACGTGAAGAACACCGGAAACAGCTTATGCATCTTCCGCCGCCACAGGACCGCAGCTACCACCGCCTGCAGTGCCGGTTGTGCGCACCACAAAAACATTGACGTCATGTGGCTGTACCGGAACATTTGACGAAGTGGAACCGAATCGGCGCGGCGTTCCAAACTGAACCACGCCCGTTCGATCCGCTCCCCTATCGTCCGCCCGGACACCGCCTTTCGTCAAACTTACCTACATAACCTTGGTAACCAAAGTAACCAGTCCCGCCCGCCCAGGCCCCCCGGCCTGCCGAAAGGCCCTGTAGCCCGATCCTAGTGCCGCCCCGGCCGTCCCCCGACCACGCGGTTTCGCCTGCCGGTGGACTGCTTCAGTGTGTGCGTCGGAACCAGGACGCCTTCCGAAAAGGTGTATCCCATTTCGCTCTGTCCACGTCCGTTTGTTTGTAGAGACGGTCTGGGCGCTTTACAGGCTGCGGGTACGCTTGGCTCAAGGGGAGATCCTACCTATGTAGCCTCCCGTTCATCCCACATCGGGCGTCGAGTGCAGGTAGGCGCGCATCATGCGCATTTCGTCGCCTTTTTCGTCGAGGTCGTGCAGAAGGATGTCGCGCAGGGAGACCACGCCCCTGAGTTCCTGCCCCACGCACACCAGCAGGTGCCGGAAATTGTGCCGCCGCATCAGCGTCATGCAGGTTTCCAAAGAATCCTCGGGTCCGACCGTCATTGGGTCCTCGGTCATGACCTGGCTGACCGGCGTGCGCGCGGGATCTTTTCCGCCCACCACCACCCGATTCATCAGGTCGCGTTCCGTAAAGATGCCGATCAGCCGGCCTTGTTGAAGAATCGGCACCGCCCCGATGTTATGGTCCACCATAATGCGGGCCGCTTCGAGTACCGTCTGCTCGGCTCCCACCGAGACCACCGTTTGCCGATTCAGCAGATCACGGATCAACATTTGCACCTCCCATTGATTCGCACCGGAAAAATAGTCTTGCTCCGGGAACAATGTCAGACTGGCTTTGAACGGAGGAAGCAAAGCCTTTTATGACCATGACCCCACATCGGCGGAGTATATGTCGAAAATCGCCGCCAGGAAAGAAAAAAATGCCTTCTATACCTTTTTCACTTTATTGTAGCCGGGCGTCTGGATCGGGCCGCAGGCTTCCCCAGCGAGATCACATACGACGACGACGCGAAAACCGCAGGAATTTGCGTTCGATCGCGCGCCGTAACGATCACGTTGTAATCTTCGCTGGGCCGCAGGCGTCCATACACGGGAGTCGCCTCCTGCGGCTCAACCAGCGCCAGGTATCGCAGGAAATCGAACACATCCGCGGTCGGTTCCAACCCGGGCGCTACAAACGACACTTCGACGTCCTCGTGGTGGAAATGCCACGCCAACGAAGCTGCCAGACACACCGCTCGCTCGTAGGCCGCCGCATCTAGCACCCCCGGCGCAGGGTTGTCGAACACGATGCGCAGCTTGCGCTCATCCTCGCGGCTGAACTCCCGCACCTTGAGCGCCCCCGTGCGCGCCGTCGCTTTCCAATCCACATGCCTTGCTGAGTCTTCCGGCATGTACTCGCGGATGCGGTAAAGATCGTGCCCCCGTCCGCGCACAAAAGTTTCGAATTCGCCCGTCACCATCGGCAGCACTTCCAAAAACTGTTCCGCAGGCTCGACCACCGGATAAACAACGATCTCGCGCGTCAGGTTCATGCGCCGTGTCTTCATCAGAAAAGCAAATGGAAAGCGCGTGGCCAGCCCGAAGTTCTTTTCGCGATAGCGGCCGCGCCCGGGAAAATTCAACTCGACATCGGCCCGAAGTTCCTGTTCCGGAGCAAGAAATGGAAAATAGACCGGATGATCGAGAATCGGCCGGTCCATTTCCTCCCGGACGCGGCGCAGCCGCCGATCCGGCAGACGCACCCACTGCCGCTCCGGCGCGCGGTTCCGCGGCCAGCCAAAGGTGTAGGCCTCCCAACGCCAGCTTTTGCCAGGCTTGCGCTTCGCAGGAACCACACGCACGGAAAACGAAGGCATCCACGAACTGCCGTTCCGCAAAAGCAGGCGCGCCAGAACTGGACGCTCTGCAAATACATGCTCCGGCAAATGGAAATCCAGTTCGAGACTGCGCAGAACAACCGCCGACGCAATCCCCGACACGATGATCGCCGAGAGCAGCGCCGCGTCAATGACGTAGAGCAGGTTGTTGCCAGTGTTCAGCGCCGCGATCCCGATGAGAACAGTGATCAGAATGTAGACCACCCCGGCCCGTGTGACGTCGTAGTCCATCGCCTCGCGCACGCGCGCCGCCACCACCTGCCGCGCCAGATAGGGCACGGTGGTAAGCCCGACAAAAGTGGCCAGCAGCAGCGCAGCCGAGGCCAGAATGATCGTGCCCCAAACGCTCCCCGACTCGCGCGACACGGTAGAAAACAGCGCCGCCGCAAAGGCCAGCACCAGCCCAACAATAGCGACCAGAAACCGCACCCAAACTTCGGAAAGCCCGATCCGCGCAAATCGCAGTGAAGACCGTGGTGAAGATCGCGTAGCAGTGGGATCGAGTGTGCTCTTAGGAACCATAATTCCGACAGACTCAGCCCTGCCAAATCCTCCTCTCAGCATATGCCCACACGGCTTCGCGCAGAAGTGACCGAAGATTCTCTTACCGCTTACAACTTCCGAATCGCCCGTCAGAACCAAGCCGCTCGCGCGGCGAGACTGTGCAGCCCTGTGTTTCTTGACGGCATCGGGAAGCAGAGCATAGGATTCGCCCAGACTCGGCGCAACGCCGAAACTTAAACTCATGCGTGGACGCGCCTCATTCCGAAAACCGTTCCTAGCGACATTGGCGACCCTGTTTGCCGTGGTCGCGATCGTTTACGGTTCCCTCTGGATGTACGCTGTCCGTCGCTCGCGCCCGGAGGTGGAACTCGGCTTCAATAACCACCACAACCCTCAGTATGACGAGAGAACGCACTCGCAAGCAGTCGAAGATGTAACGGAAGGAAGCCCCGCGGAACGCGCCGGCCTGCGCGTCGGCGACCGCATTATTGGCTTAAATGGGCGAACGCTGGCCACCGACCTTGGCTCCGATGAAGCCTACGTGCGTGGCCGGCCCGGCGACCCGGTGGAAATAACCGTAGAGCGCGCCGGTGAGCCCAAGCCGCTGATCCTGCACGGCGTCTTTCGAGCTGTGGCGCTGGCGGGAGCGTCCGAGGGGCTGGCCAAGTCCTCTGCCCAGCAAGTCACGGGATCATTCCCCATTCCTTTTCTTCTGGTGGCATTCGCCGTCCTGTTCTTGCGGCTGGAGGAGCCGAATGCATGGCTTCTGGCATTGCTGTTCTGTGCCTTTGTCGCCGCCCCAAGTTTTTACAACTCCGGGAATCTCTCTCCTTCACTTCGCGCATTTGTGTTTGCTTTTCGCGCTGTGTTTGCGGGAATGCTGTGGCCGTTTTTCTATCTTTTTTTCGCCGTGTTCCCGTTGCAGTCTCCGCTCGATCGGCGCTTGCCGTGGTTGAAGTGGATGGGGCTTTTGTTGGGAGTCTGTACTCTCTTTCCCGGGCTGCGGACCGGGGACCCAAGCCTTCCACGCGTGGCAGCTCACCTGGTAGGCAGCCACAACGCCTATGTCATCCTCCGTTCCTTGAAATATGCCTTGCTGGCCCTGGGCATCATCTCTCTGGCGCAAAACTCATTCATGGCCGCCGTGCCTCCAGAAGCGCGCCGCAAGTCCCGAGTGATTCTGTGGGGAACCGTGGCCGGCGTCCTACCGATCGTGCTGGAACGCGCGGCCGTGGATTTCGCCGATTATCGCCCCTCTTTCTGGCTCGATACCGCGCTCGTGCTCGTGTTGTTCCTGTATCCCCTCTCGTTCGCTTATGCGGTGGTGAAGCATCGCGTGATGGAAATCCCAGTTTTGCTGCGACGCAGTGCGCGCTACGTTTTAGTGCAGAGGGGCTTTGCGGTTTTGATGTTCCTGGTTGCAGCTTGCGCCATCGCTCTGTTCAGCCACTTTTTCTCGCGACTGCTGGGCTCGGATACCAATACCGGGATGGCTCTGAGCGCAGTAGTCGGAGTTGTCCTGGTTTGGACATCGGCGCCCTTGGTCAAGCGCGGAACGGTGCGTATCGACCGGGCTTTCTTTCGCAGCGCTTACGCCTCTCGCATCATCTTGCACGACCTCGCGGAGAAAACCCGGACGGTAGGCGACCGTCGCCAACTGGCGTTGCTCCTCCAACGCCACGTGAGCGAGGCGCTGCACCCGAAAACCTTGGCGTGTTACTTCGAATCAGACAGTGGCCTGCTGGCCGCAATCTCCGGAACGCTCCCCGCAACGCTCGAGCCGCTCTCAGCCAGCGCCCCGGTTTTCGTCGAGCTAGCGCGTCGTGGGAAGGCGTGGGAAGTGCCCTCCGGTTCCGCGGGCGCCGATGAGTTAACCGCACTGGCGCCCCTCGCGCCGGAATGCCTGGTGCCGATCCTCGGCCGCGAGAACAATCTCATTGGCTTGCTCGTTCTCGGCCAGCGGCTTTCCGAGGAACCTTATTCCGGCGAAGACAAGCGTCTACTCGAGTCGGTGGCGGCCCATGCGGGTATCGCTTTGGAGAACATTCGGCTGGCGGAAAAGATGGCAGAGCGCATGGAGGCCGATCGCCGCCTCGCTCAGGAAATGGAAATTGCCCGCCAGGTGCAGGCCCGCCTGTTTCCGCAAAAGCTCCCCGCCATGAAGACCCTCGAATACACCGGAGGTTGCATCCAGGCTCGGAAGGTGGGTGGGGACTACTACGACTTTCTGGAACTTCGCCCCGGCCGCTTGGCGCTGGTACTGGCGGATATTGCGGGCAAAGGCGTGTCTGGCGCCCTGCTGATGGCCAATCTGCAAGCCAACCTGCGCAGTCAATACGCGATGGCGGTCGACGATCTGCCGCGCCTGCTCGCCTCCGTCAACCGCTTGTTCTAC
>Ga0187818_10001050_pt1 | contig 10917 bp, 15 predicted proteins | sample NC_wetland_sal_i_14_FD_130581 | JGI IMG/M metagenome (GOLD analysis project Ga0187818, IMG submission 130581) | Wetland sediment microbial communities from Neuse River Estuary, North Carolina, USA - SO4_3 | ecosystem: Environmental > Aquatic > Freshwater > Wetlands > Sediment | place: USA...
CGGGAAAAAACGCGCGTGAACCCGACGCCACGGCAGCTCAAGGATAGCGAGCGTCTCGACTGGCTGCGCCTCATCCGCAGCGAGAATGTCGGGCCGGTCGGTATTATGGCGCAAACGCCACTAAATTCTTGTTGCCGAGTGCGGGAGTAGCCCCATCTTCGGGGCATGAAACACCAGCCTGCGCTATATGCTCTCGTCCGGCTCCACGCCTCAATGAGCGGGGAGCTAATCACGAACCGCAAACGGAGCGTCCAGTTGATCGCCAGTATCCGGCACGTCGAGGCCGTGATCCGATTGCTGGAACCTGAGTTCAACCTGGCCGGGATCGCCGCACGACGGAAGAACCGCGAAAACCCGTTCTTCCGGCGCGGAACCATTTTCCGGTCTGTGCAGAGCATCCTGCGCGAAGCAACCGGCCCCATGACAACGCGCCAGCTCGTCGAGGTCCTATTCCGGCAGCGCGGGATCGAGAAGCCATCAATGGCAAACATGCGAGGTATGTTTAGCACGATCCACGCGTCGCTGAAAAATCACGAGGGAAAAACTGTCGAGACTATTGGCGAGGGAATGCCCGCTAAGTGGCGATTGAAAGGGGACGCAGGGCCAGCATGACGTTAGCCATACAAGCCGCTATCCTAAATGGTGCTAACCAGTTTAGGAGCGATTTTTATGGGCAAAGTGCCGGTTCCCTTGATCCGCAGCGAGGCGGATTACAAGGCTATTAGAGCCATTCCGATACTCGACATTCCCGACACCTTCGATATGTGGTCCTATGAGCGCAGCAAGGACACTCAGCAAACTCTCGGCGCAGGGCATATCGAGATGCCGATTGAAGTCGATGCGAGCAAGATCAAAACTTTCTGCGCTCGCACAGGGCAAGCGGCTAATTTCCAAGCCATCAAAGACTTCGTTCTCGAAGAATTTGGGCGGCAGCAGAAAGCGAAGGCCAAAGGGTGAATCGCCTCCACAGCATGTTTTTATTCTGCTGGAAATTTCTCGTGCCAAACATTCAGCCGTTTCGGCACTGATGGGAGAAGATGTAATGATGGCCTCAATTTGCATGACAGCCGCTCCTGTTTCGAGTAGCATCCGACTCGCTACTCGATTCCACAGCAGCGGAATCATTCTCGGCCCGGAGGATCAGTCCGGGCCGATTCGTTTCTACCATTATTTTGCTAAAGAGACAATTCGCGGATCAGCAATTCGATTTTTAGCCTTTCGATGATTGCTTCGCGGGAAGCGCCATTGAACCCCGCTGCCTGAAAGTCACCCCTAAGTGCTCGATGTATTTCGTCGGTTGGCAGGTCGGATATGGCAACTCTCCGCACGACTTTGCCATCGCGACAATAGTGAGTGATGTAGTCTCGCATTAGGGCGCCTTCAATTATTTGGGTACTGCTCGTAGGCTCGCCGTTCGCAAGTCGGGAAATCGTTGAGAGTGGGCCGCTGATGGATACATTGCTTAATGAACGTCCATCGCGTCGCGCCGTATTTTTGGACAAACCCGGCTTCCGAGTATTCATCCCAAGCGGGATCTGTGCCGCGAACCCCGAGGGCGTCTATCTCTCGATCTGATAGGTACTTAATGGAAGATGATGGGACCGTCATCATTGTATGTAAGAGATCGGGAGACGCTCTCATTTCTCCAAAGTAGCTGTTTATACCATTAATAAGATGGTCATATTTGGTACTGGCGTCTTGGGCGGAAAGCCCTGCGAAATAAGAGGAACCGAACATCGGGCGATGAAGCCCGATATGTGCGCCATCACCGACAATTCGCTGAACGCCAGCAACGAGCACAATCACGCAGGCGCTCGCACAGATTTTATTTGGCATGACACGCGTAACAATAAAACTTGCCCGGATTTTACGGCCTATTGCCTCGGCCTCTAAAACATCACCGCCTTTGCTATCGAGTTCCGTAATGATGAGTGGGACACCATTCATCTTGTTGACCGTGATTTTTGAGAGGGTATCAACGGCAGAACCAAAAGCTGCCGCATCTCCTTGATTGATCTCGCGGTAGATCAGGATGGTGGCGACGTTCTTGCCGTCTTGTGTTGTCCCGTTTGACATGACACGCACATCGCCAGCGGCAGGAAAGGCAACAATCCAAATTGTTGCCGCAACCAGCACCATGCGAGCAACGTGCAAGGCGCTCATTAGGGTATGCGCTTGATAACTCGAAGGGCGTGCGCCAGTCCGTACCGCCGTTTAAGCGCGTGGTGAAGCCAAAGTTTCCAAGCGGCATATTCGGCTGTGGAAACGGGAGCGTGTTGCGGCCCCACCACCCCGCCCTTTTTCAGCCCTAGCTGAGGATTTTCCCACTCAATCAAATTAGCCCCCGCTGCCTCGTTGTAGGTTTGAATCGGTGCTTTATTAGCCGCTTGGGCGTATCCCATTATGTCAGCGAATTGGTCAACCGAGGCTTGGCCCGCTGGATCGTGCAACGGCTCGCCAAATCCTGCCGCGCCCGTTGGGCGAGATGGGATCATCTGGCCTTCTTTGTAGGAGGGCGCTAGAGCCATTTGTTGAAGCACGTTGAGGGGAAGTGACGCCGCGATGTCGGGCGGGATTTTTAGCTTCTGGGCTAGATATTGGGGATCATCCTGCAAATTGTTCGGGTTAAAAACACCCTGCGGCCAGGGCGTTTCTTGGTTATCTGGAACGATATTCCCATCACCAGCCATGCGGCCGATTTTATCTCAAACTTGGCAGCGAGTCACCCTCCGGCAGCAGATTTTACCGCTTGGTGATGGCCTGTTTATGCCGTTGCCAGTAGCCGCAGAAGTCCACTGAGGGCCGCAGCTTCATCGCCAGTCCTGAAACTGCCTTGACCTGTTCGCCGTTGGAGACTCGGCGCTTGTCCTCGCGCCATGCGGACTCTTGTGCATAGCGATTGAGATAAATGCCGGCGACATGATGATGGTGTCCGACTTCGGCTCGTCTAAGCCGCGAGAAAAACGACTCGGCATCGTTAGTGCAAGCGTTGCCGTCGCTGTAGGCTTCTTCGTGGTTGATTCGGCGCATGTCATACCGGGAATGAAGCGCGTTCCAGCCGCCAGCTTCATCGGCGTTTACGATAGTGCCTTTCTCAACATGGGAGAGAATAAACGGCAAAGCCGAAACTTCGGTCAAGAACGTACCGGGGACGGTATAGCCGTTGTGTTCGCGGGCAACGACGACGACTTGGCGTTTGCCGTTCTGATTGTGGAACAAGCGGCGATCCCTCCGGTTCTCGCGGAAGTTGGCGGGTTTGACGTAGCCACCAAAATACGCACCATCAATCGCCGCAACCTTTCCTTCGCCGCCGATCCTGTGCCCTTTCACTTCTGCCGCCATCGCCTCGCGGAGTTTGTGGGCAAGCACGAAGGCGGATTTGTAAGTCGTTTTCAGATCGCGCGACAACGCGAGCGCCGATTTTCCTTTTACTTCGTTGCAGAAGATCGCGATGGTCGCGAGATAATGGCGCAGCGGCAGCTTGTGCGAAGCGAACAGCGTACCGCTGGTGATGCTGAAATCGCCCCCACAGCCCTTGCAGCGCCACCTGGGCGCGCCACTAGGGCGTCGGCACTCATAGACCGCAAAGGAGCCGCACTTAGGGCATATAGGCTCGCCCTGCGTCTCGGGCCAGCGCACCAGCTTGAACAGCACTTCCGCCTCGGCGTCAGACAGCCGAAGCACCTGAGCGAGGCTCAAGGTCTTGGCGCGACTCGAAAGGAGAAAATGTTGGCTCACGGTGTTTCCATATATGGACGCTAGTTATCATATATGAACACTCTAGCCACCTTGTCAACACAGAAAGCGTCAGATATGATAACTTTTATTCAGATACGGAGAAGCCTTTGGCAACCAAGCCATCCTGGGAAGAACGGGCCGCGCGCTATCTCAAGGCAGAGCTAAAGCGGGCTGGCGTGACGTATGAGGAATTGGCGGTACGACTCAAAAAACACGGCATGGCCGAAACCAAGGCGTCCATCGCGGCGAAGCTCGGTCGAGGGACATTCCCGGCAACCTTTTTCATCGCGGCGCTGGTGGCGCTTGAGTTGGAAGGGATCAGACTGGAAGATATTTGAACGCGCTAGTCAACGTATCCGATGTATTCCAGGTGAAGCGCCTTTGAGGAATCTGTTCGTATTTTGAAGGTGGCACTTCTTTGACACTCAATCGCAACTACCTTTATGACGATAGTTAGCGAAATGTTGTCCTCTATCTGATTCAGAATTTCCGCGTGGGCACCCCACAAAAATGGAGCGCTGAATCGGTACTTGCCCGCAGCGGCATTATGCGAAGCAATCTCTACCAGTTTTTCATCGTCGGGGCGCACGATGAAATCTCTATCTTCTAACAAAATTGGCAAGAAACCCCGCAAGGGTACGGAAGGCTCTGGCGATATTTTTTCTATGAAAACGCAGCAGTTAGAAAGTGGGCTTTTACCGGAATTTTTTACCCCAATCCTAGCGGCAATCAACACATTACGATTTTGAATATCGGTCACTTCATAAGGCGTGCGGTGCTCAAATCGTATTTCGATCTTCCCGATACGGAGATACTTAAATAGATCAATTATGTGTCTTGTCGCCATCGCGGTGGCACCAGCCCCCGCAAGTGCAATCATGCCCCAACCAATCACAGTCAGCGTGGGGAAAATCACGAGAATCCCCGCGCCGAGTAGCCCAAGGGCCGTGAGCCAAACTGAAATCGTGTTGTTCCCCGGAAAGCGCATAGCTGTGACTTTGCACTTAACGAAATAAGCGCACAATCGGCCTGATTTTGCAGGGGAAACCGCCTCATGGGCGGCACTCTAAGTCTGTCGACTCTCCGTAAGTCGATATGGCTCTTGTGGCGTTTGCGCCATAATACCGGGGCCGGTGACCTTCTATCAGCTGCTGAGCCGCTTCGGCTCGGCGCAAGCCGCGCTGGCGGCCTTGCCCGAGATCGCGCGGCGCGGCGGCCGTTCCCGCCCGCTCGGCATTGGCTCCAAGGCCGAGGCCGAAGGCGAAATCGCCGCGGTCGCAAAACTGGGCGCCAAGCTGGTGGGCTGGGGCGAGCCCGGATACCCGCCGGATCTCGCCCAGATCGACGACGCGCCGCCGCTGATCTCCATGAAGGGCCATCTCCACCTGACCGAGAAACGTGGCATTGCGGTGGTGGGGGCGCGCAACGCCTCGGCCAATGGACGGCGCTTCGCCCGCGAGATCGCAGCATCGCTGGGCAGCCACGGCCTGGCGGTGGTCTCGGGCCTGGCGCGCGGCATCGACGCCGCGGCGCATGAGGGATCGCTTTCGACCGGCACCATCGCCGTGCTGGCCGGCGGCATCGACACGGTCTATCCCGAGGAAAACCGCGCCCTCCAGGAATCCATAGCCGAGCGCGGCGTTCTTTTGGGCACTGTTACAGTTTGGCCCTAGGGGGTAGTTGCCCATGACCGAGCCATTACCGCCTAATGCCGGGATAATTGAGAAGATTGTTTCCGCGCGAGTAGATCAAGAATCTTCTCAGCGAAGCCTTTTGAACTGTCAGGAACCGCCTCAAATATTACATTCCCGCTGGGTGCAAATTGCATCTCCAATAGAATGTTCTCTTCCAGGGCGTCCCACATCGCGTTCATGCGAGCCACCGGCGTTGCATAAACAGAACCGGGATGGAGACGCGACATGATGTATTGGCGATGCGAAAGCGCTGATTGGCAAAGGTCTAAGACATTTTCCGCAGATAGCACAATTTTCGCTGTGCCTAGACGAAGGATGAAATCGTCGCCCTCTGGATCAAGGCTAATCTTCTTTGCCATGATTTTCGCCCCCTGGCCGCCTAATCCGAACCTATCGGATAGGGCTAACAAAAACGGGATTTAACGCGCCATTTGTTATTCGCACAGGAATCGAATCATCAAGGATGCCATTTCCAATTTTTGGAAGTTGTGCATCCACAGGGATACGATCTTTGTCCGTATTCACAATACGCACCTTCTGCACATCAGGGAGGCTAGAATAAGCTATCCCGGTTATTTCGCGGGATTGCTGATATGCGATTAGCGCCAGTAGGCAAACAACGATTATCTTGAACGGCAAGTCAGCCTTCTTCGCAAGATCGTCCATGTTTCCTCCTAAGCTGCTTTCTGCGCTTCAAATTCATCTACGAGCCGCACAATGTCGGCCATATCCCACAGCGTCTTAGATAGGCCAGCGGCCATAGCCGGGGCCATTTTCACGGCGGAATTGATACGCGCGTAATTGTACCAAACCGTGTAGAGCGCGACCATGTGGATATGGTTTGCGAGCTTTTTCGAGTGAGCCGCCGTCAATCTTGTAAAGCGACGCATATGCTGGCGCATGGATTGATTGTGTTTCTCGACAAAGGACGTTGAGACATAACCAGCGTCGGGGTTTCCCATCACCGCGCGCTTTTTTGTGCCAGTGCAGACACCGGGAGAATATTTGCGCTCCGGTCCGGTATCCGGCGTTTCGCCGTACGATTTGATTAATTGGGCGTAGTCCACGTCTAGGCCGAAAGCGCCGTCCACGGCTTCAAGATAGGCGTTATGGCCATCCGTTGTTAATTGGATGCGGTTTGCAACGCGAGCCGCCACGTCCAGCATAAACTCGTTCGCATAGGCCGCGTCACGACCGCCGATGAGATACGAGACAATCAATTTGCTATCGCGGTCCAAAGCCGTCCAAGTCCAGCAATCGCCCGCATCGGCGGGGGCAGCTTTCGCTGTTGCGACTTTCACGCGTTTGCAATAATTGAAGCTCCAAATCTCATCACATTCAATGCGCTTCGCCTTCACGCCGCGCACGTTTTGATTGTGGAAGGCAGCGCAGGCGATCCCGGCCAATTCCAGATACCGAAGGACGGTCACGGGCGATACGTCCAGCAGCCTGGCAATCCCACGGATCGAATTACCCTCGACCATCAGGTGAAGGATTTGGGCACGTTTCTCTATGGGGAGTCGGTTCATGCGCATAATATGGATTGACTTCCGCATAATGTCAATTATATATTCGCATAGTGCTAATATGAATAAGGATTATGAGCATGATCTTCCGGTGTCCCAAGCTTTCCAATGAGGATAGGCAAGTCCTAGAACTCATTGATAAACAGAGAGAAAAGCTACGCTATCTGTCTGATAGCCACCCGCGCCGTTGGACGGGATTGCTGAGCCGTAACACTTTGGCGCGTGCTATTCAGGGGTCAAACAGCATCGAGGGGTACAACGCCACCGAAGAGGAAGCCGTGGCGATTGTTCAAGAAGATGAACCGCTTGACGCCAAGACAGAGACGCATCGTGCGCTCGTGGGTTACCGCGAGGCGCTAACTTACGTCATTAATCTCGGGAAAGACCCATATTTTGAATATCACCCGCAGCTCATACGAAGCCTGCATTTCATGATGTTGAACTACGACATCGGCAAACACCCTGGCCAATGGCGACCGGGATCAATTTCGGTCATAAATGAAGATACAGGCCAGGTCGTATATGAAGGGCCTGACGTTGATATGGTGCCCGATCTTATTGATGAGCTTGTTGAAAAATTGCGCACGTCTGACGCACCTGCAATGGTTCGCGCGGCAATGGCGCACCTCAATCTCACTATGATTCATCCATTTTCGGACGGGAATGGCCGGATGGCGCGCGCTCTGCAAACGCTAGTGATGGCAAGGGAGGGGATGGTCAATCCTATATTTTCAAGCATTGAGGAATGGCTTGGGCGCAATAGACAGGCTTATTATGACGTTTTGGGGGCAGTGGGGCGCGGCAAATGGCAACCGCAGCGCGATGCATCGCCATGGATTAAGTTTTGTCTTCGTGCGCATTACCAGCAAATGACAACGATCATTAAGCGCAACGATGAAATGCAGAAAGTTTGGGAAGGAATTGTACCGCTCATCCAACGGGAAAAGTTACCGGATCGGTGCGAACTCCCTCTGGTGGACGCCGCGTATGGATTTAGAATCACACGCCCGCGTTACGTCATAGAGGCAGAAGTTACCGAATTTGTTGCAAGCAGAGACCTGAAACGCATTTCAGATGCCGGTCTTATCGTTCCTAAAGGGGAAAAACGCGGTCGATATTACGTCGCAAGCGCAGAACTCAAACGAATCCGTCGTGACACAAGAGACGATAGATTAGTGCCTGACCCTTATAAGCTCGTTGAGGCCAAACAGTCCCGACGGCAACATGCATTGCCTGGGGTTTAATAGGCGAACTATTTTTTGCGCCGCCGCGTCTTGGTCTTTGATGGCTTTCGTTTTGCTAAACGGCTTTCCTTTGCCTCCCCGGTAGCGATCCGCATGACCGTGACCGCGTTGGCAATTACGTCGGCGGGGCGCTTCTGGCCTTGTGGTCCCTTGGGCATCTAATCCTCAATGATGTGACGTGGCAGGGCAGTCCATTTTGAGTTTTTCATCTGGTGGCGGCCAGACAAGAAAACACAGCGTAGTTTCGCCGGTCCAGCGATCAAGCCGAGAAACTGTGAGAAACGGTAATGACCTATCGCTAGGGGCAGGAGCCGCAATCTGCCATCGCTCTACAAATAGGATGCTGGCCGCGATAATGACGGCCCCGATTAGGATGGCTATAGGCGTTGGTTTGCCCATCCCTGAAACATGGCAGAACCTAGGGACAAGGCCAAGCGGCTCAGACTTTCAAACTGTAACAGTACCTTCTTTTGGCCGAGATGCCGCCCGGCACCGAGCCGAAGGCGAGCCATTTCCCGCGCCGCAACCGGATTATCTCGGGATGCGCCCTCGGCACGCTGGTGGTCGAAGCGGCGGAGCGTTCGGGTTCGCTCATCACCGCGCGTTTCGCGCTGGAACAGGGGCGCGAGGTCTTCGCCGTGCCGGGCTCGCCGCTCGATCCGCGTTGCCGGGGGACCAATCGCCTGATCCGCCAGGGCGCGACCCTGGTCAAGGAGGCGGACGACATCCTGGCCGAGCTCAAGGCGCAGCTCGTAGGCCCGCTGGCCGAGCGCCGCAAGTCGCCGTTTTCCGCCGCGCCAGCCGCCCAACTCGCCGAGTCGGACCTCGAAGCCGCCCGCAAAAAAGTGCTCGAATTGCTGTCGCCTTCGCCCGTGGCGGTTGACGAACTGGTCCGGCAGTGCCAATTGTCCCCCGCCATCGTGCTGACCGTTCTGCTCGAACTCGAACTGGCGGGACGAATCGAGCGGCAGCCCGGAAACACTTTAACCTTGCTTTAAGGGCGGCTGATTCCTATGTGTTGCCCTTGTGTCGCCTCGTTGTAACAACGGCCTAATGGTTGAATGAACGTCGTCATCGTTGAATCGCCCGCCAAGGCGAAGACCATCAACAAATATCTCGGCAAGGATTTCACCGTCCTGGCGAGCTACGGACATGTCCGCGACCTGCCGTCCAAGGACGGCTCGGTGCGGCCGGATGACGATTTTTCCATGTCGTGGGAGATCCACGGCAAGTCCGACAAGCAGATCACGGCGATCATGCACGCGGTCAAGGGCGCGGAGCATCTCTATCTCGCCACCGACCCCGACCGCGAGGGCGAGGCGATCTCCTGGCACGTGCAGGAGATCCTGAAACAGCGCAAGGCGCTCGCCGGCGTCGACGTGAAGCGGGTCGTGTTTAATGAAGTCACCAAGCAGGCGGTGCTCGACGCCTTCAAGCATCCGCGCGAACTGGACCGCGAGCTGATCGACGCCTATCTGGCGCGGCGCGCGCTCGATTACCTGGTGGGGTTCACCCTCTCGCCGGTGCTGTGGCGCAAACTGCCGGGCAGCCGCTCGGCCGGCCGGGTGCAGTCGGTGGCGCTGCGCATCATCTGCGAACGCGAATCCGAGATCGAGGCCTTCAAGCCGCGCGAATACTGGTCGGTCGAGGCCGAATTCACCACCTCCGCGGGCGACAAGTTCACCGCCCGCCTCACCCAGCTCAACGGCAAGCGGCTCGACAAGTTCGATCTGTCCTCCGAAGAGCAAGCCCGCGCCGCGGCCGACGCCATCCAGAAGCACCTCGATTACGCGGTCGCGGATGTCGAAAAGAAGCAGATCCGCCGCAACCCGCCGCCGCCTTTCACCACCTCGACCATCCAGCAGGAGGCCTCGCGCAAGTTGGGCTTCGGCGCCAGCCGCACCATGCGCACCGCCCAGCGCCTTTATGAAGGCGTTGATATCCAAGGCGAAACCGTCGGCCTTATCACCTATATGCGGACCGACGGCGTGACCCTTTCGAACGAGGCGATCGCCTCGGCGCGCGAGATGATCGCCAAGCAATACGGCGCCCAGTACCGGCCCGACGAGGCGCGGATTTACCGCACCCAGGCGAAGAACGCCCAGGAAGCGCATGAGGCGATCAGGCCCACCGACATGCATCGCCGCCCGGAAGACCTGCCGCGCCATCTCGAGGAAGACCAGCGCCGGCTCTACGAGCTGGTGTGGAAGCGCGCGGTGGCGAGCCAGATGTCCTCGGCGGTGATCGATCAGGTGGCGGTCGACATCGCGCCTCCGGACGGCAGCGTGACCTTGCGCGTCAACGGCTCGACCGTGGTGTTCGACGGCTTCCTCACGCTCTATCACGAGGACGACGACGATCCGATCGAGGACGAAGAGAACCGCCGCCTGCCGCCCCTGGCCGAGCGCGACAAGCTCGCGCGCGGCGCGGTCAAGCCGGAGCAGCATTTCACCCAGCCGCCGCCGCGTTACACCGAGGCGAGCCTGGTGAAGAAACTCGAGGAGCTCGGCATCGGCCGGCCTTCGACCTACGCTTCGACCATGCAGGTGCTGCAGGACCGCAAATACGTCCTGCTCGACAAGAAACGGCTCATCCCCGAGGACCGCGGGCGCCTGGTTACGGCGTTCCTGATGGAATACTTCAAGCGCTATATCGAATACGACTTCACCGCCGATCTCGAGAACAAGCTCGACGACATCTCCGGCGGGCGCATTC
>Ga0187818_10001051_pt1 | contig 10913 bp, 6 predicted proteins | sample NC_wetland_sal_i_14_FD_130581 | JGI IMG/M metagenome (GOLD analysis project Ga0187818, IMG submission 130581) | Wetland sediment microbial communities from Neuse River Estuary, North Carolina, USA - SO4_3 | ecosystem: Environmental > Aquatic > Freshwater > Wetlands > Sediment | place: USA: North...
AGAAACAAGCCCGACGAAACTACAAACTGCAAGTCCTTAGTGTCGGCGTAGGCCTGCGGCACCGAGGGATGGTAGTAGAACATCAGCGGAATGCCGGTGCCCACTAATATGAGAAACGTTCCGAAGGTCAGCGTGCCCAGATACCAGGTCGTGCTGAAGCTGAGCATTCGGGTCCGCACCTTGGTGGAAAAAAGGTGCAGGAATACGTTCTGCTGCACCGCGAGCGCCCGATGCACAGTGCTGGATCCGGTCCCGCTGCGGAAAACCGAACGCCAAACCCGCGTGCCGCGCAACTCCTCGAAGTAGTTCGTAATTGTTTTCGCCAAGCTCACACCCTCACAAACTGCATGGGACGAATGTCGATGGAACGGTCCACCATCAGATCCCCCTCGTCGCTGACCCAGGTCCGCAGCCAAGGCAGGGGCCTGGGCGCCGGACCCGCAATCTTTGTTCCGGGAGCCTTCTTAGGGTCAAAAACAGAAAATTTGCTGCCATGGCAAGGGCAGGCGATGATGCCCAACTCAGGTTTCCAGGCGGTTATGCAGCCAAGGTGGGTACAGACGGCACTCAGCGCAAAAAAACCTTCTGGCGCATGGATGAGATAAATTCCCGAGTTCACGTCCAGCGTCACCGAATTCACCGCATAGTCTTCCGGCTTGCCGGCGTTGACTATCGGAGAAGGCTCGTACAAAACATTTGGCGAGAGAAACTGGTAGGAGAACGCCGCCGTGCCGGCAGCGGCGATACTCAACGATCCCAATCCCAGCTTCACGAAAAAGGCGCGGCGGTCGAACTCTTTGCTGGTTTCCGCGCCACGATCCGCGGGCGTGATTTTTTTCTCTTCGGACATTGGTTTACCTCGAACGTTTACCTCGAACGCTTACTTCGGGCCTCCAGCCGTGACTGGCGATTTGGGTCTGAGTGGTCCATCAATGGCTTCAATCGAAATCAATCCGGTTCGCTCGGCCGAAGCCAGGTTGTATGACTCCATGGTGATAGTGCCGACCGGACAGCGCGCGGCGCAGAGTCCGCAGCGAATACAGCGAGTCTCGTCTTTCAGCATGGCGGATCCGGTTACGATGCCAAGCTCGTCGGCCGCCACTTCGTCGAGTTCCACGCCAAACAATTCCTGATGCTCCAAGATCTGCTGCACGGTTTCCGGTTCGAACTGGATGCGATCCAGTGAAACCAGCTGCAGGCAGTTTTCCGGGCACACATCCACGCAACCGCCGCACAGGATGCACATGCTTCCGTCTTCCGGAACGCCCTCGAAGACCGTGTTCACCCAGCAATGCAGGCAGCGCTGGGCTTCCTCCATCGCGGACTCGGCGTCGTAGCCGACCTCGACTTCGGTCACTCCCGTGCGGCGCTCCAGCGGCAGCATCGGTACAGGCTGCCGGACCAGGTCCAACAACTCCAGTGGCATGCTGTGCCGTTTGAAGACCTCGACTTCGACAATGGGCTCGGGATGCTTCTGGCCACGCAGGAACTCATCAATGCCGACCGCGGCGCGCTTGCCGTCCGCCACGCTATCGATGATCAAACGCGGGCCGAAAACGCAATCGCCACCGGCAAAGATTCCATTCGCCGAGGTCATCAGCGTTTGCGGGTTCACCGCAATCAGCCTGCGGGGAGACAGTTCCACGCCGTCTTCGGGTTTGAGAAAGTCGAGATTTGGCGCCTGACCGATGGCCATAATGATGGTGTCGCACTCCAGTTGTGTTTCACTGCCCTCGTAGAACGCAGGATTGAAGCGCTTGTTCTGATCGAAGACCCATTTCGTCTTCAGCGCCTCCAACGCCACCACTTTGCCGTCTTTGCCGATCATGCGCTTGGGGCCCAGGCCGGGATGCATGATGATGCCTTCGGTTTCGGCCTCTTCGATCTCTTCCAGCGCCGCCGGCATTTCTTCACGTTTTTCCAGGCACACGAGATGCACTTCCTGCGCGCCGAGGCGCAGGGCAGACAGTGACACGTCCACCATCTCTTTCGTCGCCACGGCGCTTACACTCTCCAGCGAAGGCTCCAGATCTTCTACTCCGGCGACGTGCTGCCGGACCACTTCGCGAGCCGCCGAACGCGCCACGTCCATGGCCACGTTGCCGCCGCCGATCACAATCACCTTTTTGCCGATGGTGAACTTGTAGCCGAGATTCACGTTGAGCAGAAAATCGATGCCCTTGTAAACGCCGTCCAGGTCAACCCCCGGAATGGTGAGATCCCGGCTGCGATGCGCGCCCACGGCGATCAGCACCGCATCGAAGCCCTGGTGGCGCAGGTCGGAAACCGTGAAGTCGCGCCCGGCTGCCTGATTGAGCTTGAGAGTAATGTCGCCGGTCGCGAGAATTTCCCGCACTTGCGCTTCCACCACGTCGCGAGGCAAGCGGTATTCGGGAATGCCGAGGTAAAGCATTCCGCCAGCCACGGGAGCGGCCTCAAAAATCGTGACCGAGTAGCCCATGAGAGCCAGGTCATGGGCCGCCGATAGTCCGACCGGCCCGCCGCCGACCACGGCCACCTTGAAGGGCAGCTTGTTCTGACCCCGTCCCGCATTGATATCGACAGGGTGCTTCGATTCAGGGCCGTGCCGCTCCGTCAGAAAGCGCTTGAGAGCCCGTATCGAGATAGGCCGATCGATGTCGCCACGACGACAGGCGGTTTCGCAGGGATGCGCGCAGACCCGCCCGCAGATGCTCGCCAGCGGGTTGGGATCGCGGGCAAACTTGTAAGCTTCCTCAAATCGCCCTTCCGCAATGAGCGCGACGTACCGGCCCGCGTTGGTGTGGGCTGGACAAGCCATCATGCAGGGAAAGTTGGTGTTCAACCAATCCCTGTCCACTTTTTTGTCTTTGAACCGTTTCAGCAAGACGGCAATCCCCAGTGCGTTCGTTTAATGGAAAGCATTCTACTCAAAGAAGGCGGGGAGCGGACGTGGCCGCCCGCTCCTCGTTTCGCTATTTGCTGAGTGTGAAGTCCGCCTTGCTGTCGCCAGCCACGGTGACCGGCTTGGACTGGTTCTTGGCCCCTTCATGCCAAGCGGTTACGGTGTAGCTGCCGTCGGGGACGTTCTCGATCTTGTATTCGCCCGACTTATCAGTTTTAGTGAAGTACGGGGTGGGCGACACCACGACATAGCCAGACATCTCCGGGTGCACATTGCACAGCAGCGGCACTGCCCCAGGATTGTCAAACTTGAACCCACGCTTTTCGCCTTGCGGCCAGGTGCCCAGGTTGTGGCCGAGTTTCTTGTTGCCACCGATCGAAATCCAGAACACGTTGTGGGCCACGCTGTCGCTGTTCAGGAACTCGACCGTCGTGCCCTGCTCCACCACGATCAGGTGCGGCTGGAACATCAGGCCCTTCTGGTCCATGACCGGCTTCGCTGTCGGCGCCGGAAAAGTCTTCCCGGCAATGGCTTCGACGTAAACCACCGATTCGCCGCTTACGCCGGAGACTTTTCCACTGATCGTGCCTGCGCTGGCAGCCAGGCTCATCATCGCTACCACTGCCATCACCATCATGAAAGTGCTCTTCATTATTTTTCTCTCCTCATTTCCATTGCAACTCACTCGTTGTAAGAAGTCCCGCTCCCTAGTATACGAACTCCAAGGCGCCGGTGGCAGTGTTCGTACGCAACTGGTTCACCGGCTTCCCATTTTCGTCGTAGGTGAGAGCTTGTTTCGGACGAAAAGCATACTCAAACGACGTCTTGATGTTGGCGTGAATCAGAAACTGAATGCCGGGGGTGACCCGATCCCGCGTAGTCCCTACCGGCGAGTAATAATTCCCCGAGCCAGCCTGGTTCAGGAAATCTGCCGTGGACTGGACGTGATCGTAGCGCATGATCGCCATCAGCCAAGGCAGCGCGAGATAGTCCGCCTCGAGGAAGCCGCCGTTGAACTTGGCAGGGGTGCCAGGAATAAATCCCGTAAAGCCGGAGTTCAACAGCAGATCGTTATCATGGCCATACATGTATAGACCGAACAGATTGAACGTACGATAGTTGAAGCTGAAGTCCCCGCCGACGCGGTAAAAAGGCTCGCGCGCCGTCAGAACGTCGGCTGCGCCTCCACTGGTCAAGCCGTTGAAGCGCTGCACCGAGCGACCCTTGAAAAAGAACGTGCCCAAACTCAGGTACGTATGGTCGCGCGGTCCGCTGGCGCCCGCCGCCTGAACATCGTGGCGGCTCGCCGGGTCCTTCTCGAGATTGAAGCGGTAAGAAAACCGGCCATAGACGTCTTTATAGTTCGAGTCAGAGAAAAAACCCGCAGGCGACGAGACATTGGGCGGAGATGCCGCCGCTCCTCCGCTGGTGTTCTGGTTCACAACCGCCAGCGAGTAGTGGTAGCCGCCATATTGATGGCCTCCACTGAATTCGATTCCTTGCGCGGCATCCTGCATGGAAAACTGGTTGTTCACGTTCTGACTGCTCGATCCAATGTTCGCCTGGGTGTAAATATCGTAGGGGCTGATATTGATCGACCGAGCCTGAGTAAAGGGCAAGTCAAGCTCGAACTGGCCCACCCTCACCGTGAACGCATCGGTCGGCAGTTTTAAGAAGCGTCCGACGTTGACGAAGCGCAGATAACCGTCACCGAGACTACCATTGGCGTTGGCGCCCGAGACACTTAGGTCGTCATCCACCCAGAAGGCGATATCGCTGCCGAAATTTCCCGCCATGAAGATGCTGAAGTAGCCCGCCTCAAAATCTGTGCGCGGAATAGTCGGAGGCAGCGCCCCCCCAAGCGGTGTTCCTGGAGGGATCTGGTAGTAGTTGTTGGCGTTGCCGCTGGTGTATTGGAAGAACTGGTTAAAGCGCAGCCCGATCGGAGGCAGCCCCGGAATCGTTCCGGGAAAAACCGTATGCGGCCAGAGTTCTTTCTGCGCTGGCGCTCCCAGCATTACCTGGGGAACCTTAATAAAGTCCTCATCGCCTTTCGGAAACTTGAATCCGGCGTCCTTGAACGCCTTGCCAAAGTCGTTGAGCTTGGGAAAGTCAACATGGCAGGTGGTGCACGAAGTGCCGTACTGGCGTGAAAATGCCGGGATCGCATAACTGCTTCCCGTCAGCAATATCACTGTCAGGATGACAACAAAAAGCAGGAATATCCGACGCCGTGTATCCATTTTGAGCGCCTCCTTGGCGGTCGAAGTTTTGGGTTACTCGCCTCACTTGTTAAGGCCCGAGTCCGCGTATTATCGGGGCAGCTTTGGAGGCTTGCAGTCATCATGCATCACAACCGCCGGTGATTACAATCGCGTTTTCGCAGACGGCTAACGTTTCCGTGGACAGAGTGGCGAAGACCGACCGAGGCTTGCCTCCGAAAAAGGAGAGGCTATGACTTTCTCCAAGGCAGAACTCGAAGCCATCTACCGCAATCCGTAGGTCGCAGGTTCGAGTCCGACCGCTGCCACCAGCATCAAACCGCTATTGCACTTTTCCGTCGGTGTCCATCAGACCGAACTCGCCGAGGTTGAGCTCGCGCACGCCGGCTTCAATCTTTGCCCGATCGCCCACGACGATCCAGATCAGGTTGTCCGGACGCACCACTTCTCTTGCCGCCTCGTTGACGTCGCTGGTTTTGAGGGCGCGGACTTTGCCTGCGTATGTGTCGTAGTAATCGTCGGGGAGGCCGAATTGCACCAGGTCCACGATTGACTGTCCCAGCGCGCCCAGCGTCTCGCGCGACCCCGGGAGCTTCAGCGTCTCGTTCGCCTGAATTTTCGCGAGCTCGCCGGCGCTGACCGGATGGTCGCCCACGATTCCGCGGAACTCTTTGTTCATCTCCACCAGCGATTCCTTCGTCTTGTCGGTTTGCACGGGCGCGACCGCATAGAATGGCCGCTGCGACCGGGCGTCGCGCAAACGGGTCCCAGTTCCGTACGACCAGTGCTTGTCTTCCCGCAGGTTCATATTTAGACGCGAGCCAAACATGCCGCCCAGACTGTCATTCATCGCTTCAATCGCGATTTCCCGCGGATTCGCCCGCGGCGGCGCCACCACTCCCGCAATGATCACCGATTGCAGCGCCCCGGGTTTGTCGATCAGGTACACGGCGGACTTCGCTGCTACGGGAACGGTCTTTACGTTTTTCGCCGGAACGCTTCCGCTCTTCCATCCCGCAAAAAGTTTCTCCAGCTTCGGAGTCACTTCGTTCAGCGTCGTGTCGCCCACCACGATCAGCGTCGAGTTGTTGGGAGCGAGCCAGGTGTCATGAAACTTCACGAGATCTTCTCTCGTCAGCTTGGCCACGCTTTCCTTTGTCCCCGAGCCCGTCAGCGGATTTCCGTACGGATGCCCCGCTCCGTACAACAGCGCCGGCAATACTCGCAAAGCCAGCGTCGCGGGCGTGTTTTGCTCGCGCTCGATTCCGGCGAGCACCAGTTTCTGCTCGCGCTTCACTTCGTTCTCCGGATACGACGGATTCAACACCACGTCCGCAAACAGGTCGAGCGATGGGTCGAGTTTCGCGGTCAATGCCGAAAGCGAAACGAACGATAGATCGAGATTTGAAGATCCGCGCAATGTGGCTCCGAGCGATTCCAGTTCGTCGCTGATTTCGAGCGCGTTGCGCGTGCGCGTCCCGTCGGTCAGCACCTGCATCGCCAGGTTGGCAGTCCCCGGCGACGTCGATGCGTCGGAGGCGAATCCAGCATCGGCTGCCAGCGTGAAATTCACCAGCGGAACTTCGTGACGCTCCGCCAGGATTACTTTCAATCCATTCGACAGCGTCGCCCGCTGCAGCTTCGGCAGCTTCAACTCAGGCGGAGTGCCGGTATCCGGCGCTTTGCTGCGATCCGCTCCTGCGGACGCGGTCCTGTAGTCGGGGAAAGGATCCACTTCGAGGATGTACACGCCGTCCGAAATCCACTTCTGCGCCGCGGCCCTCAGATCCTCGGCCGTCGCCAGCTGTACGCGCTTGAGCGAGATCTTGTAGGCGTCGGGGCTTCCGCGAAACACCTGACTCTGCGCCAGACGGTCCGATTTTCCGCCAAACCCTCCGATGCGCTCGATTCTGCGGATAAAGTTTGCCTGATACTGCGTTTTGACGCGTTGCAGCTCCTCGGCCGTCGGTCCATTTTTCAGGAAGCGCGCCAGCTCTTCGTCGAGTTCCTTTTCCACCTGCGCAATACTCTGTCCCGGACGCGCCGTCGCCCGCACCATGAACTGCCCGCCAATTTCCCCCAAGTCGGTGAAGGCCGCAGCATCGGTTGCGATCTGGTCTTCATACACCAGACGCTTGTAGAACCGCGACGATTTTCCGGAACTCAGGACATCGCTCACCAAGTCCAGATAATCGCCGTCCGCGCTGCCATATTCCGGAATATTCCACACCTTGTAGATGCGCGCTTGCGGCACGCGGTCCTGCACCACTTGGCGGTGCGTTCCTGTCATCTTTGCAATCCACACTTGTTGGTGCGCCACCGGCGGACCCGCCGGAATGTCCCCAAAATATTTCGTGACTTTTTCTCGCGCCGTTTTCGCGTCGATGTCGCCCGCCAATACCAGGACCACATTCGACGGTCCGTAATACGTCTTGAACCACTCCTGCACATCCTTCATCGACGCCGCGTCCAGGTCCGCCATGTCTCCGATCGTCGTCCACGAATACGGATGCCCCGCCGGATACGTATTTTGCGTGAGCAGTTGCTCCGTCACCCCGTACGGCTGGTTCTCGCCCTGGCGCTTCTCGTTCTGCACCACGCCGCGCTGCAAATCGAGCGTTTTCTGGTCCAGCGCGCCCAGCAGGTGCCCCATGCGATCGGACTCCATCCACAGCGTAAAATCCACCGCCGATGTGGGGACGTTCTGGAAATAATTTGTGCGGTCCTGATTGGTGGTGCCGTTCAAATCCGTCGCGCCAATCCTTTCCATGCCGTCGATGTACCGCCCCGGCGCATGCTCGCTGCCGCCAAACATCAGGTGCTCGAACAGATGTGCGAACCCGGTCTTCCCCGGCCGCTCATTCTTCGACCCCACGTGGTACCAGGTATTGATCGCCACGATCGGCGCCTTGTGGTCTTCGTGCACGATCACGGTCAGGCCGTTGTCCAGCACGAAGCGCTCATACGGAATATCAATCTCTTTTGTCTTTGTCTGTGCCGAACCGCTCGTCACCAGTGCGAGCACAAGCAACAAAACCGCAAATTCCATCCGCATCCTTAAACCTCCGAACAAATTTCCTGGGGCCATGCGGGCTTCAGCGACGTCTCACCCGTAGGCCGATCTCGTCTATTCTCTTTGCCTTTGAAATCGAAAAAATAGTTTACACCCGAAGATCGAAATCCCTCCCCAGCTCCCAGCCACCGGACCAGCCCTCGGCGGTGTTATCCTAAGCGAGATCACGCCGCAGGGGCTTTAACCTCTTCATGTCCAATCCAGACACGTCCAATCCAAAGACGCCCGACCCAAACCCGTCCAACCCAGGCGCTACGGAATCCACGCCAGCCAACGAACCGGCCGAATCAGTCCCGGCGGAATCATTCAAAGATATTTTTTCCGAGTACGAGCAGAGTCATTCCCGCAAGAGCGAACCAGGCTCTCAGAGCCGCGAAGGCACGGTGATTGCCGTGACCGCCGACTCCATCGTTCTCGATATCGGATTCAAGACGGAAGGTGTTCTGCCGCTCACGGCGTTCCCGGCCGACCAGCCGCCAAAGCCCGGCGACAAAGTGCAGGTCACCGTCAAAGGCCGGGATCCGGAAGGTTACTACGAACTGACCCGCGGCAAAGTCGAGCGGCCCACCGACTGGGCGTCGCTGGAGAAGGCCTTCGTAGAAAAGTCGACGATCGTTGGCACCGTGACGGGCGTGGTCAAGGGCGGCTTGAGCGTGGATGTGGGAGTGCGAGCCTTCATGCCCGCCTCGCGCAGCGGAACCCGCGATGCCTCCGAAATGGAGAAGCTGGTCGAGCAGGAGATCCGCTGCCGGATCATCAAGCTCGACGTGGCCGAGGAAGACGTGGTGGTCGATCGTCGCGCCATTGCGGAGGACGAAGAACGCGCCGGCAAGGAGCGCCGCTACTCGGAACTCAAAGAAGGCGATACCGTGCACGGGGAGGTCCGCAGCCTGACCGATTACGGCGCGTTCGTCGATATCGGAGGCGCGGACGCCTTGCTCCATGTCGGCGAAATTTCATGGCGTCGCGTCAACAAGCCCTCTGACGTGCTCTCTACGGGCCAGCAGATCGAGGCCGTGATCATCAAGATCGACTCGGACAAGCACCGCATTGCCATCAGCATGAAACAGCTTCAGCCGCATCCGTGGGACGCCGTCGCCGAGAAATACAAGGCAGGGGAACGCGTGCGCGGCACCGTCACCCGGCTCACTGATTACGGCGCGTTTGTGGAAATCGATCCTGGCATCGAAGGTCTGATTCATATTTCCGAAATGTCATGGGCCAAGAGAGTAAGAACTCCGAGTGATGTAGTGAAGCCGGGCGAGACCGTCGAAGCCGTGATTCTCGGGGTGAACGCGGCAGAACGCCGCATCTCCCTCGGCCTGAAGCAGGCGCTGGGTGATCCCTGGGCCGGAGCCGCACAAAAATTTGCGCCGGGCACGGTGATCGAAGGGCCGGTGACCACCCTGACGAAGTTCGGAGCCTTCGTGCAGCTCACCGAAGGCGTTGAGGGCATGATCCACGTCAGCGAAATCAGCGCGGAAAAGCGCATCAATCACCCGCAAGAAGTGCTGCGGGCCGGGCAAGTGGTCAAGGCGCAGGTGCTCGCGCTCGACACGGAAAAGCGGTTCATACGCCTCAGCATGAAACAACTGGTTCCAACCGGCCTGGATGAATACCTTGCCGAGCATAAGGAAGGCGACATCGTTACAGGCCGCATGACCGAGGTTTCCGAAGGACGCGCTCGCGTGGAACTTGGAGAAGGCGTCCTGGCGACGTGCCGGATCCCCGAGGAGCGCCCAGCGAAGGAAGACAAGAGCGCAGAACCGGCTCCGTCATCGTCAAAGCCCGATCTGTCGTCGTTAGGTTCGATGCTACAGACACGCTGGAAGAGCGGCGCTCCCGCCAGCGAGGCTAAGCCGGAAGCCGTGCGAGCCGGGCAAATCCGCCAGTTTAGGATCGCAAAGCTCGATCCGGAGTCAAAGAAAATTGAATTGGAGTTGGAGTAGTTCCAGCCGCGTAACGGCAGAATAGGAAAGCCCGGCACGTGAGTGCCGGGTAGGCGAGAGTGTGAAAGCCCGAGTCCCGCAAGGGACGGAACTTACCCGCGGAAGCTCGCGCAAAGCTAACAACCAAAAACAGACTCGAGCCCGCCTTCTTACTCGCGACTAACTCCCTGAGTTAGCCATCATGAGCGCGAAGAGCGCAGGCAGATAGATGATCGTCGCCCGCAGCAAGCGCCGAGCCGACGGCTTGGATGCCGGCGCCGTTGCCGGCAGTTGTGGATACGCCATTCCCATTGACACACGGAACAGCGCCGCGCCCATCAGGATGGCCCCGACCAAATACACGCGTCCCGCCATTCCCAACGCAACCGGCATAATGCTCACCGGAATCAACGCTCCGGAATAGGCCAGAATCCGCCACACCGTGGACTTCCCATCGGAGTCCACCACCGGCAACATGCGAATTTCGCCTTGCGCATAGTCCTCGCGATAGAGCCATGCGATCGAGAGAAAATGCGGAAACTGCCACACGAACATGATGGCGAAAGGGATCAGAGTTTCGGCTTCCAGTTTTCCGCGCGCCGCCGTCCAACCCAGCGCCACCGGCATCGCTCCCGGAAACGCGCCAACAAATGTGCACACCGGAGAAACTTTCTTCAGCGGAGTGTATGCCGCCAGATACACCAGCGCGGTCAAGAACACCAATAACCCAGTTAGTAAGTTGGCATAGATCGCCAGATAAGCGGAGCCGCCCAGAGTCAGCGCCAATCCAACCGTGGCCGCGTGTG
>Ga0187818_10001052_pt1 | contig 10912 bp, 8 predicted proteins | sample NC_wetland_sal_i_14_FD_130581 | JGI IMG/M metagenome (GOLD analysis project Ga0187818, IMG submission 130581) | Wetland sediment microbial communities from Neuse River Estuary, North Carolina, USA - SO4_3 | ecosystem: Environmental > Aquatic > Freshwater > Wetlands > Sediment | place: USA: North...
ATTGGCCAGATCGTAATAGCCGGTGGCAACCACGATCTTGCGCGCGCGGTAGTCATGGATGGCGCCGTGCCGGTCGGTGGCGGTCACGCAAAACTTGCCGTCTTCGCCGGTGATGGTCTTGACCCACTCATACTGCCGAACGTGCAGATGATAGTGCTCTGCCACGCGCCGGTAATATTCGAGAGCTTCATGCCGCGTCGGTTTTGCCAGCGCAGTCGTGAAAGGGATGTCGCCGACCTCGAGCAGTTCCGGCGTGGTAAAAAACACCATGTTGACCGGGTAGTGATAAATGGAGTTGACCAGGCATCCCTTATCCACAATGAGCACCTTGAAGCCGGCCTTCTGCGCCTCGATGGCGCAGGCCAAGCCGGTTGGACCGGCGCCCACTACGAGAAGATCGGGGAACGAGTCCGGCCGCGCGTGCGCCTGCGAACGGGTTACGGTTTCGGGGATCTGTTCGACAGGCAAGAGTCTAAGCGCCTTTATCGGACGGAATGGAGACCGATCATTTTAGCACCGTGGCACCTGCCTATGGCGCCGGTTCTTGGCAGCGGGGATCGACGTGAGACTTAGTCGCCAAAAGCCAGCAAGGCGAGGCGAATCAGTATTAGGAAGAAGCACAGAACAAGACCCCATACCGCAATCTTGTTTACCCGTCGAGGCAGCACGTGGAGCTTTGCAGCGATAAGACAGGGAACGCCGATAACCAGTATCGCCTTAAGCAAGGATTGAGCTATCAACTGTCTCACGGGGCTCCGTACAAGTCTTGAACACAGCCCGCTATGGGTTATTCACTTCTTCACGCAGACCGCCACGCCATCGCGGATGGGCAGGATGGTCGTGAGCAAATCCTTCGATTCGTAGATGAGCCGGTTGAATTCCAGGATTGCCCGAGTCTGCTCGTCGGGATTGGGCTTGCCGACCTTGCCGCTCCAGAGCACGTTGTCCGAAACGAACATCCCGCCAGTTTTCAGACGCGGCAGGGCCAGGCGACACACTCGCGGGTAGTCAACCTTGTCCACGTCGTTGAAGATGATGTCGTACGGTTCCTTCTCCTCGGAGAGAATCTCAAGCGCATCGCCGACCCGGACCACGATCCGTTGGCTGACGCCCGCGCGCTCGAAGTAGCGGCGAGCTTTATCCGCGCGCTTGGGATCACCGTCGGTGTAGACGACTTTTCCGCCGTCCCCCACCCCTCGTGCCCACCAGATCGTGGAATAGCCGATAGCCGAGCCCATCTCAAAAACCTTCTTTGCGCGGCTGATGACCGCCAGTTGATACAGCACGCGCGCCACGGCCGGGCCCACAATGGCCACATCGTTTTCGGCGGCATAGGCTTCCATCTCCGTGAGAACTCCATCTCGCGGCGGCAGCATGGCGTAAAGATAATCTTCGACTTCTGGGACGGTGATTCCCCCCATGCGCCAGTCCGGTACCACGTTTCGATCAGCCATGTTTACCTTTCACCAATCATTCGCCACCGGGGCGCAAGTCAGAAGGAAGAACAAGGAGTAGGAGTCAGATAACGAAAGGAGAACTCCAGATTTCACCGTATCGCGGTTCATCGAGAGTCTTCACTTCTGCAATCTGACTTCTGCAATCTAACTTCTCTGTGTCTCCGTGCCTCTATGGTGAATTGGAATCTACGAAATCGTCCGCGGGTGCCCCACCCAAGCTTTGCTTGGGCGGGATTTTGTCTACGAAATCGTCTGCCCCGGTTTCAACTCCATCACCTTGACCTCTGGAGCAAGCTTCTGTAACTGGCTCGGGCGTCCCGTCAGCATAGGAAACGTCCCAAAATGCATGGGGATGACCGTCTCCGGCTTGAGCAGCTTGCAGGCATAAGCGGCCTCTCGAGGTGACATGGTGAAGTGGTCGCCGATCGGCAGCATCGCAATTTTCGGCGCGTAGAGCTCGCGAATAATGCTCATGTCGCTAAACACGTTCGTATCCCCAGCGTGGTATAGCTTCACGCCATTCGAGAACTCCAGCACGTAGCCACAGGCCTCACCCCCATAGACGATCTGGTCGCCGTCCTGAATGCCGCAGGAATGCACCGCATGCACCATGGTGATTTTCACGTCCGCGACGATCTGCGTGCCGCCTTTGTTCATGGGGGCGATCTGCTGCACGCCCTTCTTCTGAAGCCAGGAACAGAGCTCATAAATCCCCACCACAATCGATCCATGTTTCTTGCCAATCTCAACCGCGTCGGCAATGTGATCGAAGTGCCCATGTGTACAAACCAGAACGTCGGCCTTCTTGACATTCTTCTCGCTTTCCGGACACATCGGGTTGCCGCCAACCCACGGATCGATGTAAAGCGTCTTCCCTTCCGGAGTCTCGATGCGGAAGGTCGCATGACCAAGCCAGGTGAGTTTAATTCCCTTCAGATTCATAGATCCCCCGCTGCAAAATTCACTTTCCGCGAAACCGTAATTCTAGTGACAGGCAGAAAACCACGCAACGGAGGCTGTGAGGGTGCCGGCCAGGTGGGCTGGATTTTGATTTTTTTGGCATCCCGGTTCTGCCGAAGTCGTGTATAAGATTGGTCTCGATGCCCGACCTCAAAGTTCTTCTCTCCCGCGAGCAGATCGCCAAGCGCGTTGCCGAAATGGCAGCCGAGATCTCCCGTGATTTTCAAGGCCAGTCCATCATCTTTGTCGGCGTCCTCAAAGGGGCTGCGATCTTTCTCAGCGACCTTGCCCGCCAGGTTTCGCTCGATGCCACCTTCGACTTCATCGGCGTTTCCAGTTACGGCAATCGCCCCACTCCCAACGAAGACCCTGCCGGCCATGCCGCCTGGGATTCGCTCGGCGAAGTCCGGATGACCAAGGACATGGACCAGTCGCTGTCAGATCGCAACGTGATTCTGGTCGAGGACATCCTCGACACCGGGCTCACAATCAATTACATCCTGAAACTGGTCAAGGCCCATCAGCCCAAAGAGATCCGCATTGCCGCGCTGCTCGACAAGCCTTCCCGCCGAAAGCAGCCCATCTACGCGCACTATATCGGATTTACCATTCCCGACGCTTATGTCGTAGGCTACGGCCTGGACTACGCCGAACGCTACCGCAATCTTCCGGACATCTGCGTGCTGGAAAAGTTTTGAGATTAGTGATTGGTAATTTGTAATTTGCAATTTTGCAAACCTGGGTTCTTGATTTCCAAATCACAAATTACCAATTACCAATCACAAATTAGACGGCTGCTATGATGAAGCCTGTGAAGACGACCGCCTCTCAAACTGGACGCGCCTCCGAGGTGGAACCTCTTCTGCTCGAAGTGGCCGACGTGGTCAACACCACGCTCGACTTGGAAACCACACTCCGCCGCGTCGCCGAACTCGTCCGCAAGGTCATCGACTACGAGATGTTCGCCATTCTCCTGCTCAATGAGCACCGCCAGGAACTCTACGTCCGCTTTCACGTCGGATATCCCCCCGAAGTCGCCGACCGCCTGCGCGTGAAGGTGGGCCACGGTGTAACCGGCCGCGCCGCTGAAACGCGCCAAGCTGTGCTGGTGGCCGATACCACCCTCGAAGACTCCTACATCGCCGCTTTGCCCAATGTGCGCTCGGAGCTGGCTATTCCCCTGATCGTCAAGAACCGCCCGATCGGTGTTATCGACATCGAAGCCCGCGAAAAAGGCTACTTCACCGAAGAGCACAAGCGCGTGCTCACCCTGATCGCATCGCGCATGGCGGTCGGCATCGAAAACGCGCGCCTGCACACGCGCACCTCCCGCCAAGCGCGCACGCTGCTTTTGTTGAACGAAATTGCCCGCGAGCTGACCTCGATCCTCAACCTCGACGAACTGCTCAAGCGCATCGCCGAGCTGCTGCGGCGGCTGATTGACTATCAGATGTTCAGCATCCTTCTGCTCGATCAGACGGGCCAGAAGCTTCAGCACCGGTTCGCGCAGCGCTTCGAACAAAGAATGCACGTGAAGCACGACATCCCGCTCGGCCGTGGCGTGGTGGGCTACGCCGCCCAGGCCAAAGAAGCCATGCTGGTGCCCGACGTCGCTAAAGACTCGCGTTATATCGCGACCAACCCGGAAACGCGCTCCGAGTTGGCCGTCCCGCTGATCTATCAGGAAAAAGTGATCGGGGTGCTCGATCTGGAGCACACCCGCCGCGGCTACTTCACCGAGGATCACAAACGTACGCTGACCACGCTGGCGGCGCAACTGGCCATCGCCATCGAAAACGCCCGCTTATACGAGGAGATTGCCCGGCAGGAAAAGCGCCTGGAGCGCGAGTTGGCTCTCGCCCGCGAATTGCAGTTTCGCCTGCTGCCCCATTCCCTGCCCCGCATGACCAATCTTGAAGTGCAGGCGAAGTTCGTTCCGGCGCGCGCCATTGGCGGCGATCTCTACGACTTTGTTCCCTATTCGCTGTCGCGCCTTGGAATCGCCGTTGGCGACGTGAGCGGCAAGGGCGCGCCCGCCGCGATCTATGCCGCGCTGGTCAGCGGCATTCTGCGCTCCCATGCGCCCATCGAACCGGGCCCCGCCGAGATGCTTTCCGCCGTCAATCTTTCGTTGGCCGAGCGCCGCATTGCCGCTCAGTTTGTCTCCATCATCTACGCCGTTTGGGACGACGAGCGCCGCACGCTGCTGGTGGCGAATTCTGGCCTGCCCCGCCCGCTCCATTGCCACGATGGCAAGGTTGAGCAAATTGAAGCGACCGGACTTCCGCTTGGCCTGTTCGACGAGGCCGATTACGACGAATTCACCTTCAACGCCAAGCCTGGCGATCTATTCGTCTTCTTCAGTGACGGCATTCTGGACGCACGCAATCGCCATGGTCAATCCTTCGACCGCGAACGCGTGGAAGCCATCGTCGCCGGTTGCGCCAACAAATCGGCCGATTGCGTAGTCAACAGCATTTTCGACGCCGTAACCGAGCACGCCGCCGGAGTGGACACCTTCGACGATCAGACGGTGGTAGCCATCAAAGTCAAAGGCAGCGTGGGCAAGCGGAAATGAACCGCGAGATTCCATTCCAAAGCGGATTTCGTGAACGGGATTTAAAGGGGCACGGCTTCGCGGGCTGCGGAAAACTCATGAACGTGCCTCAGGTTCGCGCCCGTCTTTTGGGCGCTAACCTGGGCGCAGCAGCTTTGAAGGGGCACGGCTTCAGCCGTGCCGATTCCGAGCCGATTTGTCCCGGCTTTAGCCGCTGGGGTAGAGGGATTCAGAGGCTGCGGAAAAGCTCTGATTTTGGGTGGCGCAACGCTTCAGCGCTGCGGTAAGTGCACTGTTTTCATTAGCGGCTTTAGCCGCTGAGGTCACGGGCCCGACTATTTCCGCAGCCTCTTTTAGCCGTTGAGTGACGTTCTTTGAACGATGCGAAAATCCATTGGTGAAACACGCTCGATCCTGCGCCCGCCCGCGTTCGCCTATCGCCGCACGGCCGCGAGATCCCAGCTCGCGCTCTTCTGCGAGCAAACCGACCTCGCGCGGCTCGCCGCCCGTCACGGCACGCCCCTCTACGTCTATTCCGCCGAGGCGATTCGCACTCGCCTGCGAGCGTTCAGCAAAGCCTTCCGCTCGATTCCCCACACGCTGTGCTATTCCGTAAAGGCCAACTCCACTCTCGCGATTCTGCGCTTCATAGCGCGGCAAGGATCGGGGTTCGACGTAGTCTCCGGCGGCGAGCTTGAACGAGTACTGCGCATCAACCCGAAGGCTGCGGCGAGCGTCGTCTTTTCCGGCGTAGGCAAAACGGTGCCCGAAATGGAGCTGGCGCTTCAGTCGGGCATCCTTCTATTCAACGTTGAAAGCGCCTCGGAATTGCGCGCCCTGGCCGCGATCGCCGCGCGCCTCAAAAAGAATGCCCAGATCGCGCTGCGCGTCAATCCCGACGTTTCGGCGAAGACGCATCCTTACATCTCGACCGGCCTCCACGAGCACAAGTTCGGCGTGCCCATTCCCGAAGCGCGCGGACTCTACGCCGAAGCGGCGATGCACCCAAACCTGAAAGTCGCCGGAGTAAGCGTCCACATCGGATCGCAGATCATGGACCTGACTTCGTTCAGCGATGCGCTCGAGCGTGTAGCCGAACTAGTCCGCGAACTGCGCCGCGCCGGCCATAGCATAAAATACGTAGACGCCGGCGGCGGCCTCGGCATTCCCTACCACGGAGTCGTCGCCGCCAACGCCAGTGTTCGTGTGGAGGCGGGGCTCCGCCCCGCCTTGGACGGGGCAAAACCCCGTCCCCACACAGCCCCGCACAAGGATGCTCCACACAAAGGTGCGCCACTCAAAGGTGCCCAACTCAAGGGTGCCCCACCCAAGCTCTGCTTGGGTGGGTTCTCGGACCAATCCTCTGCCGAGGCCGAGGATCTGATCGCAGCGCCCCTCCCTTTTGCCGACCAGGTCTCTGCCTACGCGAAAGCCGTGCTCGCGCCGCTGCGCAAGCTCGACGTCCATCTCCTCCTAGAACCGGGCCGCTCAATAGTCGGCCCAGCCGGCGCCCTCCTGACGCAAGTCCTCTATCGCAAAACCAACGACGGCAAACGCTTCCTGATCGTAGATGCCGCGATGAACGATCTCCTGCGCCCGTCCCTCTACGGCGCCTATCACGAGATCGTGCCCGTGCAGCTCGCGTCGCCACAGGAACGAAGATCCACCGCGACCGAACTGACCGATGTAGTCGGTCCCATCTGCGAGACCGGAGACTTCTTCGCCCGCGATCGCGAACTCCCCATAATGAAAGAAGGCGACCTGCTGGCGATTCTCGACGCCGGCGCCTACGGCTCGGTGCTAGCCTCAAACTACAACACCCGAGCTCGCCCCGCCGAAGTGCTAATAGATGGCAAAAAGTCCCGCCTAATCCGGAAGCGCGAAACCCCAAGCGACCTGATGCGCCTGGAAGGCGTGTAGCTCACCGCCTCGCGCTGGCCGCGTCATAGACCAGTTTTCCTCCGACCCACGTCTTGAGCACCTTCACGTCGCGGATCTTGACCGGATCAATCGTCAGCACATCGTCGCTGAGCAGCACCATGTCCGCGAGTTTGCCGGGGGTGATCGAACCTTTTTCGCGCTCCTGGAATTCAGCGTACGCCGAACCCATGGTGTAAGCCTCGATAGCTTCCTTGATCGTCAGCTTTTGCTCGGGGAACCAGCCGTTGGGATTCTTGCCGTCGAGTGTAGCTCGCGTTGTCGCCGCATACAGCGTGAGCATCGGATCCAGAGGCGCGACGTTCCAGTCCGTGCCCAGGGCCAGGCGAACGCCATGGTCGAGGAAAGTTCTGAAGGCATAGGTGCGGCCGGCGCGATCGTGCCCGATGCGGCGCTCGGCCCAGCGCCCGTCGTCAATGGCGTGATAGGGCTGCACCGATGCGATCACGTGGAGCCGGGCGAAACGGTCGAAATCCTTGGCCGCCATGTGCTGCGCATGCTCGATGCGCCAGCGGCGGTCGCGACCGCCGTGCTGCTTATCGATTTCCTCATAGATATCGAGGATTGCAGAGATTCCAGCGTCACCGATGGCGTGCGTGCACAGCTGCAATCCGGCGTCGTCGGCCCGCATCATGCGGTCGCGCATCAGCGAAACAGGATGCATCTCGTCGGAGAGCAGGCCGCGATTCGTCGGCTGGTCGTTGAACGGCTCGAAGAAGTAGGCTGTGGCCGAGCCGAGCGAGCCGTCAGCATAGGCCTTCACGCCTCCAATGCGGAGGTACGGACTTCCAAAGGCGCGCCGGATGCCGATTTTCACCTGGTCGTCCACCTGCGTTATAAGCGGCGCGGCGTAGATGCGAGTCGTGAGTTTGCCTTCGTCGAGGAGCTCGTTGTAGATCGCAATATCGGCGTAGTCCGGGTTCATGTGCTGAACGCTGGTGACGCCGAGCGATGCCGCGTGTTCGAGCGCGCGCTCCATCGCGTGGCGGCGCTGGTCGTGCGTCATCGGTGGGATGACCTTATAAACCAAATCGGCAGCCGCGTCTTTCAAAGCCCCGGTAGGATTGCCCTTCGCATCGTGGACGATTACGCCGCCAGGCAGATCGGGAGTTTGCGCCGTAATGCCCGCCAGTTTTAACGCGAGCGAGTTGGCCAGAATCATGTGGCCGTCGTAGCGATTCACTGCGACTGGAGTTTCCCTCGTCAGCGAATCAATCAGATCCTTCGTGGGAAGTTCGGCGGGATCCCACTTCGTCTCATCCCAATCGCCACCAAGGAGCCATTGGCCTTTGGGCATTTTCGCGGCGCGCTCGCCGATGCGCCGAGCGAACTCGCGCGCGCTGGTCGCGTCGTTGAGTTCCACGTTATCGAGCTGTGCGCCTCCGTCCACGAAGTGCACGTGGGCGTCGTTGAATCCGGGCAGCAGGCGCTTCCCTTCCCCATTCACGACCCGAGTATTCGGCCCGCGCCAAGCATCGACCTGCTGGTCCGATCCAACTGCGACGATGCGGTCGCCGAGGACGGCGACCGCTTCGGCCTCGAGCTGCGCCGAGTCCACGGTCCAGATGCGGGCGTCGCGGATGATGAGGTCGGCGGCGGGCGGCGACTGACCGTAAGCGCACACCCTCAAACAGAGAATGAGAGCAAACGCTAGAAAAGACAGTTTCATGGTTCCCTCGCGGAGAATAGTCGCACAGACGTAGCTGGGTTTTTCGCAAAAGCTGTCTCGCTGACGTGCTTGAAAGCTGAGGCCTGACACCGGACACCTGAGAACTGGCAACTGACAACTGGCGACTGGCAACTGCCCTTTACCGGTCTCCCCACTTCAGCTTGGTCGAGAGCACTTCGAAAAATGTCTTCTGGAAACGCAGCAGCTTGGCCGGATGCTCCGCCTTGACGCAGCGCACGGAGTCGCCGTCGTGCACAGGCATGCCAATCTGCCCGTCGAGGCTCAGGTAGCCCTCGCCTTTCCCGGTCTTGACCTGGATTTCGATCTCGACGGTGTCGCGCACAATCACGGGCCGGTGCGTCAGGCCGTGGGGCGAGACGGGCGTGATGACGAAGGCGTCCACATCGGGCTTGAGAATCGGGCCGCCCGCTCCCAGCGAATAGGCAGTCGAACCGGTGGGAGTCGCGATGATCAACCCATCGGCCTTGTAACTGGAAACGAATTCCTTGTCCACGAAAAGCTCGAAGTGGTTGAGGCGCGAGATGTCGCTCTTACTCACGACCACGTCATTCAAGGCCTGATGCGACGCGGCAACCTTCCCGCCTCGGACCAACGAGCAGCTCAACATGGAGCGGACATCCTCCAGGTAGCAACCTTGCTCGATGGATTCGAGAGCCGGATAAAGCTCGGCGAGGGGGAATTCGGTGAGGAAGCCGAGCGTGCCCAGATTCACGCCCAGGATGAGCGAGCCGGCCTGCGCGACGGCGCGCGCCGCCGAAAGCAGAGTGCCATCGCCGCCGAATACGAGAGCGATATCTGGAGCGCGCGATCCCAGGTCGCTGCGCTCGAGCACATCGTTCCAGGAACAGTAGTTCGCGCTCTCCCGATCCACCACCACCGAAGCGCCGTGCTGTTCCAGCCACTGACAAAGATCGGGCAAGACCTTTGCGAGCTCCGGACGTCCAGGCTTGGAAATCAGGGCGACGGTTTTGAGCCGAGTTGGGTTCTGCGATTGGCCGGACATGGAACCCACGATTGTACAGCGGGACTGAACGTTGAGTGAGAATCTCGCTGCGCCATCGCTTAACAGGCTGCGGAAAAACTCCAAAGGCACCCGAAAAAGGGAAGGGCACGAGTTTACTCGTGCCGCTAAGTCGCTGCGAAGTTGATCGCGCTTTAGCGCCTGAGGGACGCGTTTCGCCGACTCAAGCACTTTTTTCGCAGCCCGTTAAACGGAGAATTCCCGCTCGGGCTCCACCTTGGCGTGGAGAAGAAATTCTCGATTTCCTTCCGCGCCCAGGATCGGAGACTCAATCCACTCTATCCCATACGCCCCCAGCGAGCGCAGCGCATCGGCTACCTTTGTCACCGCATCCTCTTGCAGAGTTTTGTTGCGTACAATCCCGCCCTTGCCCACTTGTCCGCGCCCGACTTCAAACTGCGGCTTCACCAGCACGACGATTTCCCCGTAGCCGGATGTGGACGCCGAAAAAGCCGCGTGGATCACCGATGGCAGCACCAGCGTGGCGGAGATGAAGGAAACGTCCACGGCGACGAAGTCAACCGGTCCGCCAATTTCCTCCCGCTTCAGATAGCGTGCGTTAGTTTTTTCCAGAAGACGCACGCGTGGGTCGTTGCGCAAGCCAAAATCCATCTGGCCGTAACCGGTATCAACGGCGATCACTTTGGCAGCGCCATGCTGCAGCATGCAGTCGGTGAAGCCACCGGTGGAAGCGCCGACGTCGAGACAGACCTTGCCGTTAAGTTCGATGTGCCAGTGGTCGAGAGCCCTTTCGAGTTTCAGTCCGCCGCGGCTGACGTAGCGCAGATCCTCGCCGAGCAGACGTAGCCCAGCAGCGCAATCAACGGCGGCGCCGGCTTTTTCGATTTTCTGCTCGTTGACCAGAACTTTTCCCCCGAGAATCAGAGCCTGCGCGCGCTCGCGCGACGGAACCAATCCGCGATCCACGAGCAACTTGTCCAGACGTGTTTTCAAATGACCTCGGAGTCTGCGGCGAGGCGCCGATGCGAGATGCCGCTCGCACCCCTGGCGGTGCAAAATGTAAAACCGTTTTCGTTAACAGAAGGTTACAAGGATTACTCTCCGCTTTTCCACAAACTTTTCCACCATCGTGTTGAAAAAGTGCCGCGACTGGAATTAAGCATCAGACTAGAGCGTGTTTCATAAATAGGTTTTGGGTAGGGCACGGCTTTATTGCTTCCTGCATAAGTAATGTCCTATACTGCCGGTATGCGACCCAAAGGCAGTCCGCACGAGTTGGAGCAGCGCCGATACCGGGCGCTCGCTCTGCTGCAGCAAGGCCTCAGTCC
>Ga0187818_10001053_pt1 | contig 10910 bp, 11 predicted proteins | sample NC_wetland_sal_i_14_FD_130581 | JGI IMG/M metagenome (GOLD analysis project Ga0187818, IMG submission 130581) | Wetland sediment microbial communities from Neuse River Estuary, North Carolina, USA - SO4_3 | ecosystem: Environmental > Aquatic > Freshwater > Wetlands > Sediment | place: USA...
CCCGATCCTCGCTTCCCATTTCTCGGCGTGCACTTCACGCGCCGCATCACCGGCAAAGTGGATGCAGGCCCCAACGCCGTCCTCGCTTTTGCTCGCGAAGGCTACCGTCTCACCGATATCAACCTGCGCGACGTCGCCTCCGCGCTCGCCTTCCCCGGATTCTGGCGTATGGCAGGCCGCCACTGGCGTAACGGTTTTGCCGAATGGTATCGCTCGCTTTCCAAGCCGGCCTTCGTGCGCGCGCTGCAACGCATGCTTCCCGAAGTGCGCGAGGAAGATTTCGTTCCCGGAGGCTCCGGCGTCCGCGCCCAGGCGCTCAAGCCCGACGGCGCTCTCGTAGACGACTTTCAGTTTGTGCCTTCCGGCAGAGTGCTGCACGTGCTCAACGTGCCTTCGCCCGCCGCCACCGCCTCGCTGACCATCGCCAAAACCATCGTCGACACGGCAGCCAGCGATCTCGGGCTCTCCTAGAGCCGTCGCGTCCTTTGACTCCGCGTATACTCTGGAATACCCATTTTTCCGGAGCGCTTATGACCTCACGAAGCTATCCGCTTCTCTTCGTTGTCACTCTCCTTCTTTGCGCGTTCGCCGTGGCGCAGTCGAATCCACCCGCCTCTTCCCCCTGGACTCTAACCTGGTCCGACGAGTTCAACGGGCCCAACGGCTCGCCTCCCGACGCCTCCAAATGGGTCACCGAAACCGGTGGAGAAGGCTGGGGCAACAACGAGATGGAGTATTACACCGCCCGCCCGGAAAACGTCTACCAGCAGGATGGCAACCTCGTCATCAAGGCGCTGAAGGAAAAATTCACTGGGGACGGAGTGACCAAGGACTACACTTCTGGCCGCCTGAAAACTCTAGGCAAATTTACCCAGACCTATGGCCGCTTCGAAGCGCGTATCAAGATTCCCCGCGGGCAGGGCATGTGGCCGGCGTTCTGGATGCTGGGCGACGACGTGGACAAAGCCGGCTGGCCGGCCTGCGGCGAGATTGACATCATGGAGAACATCGGAAAGGAACCGGCCACCGTTTACGGCTCAATTCATGGCCCGGGCTACGTCGGTGCCACCGGCCTCGGAGCTCCGTTTCGCCTGCCCGCGGGCCAGGCGTTCGCCGACGACTTTCATGTTTATGCCGTGGAGTGGGAGCCGGACGCGATCCGCCTCTACGTCGACGATCATCTCTACTCAACGCGCACGCGGGCCGACATGCGCCCGGGCTGGAAGTGGACCTTCGACCATCCCTTCTTCCTGCTGCTCAACCTGGCGGTCGGCGGAGACTGGCCCGGCAGCCCCGACGCCTCCACTGTCTTTCCCCAAGCCATGCTGGTGGATTATGTGCGGGTTTATAAATCAAACTCTACTGCCAATAACATCCAGAGAACTCCTGCGCGCTAAAAGACTAAGCAGACTTGGATGCGAGACCGATGGCAAGTGCCCCTTCGAGCGTACTTCGCTGATTGGGTGCGGGGTGTGTGGAAATAGGTTATAATGGCGGGCAGTTAGCACGCCGGAAGGTGTGCTTTTGCAAAGTAACGGCACTACCTCGGACGGAAGTCCGAGCAACGAACGAAGCCCTCGGCGTGACGCCGAGCCAACGCGGGTGCACTGACGGACCCGAGAAACTGTGAGAAATCAAATGCTGAACGACCTTCGCAAGCCTGAGATTGATCCCTCCGCGATAGAGTCTGATCTCAAGGTACTAGCTGACAAATCCAAAACTCTCAACCAACTGACCGACGAGCTGACCAGGCATGTCGAGCAGATCGAATCCGTCGTTAACGCGCTGAACCTTGGCCTGTCCGCCCGGGTCATCGCGGAGAAGATGGGCAACCCAGGGGACACGGAGAGCCACTACGTGCGACTTTTGTACAGCAAGACTGACGGTAAGTGGGGCTTGGCCGTCGATGAGTTCGATGAAGACGAGGATGACCCGATTTGGTGCGGAGATTACAAGATTTGGGCGTTCAAAGATGCGCCCCGGGCACTTCGGCTTAAAGTCGTAGACAAGATTCCCGACTTGATAAAAGCCCTCGTCAAGGAATCCGACAAAATGGCGGATGAAACAGCGAAGACGGTTGCTCGGGCGGTGGAGATAGCCTCCGGAATGTCTAAGAAGGCCCCCACTGGACCAGGAATTAGACCTATCACAACTCAGCCCACACCGGGACAAGGGAAGTGAGGCCTGACATGACTGGACCGGAAAAGCAAGCCTGGGATCGCGTTGACGGCTTCTGCACGATCTGCGAGCGCATCATGCTCCGGGCTCTCATCTTTGGGTGCTTCACGCTGGAGTTGGGAAGGTTCGTCCACTGGTTGTGGATGGGCAGCCCGCACTAAGACAAGGCGGCCTACACCGAACGGGAAGGACGATACGGGTGGAGAACAATGAAACAAGCATTGCCGTGGCTAATTCTGCTGCTGCTCTGCACGTCGTTCCCAGCCTCTTTGGCTGCAAGCGATAAAGGCAAGGAGTGGCTTGACGCTCAAAAAGATCCCGCTGAAATCAACGTCAACGGCAGATGGGACTCAGACGAGTGGGGCACGTTCCACCTTAGGCAGGCCGAAGGAAGCCGGGACGTGAGCGGCAACGGCGGTGGCTACGAGATTACAGGAGTAGTCAGCGGCAAGAGACTTTTCATGCTGTTCTTGACAAAGAGCACTGTGGAGTATTGCGCCGTCCTTAGCGCGGACGACAACGACACCCTGACTGGAACCTACTCGACCCGGAAGTCCCGGTTTAAGGGTGGGCTCTGCCAGGAATCCGGCAGGCCGATGAACATGAACAGAAAAGGGAAGTGATTCGCCCTGCCGCTCGCTTCCCGGAGATCTGCATTCTGAGATCTGCCCTCCCTACTTAATGCTCAAATCGGGGCTCCTGGGCGTCTGTTCGATCACTTGCAGTTTCCCGTCAACGAACTTCAGGAGCGCAGGAAAACCGGTTCGCGTGCTTTTGTTCTTGCGAAACGTGACCACGGTTCCTCTATCCTGGCGCGGGAACCAGGTCTCCACTTTAGCGCCGTTTTCTTCGCCGCTCGTGACGTTGAGCGGAGTGCCCACCACGGCGAAAGCTTGTTCCTTGGTCATGCCCGCGATCACCTTGCGTTCGGCAATAGCTTGCCGCACCTCCGCCGGCCAGTCCGGATGTTCGTCCTGCAGCGGCACTTTGGAGAACGTCTGGTTGAACGCCTTGGTAAAGTCATCCATGCTTTGGATGTGAATGAAGTCGATCATCACTTCGTTGTCGTTGGGCGGCGCTCCTTCCATCCAGAGTTGAACGGTGTCGCCGTGGAAGGAGAGTTTTCCGTAACGAACAACGTCGTTGGGAAAGAACCCCCAATATGCGCTTTCGCGTTTGTTCTTACTCGGCAGGTTTAATTTACGCTCCACGTCGTGGCCCGTGGGGGAAACCTCGAGCAACGATTCCACGTTGAGCCCGAATCCCGCCGTGCCGTATTTGCAGGGAACGTCCAGTCTGAGATACAGCGTACCCGCAGTCATTCTGTTGGCCGTGTCGCGTTCCTGCTTGGACAACTCTGCCAAACCCGTCAGCGATGTGAGGAGAATGAAACTGAATAAGACCACTACGCCCATACTAAAACGCAATTTCATATCGGAGGCTCCATTCGGAAGACATGTGGTGCGAGCCCAGGATCGTTCCTAAGGTGATGGTGCGAAAGGGGGGACTCGAACCCCCATGGGTTTCCCCGCCAGATCCTAAGTTCAACTCGAACGAAGAATCAACACTTTAGCGCAGTTTGGATGCATTCCGATTCGCATGTAAAAATCCGGGTCCTAGCACTTTGCCCAAGCCGCAACTCAACGCATCCAAACCGCCACTGGGCACAATTTTGGGCACAGTGCGAAGTCGCCCGTAAGGTTAACATTTGTGAGCATTCCTCAACAACTCGGCCGGACACGTGGCGCTTCCATGGATCGGCTTGCAAGCTGAATTTTGTTGACAACTCGCAGGGTGGCGACGTATAGCGTAGTTATACATGAAAGCAAAAGAAAAGAAGGCGTGGGAACAACCAATTGTTTTCCGTCCATCCGAGGAGGACAGGGTGATGCTTGACTGGTTGTCCCGTCGCATGTACCTGAAACCGTCGCAGGTTTTGAGGCAGGGGCTCAAGAAGATGTACGACGCGGAGAAACACACCACGAGAAACCCGCGCGGTCGATAACCGAGAGGCGTTGGTTCGATTCCAATATCCTGCGTACGAGTCCGGAGGCTCTAGAATGGACGTTCTATGACCGCCGAAAAGGCCAGTACCGCTGAATCGAATCCTCCGACCTTGTTCAGATGTTCTCGACACGTCATTGTCGGCAGGACCTGACAGCGTTTATCTTGGAGCGGGCATAGCCAGTCAGAAAGTGCTGCGTATGAATGTCCTCGTGGTGAACTCCGGAAGCTCGAGCTTGAAGTTTCAAGTGATTTCCACTGATCTTGAACGGATCAAGCAACACAAGGATGATCGCCTCTGCCGGGGAGAAGTTGAGGGAATCGGCGGCGAAGCCATCATAACGTTTAAGAACCAGCGGGGGGATAGCCAGAAATTCACCGCTGCGCTGCGCGACATTTCAGTGGCGCTGGACTTCCTGGTTCGCTTTATCGCATCGGAACGGTCAGGCGTGCCGGAGATCAAGAGTGCAGCCGACGTGCATGCCGTCGGACACCGCGTTGTGCATGGCGGTGAGAGGTTTTCGGAATCGGCCTTGATTGACGACAAGGTGCTGCAGGGGATCGAAGACTGCATCGACCTTGCCCCCCTTCACAATCCGAACAACATCAAAGGCATTCGCGCCGCGCGCGAACTCTTCGGCAAGACCGTTCCCCAAGTGGCAGTCTTCGATACTGCTTTTCACCATTCGATCCCGGAGCAAGCCTATTTGTACGCTGTTCCGTATCACCTCTACCGTCGTCACCGCATCCGCCGCTATGGATTCCATGGGACCTCCCACCGCTACGTCACGTTTCGTTACCGCGCTCTGCGAGGACTGACGCGGGAGCAAACCAACATCATCACCCTGCATCTGGGAAACGGCTGTTCCGCGGCCGCGATTCGCGGAGGACATCCAGTGGACACTTCCATGGGAATGACGCCGCTGGAAGGTCTGGTCATGGGCACACGCTCCGGCGACCTGGATCCGGCCATCGTCAACGTCATCGCCCGCAAGGAAGGAATGTCTCCCTCGGAAGTTGACACGCTGCTGAACACGCAGTCGGGGCTGCTCGGCATCTCTGGGCTCACCCATGACATGCGCGAATTGCAGGCGGAATTGAAGGAGCACGAGGACCGGCGGGTACGGCTCGCCATCGAGGTCTTCTGCTACCGCGCCCGGAAATATATCGGTGCGTTCCTGGCCTGCATGAATGGGGCAGACGCGGTGGTCTTCACCGGAGGCATAGGAGAGAACTCACCCGAGATCCGCGCGTCGGTCTGCACCGGCATGGAATGGGCCGGTCTCACGCTCGACCCCTCACGCAATCAGGAGACCGTGGCTCGGGAAGGCAAGATTTCCACCGAGGATTCCTCGTTGCTCGCCTATGCCATCCCGACGGATGAAGAACTGTTGATCGCGCGTGATACGGTCCGCGTCATCCTGGGTGAGCCGCACCCATCGTGAGTTCGCTTGCCAAACTGCACTAGTAGGGCCATGTCCAATTAGCGGCCTCAGGCTGGTCGACCCCATACGTGTGCGCGTAGTTCCGGCACTCGATCTGCTGGTTCAGGAACCTTTCCTTCGCATGGCCTCCGATTCTCTGCAATCTTGGCACCCGGTCAATTACGTCCATTGCCAGGCTGAAACGGTCGATGTTGTTGTTGATCGCCAACTCCAGCGGAGTATTGATATTGCCCTTTTCCTTGTAGCCGCGCACGTGAATGTTGTCGTGATTGGTGCGGCGATACGCCAGACGATGGATCAGATAAGGATACCCATGGAAATTGAAGATCACCGGTTTATCCACCGTGAACAGCGAGTCGAAATCCCGATCCGACAGTCCATGAGGATGTTCCGTGCTTGGCTCAAGCTTGAAGAGGTCGACGACATTGATGAACCTGATCTTGATGTCAGAAAACTCCTTGCGAAGAAGCGCGGTCGCCGCCAGCGCCTCTTGGGTAGGAATGTCGCCCGCCGAGGCCATGACCACGTCCGGCTCGCCGCTGTCGTCGTTGCTGGCCCAGTCCCAGATGCCAATGCCTTTCGTGCAATGCGTGATTGCGGCCGCCAGGTCCATGTACTGCAGGTGCATCTGCTTGTCGCAGACGATCACGTTGACGTAGTTCTGGCTCCGAAGGCAATGATCCGCGACCGACAACAGGCAGTTCACATCTGGCGGAAGATAAATGCGCGTAACACTGGCACTTTTGTTGGCTACTACGTCGATAAACCCCGGATCCTGATGTGTAAAGCCGTTGTGATCCTGCCGCCACACGGTGGAGGTGATCAGCAGATTCAGGGATGCAATGGCTTCCCGCCAGGACAGATGGCTGCAAATCTCAAGCCACTTGGCATGCTGGTTGAACATCGAGTCAATCACGTGCACGAAGGATTCGTACGATGACAAGAACCCGTGTCTTCCGGTGAGCAGGTAGCCCTCCAGCATTCCCTCCATGGTGTGTTCGCTTAGCATCTCCATGACTCGGCCGTCAGGAGCGAGTTCACCGCCGTCCGCGTCCTCGGGGAAGAACTGCTCAATCCAGAATTTCTTGCTGACGGCGTAAATCGCGTCGAGCTTGTTGGAAGTGTTTTCGTCGGGTCCAAAGACGCGGAAGTTATTCATGTTCAGCTTCATCACGTCTCGCAACAAAGCGCCCAGCGGACGCGTGTTTTCCGCTTGCGTCGTGCCCGGCTTGTCACACTTGAACCCGTAATCGCGGAAATCCGGGAGCCGCAGAGCTTTCTTGACTCGTCCTCCGTTGGCATGGGGATTCGCGCTCATTCGACGGTTGCCTTCCGGCGCCAGGTCCCGGAACGGAGCAGCAAACTTGCCGTTGCCATCGAAAAATTCCTTCGGCTTGAGCGAGCGCATCCAGGCCTCAAGAATTCGAAGTTGCTCGGAATCCTTCCTCACGTCGGGCAGCGGCACCTGGTGAGCACGCCAGAAGCCTTCCAGCCAGTGGCCCTCGACTTCGCGAGGCGCCGTCCAGCCCTTCGGTGACCGCAACACGATCATGGGCCAGCGCGGCCGGTCGTTTGTGCCCTGCTTACGGGCCGCGTCCTGGTGCTTCCTGATCTCGAGAACGCAATGCTCCACGGTGGCCGCCATGGCTTGATGCATGCTGTCAGGCTCGGAGCCTTCCACGAAGTGCGGCGTCCAGCCGTAGCCGTGGAGCAGGCTCTCCAGCTCTTCATGCGAGATTCGCGCCAGCAACGTGGGGTTGTTGATCTTATAGCCGTTGAGATGAAGGATGGGCAGAACCGCTCCATCGCGCGCCGGGTTGAGAAACTTGTTGATGTGCCACGAAGTCGCCAGCGGACCGGTCTCGGATTCTCCGTCGCCCACCACCGCCGCAACGATCAACTCCGGATTGTCGAACGCCGCGCCACAAGCATGAGACAACACATAGCCGAGCTCTCCGCCTTCGTGAATCGACCCTGGCGTCTCCGGTGTGCAATGGCTCCCGATGCCGCCGGGAAAGGAAAACTCCTTGAAGAAATCGCGCAAGCCTTCCACGTCCTGGCTCTTTTCCGGATAGACTTCGGAGTAAGTCCCTTCTAGATACGCTGGCCCAAGAACCCCGGGTGCTCCATGCCCCGGCCCGGCAAGAAAGATCATGTTGAGATCGTATTTCTTGATCAGCCGGTTCAGGTGAACGTAGATAAACGACAGCCCCGGGCTCGATCCCCAGTGTCCCAGCAACCGGCTCTTAATGTGTTCCGGGCGCAGCGGTTCCTCCAACAAAGGATTCTCAAGCAGATAAATCATGCCCAGGCTAAGGTAATTGCAAGCTCGCCAGTAGGCGTCCGTCTTGCGCAGTTCCTCGCTGCTGAGCGGCTTTTCTTTAATCGTCGATCGGGTCTCGCCGTAGGGGCTGAGAGAGAGGATTTCGTCGCAGGCGGGCGAAATAAGAGTGCTCATAAGATGTCTCCTCGGAATCGGCTATGCCCTGAGGCGGATTGCTGATGAATCGAGTCGCCGTTTGTTGTTAACTCATGTCAACGAGCTTCCATCAACTGGACGGCGGGTCGAGGGTATCGCAAGTGTCTTCCCACAATTTTACTCTTTTGTGAGAAAACTCCGGTTAAAGCTTCAATTTTTTCGACTGATAACCAATCAGTCGCGACCCCATTTGTGCACGGCTTCGCTGGAACTCGACGACGATCCGCTGGAGAGTCGCTGCCAAAACGGGTGCGTGAGATACACGCTCCGGAAACGGGATCCGATAAGTCAGCTTAGGGGCCGTGACCACCCTCAGGTGGCGTGACCGTATGATTCTTGCGAACTGGCCGCGCCGAGCGAGTGAAGAACCGCATTGCTCGACTGCTCTAAGTCGGCTAGTCGAAGCATTGTTCTTGCCATGGAGCGTTTCGATGTCTTCCGATGTGCCATACTGCCGACGTCCCATACCGCGGACGCTCGGTATGTCTCTCGATTGGGGTGATGGTCTCGAAGCCCGTTTCTGGACAGGCCTAGGGGATTCTCATGCCTGTTCCTGCTGGTCAGATCTTTGTCCTTTTCTTTCTCTTCTTGCAGAGGTCTTCCAGCACGTATCTTAAGGACGCGCACTCCTGAATGACGCCTTCGAGTTTGGGGATCGTCGCTTTCAACTCATTTTCCTCAACCACTCCGTCCGCCAGAGTTTCCGCGACGCTCTCCAGCGCCTCTCCGACCTCCTTGATAAGGTGAGAAACTGCGACCAATTCCTTTTCCACCGTCGCGTGGGGATCTGGCAACTTGAACGCCACGCGCCCTGCCTTGCTCTCAAGAAAATCCAGCACTTCGCAATTATCTAGAAGAACGCATATCCGGGGCAGCAGATATGCGGGCAGGGGGCGCTCTCCTCGAAGCCAGTACATAAGTGAGCGATAGTTAGTCCCCAGTTGTTGGGCAAGCAAACGCGTGTCGTACTCGGTCTTTGTTTCCACCACTCGGCTCAATATGGACGAAATCTCGTTAGTAGGCGCGGGATTCATTGAGGAAGGCCCCTCTTATGTTCAAAATCATAGGTCAATCTGAACGGGCAAAGTGTTCATTCTAGCTGAATTGCACGGCGCCAAAGTTTGCAGTACATTTGCTCCCACAGCGTGGATGACTCGATGCAGACAGGACAGGATGTCAGCTTCGCCAGTGAGTTGTTTTAAGACACGTGGAACTCTATGAAAACAATTGACAAACATCGTAATCGGTCGTAGTTTTCAAGGTCACCCTCTTCCTTCTAGAGTCGTAGCTGTCCTGAACACCTGACACGCGAGGATTGCGTCCCGGAGGCAGAATGTCCAAGAAGTGGTACAACTACATCGTTTCTGTCGACGATACGGCCGCTGCTGAGCAGGGCGTATCGAATGCGAGGAACGCTCCCGCCTCCACGAAGAGTTCGGCCCAAAGCGTGGCTGACATCGCATCCAGCATAGCCATGGAGCCGAAGTTCACTACCCCTGTCTCCGATCCCACTTCCTTTGAGGAGATCTACAAAGCGGCGGAAATCCCTCCGGCACCGCAGGGCTATTCGATCCTCAAGATTTCACACATGCTGGAGAGCGAACACCTTCGCAACTTACCTTCCGACGTGAAGAAGTCTTCGGTCTTAGTGGCGCTCGATGCCGCAGGCGTGGACATCAAGGAAGTCATTCAGGACGCGGTTCGGCGCGATCGTGCCCTGGATACCTACGAGCGCGTGCAGCAGCGCGCAGCCGACGAACTGGAAGGTCGCAAGACAAAAGAGAATAGTGAGATTCAGGCACAGATCGATAAGTACGTAACCGAGCAAAGAGCAAAGATCGAGAGCAACAACCAGGAGGTTTCGCGGGAGAAAGAACGCTTCACCGGCTGGAGGCTGAAGAAGCAGCAGGAAGAGAAGAAAATTGCGGAGGCGGTTGGCTATTTTGTGACCGAAAATCCAATTACAACGGGCGATGTGCATGCGCCGCCCCCATCGAAGACAGCGCAGCATTCTTAAACAGGAGGCGTTATGTGGCAACGGTTGACGAGATTGGTGCGATCCTTCGTCGGTTTCTTCATCTCGGCGGCAGAGGACCCGGAGATCATTCTGCAGCAGAATATCCGCGATATGAACGACCAGGTACCGCGGATGAATGAGAGCATCGCCATGGTAAAGGCCAACGTGACCTTGCTCGAGATAGAAGAGGCGAAATATAAGGACGATGTGGCTAGCTTGACGGCGCGAGTGAAAACGGCGATCCAGGCGAATCGCGACGACATCGCCGGCACCTACGCCGCCCAACTGGAGCAGACGAAGGGCGCTCTGGCCAGAAATCAGGGCCAGCTCACCACTGCCCGGGCCGCCTTCGACAAGGCGATGGCCGTCAAACAGGCCTTTATGCGGGAGAAGGAGCGGAAGACGCAGGAGGCGTTAAACGCAATTGCCGACTACCGCCGCTCTCAATGGCAGAAAAAAGTCGCTGATGCGATGGAGCAGTTCGAGGTTGCCGGAATCAGCCAGACCCACGATGAGATGGTGCGCAAGATTGAGGAGACTACTGCCGTCAACGAAGCGCGCATGGATATGGCGATGAGCAATGTAGACCAGCAGAAGATCAAGATCGACGACGAAGCCGAGAAGCTCCAGGCCAGCGAATTGGTAAAACAATTCAAGATTGAGATGGGCCTGGCGGCTCCACAAGCCGCGGCGCCAGCTGGTGCGGAAAAAACCATCGCCGCGAAGGAACCGCAGCGAACTTCTTAGCGGGCGATGGAAATGCCCGAGTATGAAGGCCGATGCAAGC
>Ga0187818_10001054_pt1 | contig 10902 bp, 5 predicted proteins | sample NC_wetland_sal_i_14_FD_130581 | JGI IMG/M metagenome (GOLD analysis project Ga0187818, IMG submission 130581) | Wetland sediment microbial communities from Neuse River Estuary, North Carolina, USA - SO4_3 | ecosystem: Environmental > Aquatic > Freshwater > Wetlands > Sediment | place: USA: North...
CGACCGGAAGCGACGGAGGCGCGCCTGAGAATCCTCGACCTGCTTGTCGTCGACCTTCGCACCGCCGAACCCGGGGAGCATCCCTACGATCTTGGAGAAGGGACCCATCTGTCCGAGCGAATCGAGCTGGACCCGCATGTCCCGCAGCGAGAACCGACCGGTCATCATGTTCTCGGCGACCTTCTCGGCCTCCTCCTTGTTCGAGAGTTCCTCGAAGTGCTCGAGCAGCGTCTGGATGTCCCCCATTCCGAGCAGCCGGGAGACGAAGCGGGTGGGGTCGAACCGCTCGAGCTCGTCGAGGTGCTCTCCGGTTCCGATGAACAGGATCGGTGCCCCGGTCGCCGCAACGGCCGACAGCGCGCCTCCGCCCTTGGCCGAGCCATCGAGCTTGGTCAGGACCACGCCGGTCAGGCCCACCGCGGTCTGGAAGGCCTGAGCGCTGCGGCCCGCGGCCTGGCCCATCGCCGCGTCGAGGACCAGGAACGTCTCGTCGGGCTCCAGTACCTCCCGGACCCGCTGAAGCTCCGCGATGAGGTCGGGATCGATCCCGGACCGTCCCGCGGTGTCCACGAGGAGAGCCACGTGGGGCGGGGCCCTGGTCAGGGCCTCTTTGACGATGCGCTCGGCTCGCTTTTCGTTCCGGTCCGTATAGAACTCCGCCCCGACCTTCTTGGCGAGTTGCTCCAGTTGGTCGATGGCCGCCGGTCGGTGGACGTCCGCGCCGACGAGCAACGTCCGGACCCCTTTCTTCTGGAAGTATCGGGCGAGCTTGCCGGCGGTGGTCGTCTTTCCCTGGCCGAAGAGCCCGGCGAGGAGGATCTTCCGGGGCTTGACGTCGAAGGGCCGGTCCGTGCCCAGGATACCGCGGATCTCCTCGTAGATGATCCGCACGAGGAAGTCCCGGACGCTGGCCCCGGCGGGCGGCTTCTCCTCGCGCGCCCTCCGCTTGACACGCTGGGTGAGGTCTAAGGCGAGCTGGACGTTGACGTCTGCTTGCAGCAGGGCGCGTTGGATATCGCGGACGACCTCCGCGATGAGTGCCTCGTCGACGGTGTTGCTCCGTGCGATGCGCTGCAGCACGCCGCGGAGCGACTTTCCCAACGATTCGAGCACCACGAACGGGCCTGCTGCGCGCTCTGAAGAGCACGCGTCTCTCGAAAGGAGGTCCGGGGGGCTTTAGCCCTTGGCCCGCGGGCCACGTGCAGGAACCCGCCCTCGAGGTCCGACGAAGCGCGCGCGTCGCGCCGTCACTCGCGCAAGCCTCTTATTCTCTCCACGAGAAACCGGAACGGGAATTCGAATGGCGTCTGCTGTGGCCACACCGCCGCGTCCCGTTCCGCCCAAGCTGAACCCGGTCCGCGTCCGGGTCCCCGAGGAGCCGGTCGAGACCCGGGTCGAGGATTTCCGAGAAATCGTCCACGCCTACTCTCGGCAGGACGCCGTGCTCGAGGCCAAGCGATGCATCCAGTGCCGGCGCCCGTGGTGCGTCGAGGCCTGCCCGATCACCCAGGACTGCCGGGAATACATCAAGCTGGTTGCCGAGGAGAAGTTCGACGAGGCCGCGAAGGTCACCGTCCAGGACAACCCGTTGGCCACCTCGCTCTGCAAGGTCTGCTACCGCTACTGCGAGGAATCCTGCGTCATCGCGAAGAAAGGGGTCCCGATCGCGATCCGGCAGCTCAAGCGGGCGGCCCTCGAGTTCGGGAACTCCGACCTCGCGTACATTCCCTCGAAGCCGAAGGGCCAGCGCGTCGCGGTCGTTGGCGGAGGTCCGGCGGGCATCATGGTCGCTTGGGAGCTCGGCATCCGCGGCTACTCGGTCACCGTCCTCGAACAGGAGGATCTGGCGGGGGGGCTCATGCGTACGATTCCGGCCTACCGCATGACCGATGACGACATCCGGGCCGACCTGCGCCGGTTCCGCGACCTCGATGTGGTATGGAAGACCGATGTTCGGGTGGGAAAGAGCCTCAATCCCGAGGACCTGCTCAAGGAAGGCTACCAGGCCGTGTTCGTCTCGATCGGCACCTCCACGCACCGCGTCATGGGGATTCCCGGCGAGGACCTGCCCGGCGTGTATCCGGCCCTGTCGATGCTGAAGGCGATCCACCGGGCCCAATACCCCGAGCTCGGCAAGGACGTCATCGTGGTCGGCGGCGGAGATGTCGCGATGGACTCGGTCCGGAGCGCCGTCCGGCTCGCCCACGGGGGCCGCGTCCGCCTGGTGTACCGCCGGAGCCGTGACGAGATGCCGGCCGACCGAGAGGAGGTCCACGGGGCCGAGCAGGAACATGTGGAGTTCGTCTTCCAGAAGGCCCCGGTCCGCGTCCTCGGGACCAACCACGTCGAAGGCCTCGTGGTCCAATCGATGGCGTTGGGCCCACCCGACGCCAAGGGCCGCAGGACGCCGGTACCCGTCCCCGGCTCCGAAGAGACGCTGCCGTGTGACACGCTGATTGTCGCCGTCGGGCAGCGCGCCGACCTGGAGGGATTCCCCCCCGATCTCGACTTCAAGATGGCCTCGGGCGGATGGCCCGAGGGTAAGGGACCCGGCTACGCCACGGCGGTGCCCGGGATCTTCGCTGCCGGCGGCAAGTCCGTCGTGTACGCCATGGGAACGGCCAGCGACGCGGCGAAGGCCGTCGACGCCTACCTCTGCGGGCTCCGGCGAGAAGCGCCGGGCCCGCGCCCGGACCCGTTCGGGGCGCCGGGGACGTACAAGCTGCCCCCGGGATACACGTCACCCATTCGTGACTGAGCCGCCGTCCCTGCCGTGCCGTGGTCGTTGTCCGAGCTCCGGAAGGTTGATAGCGACCCGTCAGTCTAATTCCGCGTCGATCAGGAGCAGGTAAGGTGAACCGGCCTCGGTGGATCGCGACGGCGTCCTTGGCCCTACTGGCCGCCTTGGTCCTCCCGGGCCTTTCTGCAGGGATTGCCGCGGGATCGTCGTCGCCGAACAGTCTCTCGTCCCCTGCGGCCAGCTCCGCACCGGCGCTCCCGGCGGCCCTGTCGGCCCCGTGGGCCGATCGAAGCGGGTATGTCTCCGGAGCTCACGCGGATCCCGGCTCGGCAGTCGCGGCCCAGGGCACGATACAGGTCGCCGTGACCCTGTGGCCGCGCAATCTCTCGATGTTCGCCCCTCGCCCGCAGGACGCGGCTCCCTTGACCTCGGCGGAGCTCGCCCAACAGTACAGCCCCTCGGCAGCCGAGTACCAGTCAGTCGTCGACTACTTCGAGGGATACGGTCTTTCTATCCTCCACACGTGGCCGGACCGGTTGTCGGTGACGGTGGCCGGGCCGGCCTCGTTGGTCGGAGAAGCGTTCGGTACGACCCTGGTCCGGGGAACCGTCGCCGGAGCCCCGGTGCAATATCCCGAAGCGGTACCGACGCTGCCCCCGGCTATCGAGTCCGAGATATCCGCCGTGTCGGGACTCTCCTCGGGCTTCACCCAGTTCTCGCTCCCACTGGAGCCGGTCGCGCCGTCCCTTCTCTCGACCAACCATCTCAGCACGGACCTCGGGAGCACCACGTCGGAAGTGACTCCCTCCGGAGCCCACGGCGCCTACGGGCTCGACGGGCTGTACAATCTCTCGGGCACCTTCCACTCGGCCTCGAGCCAGAACATCGTACTGCTGCTCTGGGGCGACGGCTACTCCCCCTCGGACCTCTCGACCTTTTTCTCGACGGACTACCCGTCGGAATATCCCGTCGTGCCGACGGTCGTCCCGTATCCGATCGATAACGCTCCGGCTCCCGCGGCGAGCGCGGTCAACGACCCGAGCGGGGGACCGCAGGAACTGACTCTCGACCTGGAATGGTCGGGGTCGATGGCCCCCGGGGCGACCCTGGACGCGGTCTATGCGCCGGATGGACCCGCTCCGAGCTACTCCCCGAACGACACGCCGATGGAGGACGCGCTGCAGTACGCCGTCAACTCGATCCCGGGCGTCAGCGTGATCTCGATGTCCTTCGGGCTTCCGGAATCCCAGGACGCGAGCTTCCAGGCCGCCTACACCACGTACTTTGCCGCAGCGGAGGCCAAGGGGATCACCCTCCTCGGCGCGTCCGGCGACGACGGCGGCAGCGTGCTCTCGCACGGGGCATGCTCGGTCACCCCCGAGGTCGAGTTCCCGGCGTCGTCCCCCGATGTGATCGCAGTGGGAGGCACCGCGCCCACCCTCGACGTTTCCGTTTCCGGCCAGATCACGGGTATCGCCACGCAGCCGGCCTGGAACCGGTCCGGCGGGGGACTGTCCCAGGCCTACCCCGCCCCTAGCTGGCAGCTCGTGGGGTCGGCTGCCACCGTGATCGAATCGGGAGGGCGCGGCGTCCCCGATGTGGCGGGTCCGGCGGCGGACAACATGATCTACTACAACGGGCAGGTCGGCCAGCTCGCTGGCACCAGCTTCGCTACCCCGATGTGGGCCGGACTCATCGCAGAGCTCGACGCGGTCCGGGGCACGCCCCTGGGACTCGTCACGCCGCGTCTGTATTTCGTCGCGAGCCAGGAGGAGCAGACGCCCGGCTCCAGCCGTGCGTTCTCGGACGTGACGGCCGGCGGCAACTGCCTTAACAGCGCTCGAACGGGGTGGGACCTCGTCACCGGGTGGGGCACCCCCCGGGCGCTCGTCCTCTATGCCGCGCTCACCTCGACCTTCGTATCTCTTGTCGTCACCCCCTCCCCCACCAGCGTCTTCCCCGGCGGGTCCACCACGATCACCGTGGCGGTGAACAACGGGACCACCGGCCAACCGATCGTCGACGTGCCGGTGACCCTGACGTTCTCGGCGAGCCAGGGGTACACGGGACCCTGCGGTGGCTCCTTTGGGAACGCGAGCGTCGTCACCGGCACGGACGGGACGGGGCAGGCGAGACTCACGGTCCCCTACTGCTACTTCGGCGGCCAGGCCCAGGTCTCGGCGACGCTCCTCTCCGGAGGATTCTTCGGGCAGGCGACCGCCACCGTGGCCGTCAGCCTGCTCAGCGGCACCGGCTTCCTTTCGCTGGTCAGCACGTTCCCATACGACGTGATCTTTTTCGCGTTCATTGTCGTGGTGGCCGTGATCATCGGGGCCCTCATCAGTCGACGCGGCAAGCGTCGGCGCACGATGCCGCCGCCGATCGGGGCGGGAGGAGGTCCGGGGTTCAGCCAGAGCTGGGTCGCCCCCCCGCCGGCCGTTCCGCCGGCTCCCGGCCGCCCGCCCGGCGCCTCGCCCTCGTACGTCCCGTCGGCTCCTTGGGCACCGGCCACTGCAACCACCGGATCCGCGCCAACCGTAGCCGCGACTCCGACGGGCGCTCCGTCCCGGCCGCCTCCTCCGATGCCCCAAGCCGTCCGATGCCCGGCATGCGGGGCTGTAATACCGGCGTTCAGCCTCACGTGTCCGAAGTGCGGTCTCGCCCGGCCCTGACTTGCGGATTCCCTAAGTCTTAACCGATAGTTCCTGTTGGGAACCGCCGTGCCGGACGAGGAGAGCGCCCCCGCAGTCGATCCGTCGACCGCGTTGACACTGTCCGGGCCCGAGCGCCAGGTGCTCGAGGCCCTGCGCGCGGCGCCGCACGTGCTCCAAGAAGAGTCCGCGCTGCTCGAGCGCACGGGCCTGGCGGCCGACGCTCTCCGGGGCAGCCTCGAACGTCTCCGCTCCAAGCACCTCGCGCTGGCGACCGACGACTCGTGGGTCGAGCGAAAGCTGACCCGACGGGGTGAGGAGGCCCGGGCGAGAGGGCTCCCGGAACGTCGCTTCCTCTTCGCACTCCGCCGCCGGGGGGGCGCCCTCACTCCCGATCAGGTGGAGGCCGAAGGGTTCTCTGACGAGGAGCAGGCCGCCGCGATCGGCTACCTGCGCAGGCGCCACTACCTCGCCGACGGTGTTCCGTTTCGCTGGGCCGAGCCCCGACCCGATGTCGACCGCCCGTTTCCGGAAGAGGAAGCTCTCCAGCAGGTGGCGACCGGGGCGAAGGAGGTCGATGCCACCATCTTCTCTCAGTTACAACGGCGCGGCCTAGTGTCCACCGAACGGCATTCCGTGCGGCGGTGGCTGCCCTCTCCCGAGGGAATCGCGCTCCCGTTGCCCGAGGCCGGCCGTCCTCTCGTGGGGGCCCTCGGCACGAGCCTGCTCTCCTCGGGGGAATGGGCTCACGTCTCGTTCCGCCCCTACGACGTGCGGGCCACGGTGCCCTATCTTCAGGGGGCGCGACCGCACCCGTATCTCGCATGGCTCGAGGAGGTCGAGGAGATTCTCATCGGCCTCGGCTTCGAAGAGGCCGAGGGCCCGCTCCTCGAGACCGAGTTCTGGAACGCCGACGTGCTCAACATGCCCCAGGAGCACCCGGCCCGCTCGGTCCACGACATGTTCTTCGTCAACGCCGCGCCCGGCGCTCCGCTCCCGGCTGACCTCGTCGAGCGCGTCGCCGCCGTGCATGAGGGTCGTCCGATGGCGGGCGAGACGCTCCCCGTATCCCCCGGGTGGCGTACCCCGTACTCCCGGGACCGGGCCCGCCGACCGGTGCTGCGGTCCCAGACGACCGCCGTATCCGCAAGATACCTGGCCGCGCATCCGACGCCGCCGTTCCGGATGTACTGCATCGGACGCAACTTCCGACCGGACGCCCTGGACACCCGGCACCACATCGAGTTCGAGCAATGCGAAGGAATCCTGGGCGACAGCGGCGTCACGATCCGGCACCTGGTCGGGGTGTTCAAGGCGTTCGCCGAGGCGCTGGGAATCTCGGACCTCAAGATCCGGCCCAGCTATTTTCCGTTCACCGAGCCGTCCATCGAGGGATACGTCCGTCATCCCCGGCTCGGTTGGATGGAGGTCTTCCCCGGCGGCATGCTCCGACCCGAGGTGCTCCGCCCCCTCGGCGCGGAAGTGCCGGTGGCGGCGTGGGGCATCGGGATCACCTGGCTGGCGCTCGTCGCGCTCGGCTACAACGACATCCGGGACCTCTACCTCGACGACCGGGCCCGACTGACCGGGAGGCCGGACTGAACATGCCGCAGAGCGTGCTTTCGGCGAACCGGGTACTGGAGCTCCTCGCCCAGCCCATCGAACGGGAGGCGCTCGAGGAGCAACTGTTCCGGTCGAAGGCGGAGCTCACGGATTGGACCGAGGATGCCCTCACCATCGAGGTGACTCCCGACCGTCTCGACATGCTCTCCGAGGGAGGTCTGGCGCTCTTCCTGCAGGGCGCCCTCGGCCTCAAGAAGGGGCCGGCCCCGTTGGTCGAACCGCCGGCGACGCTCGACCGACCGGCCGCGCTCGTGGAAGCTTCTGTCTCGACCCTCCGTCCCTACCTCGCCGGAGCCCTGCTGACCGCGCCCGCCGGCGTGGCCCTCGACGCGGGCCTGTTCGCCGAGGCGATTCGGTTCCAGGAAGTGCTCCACGCGACGATCGGCCTCGACCGGCGCGCCGCGAGCCTCGGCCTCTACTCGTGGGAGAGGCTGAAGCCGCCGATCCGGTACGCCCTCGAACCGGTCGACGGGGTTCGCTTCCATCCGCTCGACGGACCCGCCGAGGTGGAGGGCCCCAAGTTCTTTGCCGAACATCCGATGGCGCAGCGCTACGGCCGTCTGGGCCGCTCGGACGGCGAGTGCCTGACGCTGCGCGACGCGGACGACCAGCTCCTAAGCCTGCCGCCGATCCTCAACGGGCGCACGGCCGGCGAGGTACGGATCGGGGATCGAGCCCTCCTGCTCGAGTCGACCGGCACCCGCGCCGTTCGGGTCGAGGAATCCGTCGGCCTCATGCTGCTCCCGTTCGCGGCCCGAGGATGGGCGGTGCAGTCGCTCCGCGTCGAGTACCCGGACCACGCGGAGTCCGGAATGGGCTGGATCTCTCCCCGCCGGCTGCCGTTCTCGGCCTCCACGCTTCAGGACCTCACCGGTCTCTCTCTGCCCGACGAGCAGGTCGAAGACTACCTGGCGCAGGGCCGCCTCGGCGGCACGAAGGCCCCCGACGGATGGTGGGTCGAGATCCCCCCGTGGCGCCCGGACCTCCAGACATCGGTGGACCTGACCGAGGAGATCCTGGTCGCGCGTGGCATCGCGCCCGAGGACGCCGTGCTGCCAGCGAGCGCGACGCGGGGGCGGCGCCTCGCAGAGGCCCGGTTCCGCCGCACGGTCCGGCGGGTCCTTCTGGGGCTGGGCTATGTCGAGCTTCGCAACACGGTTCTGGTTCCCAACGGCCTCGCGACGTTGCTCGGCCGTTCCTCCGCGATCGCGGTCGTGAACCCGGTCTCCGACCTTTACAGCCGAGTACGCGACTCGCTCCAGATTTCTCTGATGGCCTCCCTCGAGCGCAACGTGCGCTACCCCTACCCGCAGCAGTACTCCGACGTCGGGCCCGTCGTGGTTCGAGACTCCTCCGAACCGAGTGGCGGGAAGACCCGTTGGCACGCCGGAGCCGTTCTCGCCGGCGAGCGGAGCGGCTTCGCCGACGCGTCGGCGTGGGTAGATTATCTGCTCGGCGCTTTCGGCGCGTTGGGGGTACGCGAACCCGCGGAGCTTCCCGGAACGATCCCGGGACGGGCCGCGTGCCTGCGGATCGCCGGCGAGGCCGTCGCCGAGGTGGGGGAGATCGCCCCCTCGGTGCTCTCGGAGCTCAAGGTCCCCGTACCGGTCGCATGGGGCGAGGTCGACTTGACCGCCCTGTGGCCGCTGGTCCGGCGCGGGGAAACGCCTTGCTGATTGTCCGGGGAGCTAGGTCGAACCCAGTCTTCCTGACGTCACGTCGTCTCCTTTCATCGGCTCGACCGGGAGGCCCGAGGAAGGGACGTCGCTTGCGCGGTTTCCCTCCCTCGGACGCCACGTCGCCGCCTCCAGAAGCGCGTTGCGCGCGCTCGGGGGAACAGCCGCTCCCCGTAGGATGCGCCGGCCACGGGTCAGGATGACGATCGCCGCCGCCGCATCCCGATGCCAAGCGCCTCCACAGTCCCCACAGACCGTCTGTCGGGTCATCGGCCCCTTGGACCGGTCCCTTCCTCCGGACGGGAGAGCCAGTTGCCCTCCGCAGCGGGGACACTCTGACGAGGTCCCCTCCGGATTCACCCAGACGATCGGTGTTCGGGCCTTGTATCTCACAATTTCCGCGAGGCGCCCGTGGGTCCACGCGGTAAGACGTCGGCGCAAAATGGGGCCCTCGCGACCCCACCCTCGCCGAAGCACTGACTCTGTCGTGTTCGAAAGATCCTCGAAGACGAGGGTGCGTTCCCCGACCTGGTCGAGGAGTTCATTGGTAACTTGGTGAAGGAGTGGCGTCACTCGACGGGTCTGCCTGTGGTGGTACCTTCGCATGACCGCGCGTTGGTGCCTCAGGTCCTTCGCGATCTGGCGTTGAATCGATTGACGCTTGCGGACCATTCTCTCCTGAAGCCGGGTGATCAGGCGGAGGTCAACCCGCTGCAGGACGCCGTCGGATGTGGCGATGTCGGCCGAGCGGAAATTCAGATCGACACCAGCGTCAACACTCGGTGTGTTGACAGGATGGGGAACTCGGAAGTGGAAGAGGAGGGCCGAGGGTGTCAATGTGAGCCCGAATCGCCAGCCCGAGGCCTCGCCGTACTTTCTGAAGAGAGGACTCCCGACGTAGCTCAGGTCGATCTTGATGTGCATGCCGACTCGGAGCAGTACGGAGAGCCGGCATGCGTTTGGATCCCATCGGAACAGGTTGTGGAGGAGGCTTGCTTTCAGTCGGCGTCGACAGGGCAAGGCGCGCTGGAGTCGCTCGAAGCGGACCGGATCTTGGCGACGAGCTCGGCGGAGAGAGCGGTCCCAGGCGCGGAGTACCGCGGAGGTTTCGTTGGCAGCGGTCACCGCCCAGGCCGCGGCAAGGTGCGGGTATCGACGTCGGAGGGTAGGGTACGAGCGTTTAGCGGCGTCGAACCGGGACTCCTCCGGGTGGGCACGCCAATCCGGGAGAAGCTGATTGATTGCGGAGCGAATATCCAGGAGGACTCGGATCAATGCGGGCTCGAGGAGATGCGGAACGACGACAGTGCGGATGGATTCGGAGGGGCGCTCGTCCACAGGAGGTCCTCCACAGGAATTGTGGATGGGAACAAGAACTCGCCGCGACCACTGAACGATGAACGGTGCCGACGGAGGCAGAAAGTGCGGAAAGTTCAGAACTGAGAGCTCGCTGGGTGAAGGGAGCAGCGGTTGGATGGTTTCCGGACAACCTCTTAAACTCGAGGGCCCCCTTTCGCCCGATGGCCTCTCGGCGTGTCCGGCCGGACCCGGCCCAGGCGGAGTGGGAGAGGGCCGCCCGCGCCGCGATCGGCGACCGGGTGAACGGCGGATCGATCCCGTTGCTTGTCGGACCACCCGATGACGTTGAAAACGCCGCGCTGGTGGAGCAGGGATTTCCGGGGGAGCTCCCGTACACCCGGGGCATCTACCCCACGATGTACCGCGGCCGCCTCTGGACGTTTCGCCAGTACTCCGGCTTCGGCAGCGCTGTCGAAACGAACCGGCGGTACCGGTACCTGATCCGCAGCGGTCAAACCGGCCTCTCCGTGGCGTTCGATCTGCCCACGCAGATCGGGCTGGATGCGGACCATCCTCGCGCCTTTGGCGAAGTCGGGCGGTGCGGCGTTGCGATCTCCGACTTGGGGGACATGCGGACCCTGTTCGCGGGCATCCCGCTGGACCAGGCCACGGTCTCGATGACGATCAACGCCACCGCCCCCATCCTGACCGCCCTGTTGGTCGCGGTCGGCGAAGAGAACGGCGTTCCCCGCTCCCGGCTCGGTGGCACGGTCCAGAACGACATCCTAAAGGAGTACGTCGCGCGCGGGACGTACATCTATCCGCCCGAACCGTCGCTGCGCCTGACCGTCGACCTGATCGAGTTCGCGACGCGCGAGATGCCGAAGTGGAACTACATCTCAGTGTCCGGGTA
>Ga0187818_10001055_pt1 | contig 10901 bp, 5 predicted proteins | sample NC_wetland_sal_i_14_FD_130581 | JGI IMG/M metagenome (GOLD analysis project Ga0187818, IMG submission 130581) | Wetland sediment microbial communities from Neuse River Estuary, North Carolina, USA - SO4_3 | ecosystem: Environmental > Aquatic > Freshwater > Wetlands > Sediment | place: USA: North...
ATGCGGGCTTTCTGAATCATGGACGCCTGCGCGGTTTCCACCGACGTGCGTTCGCTCCCGGCGCTGATCAGCGAGAATGCGTTGCGCACGAGCACGTTGCCCGGCCGAAGTTTCGGCGCGGGCAACTCGTCTACAGTAATCTCGCCGGTTTTCTGGTACTGGATGATCTGAAGCAATCGCGCGTCCTTTCGAATGACTGCTATGGTAATTGAATCACAACCAGTTCTGAAAGAACGTGTGGAACCAGGTAATGTCTCAGGTTGAACTTTGGCGATTGTCTTCCGACGGCGTCATCCTGAGCGAAGCCGTTCTTCAGGCGGAGCGAAGGATCCCGCGCGCACAACGGAGCCGTGTCCACGCCAGATCCCTCGCCCCGCTGGTGAAAGCACGGGGCTTCGGGATGACGCCTCGACCAGCTGAGATTCAAATTGAGCCACTACCCGAAACCAGATCTCGTTCGGCAGCGACGTCCAGAGCTGGCAGGCATTGTCCCCCAGTCTCTGTCTGCCGCTTGCCATCAGACTGCATTTCAATGGCTCGATTCGAATTCTTGCTCGGGGGCGCTTTCCGCTGCTAAACTCCTCATGCTTGCCCGAACCGGAGCCGCTTAATGGCCGATGTCAGCCACATCGTCGCCCGGGCGATAAAGTATGCCAGTACGCCCTTTTGCTGAAGCCGACATCCCGCAGGTGGCGAACCTCTACTGGACGGTGATGCGCGAGCGCAAGGGCTCTCCCCCGCCCCAAGTCCAATCTTTTCTGCAAGAACTCTACTTCACAAATCCCTGGATCGACAGCTCACTTCCCTCGCTGGTTTTCGAGGAAGGCGGGGAAATCGGCGGGTTCCTGGGCGTCGTTCCGCGGAGGATGTCGCTCCGGGGCGAGCCGGTTCGTGTTGCTTTTGGCGGGAATTTTGTGGTGCGTCCGGGGTTTCGGAACACGCTTGCGGGCCTGCACCTGTTACGGACGTATATGGCGGGAGGACAGGACCTGTCGCAGACGGATTCGGCCAACGACGTGTCGCGAGCGCTCCTGGAGCGGCTCGGCTTCACCACCATCCTGGCGTTCAGCGTTCACTGGATTCGCCTGCTGCGACCGGCGCGTTGTCTGACTTACGCGATATCACATTCATCAGAAACCACGCTTTCCTCTGCCCTGGAGTTTGCTTCAAAGCCCTTCTGCAGCGCTCTGGACAGCATGGCGACAAAAGTGTCTTTTAGCCCCTTCCGTCAAACCGGATCCCAGTTGCAGGCTACGGAACTTGACGTTGAAACCCTGCTCGGTTGCCTGGCCGAATTCCGGGGCGGGTATTCGCTCTGGCCGGAATATGATGGGCGTTCGCTGAGCTGGCTCCTGAGCTTCATGGAGCGGATGAAGGGGCATGGGGACGCCCTGCGGAAATTAGCTCTGCGCGATGACAGCGGGAAGATCCTGGGCTGGTACATCTACTATGCAACCCAGGGCGGATTTGGCGAGGTGGTGCAAATCGGCGGCGCACGGCGACACATCAAAGGCATACTCGATCATCTCTTCCATGACGCATGGAGTCGTGGAGCGATTGCCCTGCATGGCACGGTGGACCGGCAATGGATGGACGACTTCTCCGCGAAGTACTGCTTCTTTACGTGTCGCGGGGGCTGGATGGTTGCGCATTCCCGCAAACCCAGATTCATGGAACTCCTCAATAGCGGTGACGCTTTGCTGACGCGTCTCGATGGCGAGTGGTGCCTGGCTTTTGGCGGCTGATCTCGAGCTCTCAAGCGTAACCTGGGCTAGAAGCTATCACAAATAACGGGCAGGCATACTTGACCCCATATCGGCTTTGAAAGGGCGCGGCTTCAGCCGCGCCGCCTAGAGCCGCGAAGAATACGGGCTTTAGCCCCTGAGGTGAGCTCTTCATCCCTGGTGGCTATTTATGAGACGAGCTCCATCTCTCGGTGTCATGAAGCTGGGCTCCTGGCGGTGCTCTTTCCGCCCCCCGGACTATGCAAAATCTTGCGTCTCTCGAGGGCAGGGCTCTAGATTGATGACGCCAGGATGACGTGAAGACAGGTAACATGGAGTGACCGGCTCAAGCGGTTCTCGGGCGCACGGGCTGGCTGAGGTACATTCGTGCAGCAGAACAACGGGGAATCTGAACATGGAAGAACTGTTAGAGAAAGTGCGCACTGCGTTTAAGTCTTCCTTCAACGTGGATCCGCAAACTGTCACCATCGACACGCTCCCGACCGATATCCCAGCTTGGGATTCAATGGGACACATTACGCTAGCGAGCAACCTCGAACAAGCATTTGGGCTGACTTTCGACGTGGATGACTTGATGGCCATGGAGAACGTCAAGGAGATCTGCCGGGTCGTGCAATCCAAGCTCGACCAGGTCCAGCGTGCGTAGTTGCAAGGAGTCGGCCTCTGCGGCATCGACCGCCTAACAAATAGCAGACCTACTATGGCACGTTCAAGGTCACACCATAGCAGGCTCGAATCCCCTCCGAGTTGTACGCCATCGCCGCGACCGTGTGTGGTCCGGCACTCACGCCGGTCGTACTCCAGGCAAAACTGAAGGAATCGCTATTAACCGTCGACTGTAAAGCCCAATCAACATAGAACTCGACTTTGCTCACGGAGGTAGCGTCGCTGGCGGTACCTGTAATATCGACACTGCCCGAAACAGTGGATTGATCGGCGGGGGAATCAATCACCACGGTGGGAAAACTGCTGGTACTCAGTGTGCCCGCCGTTCCGTGAACCTCCTGGCCGGCAGCCTGAAACTGCGCGAACGTGTTGTAATTATTGTTCCAGGCAAAAGCTTTTCGGCTGAGATCGGGCAAGTAGTAGTCATTGTGGTCGAAGTTATTGTTCACGAAGAACGGCTGCTCTGAGCTCGGAGCCCAAGCTCCTCCAGCGACTCCAGAGTTGCCCTGGAAAAATACCGTATTGTGATGAAAGTAGTTGCCGCTTGAAACCTGGTTCTCGCCCGCCGCACGCGGCTGAGCAAAAACGGTCATGGCATTCCCGCCCTGGCTGGAAACTTCGACCGTATTGCAGTAGGCTTCGAGACCTTGTGATGTGGAGCTCGCCAGGTTGGCGCCTTCCATCCACGACGAACCGCTCGGCACGGCATAGCCATTATTCAGCATCCTGTTGTTGCGAACGATCCCTGCATAGCTGATCTCGTGAGCGATCCCGCCTGTTGTATTGTTCGCCACAGTGTTGTTGTCGTAAAGAACGCTATAACTTCCAACATCCGTCCACAGACCTGGCCCGTCGTTATCGTGCACGTTGTTCCCGCGTACAACGACACCCCGCGATGAAGTAATCTTGGATCCGCCAGACTGAAACCCGGGCAAGAAGTGGGCGTAGTTGTTATACGCGATCTCATTGCCCTGAATCAGCACAGCGGAAGAGAGTGTGCCGCTACCGTCGGCATTTCCTCCGCCGAGGCCGCCGCCCATGCCCAGGTCTCCGTTGTCATGGAGGTAATTGTTCAATACCTGCCAGCCAAAATTGACTCGCGCTCCATAGCTGTGGTTCAGCCGGATTTCATTGTTTCCGACGATCCAATTGGCCCCAGCCGAGGGCGATCCGTATCCGGTACCCGCTCCTCCCACTGCGCCGGTCAAGGCGGGTGTGGCGAATTTCTCCACTGTCAGGCCTTGCACCGTAACATTGTTTGCCGGACCCGGAGCAAATGCCGCGTAGCTCACGCTGGTTTCCACCTTATGACCGCTGGGATCGTCATAGAAGTAAATGGTCTGTCCAGAATAGTCGAAGAACCAACTGCCGGGGCCGACGGCTGCTAACGAGGTCACGTGAGTCAGCGGTACATCGTCAAAGTAGAGATCTTCCGGGTAGATACACCCTTCGTAGCCAGGCTGGCATTCTGCGTTGGTGATCGTAACTCTGCCTTGTTGCGTCTGGCCGGTCACGTAGTAGTACGAGCCCGACTGCTGGAAGGTGGTCAACAGAGTCGAGCCGTTCAAGACGGCTTGGCTGCTCAATGGGCAAGGAGGCGTGGCGCAAGGGCCAACGAATACATCGCCAGTCTTGGCGTTGATCGGGGCCGGTAGCCGGTAGGTACCAGGATTGATCGCAAAGGTTGTACCTGCCGGATAGGACGACACGATCGCGGCGATGTTTTGCCCCGGGTTAATCTGTACCGGAGCCGGACCGGAGGCCAGAACTGAAATCGAAAGTGCTTTGGTTGCGGCCTGCTGCGGCGCGCTGGAGTCCGTGACCTTTATTGCAAAGCTAGACTGGCCAGCAAATGCTGGTGTACCTGAAATGACTCCATTGGCCGTGTTTAAGGTGAGTCCGGCGGGCAGTGCTCCGGAGGCGATCGACCAGACGTAAGGCTGGGTGCCACCAGCTGCAGCCACAGTTGCGGAGTATGAAACCCCAGTCTTACCACCGGGCACGGACGATGTATTAATCGTGAGCGGGGAAGCAGAGGAAGCCGAAACAGAAATGGAAAGTACTTGAGTAGCCGCCTGCTGCGGCGAACTCGAGTCGGTGACCTTTACCGTGAAGGCAAACTGACCAGCGGAAGACGGTTTCCCCGAGATTACTCCGGTGGTCGCGCCCAGAGTCAGACCGGTGGGCAGTACTCCCGAGCTGATCGACCAGCTATAAGGTTGTGTGCCACCCGATGCAGCCACAGTTGCGGAGTAAGAAACTCCCGTCTGCCCCCCGGACAATGACGATGTATCAATCGTGAGCGGGGGAACAGAGGAAGCCGAAACAGAGATGGAAAGTGCTTGAGTAGCGGTCAGTTGTGGCGAGCTGGAATCGGTGACCTTTGCCGTGAAGGCAAACTGGCCAGCGGAAGATGGTTTCCCTGAGATTACTCCGGTGGTCGCGCCCAGAGTCACACCGGTGGGCAGTACTCCGGAGGCGATCGACCAGCCATAAGGCAGCGTGCCACCCGATGCAGCCAACGTGAGGCTGTAAGGCTTCCCGACGCCCCCTCCGGGAAGAGATGTTGTTTGGATCTGAAGCCCAGGATTCTGACCGCTAGATGCCGTGGAGAGGCCGGTACAAGAGCTCCCGATTATTACAAGCAAGAGAATGCATGTGAGGGCCAGGGGGATCAGCGCATACTTCATCTGATTGGCACCGGGACTACAGGCACCAACTTAGGAGGTATGCGTTGGCTGAGACAGATAACCTCCGGTCAAGCCGCAGGTTGTAGTCTGGCCACGTCTTTTACCGATTATTGTCAGGACATGTCTTATACTTTCGTGCTACCCGATGCCTTTGAGGCCCGACCACGTCCGGTTCAGCTATGCTTCCTCCAGCCACGGCACTCGAACGCCCAAAGAAAAACCCGGATCGCTCAGCGATCCGGGTAGTCATCATCCTTAACTCGGCAGAAAGACGAATTACTGCACGGTCAAGGTCAGCTTAAGCGGAGGCTTCGAATCGGCCCCTGCAGCGGCCGTGACCGTAACTGTGTATTGGCCGGACGGCGTGCCACTGTTGCCGGTATGACTTGAGCTGCTGGAACAACTCGCCAGGAACAGGCACCCCCCGATTGCGAGCGCGATGAAGAGACCGCCCAACAGCCTTCGGCGCTTCTTCGAGCTCAGTCCCGCGGTGCTCAGCAGAATCGCGGGCAGAAACAGCCACACACCGTAGAACATCTGACGTTTCGTCGCAGCCGGAGCCAGCATTGCGGTCGGTCCCGTGGTCATGATCGTGAGAGTCGACGTTGCCCCGCCGCTGGTGGGCGTCACGGAGTTGGAGCTGAATTGGCAAGTCGGAGCCTCGGTCGGCGTCGGTGACACCGCACAGGTCAGTGCAACCGCGCTATTGAAGCCATTCACGGCGGTCAGAGTGATGGTGGAAGTTGCAGTTCCTCCAGCGGTAATCGAGGCTGGCGACAGTGTGGTTGCTGCTTCCGTGAAATCTGTCACCACCTGGGCAACGGCGTTCGACTTGCTTCCGTCGAATGTGGAATCGCCGCTATAAACCGCGGTGATGGTGTGGTTCGCGGCAGTCAAGCTGGAAAGCGCCAGCGTTGCAGCGCCGCCGCTCACCGCTGCCGGTGCGCCCAACGCGGTCGAACCGTCATAGAAGGTAACGGTACCGGTAGGAGTGCCGCTGGTTTTCGAAGTTACCGTTGCCGTGAATGTCACTTGTTGACCCGCAACGGATGGGTTGGCCGAGGAAGCCAACGCCGTCGATGTGGATGCAAGCGCGACGTTCATAACTTTGCGCACGCGCCAGGATAGAGCATCGCTGATCAGCAAGTTCCCGTTCGGATCGAAGGCTACCCCTTGCGGTCCGGCGAGCTGGGCGCTCGTGGCCGAGCCGCCGTCCCCGGAGAAGCCTCGCGAATAGTTACCCGCAACCGTTCGAATATAGCCATTCGACGCCGTGACCTCACGCACCACGGCATCTTTCGAATCCCCGATAAACAGGTTGCCCGAACCGTCCACTTGCACGCCCACGGGGAAGTTGAGTGTGGCACTGGTTGCCGGTCCGGCATCGCCGCAAGAGTTGCCGCTGCAGGCTGTGCCCGTTCCAGCAACCGTTTGAATGACTCCCGTGCCGGCATTCACCTCCCGCACCCGGTTGTCACTGCTGTCCGCGATATAGATGTTTCCGGAACCGTCGACGGTGACACCGGAAGGATTGTTGAGCTGCGCACCGGTAGCCAGACCGCCGTCACCGCAAGCCGAGGTCGAACTCGAACACGCGGTCCCATCGCCGGCGACGGTTGCGATGGCCCCCGGCTGAATGGTCACTCCGGCGATTGTGACGGCATTGGCTGAGGGATTCACCACGCGAATGGCGTGGTTTAGAACGTCCGCAATGTAGATCGTTCCATTCTTATCCAGGAACAGACCGAGGCCCTTGACCAGGCTGTGTGCGTAGGTTGGAGTGGTTGCCGGGCCGCCCAGGGTTGCGCTGGTTGCCAGGCCACTGTCCCCGGTGTAGCCCAGAGCACCGTACTTGCCCGCAATCGTTGTAAGATCGCCCCCTGCCGGGATCTCCCGTATCACCGCCATCCCGTTTGGGATCGGGCCTGTGCTTGGTTCAAAATCGGCAAGAAAGATGTTCTTCGAACCATCCACAAATACATCGCTCACATAGCCAAGGCGTCCCCCCGCCGGTAAGCCACCGTCGCCGCAGGGCCCGACGCTGCAAAGGGTTCCGTTGCCGACAACGGTTGAAAGAGCGCCGGTCGCAGCATTCAATTCCCGGACGACGGCATTGAACGTATCCGCGATGAAAATGTCTCCCGCTGCGTCCGAGTAAATAGCTGGAGGCTGACCCAGTTCGGCATCGGTCGGCGTTGCCCCGTCACCGGAGTAGCTCTGGTCGCGTATCTCGCCTGCGAAGGTCGAGATGGTGCCGCTGCTCACCTCACGAACCGCGTTGTCACTCAGATCGGTAATCAGGAGATCTCCAGATCCGTTCAAAACGACGCCGACAGGATCAGTAAGCTGCGCGCTGGCCGCCGCGCCTGTGTCGCCGCATTGGGGAGGGGCGGAATGGACGCAAATGTTTCCGGTTCCGGCGATAGTGGAAATATTCCCACCCGTCACTTCGCGAACGCGGTTGTCTGAACTATCGGCGATATAAACATTCCCAGACCCGTCCACAAACACGCCACCGTAGTAGTGCGTGGTGTTGAACGCTGCACTAAAGAATGTGAGATTCAGCTGGGCGATGGTGGCCGCGCCGCCGTCGCCGCAGGCCGCCGTCGGACTCGAACAGGCCGTCCCGTTGCCGGCAATGGTCGAAATCTTTCCGCTCGAAGCGGTAACCTCCCGGATCTTGTTATTGCCGCTATCCGCGATGAAGATGTTCTCGTTCCCATCGACGAATACGGAGACGGGAAAACTCAGCTGAGCACTGGTTGCCGAGCCTCCGTCACCACAGGAACTAGTCGCGGACGAACAAGCCAGCCCGTTTCCGGCAACCGTCGTGATCGTGCCAGCGGTGGAAACCTTGCGAATACGGTGATCCCCGGTATCTGCGATGTAGAGATTGCCGCCGCCATCCAGAAATACACCGCTGGGACCGGTAAGAGTGGGACCGACCGCAGGGCCGCCATCCCCGCAAGTTCCTGTGTTGCAGTTGGTTCCGTTCCCGGCGACCGTGGCGATGGTGCCTGCGGGAATGTTCACGCCTAGCGCGGACGTCGAGCCAGACGAGTTTGTATTGATTGCCCGAACCGCCGAACTGGTTGAGTCCGCAATATAGAGATTTCCCGCGGCATCGAACGCGATCCCTTTCGGACTATTCAAGGTGGCGTTCGTCGCAGTACTTCCGTCTCCGGTATAGCCAGCCACACTGTTCCCCGCGAAGACGGTGAGCGTACCTGCGGCGTCAACCTTGAAAACCCGGTTGGAGTAATTATCGGAGATGTAGGTATTGCCGGCGGAATCCACGGCAACCGCCCAGGGAAAGCCAATGCTCGAAGATGTGGCTGCCAGGCTGTTCGGCCCGCCGCCCGCGAGGGTGTTGATGACGGTTTGAGCGTGCGAAGCCAGTGTGAGAGATACGACTACGACCACCACCCACTGGGATCGCTGGAATAGTCTCTTGCGCATAGTTTCTCCTTGGCGAATCTTGAAAATGCCGTTAGGACCCAGGCTCACGAAATCCCTCTAAGCGACCTGTCCTGTCCGGACAAACTGGCAGGAAGATTTCCCGTCAGCTCCGGGGCTGATAATCAAATTCACATTTGAGGGATTACATCCCGGGGGAGAGGAGTGTAAAGGCAAACCGATTGCGTTCAAAAAGGGTCCCTTAAAAATCAAGGCAGCCAAAAACCTGGGGAGAGCAAAGCAAAACCTGCCGTATTTTGTATCATCGGTCAAACTTCATGTCAAGGATGACCTTTGTCCCGTAGCTGCCTTATTCCAGGGACACAAGTGAGGGAGGGAGAGGTGAGCTCAAAACGCCATTGCCCAGGCAGGTTTGCTTCCGGGGAATAAGAAAGAAGAAAGGAGCCAGCCTTCGTCTCAGGAAAAGGTTCTTGAAGTTGGTCTCGATCCCATGAAACTCCGTGTCAACGCAGCGATATTTCCCAGAGGTTTTTCGCTAGACTTCCGCGGTCGCGTCTAGGGAGTCCCCATAGCCCGCTGGTAGATTTCCAACAGTAGAGGATAGTTCTTTTCTGCGGTGTACTTCGCTTCGTATTCTCTGCGGGCCTCTTTTCCCATGGCTTGAGTCTCTTCCAGGTGAGTCCAGGCCCAGTCCACCTTTTGAGCCAAGTCGTCCGGGTCCCCTGTGGTGAAGTGGAGGCCCGAGCGGCCATCCGCGACAATATCCTTCATTGCTCCCGTCCGGCTACAGATCACCGGCGTCCCGCACGCGAAGGACTCCACCAGAGTCACCGGAAAATTCTCGCACATGTCGCTCGGAAACAACAGGAAACGGGCATTGCCGATGGCCTCCAGCGTCTGTTCCCGAGGCAACCGGCCCTCAAAGCAGATGTTGGTCAGCCCGTCTTTTTCTGCCTGCTGGCGCAACCGGTCGCGTTCCGGACCGTCACCAACGATGCGGAGCGGAATCGTATGGGAAAGCCGCTTCCAGGCTTCCAGTATCGTGCTGACCCGTTTCTCCGGCGATAACCGCCCCACGAACACCGCGTACCCACCATTCCCGTTGCGGGCGCAGGGATCGGGATAGACGAAGTTCGGCTTGAGGAAGACTTTCTCCGCCGGCAACCCTCCCTCTACAAATTTGTTGCGGGAGAACTCGCTGAGCGCAACAAAGCACGAAATCTCCCGGTCCCAGGTTTTGCGCATTCGATGGTAGGCCAGCATAAAAGCCACCGTTGCCGTGGCAAAATGCGACCCGTTGTAGCACGCGTGCTCCACACTGCGCCACAACGACCCCTCGGTGCACTCCTGGCAGAGCTTGCCATTGCGAAAGAAAGTCGCCACCGGACAAAGCAACCGGAAGTTGTGCAATGTCTGCACCACGGGAACGCCCGCTTCAAAACAGGCTGAGTAGATCGACGGTGAGATGATCACGAACGTGTTATGGACGTGGACGACATCGGGCTTTTCCCGGCGGAGCAATTGCGCAAACTCCCGCCGCGTGTCCGATGCCCATACTGTCCTCTTGGCCAGGCTGATTAACCGGACTCCGGTGTAGGCATCGGTTTCATAATTTGTGCGCTGGTAGGTAATCACCGGATGCCCAGCCCGCTCCAGCATCTGCCGCTCCTGGTCAAAAGCGACGTCCTCACCACCTGGCTGCTTGTAGGTGTTGTGGACGAGTAAAACTTTCGGCTGACGCGCCATCTTAGTCGTTAAGGAATCAAGTCGATAGTGCTCGATTACGACTGGTTCTTCCTCCTCTGGACGCCACGAGCCGCGTATGCGGCGCCCAAGATTCTATTCTCGGCTTTCAAGTTGATCACCGATTGATGGGCCTCCGGCCTCCGTCTCTCCCCTGGATGACGGGTCTCAGCCCTGTTCTGCCTGAACAATGATGGCTGCTGCCTGAGCGAAGTCCTCGGCAATAAAATCGGGATTCTCAGCCTGCTGTGCCCGCTCTTTGCCGTACCCTGTACGCACGAGAATTGTGGTTGCATTGGCCCTGTGCCCCATTTCGATATCACTGCTCTTGTCGCCGACTACGAAGGACTCCTCCGCATCGAAGTTCAATTCCCTGGCAGCCTGGTAGATCATTTCCGGACTGGGCTTGCGGCACGTACAGTTTTCCTCCGGAGCGTGCGGGCAGTAGTAGATCCCGTCTAAAGTCACGCCTTCCCCTTGGAGCAGTTCTTTAAGCCGCTTGTGAACTGCCTCGACCACCTCTGGGCTAAGAATTCCGCGGCCTACGCCGGACTGGTTTGAGATCACTACCAAACCAAAACCGTGGCTCTGCAATAGTCTTAGTCCCTCGCCTACTCCCGGTATCAGTTCGAGCTCGGCG
>Ga0187818_10001056_pt1 | contig 10899 bp, 9 predicted proteins | sample NC_wetland_sal_i_14_FD_130581 | JGI IMG/M metagenome (GOLD analysis project Ga0187818, IMG submission 130581) | Wetland sediment microbial communities from Neuse River Estuary, North Carolina, USA - SO4_3 | ecosystem: Environmental > Aquatic > Freshwater > Wetlands > Sediment | place: USA: North...
AGGAAGGAGCATTCTGGGAAAAGATGACCCCATTGAAAAGAATAATCGCAAGGTAGATATATCTCTGAAGCACCACGCGGGGTTGTTGGTGCGCATCTTTCACAGGCATGCCCCTCAGATTCTCATCGGCATCACGATGTACCGGTACTTGTAGTCTTCGCTTTCGGCGGGGCGCATCTGGCCGGCGGACTGGGCGTCCTTGAATTCCAGCTTCACGTCGCCGCTGCCGGTAGCTTTGAGGAAGTCCAGCAGATATTGGGCGTTGAAACCGATGGCGAGCGTGTCGCCGTCGTAGTCGATTTCGATCGAGTCCTCCGACTCGCCGGTCTCGGTCGAAGAGGCCGAAAGCTTGAGCTCGCCTTTTTCCAGACGCATGCGCACCGCGCGCGAACGCTCGTCGGCAAACTGGGCCACGCGGGAGATTGCCGCGGCCAGTTCATCTCCGTGAACCAGGACAGACTTGCTGTTGTCCTTAGGCAGCACCGCTTCAAAGTTGGGGAATTGGCCGGTAAGCTGGCGCGAGGTCAGCAGGCGCCCGCCGATGCGGAAGTAGAGCGTGGACTCGTCCTTGGCAAAGTCAATGGTTTCGGCGTCGGTCGAGTCCAGCAATGACTTGAGCTCGTCCATGGCTTTCTTCGGCACCAGCGTTTTCATCTCGCCGGAGACGCCCTCAAATTTAGCGCCGCTATGTTCGATGTGCGAGAGCCGGTGCCCATCGGTGGCAACCATGGTGATCGACTCCGGCTTCAGCACCATCAACGCGCCATTCAGTGTGTAACGGGACTCTTCGGTGGCGATAGCAAATCCAGTTTTCGCAATCATGCTGCGCAAGACTTGCGCCGGAATCTTCACTACACCGACAGTCGGAAACGCAGGCAGGCTGGGGAAATTCGACCGGGCCATGCCCACCATCTTTGTATTGGACCGTCCACAGCGGATGCTGACCCAATGATTTTCCAGCAGCTTGATGGTGATATCTGCATCGGGCAGCAGCTTCACGTAGTCGTGCAGCTTGCGGGCAGGAATTGTGCAAGCACCTTCTTTTTTCACTTTCGCATTGCACGACGTGCGCAGGCTCAGATCAAGATCCGTAGCCGTCAGCGAAAGTTTGTCCGCCCCAGCCTCAAACAAATAATTTGACAGAATCGGAATGGTGGTCTTGCGCTCGACCACGCCCTGGGTCGCAGTGAGTTCGCGCAAAAGTTCGAACTTGCTGACCGTGATCTCCATGGTCGTGGTCCCTGGTGCGGATGCGATGGCTTCTACCGGCATAAACCTGAGCTCCTGCCGCGCAGCGCTACTTTGAATACTTCTCTTATATCAAATAAAAAACCTATAAAACCAGCAGTAATAACAGGAGGCAGGGAAAAGTGGAAATCCAGCCCAACCTTCCGTCCCATATGAGCTTCCGGCGGCTGCCCTAATGTCCAAAATCAGGGCCGGACTTGGAGCGGAAGGATCCAAATCCAGACCGCTTCTTGCGACCACGGCGGTTCTTACACAGCTTCCACACCTACTCCACAGGGACTGCAAAGGAAGACTCTACCGATAAGTGGAAATCGGGTGGAAGCCGCGATTCACCCGCCCAACTGCTCAGTCAGTTTATTGAGCAGCCTGTTCAAATCCTTGTCCGTCTTGCGCACCTGGTCGATCTTCTCAACCGAGTGCAGCACAGTGGTGTGGTGCTTGCCACCGAATTGACGGCCGATCTCCGGCAACGACGCCTCAGTCAGATGCTTGGCCAGATACATAGCAATCTGCCGGGGGTAAACTATGGCGCGCGAGTTATTCTTCGCCTTGATCTCCACCAGCCGCAATCCAAACTGCTCGGCCACAGCTTTCTGGATGGACTCGATGGTGACCTTGCGGGCCTGGGAGTCGATGAAATTCTTGAGCACCTGCTGGGTATAGGGGAGGGTAATTTCAGCGCCAATGAGTGAAGAGTGCGCCACCAGCCGGATCAGCGCGCCTTCCAGTTCGCGGACGTTGGAGCGAATGTTCGACGCGATGTAGAGAGCTACGTCAGTCGGCAGCGTGACCTTTTCCTGTTCCGACTTCTTCTGCAGAATGGCGACTTTGGTCTCGAGATCGGGCGGTTGAATGTCGGCGATCAGGCCCCACTCGAAGCGGCTGCGCAGCCGGTCTTCGACCTCGGCCAGCTCCTTCGGCGGTCGGTCGCTGGCGATGACGATCTGCTTCATCGATTCATGCAGCGCGTTAAAGGTATGGAAGAACTCTTCCTGGGTGCGCTCTTTCTGAGCCAGGAACTGAATGTCGTCGATCAGCAGAACATCGACGTTGCGGAACTTGTCGCGGAAGCTGGTCATCTTGTCGTAACGCAGCGAGTTAATCATTTCGTTGGTGAACTTCTCGCTGGATACGTAGCAAATGGCCGCTTGCGGCTGCCGGCGGTTGATCTCATGCCCGATGGCCTGCATCAGGTGGGTCTTCCCCATACCGACGCCGCCATACAGGAACAACGGGTTATAAGCTTTCGAGGGACGTTCCGCTACCGCCTGACACGCCGCATGAGCAAACTGGTTGCCGCTGCCGATGACGAAAGCGTCGAAGGTGTAACGCGGGTTCAGTTGCGCCGCTCCATCCCAATCGAAACGCGCCTGGGACGGATGAGTTGCAGGGGCCGTATGCGCGGAAAGACCGCCATTGTGACGAACCGGCGTAGCTGCGGGATCGTCCCCGGGCGGAACGAACTTCACTTCCTGGTATTCGAGTCCCAGATTGTCAAGAGCTTCCTGGATCAGGTCGGCGTACTTGTCGCCAACTTGGCAGAACTCGGGCGTCGGCACGCGAACGAAAAGAATCCCGCCGTTGGAGTGGCTGTAGCGCGTGGGCTTCAGCCAGGTGTCATAGGAGTGCCGGTTGATCTTTTTTTCCAGCGCGTCGAGAATGCGCAACCACGGATTGGGAGCAAGAGTTGGACTGGGCACGGACATATTGAATTCTTTGCTGGGCTGCCGCCGTAACTCAGCCCCGGTATCAAGTCATTGCAGTAAGAAAGAGCTCATTTCCCCAGCGTAGCAAACTCCGCGCGGCGGGGCGGTTTTCGCTGAGGTCAAGAAAAATTCAATGAGCAGGAACAGTCCGGCATACTAGCACAAAATTTTTCACTTTGCGGGAAATCTTCGCGAAAGATTTTCGTCGGCCACACGATTCCAATCGCGAAGAAAAGCTTCTGTCAAGTAGCGACTTTGTAACTGCCGCGCGAGTAGTGCAACGGCTGAGTTCCGAATTCGTGCTGCGTGCCGCGCTCATGTTCGCGAATCATTTTCTCCCTGCGGAAAACGCCGCGCCGTGATTTGGCTCACGCGGCTTCGTTCGCGTGGTCTCAAGTTCCATCTCTCATCCTACTCCCTCGGCGCAGCTATGATGTTTGATCTGGAAGCAGGGCTATCCCAAAGTCATCAGTTTGACGGTGTTCTGCGGGGCAGGCTAGAATAATTGAGTTTGCCTGTACTCGCGGTTCCGTTCTGGGGCCGTCCGCATTCGTTGCCGAGAGCGCCGACGCGGAAAGCAGCAAGCATCGAAAAGCAGCAGTTTTCCGGATCGCGCCAGTGTGCGAGACGGGTTTGATTCGACGGAGGCATAGGTATGTCGTACGCGGTTATCCGCGCCGGTGGGAAGCAGTACCGGGTGGCGCCCGGCGATGTCATTCGTGTGGAGAGCCAGGGCAACGGCACCGACGGCAGGATTGAGTTCAATGACGTGCTGGCGGTCTCTGGGGGCGAAGGTCAGATTGGCAAGCCGCAGTCCGAGGCGCGCGTGGTTGGCGAAGTAGTCGAGCAGGGCCGCGGGAAAAAGATCCTGGTCTTCCACTACAAGCGCAAGAAGCAATACAAGAAGCTGCGCGGCCATCGCCAGGGATATACGGCCGTGCGTATTACTGAGATCGCTTTCGATGGCCAGAAGTTCACCGCGCCAGAGCTTCCCAAGAAAGAAGCCAAGCCGAAAAAGGCAGCCCCGGTAGAGATGGAAGAAGTCAAGGCGGAAGCAAAGGCTGCGAAGCCGCCAGCCAAGAAGAAAGCTGTAGCCAAGAAATCAGCGGCGAAAAAGGCCGCACCGAAGAAAAAGAAATAGCTGTACGCTGACAGCTAAGAGCTGCCAGCCCTCGAAAACGACAAACTGGAAACTACGCTATGGCACACAAAAAAGGACAAGGCACTTCTCGAAACGGCCGCGACTCGAACGCACAGCGGCTGGGCTTTAAGGCTTTTGGTGGACAACTGGTTCCCGGCGGCACAATCATCGTGCGGCAGCGTGGCACGCGAGTAAAGCCGGGCTTGAACGTTGGCCGCGGCAAGGACGACACTCTATTCGCGAAAATCACCGGCCGCATCAAGTTCAAGGATCGCGGCCAGATGGGCAAGTTCGTAATGATCGAGCCGGTGGAAGCGAAGTAGCGGTTTGCGAATTGAGCGGGCAGGAGTGTCCGCGCCACATAGCCTCGCCCTTGGGCCGGGGCTTTTTTGTTGCAGACTCTGCTGTTTCCTTTGTGAACCTTCGTGTCCTTTGTGATTCCGGCATTCGCACTCATCAACCACAAAGGACACAAAGGTCCATGGAGGAAAGCCCAATAGTCCTGATGTTTATTGATGAAGCCACAATTCGAGTGAAAGCCGGCGACGGGGGCAACGGCTGCGTCGCCTTTCGCCGCGAGAAATATGTGCCGCGCGGTGGGCCGTCTGGCGGCGATGGCGGCAAAGGCGGCGACGTGCTCATGGAATCAAGCGAGCGCCACAACACTCTGGTTCACTTCCGCTTCAATCCGGAATACAAAGCGCAGCGCGGGCGCCATGGCGAAGGATCCAACCGCACCGGGCGCGAAGGCGAAGACGTGCTTCTGAAAGTGCCGGTGGGCACGATTGTCTACGACGCCGAGACCAATGGGAAAGTGCATGATTTCTCGCACGCGGATGAGCGAATCGTCATTGCCCGGGGTGGCCGCGGCGGACGAGGCAATGCGCGATTCGCAACCTCCACGCATCAGGCGCCGCGCGAGCACGAAGAAGGACGGCCCGGCGAAGAGCGTGTCTTCCGGCTGGAGCTGAAGCTGCTCGCCGATGTGGGACTGGTGGGGTATCCGAATGTGGGGAAATCCACACTGATTTCACGTATCTCGGCGGCGCGGCCCAAGATCGCAGACTATCCTTTTACCACTCTGCAGCCGAACCTCGGCGTGGTGGCGGTGGGAGAAGCGAGCGAAGAACGCAGCTTCGTGGTAGCCGACATTCCCGGATTGATTGAAGGGGCACATAAAGGGTCGGGCCTGGGTACGCAATTTCTGCGGCACATCGAGCGCACGCGCCTCCTGGTGCACCTGGTCGACATTTCGGATGCAAGCGGCCGGCCAGATCCGGTGAAGGACATTGAGGTCATTAACGGGGAATTGGAGAGCTTCGGTGCAAAGCTGGAACAGAAGCCGATGCTCATGGTGGCGTCGAAGATCGACATCGCGAATAAAGACAAGCTGGCCAAGCTGAAACGTTTTTGCAAGAGACAAGGGCTGGAGTTGTTTCCGATTTCAGCAGTGACGGGAAAAGGAATTGACGAGTTGAAGTACGCGATGGCCGAGAAGGTAGAAGAAGCGCGAGGAAATATCGAGTCGCCGGTAGCCCTTAAAAGGCGGTAAAAGAAGTCATTTGGGGGCTTGATTCTCCAAAACTACTCTTCAGGGTGCCCCGCTCAAGCTTTGCTTGGGCGGGGGTGTTCAGTTGTCACAGAACCCTTCGTCATTGGCAACTAAGCTTGTCCCATGCCTTGGGGACTCAAACACTTTCAGCAATCCGGGCAGCTGCATTTCTTGACCTTCAGTTGTTATCGACGCCGGCCAAACTTCGCTACTCCGCATTCGCGCGCTTGGTTCGAATCGTCGCTGGAACGCGTGCGCCACTCTTACGGGCTCTGCGTCTACGGTTATGTAGTGATGCCCGAACACGTACATCTGCTGCTCAACGAACCGGAACGAGGCTCCTTAGCACAGATGCTGCAGTCGCTCAAGCAGTCGGTCGCAAGAACACTCGCCTTGCGTGCAGCGGATTCGTTTTGGCAAGCCCGTTACTACGACTTCAATGTGTGGAGCGAAGGCAAGTTTGTGGAGAAGCTGAGATACATCCATCGCAACCCAGTCGCCCGCGGATTGGTGGAACGGCCCGAGGACTGGCTATGGAGCAGCTTCCGTCACTATTTCACTGGTGCAGACGGAGCGGTCGAGATCGAATCACAATGGACAGCGCGACGGCGGGAACGACTGGGAATTACACCAACGGTTCGCATTCGCTCCGACAGTCAAAACCCCGCCCAAGCAAAGCTTGAGCGGGGCACCCTGAAGAGTAGATTAGAGGCTTAGGTTGGGCCAGCCCCCCGGGTACTCGGCACTTGGTACCAGAAACTGCTACGCCTCCGGCACCAGCGTGCCGTGCTGGAAACGGTATTGCAGAATCTTTGCTGCCAGAGCCGGGTTCATCGTAGGAGCTTCGGCTTCAACCGTGCGAACGACTTCGCCACGGCATACCACTTCAGCCGCAGACAATCCGGCAATTTCCACCGGCAGCACCAGGTTGATTTCAAGCTGCGCGTTGGCTGGGATCAATTCCTCCGCCCGAAACAGCAGGCCGGAGCGGCTTATGTTTTCCGTCGTGCCATCGAGCCAGGCACTTTCGCCGATCTGGCGGTACTTCAGCGGCAACTGGAGCTTAAAACGCTGAGCCCGAAACGGGGACGACCTCGAGTTAGAACGACTATACCGGGCTTGTGTTGCCAAACGAGCAGACATGGAGACCTCCAGGGGGAATGGTGTGTCGAGTGCGTCCCGCACTTTTGTCTTCAGCGCGCGGAGGGTAAAGGGCTTCTCGAGCAGGGCGATGCCCGGATCGAGAGTGCCGTTCTGGCTGATCGCATTCTCGCTGTAGCCCGACATGTAGAGCACCTTGGTTTCCGGCCTGCGAGAAGAAATGTAGTCGGCCAGTTCGCGCCCGTTCATCCCCGGCATGACCACATCGGTCAGCAGTAGATGAATGGGGCCTGGGTGAGCGTTTGCAAGTTGCAGGGCCGAGGCGCCGTCCGCCGCCTCGATCACCGTGTAACCACCAGTCGCCAGGTACTCGCGGGCCAGGCCGCGGACCGTGGCTTCGTCTTCGACCAGCAAAATCGTTTCGTGGCCTCGTTGAACTTCGGCGGCGGGCGCAGAGATTTCCAGCGGCAGCGATTCTCCGGTGGCGCTGACCCGCGGCAAGTAAACCTTGAACGATGCTCCCTTGCCCGGCTCGCTATAGACCCAGATGTAGCCTCCACTCTGCTTAACGATTCCATAGACTGTGGAGAGCCCGAGTCCGGTGCCCTTGGTTCCCTTGGTGGTGTAGAAGGGTTCGAAAATGTGGGTCTGAGTTTCGACGTCCATGCCCAGACCGGTGTCGCTGATGGCCAGCATCACGTACTCGCCGGGTTCGATGGGAGTGTGCAGACGGGCGTAGGCTTGGTCGAGCGCCACGTTGGCCGTTTCGATCGTCAGCTTGCCGCCGTGCGGCATAGCATCGCGGGCATTGACCGCCAAGTTCATGATCACTTGCTCGATCTGCCCAGGGTCCGCTTTGACTGCGCCCAGATCACCGCCCGGCACCATAACTAGTTCGATGTCTTCGCCAATCAGGCGAGTCAGCATCTTCAGGTTTTCGGTGACCACCGCGTTGAGGTCGATCACCTTGGGAGTCAGCATCTGTTTACGGCTGAAGGCCAGGAGCTGGCGAGTGAGCGCGGTAGCCCGGTTGGCGGCCCTGGCGATCTCCTGAGCCGGCCCGCGCACGGTCGGGTCGGGCCCAATTCTGTCCAGCAAAAACTCGCAGTAGCCGGAGATCACCATCAACAGATTGTTGAAGTCGTGAGCGATGCCGCCGGCGAGGCGGCCGACTGCTTCCATCTTCTGGGCCTGGCGAAGTTGCTGTTCCAGCGCCCGGTGCTCGGTGACATCTTCCGCAAAGAGTTCATAGAAGACCGTCTGGCGTTCGTCATGAATCGTGCGGCCAGAAAGCCGCACCGTAATGAGCGTGCGGTCGCCTCGGACCCAGTCGGCCACGAGACCATGAAAGCCCAGCGCCGCGCGAAAGTGATCGGCAACCGTAAACCATTGTTGGGAATCCGCATAAAGAGTGGCCAGGTTGCGGCCCACCAGTTCCGATGCTGAACTGCAGCCCAACATGCTTACCAGCGCAGGATTTGCGCTCAGCAGGATGCCGCCGGAGTCACAGCGGCAAATGCCATAGGGGGCGTTGGTCACGAGTGATCGGAAGTTCACTTCGGAGCGGCGCAAGCCTTCCTGGGCCGAACGCAGCGCGGCATTAAACGAGCAGATCAGCAGGGCCACGAACACAAACAGCGTGAGATGTATGATGGCTTTGCGGTAGTCGGATGGAGTGTGCTGCCCAGCCAGTGAAAAGTAGGCACTGACCGTCAAAGCGAAAGAGGTCGCGACCAGGCCGGGCTTCCAGCCACCGTACCAGGCGCTCACCATGATGGCGACGGCAAAAACTACCAGCCGGCTTTCGACCACATCGGATAGCGCCAACGCCGGGATCAGGGCGAGCGTAATGCTGAGGACGGCGACACCGTACCGGAGGATGGGGGCCCGGGCGGGGGGGATGTAGCGTGCGCGAAGAAGGGGGAGCTTCACTCGCATACAGACCAAATCTAGTTCCAAAACGGGAACCCCGCGAGTTACGGGAGTTCACATGGTTGCTACTGGATGGGCGCTGGCCATGAGGACAACGCCAGGAAGACGAGGGCTTAGGCCGAATCTATACGACTGGCTGCTGTGAATTTCATGCCGGGACTGAAATTTACAGAAACCGGGAGCCAAAACCTCCACGGGGCGGGTGAAAAACCAACAGACCGGGTTGTCCTGCTATGAGACACGTATGAACATCGGACTTTTCGGCGGAACTTTCGATCCGATCCACCGCGGGCACCTTGCCCTGGCGCGCGCCGCGCAAGAGCGCTGTGAGCTGGGGCGCGTCTATTTCGTCCCGACAAACATCCCGCCTCACAAGCAACGCCAGCCATTGGCCTCTTATTTCCATCGCTATGCCATGGTCGTCCTGGCTACTATGGGCGAGAAGCTGTTCGTACCTTCTCTTTTGGAAGGTCCAGATGTCACCAGGCAAAGTGTGGCCATGGCGGGAGTGGCCGCGCCGGCCGCGAGGAAAGGCCAGCAAGAACACGCCGTGCCGGGAGCGAATTACTCGATCGATACGGTGCGGCGGTTGAAGCAGACGCTGAAGAAAAGCGATCGGCTGTTTTTTCTGATCGGCATCGATGCCTTCAATGACATTGCAACCTGGCACGAGCCGGAAGCGCTTTTTGGCGAATGTGAATTCATCGTGGCCAGCCGCCCGGGGTATTCACTGGCCGACGTAGCCCATGCGCTTCCCGAACCCCTGCGCCCCAAAGCGGCAGTGACCAAGCCCTTTGCCCGGCAACCGGCAAAAGGGGACTTGGTTTTGACTGGGGCAACGGTGCACCTGATGGAAGGCGTGCATCAGAATGTCTCGGCTACAGCCATCCGCGAGGCCGTGGCCGCGAATCGGCCGTTAACGAAGTTTGTGGAACCCGCGGTGGCGGAGTACATCAAGAAGATGGGCCTGTATGAACGTCGTTAGTCGTTCGTCGTTGGCCGTTGATCGACAATTCGACAGGCCGGATTCAGCTGGTACAAGTCGAATCGATAAACGGTTTTCCGTGGCTGGGTGAGCTCGATAATTTAGAATAGGTGGCCAAGGATAGATGGCCAAGGACGAAGGACCAACGACTAACGACCAGTAGCCAACGACGATTCCCTGCATGAAGAAGAACGATTCGAAACGGCAAATCTCGGAAGCCATCGGCGCCTGCCAGGAAAAGAAAGCGGAAGAAATCAGAATTTTGGAGATGGAAAAAGGGTCCGGAGCATTCACCGATTATTTCGTGGTGTGCAGCGGAACCAATCCCCGGCAGATCCAGGCCATCTCGGACGAAGTGGAAGAGCGGCTGGAAAAAACCGGGCTGCGGCCCACTCACGTCGAAGGCTACAAGCAAGCCGAATGGGTCTTGCTGGACTACGTTGATTTCGTGGTGCATATCTTCTCGCAGAAGGCGCGCCAGTATTACGATTTGGAGCGATTGTGGAAGTCCGCCAAGCAGCTTGAGCCGGGCGATCTGGCTGCACGTGGCTCAAGGACGAAACGCTCGCCAACGCGCGGAGTGACCAAGAAGCGGGCTTAGCAAAAGCCGGCCACGGATCCCCACGGATCTGGTTTTTCTTTCTTGTAATCCGTGATATCCGCGTAGATCCGTGGCCCAAGTTTTTATGAACTCATCCGACAATGCGACTGTGATTTTGGGTGGCGCTGCGCTTCAGCGCTGCGATAAATGTTTCGTTTCGTTGCGCGCTTTAGCGCCCGAGGTCCGGTTTTTTCCGCAGCGTGATGGAAGAGCGGGTTTTCTCGGAGCAGATCTCTCTTGTGATCCGTGCTGATCCGCGTAAGTCCGTGGCCCAAGTCTTTTTATGAGTTCACCAGACAATTCGAATCCGCAATGGGGATCTTCTTACCGGCTAATTGCCTCGGAGAAGTGGAAAGCAAAATCGGCTGCTATGGGGCGCGACGTGACCGACGCACTCGTGGACTATGCCCGGCCAGAACCAGGAATGCAAGTTCTGGACTTAGCCAGTGGCACCGGGGAACCGGCGATCACTCTGGCATCGCGGGTCGGTTCCCAAGGCCACGTCACGGCTCTCGATCTCAGCGCTGATCTCTTGCAAATCGCCACGGAACGCGCTCATCAGCGGGGCTTCGCGAACTTCTCCACGCGCCAAGCCGACGCGCAGCACCTGCCATTTCCCGATCAGAGCTTCGA
>Ga0187818_10001057_pt1 | contig 10895 bp, 12 predicted proteins | sample NC_wetland_sal_i_14_FD_130581 | JGI IMG/M metagenome (GOLD analysis project Ga0187818, IMG submission 130581) | Wetland sediment microbial communities from Neuse River Estuary, North Carolina, USA - SO4_3 | ecosystem: Environmental > Aquatic > Freshwater > Wetlands > Sediment | place: USA...
CACAAGTTGAGCGCGCTGCAGGGGCGGCCGAATGCCGCGGTGGTGGCGATTTGCGGGCGGCTGGAGGCGGAGCTCTCGGAGATGGATGAGAAAGAAGCGGCGGAGTTGCTGGCATCATATGGATTGAAAGAGCCGGGGCTGAACCGGCTGATTCGCGCGACGTATGATTTGCTGGGGCTGATTCAATTCTTTACTGCGGGTGAACCGGAAGTACGGGCGTGGACGATTCGAAAGGGAGCGCCAGCGGTGAAGGCGGCGGGAGCGATTCATAGCGACATCGAGAAAGGTTTTATTCGCGCGGAAGTCGTGCGGTGGAATGATTTGCTGGCTGCTGGAAGCCTGGGAGCGGCGCGGGAAAAGGCGCAAGTGAGGCTGGAAGGAAAAGAGTACATCGTGCAGGAAGGGGATGTGATTTTGTTTCGGCATAGCGGATGATGAGTCGCGAATTGGGCTACATCGAACCACCAGCAGCTTCTCGCTATTTGAAAGAAGTCTCTGAGATTCTTCGAATGTTGTCGGGCCTTCGGACCAGGATTGTGCAAGGTTCGTAGCACAATGAGCTGTCGACTGTGAACCTCTTCTATGGCGCACGATTTGGCATTTCGGACGGCGCTGGCGGCGGGCTTGGGACTCGTGGCCGCGGCGGGAAATTTGATTGGCGGGTATTTTGTCGTGCGCCGGGAGTGGCCGCGAAAATATCTGCAATATTTTCTGGCGCTGGGCGCGGGCTACATGCTCGCGGTGGCCTTTGTTGAAGTAATCCCGGAGTCGATACGGCTTGCGGGAGAGAATGCACTGCTGTCCGTGCTCATCGGATACTTCATCATTCATCTGTTCGAACACACGCTGGCCCCGCATTTTCATTTTGGCGAGGAAACGCATCTCGAGGAGATGAGCCATCAGCACGCGCGCACCACCGTGCTGCTGGGCTTGAGCATTCACACGTTTTTTGATGGCGTGGCGATTGCCGCCGGATTCCTGGTTTCCACCTGGCTGGGCGCGGCCATTTTCGTGGCCGTATTCCTGCATAAGCTGCCGGAGGGATTCACGGTGGCGTCGGTGGTGCTGGCAAGCGGTCAAGGGAAGCGCAACGCGATTCTGGCGGCCGGGTTATTAGGAGCGGCAACGCTGTTTGGAGTTTTGCTGACGAGCGCGTTGCAAGGGCAGTTGAAATATGCGCTGCCTCTCTCGGGAGGGGTAACCGTGTATGTTGCGGCGACGGACCTCCTGCCGGAGGTGAACCGGGAACCGAACTGGCGGATGGCGTTACTGGTATTCGTGGGTGTCGCTAGTTTGTTGATAATGCAGCACTTGTTCCACGTCTAGGGCGTCTTGAACCCCACGAGACGGCGCCGGAAAGGCGGGGCGGATGGCAGGATAAAACCCGCCGCTACAATGGTTTAGTGTCGTTTCGTACCCCTCCTAAACTTGCAACTTTCTGAGACACTTTGGGTTTGATACAGTGTGGCGGCGATGGCCAGGTCGGACGTCCAGCTGATGCTCGACGTGAAGGCGGGCGACGAACAGTCGTTCGCGCTTCTGCTGCATCGCTATCGGACTCCCTTGGTCAATTTCCTGTACCGGATGGTTCGGAACCGGGAACAGGCGGAAGACCTGGCACAGGAAGTATTTTTGAGAGTGTACCGCGCACGCGAAGATTACGTTCCGAGCGCGAAGTTCACCACCTGGCTCTTCCGGATTGCGACCAACCTGGCGCTGAACTCGGTTCGCGACAACCGCTACCAGCGGATGGAAATTTCACTGGACGCTCCGGTGACCACGGATGCCGAAGACGGCGACGAGAAAACTCTGGACCTCGCCGAGAAGCATCCGAACATCGAGCAGCACCTGATCGAGGAGACAAGGCGGAAAATGATCCGGCACGCCATTGAAAAACTCCCTGAGAAACAGCGCGCGGCAGTGCTGCTGCACAAATATCAGGAGCTGGATTACGGAGAGATTGCCAAGATTTTGAACTGCTCGGAAAGCGCATTGAAGTCGCTGCTCTTCCGGGCGTACGAATCGCTGCGAGTGGAACTCGCCCCCCTCGTGGCGCAGCAAGGCAAGTCGTAGCAGCCGGGCCAGGAAGGGAAGGAAGTCATGAGTTGTGCACGGATGGAAAGCAAGATTCTGGGATACGTGGACGGGCGCCTGAACGAGAGCGAACGCGCGCAGATGGAGAAGCATTTCGCGACGTGCGCGGCGTGCCGCCTGCGCGTGAATGAATTCCGCGCGGTGACGAGCCTGCTCGACGAGCTGCCGGTGATCGAGCCGTCGGAGGCTTTCGATTTGCGCGTGCATGCGCGCGTGGCGGCGGAGCCGGCGAAGCAGAGCTGGTGGGCGTGGTTCATGCCCTCGCCGCGGGTGGCGTTTGCCGCCGCGCTGCTGTTGTTGGCGACGGTGTGGATCGGCTACGAAAAGAATCCGATTCTACCGAGTTGGGATCCCAAGGAAGCGGATGCTCAATTGATGGAAGATATGCCGGTGCTGGAAGATCACGACGTGATTTCGAACTTCGAACCGTTGAAGGATCTGCCGCAGCCGGTGCAAGCAGAGGAAACGGATCAAACGAATCAGACGATGTAAGGCGCGATGAAGCTGCGAGATGAAACTGCGAACCCAATTCGGCGGATGGCTGCTTGCGATTGTGAGCTGCGCCGTGGTTTGGTCGCCCTGCTACGCGCAGCATCCGCGCTTTAGCGCGGCGCATCCCCAAGCCAGGCAGGATCGTCCTCAGCCAAGACCGAAGCAGAATGCGAACCGGCCTCCCGCGAGGCAGAATCGTCCCGCCGGCAAACCACAAGCGCAAGCACGGGCGGAAGCGCCGCCCCCACGCCCGAATGGAAACAACGGGGCAAGCGGCAATCCGCGAACCCCCGGAACTGCTACGCCTCGGCAGCAGTTGGGAGTGGGATCTCCGCGGCCGTGGGTAGACCGGATGCGAGATTTGACGCCGGCACAGCGCGAGCGGGTGATGCAGAACAGCCCCGCGTTTCGCAATTTGTCGCCCGAACAACAGAGCCGCATTCGCGATCAATTCAACCAGTGGGATCGCAAGACGCCCCTGCAAAGGGCCGACCAGCGCGAGCGCGAGCAAACGTGGCGGCAAATGACTCCGGAGCAGCGCGACCACATCAAGAATGACGTGCTGCCCGCGTGGCGGCAGTTGCCGCCGGAACGACGGCAGGCGATTTCGCAGAGACTGAGCGTGCTGAAGAACATGCCGGAATCGGCGCGCAACGAGCGGCTGAACGATCCAAACTTCACGAAGGGCATGAACGACGAAGATAAGGCCACGTTGCGAGACCTGAGCCACCTGCATGTCGGTGGACCGCCGGATCCTCCGGGGGAATGAAGCAGTTTTTAGTTCTGAGTTTTAAGTATTAAGTTCCCGAGAAAACCATTCCCCCGTAAGCAGCTTGCCAACGCGACTTGAGGCTCTCGGAAAGCAGAGATTCATTCCGCTGGATTCGCGGGACGGCGAAGAGTACCTAACTGCACAGACTGAAGGAGTGGTTAGTTTTAGTTTTTAGTTCTAAGTTCAAAGAGGCCAGCAGCAGGGCCTGGTCGAGCCACGCAATTTCTTTATACATTTTGCACCCAGTTGGCTCAAGACTCTCCCGTTGATTACAGCTTGCTTGTGGGGCGCATGCTGCGCCCGCACAGGCGCGATGCAAATGAAGATTCTTTTCTGAAACTTAATACTTAGAACTAATAACTAAGAACTGCTTTCGCCGTGCCAATGCGGCTTGCAACGCGTGGAAACTCGCGTTTGACAACGCCGAGCCAGTCGCGGCATGGTGACTAGTTCAACTTCTCCGCATCGAACAGGTGGAGGAACATTATTCTGGCCCTGTCCACGCGTTTTCGCGCCCTGCAACATCGCAACTTTCAACTATTCATCGCGGGACAACTCGTTTCGCTCATCGGGACCTGGATGCAGAACATGGCCCAGCTTTGGCTGGTCTATCGGCTGACTCATTCTGCCGTGCTGCTTGGCGTGTTCGGATTTGCGAGCCAGGTGCCGATGCTGTTTCTTTCCTCGCTGGGCGGATATGTGGGCGATCACTATGAGCGGCACCGCGGGGTCATTGCCACGCAAACAGCCTCCATGATTCTGGCGTTCGTGCTGGCCGGACTGACGCTGACAAGACTGATCAACGAATGGGAACTGATTGCGATTGCGTTTCTGGTGGGGATCGTCAACGCATTTGACGTGCCGATCCGGCAGGCCTTCCTGGTGCACATGGTGGGCAAGGACGATCTGCCGAATGCGATTGCCCTCAACTCTTCCATCTTTAACGCCGCGCGGGTGGTCGGCCCGGCAATCGCCGGATTTACGATTGCCTGGATCGGCGAGGGCTGGTGCTTTTTCCTGAATGGCGTAAGTTTCATCGCCGTCATCGTGGCACTGCTGCTGATGCGCATCGAGCGGAAGGAGATTAAGCCGACCACCGGCTCGGTGCTGCAGAGTTTCGTGCAAGGATTCCGGTTTGTGATGAGCGACATTCCGGTCCGTTCGACGCTGCTCCTTCTGAGCGTGCTAAGCCTGTTTGGCTTGCAGTACTCCGTGTTCATGCCGGTCTATGCCCTGGATATTTTGAAGGGAAATGCCATGACGCAGGGCTACCTGATGAGCTCGGCGGGAGTCGGCGCCGTGCTGGGCGCGCTGCATTTCGCGGCGCGAAAGCATTACAAAGGGCTGGCCAGGTGGATTGGAGCGACTTCGACGACTTGCGCGGTCAGCCTGCTCGTGTTTTCCCAGGCCAGAGTGTATTGGCTGTGCGTGGTGGTGCTGTTCGTTGTGGGATTTGCAGCCACGTCGCAGATGGCGGCGACCAATACGCTGATACAGAACCGCGTTCCGGACGAACTGCGCAGCCGCGTGATGGCGGTCTACGCCACGATGTTCATGGGCGTGCAGCCGATTGGTTCGCTGATCGCGGGAGGAATCGCGAGACACATTGGAGCGCCATATACGTTGACGGTCTTTGGCTCGCTGGTGCTGTTGGGGAGTTTGATCTTTGTTTCGCGCGTGGTGATGAGGCTGGAGAAGCCTCAGCCGGCTGTGGGGACTTAGACGGGATTGGGGCGGTAGAGCCAATCAGGACGCGTAAGCGGGGCAGTGGTGGGCGAGGCAAGCCCGGCCCCTACAGAAACGGGAGCAAGATTCACGGCGGCCAGTATGGCGTCGACTTTGGGCCGCTGCGGCGCAAGCGAGCAGACGGGATCGGTCGAGGTCGCGTCACCGGCGAGCAACAGCGCCTGGCAACGGCAGCCGCCAAAATCCAGCCCCCGGCGGTCGCAGGTCTTGCAAGGCTCCTGCATCCAATCTTCTCCGCGAAATTTCTGGAAGGCGGCCGAGTTTTCCCAAATCTCGCGCAAGCCGCGATCTTTCACGTTTTCAAATTTCAAGCCAGGGATGATTTGCGCGGCGTGGCAGGGAAGAGCGTTGCCGTTCGGCGTGATCAGCATCAATTTGCGGCCCCAGCCACCCACGCAGGGCTTGGGATATTTGGCGTAATAATCCGGAACTACGAAAACCAGCCGTGTTTTCCCGCGCAGGCGCTCTTCGGCTTTGCCAAGTAGTTCGACGCAGCGGTCCAGTTGCGCTCGAGTCGGCATAAGCCCGTCGCGATTGGCGAAACCCCAGCCGTAATATTGAACGCTGGCGAATTCCACGCAACCCGCGCCGGAACTTTCCACGATGGCGAGCATCTCTTCGAGTTCATCAAGGTTCTGACGATGAATCACGAAATTCAGAGTGAGACCGATGCGATAGCGTTTGAGCCATTCAAGGACGCGGAGTTTTTGCGCGTGCGAGTTGGTGCCGGAAATATCGGCCGCCGTATCGGCGCGCGCGCCCTGGAAGCTCAGCTGAAAATGGTCAAGGCCCGCTTCGACGAGGGCTGCAAGTTTTGCTTCGTCGAGGGGCAGGCCTGAAGTGATGAGGCTGACGTACAGGCCAGCAGCTCGAGCGTTGCGCACAAGCTGGACGATATCGGGGCGCGCCAGCGGCTCGCCGCCCGTGAAGTCCGCTTGCAGGACGCCGGCTTCGGCGGCCTCTTTGAAAACGCGCGACCAGACTTCGGTCGAGAGCTCCTCGCTGCGGTTCTGCATCTCGAGCGGGTTTGAACAGTACACACAATGCAGCGGGCAGCGGTGGGTGAGTTCCGCGACGAGGGCAAGCGGGTTGGGAAGTTCGGCAGTCATAGGGGAGAGGAGTTCGTCATCGAATTCGAATGCCTATTCTGAAGCATAGTTGAATTGGGATGATGGGCCAAATCCGGGAAACGTCGCCCGCCTCGGAAGGCGGCCGCTACAAAAGCAAGAAAAAAGCGCCCGCGTCGGAAGGCCGCCGCTACGACTCGAAATCGACGGCGCGCTGGTCGTGCAAAAGAGCCAGGTAGCCGAGGATGTCCTGCTCGACGCGCTGCGGCTCGGCTTTGGAGTAGATCTTCTGTAATTCCGAAATGATTTGCTGAACGGTGTGCTTGCCGTCGCAGCGCTCGACGATTTCGAGGCTGGGGCCGTTGAGCCGAAGCGCGCGCTCGGGCATGAGCAGCGTGCGCGGCTGCTGATTTTTTTCGTTCAGGCGGCAGCCGGGAGCGAGGCGCGGGGAACTGGTCATTTCTGGGGTCATGGAACAACGGCCTCCGAACAAGGCGTGGGCGGCAGTAGTATTGCAAGTGCAAGTAAAGACTGGCCGGAGTGCCAAGAGAGGGCGCAGCAGTGCTGCGCCCCTACAAAAGATTGACCCAGCGCGAACATTGTTGAGATGGGGCGGGGGTGCCTCATGAGTCCTTCGCCGGCTGGAACGCGCCGGGCGGCGGCCAGCCGGGGTTGACGTACGCAAAATAGAGCGCGTCAAGCTGGGCCCAGAGGATGTCGCACTTAGCGCGCAGCGCAGCATGCGCGCTGTCTTGTTCCGTGCGCGTTTGCGCGTGCTTCACGACCCAAGCGAGAGCAAACTCCGCATCTTCCGGCGCTTGGGTGAGCCTGCCGGTGAAGTAATCGAGCCCGCCAGAAAGCCACGGATAATGCTGGCGCATGCGGTCCATACGAAGAGCAATTAATTTGTGTGAGAAAAGCTCCGTGAGCGACGAGGCCACCGCTTCCAGATGAGAGCGCGTGGATACGAAATCGACGTAAGCTTGCACCGCGAAGCGCGTGGCGGGAAGGATGCCGTCTCCGCCAAGCGCGTGAGCGCGCGCGAGTCCCGTGGCCTCGACGAGCTTCAGCCATTTTTCGATGCCGCCGGGTTTGGTGCCGTCACCATCATGATCGAGAATGCGTTTTCGCCAAGCGAGCCGGAACGCTGGATCCTCGCTGCGTGCCAGGATGGCCGCGTCTTTGATGGGGATGCGGCTCTGATAAAAGTAGCGATTCAGCGCCCAGGCCTGAAGTTGGCCGCGCGTGAGCTTGCCCTCATGCATCAAGAGATGAAACGGATGCTTGTGGTGGTAGCGCTCTTCGCCAATGGCGTGAAAGCCGGCGATAAATTCCGATTCGGAGAGAAGCGGGCCTTCGACAGGTCTGTTCACGGTTGACGTCATACTTCAAGCTCCATGCCATCAAAGGCTATCTCCCAACCGGCGTCACGAACAGCCTTATATTCGGGGCTGTCTTCATTCAAAACGGGATTGGTATTGTTGATGTGGATCAGCACCTTGCGGGTTTTTCCCAGACGGAACGGCCGCTTCAGAAGCCCGCGCTCGCCCCAAAGCGGAACATGCCCCATTTCGCGCGCGGTTTTGCGGTTGCGCTTCGCTGCAATCAATTCGTCGTCTTTCCAGAACGTGCCATCCAGAAGCGCCAGGTCGCTCTCGTCGATCGCGCGCTGCCACTCTTCTCCGACACCGGGAAGGCTCGGTCCATAAAAAAATCGCTTCTCTTTATGCACCAACTGAACGCCTACCACGGCTTCTTCCGGCGGAAAACTGCCGCGGAGCGAATCACTGACGTAATCCGGGAAGCTCCCGAGCAGCGGCACAGCCTTGCAGAACAGCCCGTCCTTCATGCCTAGCGAAGAAGGAGGAACGAGCGGGATCAAGCGATCCAGGGGAAGCAATTCCCAGCGGACCGGAGGGTTCGATCGCGTCAGCACGCGAAAAATGCTGTTTTCCTCCGTCAGGATTCGCCTGACCGATAGCGTGGAATAAATCCGAAGGGGCTGAAATTCCCGCAAGTGGAGAAGACCCATCACCGAGTCGACGTCGGCGCTGGTCAGGATCAACGTCGAGACCGGGGAGCCGGGTGATGCGGCGGAAGGGTGCAATTCGGGGGTCGCGAGGAGTTGCTGGCGAAGATCTGGCGAGGCGTTGAGCAGGAACCAGTGGAAGTTGTCGTGGGTAATAGCCACTTGCGCTTGAGAGCGCGGACGAGCCTTCACGCGGCCCTGGCGGATGCCAGCGCAATTGGGACACGCGCAATTCCATTGGGGATAGCCGCCCCCGGCTGCGGAGCCGAGGACTCTTATGCGCATTCGGACACGTTCAGACGCGACCGCTCGCGGCGGTCAAAACGTTTACAGCTCGGCGTTGGCGTACGAGCTGACTTCGCAGTTCAGGTCAATCTCTTCATGCTTGGGGGTAACCCATTCCATGGTCAACGCTCCTCGGGAAGGATGACTTACGAATACCCAAGCAGAATACCACCAATCTCGGGCAAAGGGAATAGCCCTTGGAGGAAAATTCTCCAGCGGGGCAGAACGCCACCACCAGATGTAGGCGATTTCTAAGCCACGGAACACAATCCTTCGTGGCAAAATTTGCGAGCTTTGCACGCCGCGAGTTTTGCAACTTTTTTCAGAAAAACATACGTTTTCACTTGACAAGCGGGAAAAGCAGCGTAGGATGTGGCGAAAAGTGGTAAGAAGTGGGTGCAAGTAGAGTCAAGTAGCGGGCATCGGGGCAAAGTAGACAGATTCCCAGATCTGTGGTGAAAGTGGGCATTTTGGCCATTCTAGACCACATTTTCGCGTCTGGCGACGGCATTTTCGCTGCCAGGCTGAACGGGGCGCATGAACCTAAGGGGCAACTGTCCGGCGAAGGTGGACGAGAAGGGTCGTCTGAAAATACCCGCCGTGTTTCTGGACGCCTTGAAGGAATATGGCAGTCAGTTCTACATCACCAGCCCTACGGGCGAGTCGGCGCGCATTTATCCCATGAAGGTATGGATGGAGATTGAGGACAAACTGGCCAAGGTTTCGAGCCAGAACCGGGCGAAACGGAAGTTTTTGATGCGGACCAGTTATTACGGGCAGACAGTGGAGTTGGACGGGCAAGGAAGGGTGCTGGTGCCGGCGGTGTTGCGGGAATCGGCGCAGATGAAGGGCGAGGTGGACGTGTTTGGCAATCTTGATTACCTCGAGGTGATGAACCACACCCGCGTTTTGGATGACTTGAAGAATTCGCCGTATACGGAAGAAGACGACAAGGCTCTGGAAGATTTAGGGATTTAAGTAGTGGCGAGTGGCTGGCGGAGAACAAGAGAGCTTGAACGCGCCGCACACGCCGGTGATGTTGGCAGAGGTGCTCGAATGGCTACGAATAAAACCAGACGGAACCTACATCGACGCGACGCTGGGAGCGGGCGGACATTCGGAAGCAATCGCAAGAAGATTAACTTCAGGCCGCTTGATCAGCCTGGACCGGGACGCACAGGCGTTGGAACTGGCGCGGGAGCGGCTGAAGAGTTTCGGCGAGAAGGCGAAGCTGGTGCAGTCGCCGTTCTCGAGGATTGCGGAGGTCGCGCGCGAGTTGGGGATTCCGCCGGTGGACGGGGTCTTGGCCGACTTGGGGGTTTCGAGCATGCAGCTTGATCAAGCCGCGCGGGGGTTTTCCTTCCGCGAGGCGGCTGCCTTGGATATGCGCATGAATGCCGAGGACGAATTGACGGCAGACGAGATTGTGAATCGATGGCCGGAGAGAGAGCTGGCCGATTTGCTCTACCGCGAAGCGGACGAGCACGATTCGAGAAGGATCGCCAGGGCGATCGTGAGAGCGCGGCCGATACGCGACACCGTGCACCTGGCAACGACTGTGGCAGGGGCCCGAAAGGTATGGGGAAGGCAGAGACTGCATCCCGCAACAAAAACGTTTCTGGCGCTGCGGATAGCGGTGAATCGAGAGATGGAGGAACTCGGGCAGTTTCTTTCTCGGACCCCCGCCACTTTGATTTCGGGCGGCCGCTGGGTGGTGTTGAGCTATCACTCACGCGAAGACCGCCTGGTGAAGCACGCGTTTCAGGAAGCCGAGCGGCAGGGAACGCTCCGCGTGCTGACGAAACACGTGATCCAGCCCACCGAGGAAGAGACGGAGGGCAACCCGCGTTCGCGAAGCGCGAAACTGCGGTGTGCAGAAAGAGCATAAGCATGGCACGCAAGAAGAAAATACCGGCAATGCTGGAGTTTCAGACCGTCAAGCGCATCGACAATTCGCGCCTGGTGCGCCACGTCGAGCCCGTGAAGATGCGCAGTTTCTACCGCACGCTGGCGCTTAGCGGCTTCATGGCGGCGTTTTTCATGCTGTATATCTACCAGCACTTTCGCTGCATCGACCTGAGCTTTCAGCTCGAGGAGCTTCGCGGCAAGCAAGCCGAAGCGGCCTCGCTGAATTCCTCGCTGAAGCTGGAAATCGCCAGCCTGCGCAACCCCATGCGCATTGACGTCATCGCGCGGCGCCAACTGGGATTGACCGAACCGCTGCCTGCCCAGGTGCAGGAGTACGAGGCTCCGAGCGGCGCGGAAGTGGCCGCGGCACGTTACGTGCCAGCGAATCGCGCGCAGTAGCTAATTCTTCCCGCGTTTCTTCGGCCAACGAGTTTGCAGTTGTTTGCATTGCTTTCCAGCCGGGGTACTTGTCCATCTGAATAGGCCATGCCACAAAACCGTG
>Ga0187818_10001058_pt1 | contig 10892 bp, 5 predicted proteins | sample NC_wetland_sal_i_14_FD_130581 | JGI IMG/M metagenome (GOLD analysis project Ga0187818, IMG submission 130581) | Wetland sediment microbial communities from Neuse River Estuary, North Carolina, USA - SO4_3 | ecosystem: Environmental > Aquatic > Freshwater > Wetlands > Sediment | place: USA: North...
CTGCTGCTGCCACTCGGCAAATGTCAGTTCGTCCAAGTTGCCGCTTCCGGGCTGTTTGCCGTTGCGCGCCATCCCGGCGTTATTCACCAGGATGTCGATCCGCCCCGCGCGTTTGTGTACGGACGCAACCAGGTCCTTCACTTGTTGCTCGTCGGTGAGATCGGCGACGAAAGGAAAAACGCGCGTCCCGGAAGGATCGATTTCTCTCGCGCGCTCCAGGATGCGCGAGCCCGTCGCTGTAATGGCGATCGTTGCTCCTTCTTCGAACAACCGCCGCGCAATGGCAAAACCAATCCCCTGCGCGCTTCCCGCGCCCGTCACAATCGCAACTTGTCCTTTGAGCTTTTCAACCATGCAGGTTTTCCCGTACTTCCATGCACCCAAGATGAAAAGGCGGCCCAAACGGACCGCCTCGTTCCTAAGAGCCATCGCAGAAATGCTCTTAGGGGGTCGGAGCTTTAGCTCCGACCTCAAAAACCCTGAAAAACCAGGCTTCACACTTCTTTGCTTCCTTGCTTCTTTACTTCCTTGCCTCCTTGCTTCCTTCTTCCTTCAAGCGTGCGAAACCACCGCCTGTTTCTTCTCGACCACATGGGCGAGCCCCGCCTCGATCACGTCCAACCCTTCGTCGAACTGTTCATCCGTGATCACCAGCGGCACCAGGATGCGCATCACGTTGTTGAACGTGCCGGCCGTGATGGTCATCAGCCCGTGCTCGTAACAGTAGTGGCTCAGTTCCTTCGTTTCCGTGTCCGCAGGCTGCTTGCTCTCGCGATCGCGCACCATTTCGATGGCGCACATCCCGCCCAGGCCGCGCACGTCGCCGACCAGTTGCCATTTCTTCTGCCACCCGCGGGCGCGTTCTTCGAACCGCTTCCCGATGGCGGTAGATCGTGCCAGCAGGCCCTCCTTCTCAATGGTTTCGAGAGCGGCCAGCGCGGCAACGCAGGAAAGCGGATTGCCGGCGAACGTGCTGCCCACACCGCCGGGTTGCGGCGCGTCCATGATTTCCGCACGGCCAGTGACCGCGGCGAGCGGCAGGCCACCACCAAGCGATTTCGCGGTGGCGATCAGGTCCGGCTCGACGCCGTAATGTTCGATGGCAAACATTTTGCCCGTGCGGCCGATGCCTGATTGCACCTCATCGGCGATGAACACGATCCCGTATTTCTGGCAGATTTCCTTCACGATGGGGAAAAATTCCTTCGGTGGAGCGACAAAACCGCCCTCGCCAAGCACCGGTTCGGCGATGATCGCAGCCACCGCATCGGGCGACACCATGCGCCGGAAAGTATCCTCCAGATGATGCGCGCAAGTGATCTTGCAGGACGGATAAGTAAGCCCATAAGAGCAGCGATAGCAATATGCGTAGGGAATCCGGTAAATGTCGCTGGCAAACGGAGCAAAGCCTGCCTTGTACGGGTTGGTCTTGCTCGTCAACGACATCGTCATCCATGTGCGCCCGTGGAACGCGTCCTCGAAACAAATCACCGCGGGACGTTTGGTGTAAGACCGCGCGATTTTCACCGCATTTTCCACACACTCTGCCCCGCTATTCACAAAGAAAGTCTTCTTCGGCCCGCTGATGGGCGCAAGAGCGTTGAGCTTCTCCGCCAGCGCAATGTAGGACTCGTACGGGGTCACGCCAAAACAAAGATGCAGGAATTTGCCAATTTGTTCCCGCAGCGCCGCTTCCACTCGCGGCGCGCGATGGCCGGAGTTCAAACAGCCAATACCGCCGGCAAAATCGAGGTAGCGGTTTCCGTCAACGTCTTCGATCCATGAACCTTCGGACTTGGCCGCAAAAATTGGGGAAACGAGGTGCGGCCCACGCGGAATCGCGGCTTCCCGCCGCGCGAGGAGCGCCTTTGATTTTGGGCCGGGTATTTCGGTGCGCAGCTGAATTGTTTTCATGGTTCTTGTTTCCTTTTCAAGAATTCGGGGGACATCGCAAAACTTGTTTCAGTACCAGCCGATCGGCGCTTCGTCCAGGTTGACGAACACCTGCTTCGTTTCCAGATATTCCTCCAGCCCCCAAGGACCGAGTTCTCTGCCGAACCCGGACTGCTTGTAACCGCCCCAGGGCGCTTCCACGTAAGTCGGCTGCATGTGATTCACCCAAATGATTCCGGCGCGCAGGGATTTTACAACGCGAAGCGCTTTATAAATGTCCCGCGTCCACACGGCGCCCGCCAGTCCATACGGTGTATCGTTTGCGATCTTGATGGCGTCACTTTCATTCTCGAAGGGAATCACGGAAGCCACTGGCCCGAAAATTTCCTCGCGTGCGATGCGCGCGCTGTTGTTGACGTCGTAAAAAATAGTCGGCTCCACGTAATAGCCCTTGCCAAACGCTTTCGCCCGGCCGCCGCCAATCGCAGTCTTCGCCTCTTTTTTCCCCAGTTCCAGGTACGAGCTCACGCGGTCATACTGCTCCTTGCTCACCAGCGGCCCCATCTTGGTGTCGCGCTCGAGCGGCGGGCCCAGCTTGATGCGCTTGGCTTTTTCCGTCATCGCTTCCACGAACTTCGAATAGATTTTCTTTTCCACCAGGATGCGGCTGCCCGCGGAGCATACCTCGCCCTGATTGATGAACACGCCGAACAGCGCGCCATCGACCGCGGCCTCCCAATCAGCATCCGCAAAAAACACATTGGGCGATTTCCCGCCCAACTCCAGCGTCACGCGCTTCAGTGTATCCGCCGCGCTCTTCACAATGATCTTCCCGACCGCCGCGCTGCCCGTAAACGCAATCTTGTCCACGCCCGCATGCGCCACGAGCGCTGCACCCGTAGTTTCGCCAACGCCATTGATGATGTTCACCACTCCTGGCGGCAGACCCGCCTCTTCCAGCCAGTGCGCAAACTCCATCGCCGTCAGTGGCGTCTGTTCCGCGGGCTTCAACACGCAGCAACAACCCGCCGCAATCGCCGGTGCCAGCTTCCACGCAGCCATCAGCAACGGGAAATTCCACGGAATAATCTGTCCCGCAACTCCCACCGGCTCACGCAGCGTGAAGCTCAGCGCGTTCGCGGGCACCGGGTTCACATGTCCAGTCACCTTGTTGGCCAATCCGCCGTAGTACTCAAAACAGGTCGCCACATCCGCGATGTCGTATTCCGCCTCGACAATCGGCTTCCCGCAGTTGCGCGCTTCCATTTCCGCCAGCATCGCGGCGTTCTGCCGGATTTTTTCCGCCAGCTTAAACAGGATCCGCCCGCGATCCTGCGCCGTAGTCTGCGCCCACGGGCCGGAATCGAATGCGGCGCGCGCGGCCTTCACAGCCTTGTCCACGTCCGCCGCCGTAGCCGAGGCTACCTGCGCGATCACTTCCTCCGTGGAAGGATCGTAAACAGGAAAAGTTTCATTCGAAGAGCTGCTGGCCCACTGGCCATTCACGTAGTTCTGGTAGGTTTTCACCGTTGCTTTTGCCGTGCTGCTCATAAAACGCCTCCCGAACCAAAAACCTCAAACTGCAAGCGAACCAGCTGCCAATTTGCGCGCCGCTTTCCGGCTGCCATAAATGTAAAAGAAAAATGCCGCCAGTCCGATGAACAACAGCGTCCCGCCAAACATCCAAATCTCGTAACGGAGCACCGAACTAATTTGTTGCGCTGGGAAGAAGGCCACCACCATGGCAATCGCGGTCGTCACCAGACCACTGATCCCTGCGGCAGCCAGCGTGCCGCGCGAGTACTGCTGCTTTTGGAATTCCCTGGCCAACGCTATCTTCAAAATCGCCCCAAAAACATAGAGGAACGGAATCAACTGAAGTACAACCGCAAGTGATAACAGCGACTGAAAACTCGCCTGCACGTTCCCCGTAGACAGGAAATTGACGATAACAAGGATGAGCGAAACGCTCGCGTGCACGATCAACGCCGCGTACGGCGTCGCATACTTCGGGTGAATCTTTCCCAGCCACGCGGGCAAGTACGAATCCAGCCCGGCCACAAACGGAATGCGCGCCGAGCCGCCCAGCCACGCCGAGCCAATCCCCGCGATGGACAAGCTCAACAGGAAAGCGAACGGCGCCACGATCCAGGCTACGCCCACTTGCCCCGCCATGTGACTCACGGCCTGCACGATGCCCTGCAACACACTGATGCTGTTCTTGTCCACGGCCACCAGCAGCGTCAGCGTTGCGCCAATATAAAGAAAGCCGGACAGAACGCCGCCCCACGCAACCGCGCCCGGCAAGGTTTTGCGCGGATTCTCAATTTCATCGCCCATGATCGAAGCAAGTTCCAACCCCACCAACCCAAAACAAATAACCCCGAACGAATTCAACACGAATCGCGGGTTTGCCGGAATCTGAAAATCCGCCCACCGAATGTTGGTGCCAAATTTCAGGCAAACAATCACCCCCAATCCCATCAGCAAAAATGCCGCAATGAATGTCCCGATCCCGCCAAGATTGTTGATCCATTTCCCCACGCCCAGCCCCACGACGTTCAAAATCACAAGAAGGGCAAGGAGCACGACGGAGGCCAGGAGCGCAAAAACGCGGTTATCGGCCAGTTTTTCATGCCCCGCGCCCAGCACAAAAACCGAAACGCCGACGAAGTACAGCATCACCGTCGGCACGTACATCATGTTGTTCGTCCAGTAGCACCATCCTGACAAAAACCCGTGGAAATCGCCGAAAACTTCCTTTGCCCACAGGTACACGCCGCCTTCCCCAGGATAACGATGCGCCAGTTCGATCACGGCGATTCCCTGCGGCCAGAAGAACAGGATCAGTGAAATCAGCCACAGCCAGATAGTGACTCCGCCGTTGGCCGCAATGGATGGCAGCACGTTCAAGTTAAAAACCGCCACCACAAAAAGCAAAACGAGGTCACGGCGGCCGAGCACCCGCTTCAGATGCGGCTGCTCAGTGGCGGAAGCGGCGGCAAGCGCCGCCCCATTCGTGACCTCGCTGCTCAAGCTGTGTTCTCCTTAGGAGGTGGGGGCTTCAGCCCCCACGCATGGCTTCAGTTGAAAATGGCTTTAGCCCCTGAAGCCAATACATGCCACCTCTGCGACCGATCAATGTCCCGCGGCGCCAACAAATTTCAGCCCGCGTTCTCTCTGCGTCTTCGCCAGGCCCGGCGCAACCTCTTCAAACACCGCCAGGTGCTTGTCAATGTCCGCCTCCGTATGCTGCACGGAGATGGTCCACTGCTCGTCCCACCAGTACGGCATCGCCAGCACGCCCCGGTTCACCATTCCAAACCAGAACTGCCGCCACAGGTCGATATCAATCTTCAGCCAGTCGCGATAGTTGCGGATTTCCTGCGGATACAGCATGAGCGCGCCGTTCACTCCGGCCTGCGCCACGTAAGCGTCCAGGCCAACCTTCTTAATGATTGCCCGGTAGCCTTCCGCCAATTTCTTGCCGAGCTTGTCGACGTGCGCATAGTTCTCGCGCGTCAACACTTCGCGGAACGTGGCCAGGCCCGCGGCCATCGCAAAGCGGTTCGTGTTGTACGTTCCACCGTGGAACACTTTGTGCTGCACGATCAAGTCCATCACCTCTCGGCCAGCACCGAATGCGGCCAGTGGCACTCCGCCTCCGATGGACTTCGCAAGCGTGATGATGTCCGGCTTCACGCCAAAGTACTCGCTCGCCCCGCCCCAACTGAGCTTCGCGCCAGTCTTCACTTCGTCGAAGATGAGCAATGCTCCATTCTTCGTGCAAATTTCGCGCAGTCCTTCCAGAAAGCCGGGCTGCGGCATGCAGATGCCCACGTTCATCAAGATGGGTTCCAGGATGACGCCCGCGATCTGCCCCGGGAACTGCTTGAAGCGGTGTTCCACGCTCCCCAAATTGTTGAATGTCGCGACCGTGACGTTGTCCAGCACAGCCTTGATCACGCCGAGCCCACCCGGAACCGAATTCGGCGCGTTGATCTCGCCGAAATCTTCTTCCTTGGGCTTCACACTCACAAGAGCCGTGTCATGCAATCCGTGATAAGCGCCTTCAAAGCGCAGAATCTTGTCACGGCCAGTAGCGGCGCGCGCGATGCGGCAGGCGTGCATGGTTGCTTCCGTCCCGCTCGATCCGAATCGCACCATGTCCACCGGATAGCGCGCGCAGATCTCTTCGGCAAGATCGGCTTCCATGCCGTGCGGCATGCCGAACGTGGTGCCATTCGCCAGCGCCCATTGCACAGCCTTGACCACAGCCGGATGACCGTGCCCCGCCATGAGCGTGCCGAAACAAAGGTTGTGGTCGATGTATTCGTTGCCGTCGACGTCCTTGATCTTGCTCCCGTGCCCTTCGGCCACAAAGATCGGGTACGGATCATAAGCCCGGTAATTGCTGGCTACGCCAAGCGGAATGCGTTTCTCGGCTTTCTTGTGCGCCTCCGCGGATTTCGGCGTGCGCTTCTCATACAGAGCGATCTCCTTCTGCAATGCTTCGTGCATTTTCAAACTCCATCCAGGTAGGCCTTCCTGTGGTCACCTGTGGCAGGTCTGTTCCCTGCGGTCAGTGTAGGGGCGGCTTTACGCCGCCTCTCTCAGCGAGGAAAACTTCGCGGCTTCTGCGGCAAACTGCCCTTTTATTTTACGCCTTTCGATGCGGTAAACGCACGCAGGGGCGAGCTTTGCAGCCTCCGACTGTTGCTATTTCACAAGGCGAAGCGCCCCAGTACTGAGGGCGCTCTCCGTGGTTTCTCTCCCTCTCCAGTGCTAGAAGAAGAATTTCACTGCGAACTGGACCAGGCGCGCATCGTGAATGTGCTGCACCTGGCCAAAAGTGCTTCCCTGGTTGCTCACATTCCCGTCCACGCTGTAGAACTGAGCGTGGTTCCAGATGTTGAAAACGTCGCCGCGGAACTCCATGCGAATCCGCTCCCCGAGCATAGTCTCCTTCAAGAAGCTCATATCCCAGTTGTTCAGACCCGGACCGCAGCAGAGCGTCCGAGCCGCATTTCCGATTGTGCCCGGTGCCACAGTCGAATTCGTGAATTCGTTCGGATTGAAGACAAAGCCACCGTTCTGCCGGATGTTCTGTGTAACCAGATGGGTGTAGCCCGCGGCAAAATTCGGTTGGCCCGCCGCCTCGAACAGGTAGGTGTTGTCCAGTTCTTCGATGTCGGCCTGGGACGTAATGCGAATCGGGAAGCCCGTCTGGAAACTCGCGATGCCGGACAGTTCCCATCCGTTCAACAATTTGCCCTGGAACCCGTCCATCTTGGGCACTGGGAGGTCCCAGACGTAGTTAATGACCAACCTCTGGCGCGCATCATATGCGGACGGGCCATAGGTTGCACGTGGGTTGATCGGATTCAGGTTGCTCTCAAAGCTCGAGGCATTGTCGAACGACCTGCCGAAGGTGTAAGCCGCCTGGAACATCAAGCCCTTGCTGAAGTTTTTTTGCAGCATGGCTTGGAAGGAATTGTAGTTGGACTCAGCCACAGTATTTTCCGTGAAGATTCCCGAAAATACCGGCGTGCTGTTCACTGGGCAACCGGCGCCGCCGACAGGGTTGCAAAGCGGCGAGGAATAGGGCCGGATGCCAACCAGTGTGATGGGTGTGGGCACGGTCGGCGTGAGCACGCAAGCGGCACTGGGGCTGGTAATGGAGCAAGGGATGTTCTGTCCATTTGGCCCGCCACCAACATAAGGCAGGTGAAGCGTCTGGCCGGGCTGGAGAATGAAGGAGTAGGACAGGTCCTCCCCAAAAGCGGTACAGCCTTGCCCGAGAGCAGCCAGGTCGTTACAGGTGTTCGGGTTTCCAGGATTCAACTCGTAGCTGGCGAGCAGGCGATGCCCCTGCGAACCGACGTAGCCGAGTTGCATCATCAGCTCCGTGCTTAATTGCCGCTTGATGGTCAGGTTGTACTGATCGGAATACTGCATCCGGAGGTTGGCCGGGAATTGCCCGTAGAAAATGCTGCTCTGGAAGTTGGACCAATCAATGGGTTGTCCGCGAGGTGGGTTCAAGATTCCGTTGAACGGATTGGAATAGGTATTCCCGAGTTGATCAATATACGGGGTTTGCAGAAGCGGCGAAGAGATGCTGATGCTGCCGCCAAACGGCGGTTCGGCGCTGAACTGCTCCAGCACGAGTTGTTCGATCGGGTTGTAGAATATTCCGAAGCCGGCGCTGACGCTGGTCCTGCCAGGCCCGCCCGCAAGCTTTCCGAGGAATCCATCCTTCCAGGAAGGGCTCCAGTTCATTCCAAGACGAGGAGCAAACCCTTTGTAGTAGGTGTTGGTCAACGCGTTGGGCACATTCTTGTCGCCCGGGAACACCAAACCAACCGGAGTAAACCCATCGGCTGCGCAACCGCCATCGGCCTGGCCCGGAATGTAGTACGGGTTGCTAGGAGAGAGTTGGCACGGATAGACCGTGGAAATTTCTCCCGGACGGAAGGTCTGCACCCTCTTGCCAATATCCGTCAGCGGAGTATTCATTTCCCAGCGGAGTCCGTAGTTGAACGTGAGGTCCGAACGGAGCTTCCAACTGTCTTGGACAAACAAATACAGCGAATTGCTGCGCACCAGTTCGTGCTGTGCGGAACCCTGCGTATAGGAGTTGCCGAGACCGAGGAAATAGTCGGCGTAGGAGAGGAAGGTATAGTCTCCGTTGATGTTGTAGTAGAGCAACTGATTGAACTGCTGGATGCGGAAATCGCCGCCAAATTTGATGCTGTGGTTTCCAATGATTTTGCTGTAGTTGTCGCTGAACTGGTAGGTATTGCCGGTCTGCGGCAACTGGCCTTCAAAGTTGTTTCCGATGGTGAAGCCACCAATTACGCTGATGTACGGCACACCTTCCTTGCTGGCCCCGAGACCCGAGTGAATGCCGCAATCCGCGGTGCTCGCCGCGCCGGAGGCGCAGATGGCATTGATCGTCGGTGAATCGCTCACGCCGGTAAAGCAGTAAGCAGCGGCCGCGCCCGTTCCGCACGAAGCCTGAATAGCGTTCGTTTTCAAAGGCGCATTGAATTGCCCCTGGCCTTCCCGGAAGTAGGTGAAGCGGAACTCGTTGACTGCCGTGGACCCGATGGTGGAGGTATGAGTCGCGTTCAACTGCTGGCTGAGCGTCGAGAAAAGGCCGGGGAACGTCCCGAAGGGATCGCCGGCGGCCTGGAACTTAGCGAGCGGGTCGGTCAGGTTGTCCTGATCATAATAGTAATAGACCGACGTCTTCTGATTCGCATTCCAGGAATGGTCGAACCGTCCCTGAAACTGATCGCCATTGTCGATCTTGTTCGGCACTTCAATCACCTGACCGTTCGGGTTGGTTGTCGTTGGCACATACAGCTTCGACAGGGCTGAGGCGACGGGGTCAAAGCAGGCGGTTGGAATTTGATTGGGAGCACCAACAGAGTTCGTGAAACTGGCCGAAAGGGGTGTGTTGACGGAGATCGGTGCGCCGCCTTGCGCCGCGACCGCTGTCGCGCATCCGGGCCGATCATTCAGCAGGCCAGCCACCGCGGCAGTGGGATTACCAGAAGTGAGCGAGGACAGGCCCTGCGCGCCGCCGTTGCCGCTGAAGTCGCCGTTATTCAGCATGGCTGAGGTGGGAACATTGACGTTCTGCGAGACGATACCTTGGGTGATGCGCCGGCCTTCATAGGCGACAAAGAAGAACGTCTGGTCCTTCTTGATCGGCCCGCCAAACGTGGCGCCGAACTGGTTCTGATGGAACTGAGGCTTGGGCGCAGGATTAAACGTGAACGGTTTGGCGTTCAACGCCGTGTTGCGGAAGAACTCGTACACGTCGCCGTGATATTCGTTGGTACCGGACTTGGTCACTACGTTGACCACCGCGCCCGAGTTGCGCCCATATTCCGCGTCAAACGAGTTGGTGATTACGCGGAACTCCTCGATGCTGTCCGGAGAAGGCTGCACCGCCGGAAGGTTCGCGAACAAATCGTTCCCGTCGCCGCCGTTCACGGAGTAGTTGTTCGCGCGACCGCGCCCTCCGTTCACTGTAACGACTCCAGGACGGTCGCTTCCGTAGAAGGTATCGTTGCCCAATTGGGATTGCACGCCAGGCTGTAATTGCAACAATTGGTATACGTCGCGCTCATTCAGCGGCAATTGCGTCGAGGACCGCTCATTGACCACTGCGCCCAGTTGCGTGGAGGATGTGTCTACTACCGGCGGCTGGCCCGTTACTTCCACAGTCTCTGTGGATCCACCCACTTGAAGCGCAATATCCACGCTCACAACCTGGTTCAGGTCCACCACGATGTCCTTGCGCACGAACCTCTTGAACCCTGACTGGTTGACGTCGACTTCGTACGTCCCAACCGGCACTTCCAGAAAAAGGTATTCTCCCGTGCCGCTCGTGGTCGCTTCGCGCGTCACGTTGGTTGCTGTATTTACCAGCGTGACCGTGGCCCCGCCTACCGCCGCTCCGCTCGGATCGGTCACCGTGCCGCGTATCCGCCCGCCGGTGCTCTGGGCATTCGCAAAGGAAGTGGCAAAGACAAACGCCACTCCCAAAAAGATGGTTAGAAGGACACTGCGGCTACACACAGACACCAATTGCAGGCGCTTCACTCGATTCATCTCAATCACCCCTATTTCACCCCTATTCCCCGATAATCGCTTCCCCGATTAGCGATTCTTCGTGGTTGCTACTGGACCTTGAACCTTACTATAATCCAGCAAACTTAGAGAAAGCCGGGACCCGTGTCAAGCAGAAAGAATTTGTCGCCAGCATCGAATTCTTTGCCGGTTCAACGCCTCTGGCGCATCTCGGAAGTCGCTCGCCGTCTCGGCATTTCTTCTTCCGCGTTGCGCGCCTGGGAAGCGCTCGGGCTTGTCACGCCCCAGCGCACCGCAAGCCGTTACCGCTTGTATGCTGAGGCGGACGTCCGCCTCCTCCAGCGCGCTATCTTTCTCCGCCGCGCCCGCGGCCTCAATCCCGCCGCGATTGTACA
>Ga0187818_10001059_pt1 | contig 10892 bp, 12 predicted proteins | sample NC_wetland_sal_i_14_FD_130581 | JGI IMG/M metagenome (GOLD analysis project Ga0187818, IMG submission 130581) | Wetland sediment microbial communities from Neuse River Estuary, North Carolina, USA - SO4_3 | ecosystem: Environmental > Aquatic > Freshwater > Wetlands > Sediment | place: USA...
CACAATTGCTTCCAGCACATCGGGCACGCCCTGTCCAGTCTTGGCGCTGATCAGCACTGCGTCGGAGGCATCCAGGCCAACCGCGCCCTCGATCATTTCCTTGGTGCGCGGGATGTCGGCGCTCTGCAAATCAATCTTGTTGATGACCGGAATGATTTCGAGGCCGTGATTGATGGCGAGGTAGGAATTCGCCAGGGTTTGCGCTTCGACGCCCTGCGACGCGTCGACTACCAGCAGCGCGCCTTCGCACGAGGCCAGAGAACGCGAGACTTCGTAGGAAAAATCGACGTGGCCGGGCGTGTCAATCAGATTGAGCTGGTAAGTTTGGCCATCGTGCGCCGTGTACATCATGCGGACGGCGTGCGCCTTGATGGTGATGCCGCGCTCCCGCTCCAGGTCCATGGAATCGAGCACCTGCGCCTGCATCTCGCGCGCGGTCAGCGATCCGGTCAGCTCCAGCAGCCGGTCGGCCAGCGTGGATTTGCCGTGGTCAATGTGCGCGATGATCGCGAAATTACGGATGTGCTGGGAATCCATGATGAGCGCGGCGTAAAGCTAATTCTAGCAGGCATGGATCACTGAACGGACCGGGGCTCGGGCATTTCCCGCGGCAGACGCCAGCACCATTTATCCGACGTCCCCGGTAGAATCAGTACCGCATGCTCGTTCTCGCTTCCGCCTCGCCGCGCCGTCAGGAACTTCTGCGCAACGCGGGCATTTCATTCACCGTGCAGCCGGCGGATGTCAACGAGACGCCGCTGCCGGGCGAATCTCCGCGGGCTTGCGCGGAGCGGCTGGCTCGCGAGAAAGCGCTTGCCGTCTGGCAGACGCGGCCGCAAGATCTGGTGTTAGGAGCCGACACGATCGTCGTTGTCAATGAGACGATACTCGGAAAGCCTACCCATAACGAAGATGCAGCCCGTATGCTGCGTCTTCTCTCCGGGCGCGTGCATCAGGTGATCACGGGCGTTTGCCTGGTGGGACCAGCTGCCAGGTGTCAGTTGTCAGTTGCCAGTAACCCCGAGACGGAAGCCGCGCCACTAGCGGCGTTCAGCGGCGATCCGCTGGCAACTGCCTCTGAACACACCGATTCCGAAACCACGCTGGTAACGATGTCTGAACTGTCCGAGGAAGAAATTCGCGCCTATGTTGCGACGGGCGAGCCGATGGATAAGGCCGGAGCGTACGCCATCCAGGGAATGGCTTCGCGCTGGATTCCGCGCATCGAAGGCGATTACAGCAATGTGGTGGGATTGCCCGTGGCTCTGGTGTACCGAATGCTGCGGGGAGAGGCTTCTTAGGACTTCTTCTCCTCGGCCTTTTCTTCTTTCTTCTCTTCGTCGCCTCTCATGGCCGATTTGAAATTGCGGATGCCTTCGCCCAGGCCCTTGCCCAGCGACGACAACTTGTTCGGGCCGAACAGAAGCAGGGCGATGATGATAACCAGCAACCAATGCCAAGGCGACATCTCACCCATAATTCCTCCGTTGAATCCCAAGGCGCACAGAAACGTGATTAGAAGAGCGCTTACGTAAAATTCTAGGCTACAGCAGTCAGGGAGTCAAAAGGCCAGCCTGCAGAGGGCATCTGGGTTTGCGCTCAAAAGAACCATGTGGGGACAGCCGCCCCTTCGGCAAGTTCAGGGCAGGCTCTCGGCTGTCCGGTCGAGCGCCGCTCGACCCAGTCGCTCACCCATGAAGGCCTAAGTCAGTTATTGTTGATGTAGCTTGGCGGGGCAGTACTTCATGCAGAAAATCCTTATGCAGAGAATCCGTATTTTGCTGGTCGCGTTCCTGGTTCTGGTCCACGCCGACGTGGTCGGCGCGCAGGGTGCGGCGCAAGTCCCAGCAGCTTCGTCCACTGAGCAGCGCAAAACCAGCGAGCCCTACACCGGAGATCTCTCCATTTTCGAATCTCCGGGGCGCGACGAGCGCCTCCAGATCAGCCGCGTGATGGACATTCTCGGCATATCTCCGGGAAAGGCTGTGGCCGACATTGGGGCCGGTTCGGGCTGGTTCACGGTTCGCGCGGCCAAGCAGGTCGGCGGAGTTGGTCTTGTCTATGCCGTCGACATCAATCCGGAGGCGATCCGCTACATTGACAACCGCGTGCAAAAGGAGCGACTGCCGAATGTGAAGACGATCCTGAACCGGCCCGACGATCCCCTTCTACCGGCAAATTCCGTTGACGCAGTGCTGCTGCTGAAGACGTATCACGAGATCGCACAACCCGTTGCCCTTCTGCGCAACCTGCGCGCGGCGCTGCGGCCCGGCGCCAAAGTCGGGATCATTGATCGCAACGGCAACGGCGAGAACCACGGAGTGGGCCGCGACGTCGTGATTCGTGAGGCCAAAGAGGCAGGCTACCGCTTGCTCGATCAATACGACTTCGTGAAGGCCGACAACATGGATTACTTCCTGGTATTCACTCGAGCACAGTGACTTCTTCCACCACCGACCAGGTCGTGCGCGTCATATCCGCGAACTCGGGAAGGTCGGCGTCGGAAGCGGCGCCTTGCGGACTGGCCCACGCTGCCTCCATCGCCGCCCAATTGTCGAAATAGAGTTCGACGATGGCATCCCATCCCGGCGACTCGCGGCTGGGATCGGCAGAGACGTAATTCTGCACGTATTTTTTCAGCCCGGGGAGCTTTTTCGCCAGAGGTCCGTGGACTTCTTCGAAATGCTGCCGGAATTGTTCGGGAGTCAAATCCGGCCGCCGGTAAACCACCACCATGAACTTCAGCATGGGATTCGTCCCCGATTCAAAATGGTTGTGGCCTTCAAACGCTCTCGATCATTCCCGCCAGAAGCAGCGCCCGGCGCGGCAACTCCGCGATCACGACGTGCTCGTGCGCGGCATGCGCTCCCGAACCTACGCCTCCCAAGCCATCCAGCGTGGGCACACCCAGGCCGGCGGTGAAATTTCCGTCGGAGCCTCCACCCACAGCTGCCTCTTCCAGTTTCCAGTCAATCTGCTTCGCCACCGCCACCGCTTTTTTGTAAAGCGCCGCGACGCCGGCATTCCGCTCCATGGGCATGCGGTTGACCGCGCCCTCGATGGTGAGTTTGCAGCGTTTGTCGAAGGGCTTCAGCGAGCGCAGTTTGCGGTCCAGCATCGCGGCCTGCTTCGCCAGTTTGATCCGCACGTCAATTTCGGCAGTGGCTTCGGCGGCGATCACATTGGTGCGGGTTCCGCCGCGAATCACACCGGCGTTCACCGAGATCCCACGCTGCAGGTCATTCAGCTTCGAAAGCGCAGTGATTTGCCGCGCCAGTTCCAGGATGGCGCTGTGTCCCTTGCCCGGATCAAGCCCAGCATGCGCCGCCACACCCTGAACCGTCAGCTTGTATTCCCCAACGCCTTTGCGCGCCGTCTTGACCGCGCCAAGCGGCCCGGCCGCCGGTTCCAACACCAGCACGGCGGCGGATTCTTTGGCCAGCGACTCTGTGATCTTGCGCGAGGAACCGCTGCCGACTTCCTCGTCCGAGACCAGAAACACCGTGACCGGCCGGGGCAATCCCGCGTGCCAGGATTCGAGAGCTTCGATAACGTACAGCATCAGCGCGATGCCCGACTTCATGTCGAGCGCGCCGGGCCCGTACAACCGTCCATCGGCGGCGTGGCAGGGCATAGTCTGCAACATTCCCAGCGGATAGACGGTATCGAAATGTCCCAGCAGCAAAACGGGCTGGCGTTTTTCCCGCCCCGGAAAATCGATCTGCAGGTTGTCTCCGAAGTCTTGCGCACGATGCACGCGGGCCCGCCCGCCGAGAGCTTCGAATTTCGCGGCCAGGAACCGGCTCATGCGGTCGGCGGCAGGCTTGGCATCGCTGGGAGATTCGATCTCGACGAACTCGCGGATCGTGCTCACCAACGCGTCCTGCCGGGCTTCAAAGTAGCGCAGCCGTTCGCGCCAGATATTGCCTGCTCGCTTGGCTCTCACGTGTGGGGCTCTCCTGGCTGGCATCGCTTCGGTTCGTCGCTCCAGTTTGGAAGGTGGGGTAGTGGTGCAATTTGGATTCTGAATGTTGCGACATGCCGAGCGTGCCGTTCTTCAAGCGGAGCGCAGCATCTCGCGTGGACGCAACGGTCGCATATGCTGTACGCGAGATCCCTCGCCCCGCTGATGAAAACGCGGGGCGTCGGGATGACGCCTCTAAAGTGACGCTTAATACCCAAACTGCACCACTACCGAGGGTAATGCAACCACTTTGGGGCAGCCTGTACAGTATAATCTTCAGGCCATCTGAGACGAATCCATGACTGACAACAGTCCCGTCGCGGCTTCGCCTGCCGGGACGAAGATTATGCTCGACATTCACGACATTCTGAAGATTTTGCCGCATCGCTATCCTTTTTTGCTGATTGACCGGGTGCTCGAGCTCAAGCCCAAAGAGCGCATCGTCGCCATCAAGAATGTGACCATCAACGAACCCTTCTTTAACGGGCACTTTCCGGGCTTGCCCATCATGCCGGGCGTGTTGATTGTCGAAGCTATTGCGCAGGCGGGCGGCGCGTTGCTGCTGACCGAGGTGGAAAACCACCGCGAGAAGATCATGCTCTTTACCGGCATTGATCGCGCCAAGTTTCGCAAGCCGGTGAGTCCGGGCGACCAGTTGCGGCTGGAAGTGGAAGTGAAAAACTGGCGCGCCGTCCCCGGCATGACCGCGGCCAAGATGCAGGGTTACGCCTACGTGGGCGAGAAGCGCGTGGCCGAGGCCATCCTGTCCTGCCAGCTCATTGACGCCGCGCGCGGACGAGGATCGAACGGCGGGGCCAACAGCAATGCCAACGGCGATGCGGAATAGCCCGGGCCCGCCGTCGACCAGTCTTGGTGCGACTCGGTGAATTCATCCCTCATGAACATACATCCCACGGCCATCATTGATCCGCGCGCCAAGGTTCCCGCCTCGTGCCAGATCGGCCCGTATTGCGTGATCGGCGCCGGCGTCGAGCTAGGCGAAAATTGCCGTTTGCTCTCGCACGTTACTGTCGAAGGGCCGACCACGATCGGAGCGGAGAACACGTTTTTTCCATTCTCCGCCATCGGCACGGCGCCGCAGGATATTACCTACAAGGGCGAGCCGACGCGCCTGGAAATTGGCCATCACAACGAGATTCGGGAGTACGTCACTATCAATCGCGGCACGGTGAAGGGCGGCGGAGTTACCCGCGTGGGCAGTCATCTGCTGATCATGGCCTACTCCCACATCGGGCACGATTGCGTGGTTGGTGATCATGCCATGCTGGTTAACCAGGCGACCCTGGCCGGGCACGTAACCGTCGAAGAATGGGCCGTGATCGGAGCGATGTCCGCGGTGCACCAGTTCACACGCGTCGGCGCGCATGCCTACATCGGCGGAGGCACCATCGTTACGCGGGATGTGCTGCCTTTTTCCATGACCTCGGCGGAGCGGGACGCCAGCGCGTACGGCGTCAACAAAGTAGGCCTCGAACGCCGCGGCTTCTCCAGTGAGCGCATCGCACGGATTCATCACGCCTTTAAGACTCTGCTGGCCTCGAAGCTGAACACGTCGCAGGCGCTGGAGAAACTCAAGTCGGAAGCCGATCGCGGCGAAGACGTGGACATGCTGATTCGATTCATCGAGACCTCGGAGCGGGGGATTATCAAGTGAGCTGGCCTGGCCGGGGTGGGCTAATGGGCGATACTGCGATTTTTCACCAACTACAGGCAGATCCAAGTTTCCGAGGAGCCGACTAACCAGGAGTGGATAGAGTCGGCGGGAGACCGATTCGCCAATCCAGTCGCTACCGCTCCGTTTCGCGCTCAGTGCTCATCTTCCGGAGCCGCTCAAGAACCTCCGGCGGAAGGGGCTTCATCACTAGCCGCCGGATGTGCGGTCCCAGTTTCCCCTCGCGGAGCGCCAACTCAAGTTCCGGCAAAATCCCCACCGCCTTCAGGGCAAGCTTGTCGTAGTCAGCTTGCGTTGGAGCTCGAAGCGGCCAGGTCCACACCGAAAACCATTCTCCCAGCGGTTCCACCCTAAGGGCGCGTAGCGCCGGCCTCAACCAGGGACGTGCATGGGTATAGAGATCCTTAACCCCCAACGCAATGCATTCCTCGGCGGTCTTGTGCCCGCCATCAGTGATCATTCCCTCCTTCGGCACTGCGCACGCATTGATCCGAAAAGCTGCCCGCTGATAAGTCATGAATTGGATCTCAACCAGATCGGTTTCCCCCTCCGGTCTCACGCGGTGCATTTGCCCAAAAGGCGAAATGCCCACGGCTTTTCGGTCGACCGGACCGCATTCTCCCTGCCGCGGAGCGATGGCAAATCCTCGTCGAATCAGTGCCGGCAGAAGGTGCGTCCGAACGCTCTCAACTAGCAACTCTTTGCGTCTTTTTGCTTCCCGCTCCATTGCCTTTCGACCCCTGAGCTTATTCTTCAAGCCCATGTGCCTTTCCGCTAGCAGTGCCAGGAGAATTGCCAGAACCACCAGAATTGCGACGGCATTGCCGATAACGCCACTCCAAGGAATTGCCGCAACGGCGGCCAGCAAGGAGTCCATACCCGATAAGGCTACCACCAAGGCATAACTGCAGATTAACGGGCAAAACGGAAATCAATTGATGTGAACCGCGATAGCGCTCATCGACCAAACAGAGAGGGATTGCTCAATCCCGGCCTCGCAGGGCACTCTTTCTGAAGGCTGAGTGCTAGACTGATTCCCGCGCCGCTCTGTTGACGCCTCACTACATGCCCTCCCGGAACGAAAAGCTCGGCCTCATCGCCGGCAATGGCAAGTTTCCCTTCCTCGTGCTCGATGCGGCGCGCGCGCAGGGCTTCGAAGTTGTGGTGGCCGCCATCAAGGAAGAAGCTTTCCCCGAAATCGAATCCGCCGGCGCGGCTGCGGTTCACTGGTTCTCGCTGGGCGAACTTTCGCGGCTGATCGAGACTTTTCAGCAAGAAGGCGTGCACCGCGCGATCATGGCCGGACAAGTCAAGCACAAGCAGATTTTTTCCAGCATCCGGCCGGACTGGCGCCTGGCCAAGCTCCTGCTCTCGCTCACAACCCGCAACACAGACTCGCTGCTGGGCGCGGTCGCCAAGGTTTTAGCGGACGAGGGCATCACGCTGGAAAAGTCCACCTGGCTGCTCGAACCGCTGCTGGTCAAACCCGGCGTGCTGACCAAACGCACGCCCGCCGCGCAGGAGCGGAAAAACATTGAATATGGACGCGCCGTCGCTCTCCAGTTGGCGCAGCACGATATCGGGCAGACGGTAGTGATCGCCGAATCGGCTTGCGTAGCGGTGGAAGCCATGGAAGGCACCGACGCCACGATCGAGCGTGCCGGGCAAATCATGCGGTCTTTGGACGCCGACCGCATGGACAGCGACGCCTCAACGCTCAGCCGCGCCTTGACCGTGGTGAAGATCGCCAAGCCGAATCAGGACATGCGCTTCGATGTCCCCGTGATTGGCGTGAAGACGATTGAGGTGATGCGGGCGTCGGGCGCGACCTGCCTGGCCGTGGATGCGGGAAAGTGCCTGCTGCTGGACGGAGAGAAGATTATTGACGCGGCCAACGCGGCAGACATTACGATTGTCGCGGAGAGAGGGGGAATTCCGTGAGGACTAGGAATGCAGAGTCGATGTCCGAGCCCGCCCGCATTGCCGACCAGCTTCGCCGCGCCTTTGACGGCAGCGCGTGGCACGGACCTGCGCTGCTCGAACTGCTGCGAGACGTGGACGCGGCTACTGCCGCGGCCAAGCCGCTGCCCAGGGTTCACAGCATCTGGGAACTCGTTCTGCACATTGCGGCCTGGGACGGCGCGGTTCTTCGCCGCCTCGGCGGAGAGAAACTGCAGCTAAAAGCGGCGCAGAACTTCCCGCGCGTCACGCGGACTACCGAATCCGCATGGCGCCAAGCCGTTGCTGAGACCAAACGAACGCATGATGCTCTGGTCAGAACCGTCGCCGCTTTGCCCGCTAAGCGCCTGCGCGACCGCGCTCCCGGCAAGCGCTATGACTTCTACCACATGCTTCACGGGCTCGCGCAGCACGAGCTTTATCACGCCGGGCAGATTGCTATTCTGAAAAAGGCTGTGTGGGGACAGCCGCCCTCGGCTGTCCGGTCGAGCAAAGCTCGTCGGTCCGGTCCCGAGGTCTGAAGTCTGAGGTCCGCCCGATGCCAAACACCTAAGACCCAACGCCTAAGAGCTGCCCCTCACCATTTCTTGAAGATCACGGCCACCGCTGCCACGATCAGCACAAACCCCGCTACGTAATTCCAGCGCATCGGCTGCCTTAGGTAGACGACGGAAAACACGGCGAAGACGGTGAGCGTGATGACCTCCTGGATCGTCTTCAGTTGCGCCGCGCTGAACTCGTAGGAGCCGATGCGGTTCGCCGGCACTTGAAAGCAGTATTCAAAGAAGGCGATCAGCCAGCTCACGATGACTACCTTGTAGAGCGGCACCTCGCGGTACTTGAGATGCCCATACCAGGCAACGGTCATGAAGATGTTGGAAACGGTGAGCAGTGCGATCGTTTTCATGCCCGAATCAATCCTTTCCGTTTTTTGGACCCCACCGCTAATCCAGATGCCCTTTCCCCCGTTTCCGTTTACAATTCTTTCCGGCAACCGGCCGGCTGGAATCTCTTCTGCCATCTCAAGATGCAATCTATGTCGCCGTAGTGGGCGTAGGCGTTTTCGGACGCAATCATGCCCGCGTCTATAAGGAACTCGAACTGCAAGGGGAAGCCGTCCACCTGCTGGGAGTGGTCGACCCCGACGTGACCCGCGCCGACGCCGTGGCGCGCGAGTTCGGCTGCAAGGCCTTCGGCTCGGTGCAGCAGATGTTGACCACGCACAGCGAGGTGCAGGCAGCCTCGGTGGCCGTTCCTACGGTGCATCATCTGGCGGTGGCGCGCGACTTGATGAATGCCGGGGTGGACGTCTTGATAGAAAAGCCGCTGGCCGCCACTCTCGCCGAAGCCGACGAACTGGTCGCGCTGGCGGCTCACCGCAAACGGATCGCGCAGGCCGGTCATCTTGAGCGCTTCAATCCCGCAGTGCGGGCCACGCTGCCCCTGCTGACGCAGCCCATGTTTTTCGAAGTGCATCGCCTCAGCGTGTTCACTCCGCGTTCGCTCGATGTGGACGTCGTGCTCGATCTGATGATTCACGATCTCGACATCGTCCTGACATTCGCCAGATCGCCGGTAAAGGAAGTCCGCGCCGTGGGCCTGCCCATTTTGTCCGGGAAAGTAGATATCGCGAATGTGCGCCTGGAGCTTGCGTCCGGCTGCATCGCGAACTTCACCGCCAGCCGCGTTTCCACCGAGCGCGTGCGCAAACTGCGCTTCTTTCAGCCGCGGCAGTATATTTCGCTCGACTACGGACGTCAGGAAGTCCTGGTTTTTACGGTTGGTGCGGACGGCATGGCAACCGGCAAGCCCTCCGTAAATCCCCAGATCGGCGTAACCAAGATTCCGGTCGCCTCCGAGGAGCCCCTGCACGCGGAATTGAAGTCTTTTCTCCATGCGGTGGGGGAGCGTTCCACGCCGGTCGTTCCCCTGGAAGACGGCCGCCGGGCGCTCGCTCTGGCGCTGGAGATCGTCACGGCCATCCGCGCCCACAGCCAGAAAATAGATCTTGCCGGCATCGCGAGAGTCGGGCCCTGATCGTCGGGCCCTGATCCTTCCGCAATCTGCTTTACATATGTTTACACAGCGAGGTCTTGGGTCCTTACGCCGCTGAGCGGAATCGCACGAAAGATGCGAAAATAGAGCTAACTTGGTTGTATTGCGCCCGCGCGACCAGTTTCAGCTCCACGAAGTCCGGATGCATGAAGTCCGGATGCAACGCGGTGGACATATGAGTGTGTCTAACGAGTCAGGCGCGTACCGCTAAGCCCAGCGCATGCCGATCACGCAGATTCCATTCCAGGACCCCGCGCCGCCGCCGGAGAAGCCGCTGCCGGAGCAGCTTGACCTCTACGACGTACGATTGCACACCGCGGATGTCGACGAAGATGCCCACGTTCCCCATCTGCTGATTCAGCTGCAGGATGACCTGGCGCGCTCCCGCAAGCGCGAGGCTGCCTGGATTTCCATCATCGTTCACCTTTGTCTCGCCATTCTGATTGTAAACTCGGATTGGATTGGGGCCTACCTCGACAAACACCTACACTGGCATCCCTTCGTTATTCTTCAAGCCAGGAATCCCATTGCCGACAAGAACGTAACTTTCCTGGCTCTGCCGCCCGACGCGCAGAAGCTGACCCGCAAGCCTAGAACGAACGTTCTCTCCGACCGAGACCGCATCGCGACCACGCGGCGCCCCGAGCTTGATCCCAAGGAATTGCAGAAGATTCTGGCGACGCCGCCACCTGGCGCGCCGGGCCTGACCGGTCCACGCGCGCCGCAAACTGGGCCGCCGGCCGTGGCCCAGAACCAGCCGCAGCAGGGGCAGCCACCAGCGCCTCGCCCGCAGTTCGAGAGTAATCAAACCGCGCAATTGCAGGCGCCTCCGCGCCCCAACAACGTCTTCAGCAAATACGGCGGAGGCATGAGCGCGGGTTCGGTGATTCAGCAAGCCACGCAGGATGCTGCCGCCCACCGCGGCGGAGGCGGCGGCCAGGAAGGCGATTTCGGCCTGGGTACGCATGCCCGTGGACGGCAGTTGGGCGCGCTCGACATTCTCAGCGACACCCAGGGCGTGGACTTCGGCCCATATTTGGCGCGCATTCTGCAGGACGTTAAAGACAACTGGTATCGCCTGATTCCGGAATCTGCGGAGATGAAAAAGGGCAAACTTCAGATTGAGTTTGCCATCACGAAAGAGGGCAATATCGCTCAAATGCGTTGCACGCTGAGCTCCGGCGATGTGGCTTTGGACCGCGCCGCTTGGGGCGGTATCAC
>Ga0187818_10001060_pt1 | contig 10889 bp, 8 predicted proteins | sample NC_wetland_sal_i_14_FD_130581 | JGI IMG/M metagenome (GOLD analysis project Ga0187818, IMG submission 130581) | Wetland sediment microbial communities from Neuse River Estuary, North Carolina, USA - SO4_3 | ecosystem: Environmental > Aquatic > Freshwater > Wetlands > Sediment | place: USA: North...
ACGATTTTCGAGCGCCAGGGGGTAGGGACGGAGAATGCGTTCTGCGGTACGTTTCCGTGCTCGGTCTTAGGCAAGCAGCAGGCGGCGTTCGGCGGGATCAATCCGACGGTGGGATCGAACATCCTGTACTTTCCCAGCGGACGCTCGCAGTATCAGGGTTTGCACCTGGCGTACAGAGGGGTCAGCGGAGAGAACCCGATGCGGCGCGTGCGCCGGCTGGAAGTGGCGTTTGCATATGCCTGGTCGCGTTATCGCAGCAACATCGCGGAGCCCAACGGCAGCGGCGGAGACTATTCGCTGATGAACGTGGCGGAGGATTACAACCGGCCGCACCGGGGACACTGGGGGGCCTCGGGGCTGGACCGGACGCACCAGCTTACGTTCACTCCGACCGCGGATTTGCCGTACGGGCTGCGGCTTTCCATGATCGCGCATCTGGCGTCGCCGCTTCCGCTGAGCGCTTATGTTCCGCAGCAGGACGGGGGCGGAGTGGCGGGGGAAATCTTCCGCAGCGACCTCACCGGTGACGGCACGGTGGGTGATCTTTTGCCGGGGTCTATCGGAAGCACGGGAAAATACTCGACCAGCAAGTTGACCCAGTCCATCGCGTATTACAACAGCAGCTACGCCGGGAAGTTGACGCCGGCGGGTCAGACGCTGGTGAATAGCGGTTTATTCACCGGGCAGGAGTTGGTGGCGCTGGGCGCTTACTCGCCTCTGATTCAAGCGCTGCCGGGGCATTATGCGGAAGCGACCTGGCTCAAGACGATGGATCTACGGTTGAGCCGGCCGTTCCAGGTTGGAGAGCGGGTGAAGCTGGAGCCGAACGTCTCCGTGTTTAACGTCTTTAACTGGGCCAACTTCGGAGGCGCGGGGAACCAGCTCAGCGGTGTGCTGAACGGCGCGCCGGGCAGTTCGCTGAACAACGCGAGTTCGGCGGGATACTGCGGCAGCTCAACCACTTTCTGCACCTCGCGGCTGGACCGGGTTCTGCCCGGTTCGGGCACGTATGCCAACGGGGCGCCGCGGCAAATGGAGTTCGGAGTGCGCATCACGTTCTAGCATGCCCAGCCCCTAAAGGGGCGTCTGATCTTCCCGTAGAGACGGGGCAAGCCCCGTCTCTACAGGCGGAGGAGCTTACGGCATCGCTGAAGCGGTACCTTGATACGGAATCCGCGTTTTTCCGCAGCCTGCCAGGGTTCTTGCCGAGGCTGGCCCAAAGCATTTCCGCCTTGATGCCAACGTTTTGCGTTAAGAGCGCAAAGTTTTTACCTTCTCAAGATTTTTTTCGCAGGAACAAATTATTAACTTGACTTAGTTTGGGAATGCGCTAAGCTTCACGGGTCAGTGTAGGTAGCTACGCTTCCCCAGTGGAGCCGCACTGAGTTCGCGTCGTGCAAACTTCACAATTTTGAACAAAACGTCCATGAGGAAATTCCTTCGAACGTCCGGTCCAACAGGACGCCTTAAGCGGCCTACGTTCGTGATGGGGATACCTCCTTGGCCTCACAACATTCCCTCTCAGGGGAAGGAGAAAAAATAATGCAAAACCAGAATTGGCGGTTCTTGAACCGGGCAGCCGTGGTAGTGACAGTGACCCTATTGGTCGTGAGCTTCTCATCCTTCGCGGCGGCCCAGGACAACATGACTCCAGAGCAACCAGCGGCCGTATCAGCGCCGTATCAGGCGCCTCCGGCGGCGGCTTTTAGGCCGCAGGGCACCGTGATCACCCCTCCCGGCAGCGTCTCGAGTCCCGGCAAAGGAGTTCACACTAACTACAAGATTTTCGTTCCCGCCGGCCAAACTCAAATATGGTCCGCGGTCCCGCAGTACACCTATGCTGAGTATCCGGCATCGATGGCCTGCGTTTACAAGGTTGGCCCAATCTACGCGGGATGCGTTCCGGCCAATAACGGCGACCACGCCGGCGGCGGTTGGGGCGCGATCGCGTTGGTGGACGCCTATGACGACCCGAAAGCGGCGTCCGACTTGGCGTATTTCGACACCTATTTTAAATTGCCCAAAGCAAACTTCACGAAGGTCTATGCCAACTCGAGCTTCGGCACTCTTGGTGGCCTGACTGCCAGTTGCAGCGGGACGCCGCCACCGGCCAACACTAATTATGGCTGGGACGTGGAGGAGTCTCTGGACATCGAGTGGGCGCACGCCATGGCGCCCGCCGCGAAGATCATTCTGGTAGAGGCCTGCAGCCAAAACCTCCAGGACCTGCTCTTTGCCGAGTATGTGGCCGGTATAAAGGTGGCTGCCGACGGCGGCGGCGATATCTCCAATAGCTGGGGATACCCAGAGAGCTGCGCCGTAGACCCCAATTGCAACGGCGGTTTATCCTTAACCGAACCCCAGGACGACAATTTCTTCTACCGCTACTACTGGAACCACATCACCTATTTTGCGTCCGCTGGCGACACTGGAGCGGAAGTTCTCTATCCCAGTGCTTCACCGTGGGTAGTCTCGGCAGGCGGTACCACCGTCAACCGCGACGCGAACGGGAATTTCCTAAGTGAGAGCTGCTGGTCTGATTCAGGCGGCGGCCCTAGCGCCTATGAATTCTGGCAAAGCCCAGAGAACATCTCTACAGGGCTGGGACCTTGGACTGACTACCAGTATGAACTGTTCGGGGGGGCTCCCTATCAACTTCCTGCCCGCTCAACTCCTGACATGTCATTTAATGCCGATCCTGCGAGCGGTGTGTGGGTCTACGATACCGATGAGGGCGGCGCCTGGTATGTCGTAGGGGGCACCAGCGTATCCTCCCCTGCACTGGCTGGCATCGTCAACGCCTCCAACAACAGGTTAGGGCAGGCTCCTGGGGGCCTCTACTACGGTGCCGGGGAGAACACCCTCCTCTATTCTCAGCTCAATACGTATACCGCATATAAGGCCAACTTCTACGATGTCACGACGGGATCGAACGGCCACGCCGCTGGTGCAGGCTATGATCAGTGCACCGGCATCGGAAGCCCGCGCGGCAAACTCGGGAAGTAACCTTATCTACTGGCAGTTTTTCAGAGGCCCTGCTCGTCAGGGCCTCTTCTTTTTCTCCTGTTGTTGTTCTGGGCTGGCCCGGGTTCGCAACGCGATATCGGTTGCTGGGAAGCGCCTTGGGGCGGCGTGTACCGGGATCTCGCGCTCGCCCGGGGATCCACGAGTCTTGCCGGGCGAAACAGTCGCTTCGTTCAACAGCCCTTCCCGCCCCTGGATGAGCATCTTACTGCGCTCATGGGCGTTGCCCTTCCGCGCCGCCCAGCGTAGCAGCACCCATGGCTTCGAATCTTCGCACTAATGGGTAGTGATCTTGTCGCTGTACACGATACGCTCGATGGTAGAGGCAAAATAGGTCTGGTTGAAGTTCCCGGGGCTACCGAGCGGCGCAGGCGACCCTGAGTCTGGCCGGCTCAGAACCATCAGCACGCGATCGCCGACCGCGAGTGGCAGCTTATCAGCCTGCTTTCCATCGGGCAACAAGACGCGGGCACGAGAGACGTCAACCTTGAAGGTAGGCCCCGCGGTCACGAACTGCGCACCCCCTCCGCCTGGGTAGCCGTCCGGCGTCTTCACAGTCACGAGCGCGCCTTGCATCCCGGTGATACGGCCTTGTATTACGAGGGGCTCGGAAGAGACCGGTTGCGCGTGCACCTGGGTTTGGGAGTCTGCTGGGCCCTCGCGACCCTTCACGCTGCCGAGCGCCATCAGGAGCATACTGGCTGCCAGCACGGCGTAAATCGTTCGGCTGCGTCTGCGAATTATTGCGTTGGATCCCACCATACCTCTTCGGGCGGAGATTAATGAGAGATTGTTCCTCAACTTCGGCGGATAGCAGAGAAGTTAATCGGCGCCTTCCCCTAGGATACTCCAGGGACGGAAGCCTGCCACCTTAGAAACTCACGGCTGTTTACCGCCATATCGTCCTCGGTACTCCCGACAAAACCCTGTTCACCCCGCCCGACAAGAGCGCGCCCTATGAAAAGATGGGACAAGTAGTAGAGAAGGTAGTCAAATAACCTCTTCTGCACGCGTCGGACCTGCGTGGGGACAGCCGTTCCTGGTTGTCTGGCCGGGCAAAGGAGGCAGTGCAGGCGCTGCGCAAGACCGTGGAATTGACTCCGGATAAATAGGGTAGCGGGAGCGGCAAGAGTGTGGGGCGTTGCGGGTGGAGACACTTCCGAAACGCCCCCGTTGTTTGTGGCTTCGTGCCGGGCGTGCGACGTGAGTTTACGCCGGCAGAACGAAGCCCGCGGAACTATGCCCGCGGAACTATGCCCGCGGAACTATGCGCTCACACTCAGGGCATTACTGGAACTGCTCGTCGCGTTGGAATTGAGCAGGTTCAAAATGAGCTCGTAATTCTTCGCCTGGTTGAGGTTGATGGTGACTTGCTCGGCGTTGCTGCCGTTCTGTCCCTGAGCTGCGTCAATCGAGACCTGCGCTCCTGAACTGCCGCTGCCGAGATTGATCGTGACTTCTTCGGGGGTTGCGGAAGAAGTAGCGGACGAAGAGCTTCCCTGGCCGAGATTGATGACGAGTTCCGGTGTTGCCGATCCACTCGAAGCGCTGGTGCTGGACGCGCCTCCCAAATTGATGACGAGTTCGGGAACGGCAACGGGGCCGGCCGGTGGCTGGGCGACAGGCGTCACGATGATTGGGAGCTCAATGCCGGGTGGCTGAACCGGCCCCGGGTTGGCGACAGGCGGCCCTACGATGATTGGGGGCTGAGCGACGGGTGGTTGAACCGGCCCCGGGTTGGCGACAGGCGTCACGATGATTGGGAGCTGAATGCCGGGTGGCTGAACCGGCGAGGTTTGGGTGCTGGTCGGCTGCGGAGCGAGATTGATGACGATCTCCACCGCGCCGGAATTGGAATTGTAGGCTGAGATGGCCGACTGGGACTGCTGGTTTTGCTTGCCGAAGGTGCTCTCAAGACTTGCGAAGGCCGACTGGGCCCCGGCGAGATCGCCGTTCTGCAGCGCCTGTCCGATGGCCTGGAAATCCTGGGCGCGATCGGCTCTCGCAAAGGTCTGTCCATTCTTATAGGGACCGCTCTGGCCAAGCGCGGTCAGGGTGGTGAAGTCCTGCTGGGCTGCGTTCAGGTTGCCGGCTTGCAGGTCCTTTCCAAGTTGGGCGACATCGGCTTGCCGCTGCTGCCGGTAGGCTTGCAGTTGCTGGTAGATCGAAGACGCACCACTGGTCGCGGTGGCCTCGCTTGACGGCGTGCCGGTGAGGTTTACGACCGCGGCCGAAGTCGCCTGCGCTGAACTTGCCGAATTGCTTTGTTTGCTGGTAAGCGTAGCAAAGGCTGCCTGCGCTCGCGCCAGGTCGCCGGCTTGTAAGGCCTCGCCGATGGCATTGAAAGCCTGGGCGCGGCTGGACTTGGAAAACGGTTCGGAATTGGCGAAGGGACCGCCTTGCCCGAGCGCAGCCAGCGCGTTGTAGGCTTGCTGGGCGCCGTTCAGGTCCCCACTTTGAAGAGCGCTGCCGAGCTGCTTAAGATCGGCCTGCCGGTTCTGGTAGAAGCTCTGGAGCTCCTGAAAAATCGATAAACTGGAAACTGCCGCTGTTGACATAGATTTTCTCCCGATGGCGCGTTCGCTGTTACCTCATAACCTGGGCTTAATTGCCGCCCTCCAAACTTTATCGGTTGACCGGCGGAATGACTTTAGAGGAAACGGGAAGTTACCAACGTTCCATAGCCACACAACCGAGGTACGATTTGGGGACAGGAATTATGAAGTGAGTCTCCGGCGCATTTTGCCCCTTGCCGGGCGACCAATCTGAAGCGGTTTGCAGCGGCGGAGGCGGAGGGGCCGGGGCAGCTGGTGGCTCCGGCCCGAGTTACTCGAGGGTTGTTGCGGCTAGGCGATCAGTGCCTTTTCGAAATGCTCGCAGAGCGTGGTTTCCAACGTGTAAAGCTTTCGCGTCGAGGGAGTGCTCAGATAGGGTTTGAGGATCTGCTCGACTCGGGGGGACCATTCTTTCTCATTGCGCTCGAGTTCCTTCTTGTCGGTCCAGAGAGTGACCGCCAGCACTTTGTCGGTCTTGTTCTCGGGCACAAGGGGAAGGATTTCGAGGAAGCCATCCTGCTTCTTCAGAATGGGAAGGACCTCTTTTTTTACGACACGAATGAATTCGTCTTTCTTCTCCATTAGCGGAACGAACTCAAGGATGCGTGCGAACATGGGAAAGTCTCCTTTCGTACTTTGGAATTTTGAAATTGGTTCCGCGAGACTTCTGTCTGGCCCTGGTCTGCGGGATCGGATGGCAGCGTACAACGGAGCCAGAAGGTTTGCAGTGATGGACGGGCGGGACCGGTGTGATGATTTTCGGTGAAATTGTTCCAAAACGGGAAGCTGACTTCACCTCTCCGGGTGCGCAAGTTTTCGCGCCTCCTTCAGGCGTGTCCGGAAGCACAATCTGGCGCCGAGGCATTGTCGCGGTGCTTCTCGCGTCGCTGCTGTGCACCGAGGACCATCGAGCCGCCTGCCCGCGCCTTCGCGGCAGCGGGGTCATCGCCGATTCCGGCGTTTGGTCCCATTTTCCTTTTTTCTATTCCGCAATTATAATCGCCGTTCGCCGTAATCCCGTGCGAGTGTTGGCCCGCGACAAGCCGCCACCAGGAGCGTAGGTTGTTCTTGGCGAGGCTGGCCCAGGTCGGACTTGGCGGTCGTTACAATGTTGTATGCGGTCAGTTGGGCTGTTGTCGCATTCCCTGGAGGCGCAGTAAGGAACATGGAAAAACTAGTTCGCATTGCTCTGGCAGCTCTCTTTCTTGTGGGCATCGCTTCCGCTCAGAACATTCCGGCGGTCGATGTATTCGGCGGCTACTCGTACCTCAACTTGGACGTGCCGTCGAGCTCGGTTACGACCTCTGGGCGGCTGGCTCTAAACGGCTGGGACTTTTCCGTCGCTGTCGGCCAGTTTCACCATTTTTCTATTGAGGGAGACTTGAGCGGCCACCAGCTTGGCGATTGCGGTGGTACTACCAATCTGAACTGCAGCGATTTCTCCTACATGATTGGGCCTCGCTATACGGTTGGGGATCGCTCCAGCCGGCTTACCGGCTTTGTGCACGGCCTGGTTGGTCAAGACCGGGCGGATTTTCCAATCTCCGGGGGGACTACCGTGTCCGATACCTCGTTGGCGTTCGCCGCGGGCGCTGGCGTCGATTATTGGTTTTTTCAGCACATCGGAGTTCAGTTGGGGCCGGTCGACTATGTATTCACCCGTCACCTGAACAATTACGAAGGCTACAACATTCCCAGCCAAAGCAACTTCCGCGCCTCTGCCGGAATCGTTTTTCGATTTGGCGGTAATCTTCCTTCGAGTGAGCCCAAGCCTGCGAAGGAGCCCAAGGCTGAGTCCAAGTCTGGTCGTTCTCGGGTTCGGCCCTGGCATAAGAACCCGCCTGCTCCTGCCGAGAGTCAACCCTCCGAGAGTCAACCCTCGACTGTGGCCGTCCATCGGCCGGCTCAGCCAGCGGCGATTGCGTTGGGTCGCGGGATGTCGCTCCCTGCACTCGGCGTCGTGGTTACGCCCCAGGAATTCGACGGAGCGAAAATTCTGGAGATCGTGCCCGGAGGCGTCGGGGAGATGGCGTCATTGCACGCCGGCGATCTGATCAGGTCAGTGGATGGCAAGGCAGTAAAGACGCCGATGGAGCTGGCCGCCGAACTGTCGGACAAATCCGGGAAAGTTCGCATCAGCATTCTGCGGGGCGACGTGGCGACAGAGACGGTAATCTTGCTGGGTCGCTGATTACTGCCGCAAACCCGCATGTCGAGCGGTCAGGACCCTGCCCAGAGGAAACTGAAACGGCGGGGAAAAAAGAAAACTGGCGCGCCCGGAGAGATTCGAACTCCCGACCTACAGCTCCGGAGGCTGCCGCTCTATCCAGCTGAGCTACGGGCGCGCTGCGGTATTGCAAGTGTACATCGTGGCCCCGGAATGCCTCAATGGCTGCAGTTCGGCGATCAGCCTTCGACCGCTGCCAACGAGCCTTTCTTGCGCTTATTCGATTGCAGGATCTTCTTGCGCAGGCGCAGAGATTTCGGCGTGACCTCAACGAACTCATCGTCCGCGATGAATTCAATAGCCTGTTCGAGATTGAGATTGCGGTAAGGGACCAGCCGAATCGCCTCGTCGGAAGTCGAAGCCCGCATGTTAGTCAGCTTCTTCTCGCGCACAATGTTGACGTCGAGATCCGTATCTTTAGCGTTCTCCCCGATGATCATGCCCTCGTAGACATCGACTCCAGGCCCAGCAAAAAGCACGCCGCGCTCCTGAAGATTGTATAGAGCGTAGGAGGTCGTAAGCCCGGGCCGGTCGGCGACCAGTGCGCCGGTCGGGCGATGCGGAATTTCGCCCTGCCACTCGATGTATCCGTCAAAAAGCGCGTTCATGACGATGGTGCCGCGCGTGTCGGTGAGCAGGGTGCTGCGCAGTCCGATCAGCCCGCGGCTGGGCACGCGGAATTCGACGCGCACCCGCCCATAGCCGTGATTGTGCATGTTGGCGACTTCGCCTTTGCGCGACCCGACGTGCTCCATGACCACGCCTACGAATTCCTCGGGGATATCGACGGTGAGGTGCTCGACCGGCTCCATCAGTTTGCCGTCGATGCGCTTGGTGACGATCTCGGGCTTGCCGACCATCAACTCGTAGCCTTCGCGGCGCATCATCTCGATCAGGATGGAGAGCTGCAACTCGCCGCGGCCGAGAACCTTGAACGAGTCGGTGCTGCCGGTCTCTTCCATGCGCAGCGAGACGTTGGTGAGCAGCTCTTTATCCAGGCGCTCGCGCAGATTGCGCGACGTAACGTAGTTGCCTTCGCGTCCGCAAAACGGAGACGTGTTGATGGTGAACAGCATCGCAATCGTCGGCTCGTCGATAACGATGGGCGGGAGCGGCGCGGGATTCTCCGCACTGGTAATCGTCTCGCCAATCGTGATGCCTTCAACGCCAGCGACGGCAATGATGTCGCCCAGCGATGTTTCCGTGATGTCGGTGCGCTTGAGGCCGGAGAAGCTGAAGAGCTTGGTGATTTTTGTCTTGTGAAATGAGCCGTCGCGCTTGGCGATAGCGACGTCTTCTCCGGTCTTCATGGTTCCAGAAAAAACGCGGGCGATGGCAAGGCGGCCAAGGTAGTCGCTGTAGTCGAGATTCGCGACCAGGATTTGAAGCGGGCCGTTCGCGTCTCCTTGCGGCGCAGGAATGGTGTCGATGATCGACTCAAACAGAAGACGCAGGTCTTCGCCCGCCGCTCCCTGATGAACGGCAGCCGTGCCCGCCTTGGCGTTCGTGTAGAGGACGGGGAAGTCGAGCTGCTCTTCCTTGGCGTCGAGATCAATAAAGAGGTCGTAAACCTCGTTGAGAACTTCCTGCGGGCGAGCGTCCGGCCGGTCGATCTTGTTGATGACGAGAATCGGCTTCAGGTTGGCTTCGAGCGCCTTGCTGAGCACATAGCGGGTCTGCGGCAGCGGGCCTTCGCTGGCGTCGACGAGCAGCATGACGCCGTCCACCATCTTCAGGGCGCGCTCCACTTCGCCGCCAAAATCGGAGTGCCCGGGCGTGTCCACGATATTGATTTTCACGCCCGCATAAAACACAGCCGTGTTCTTGGCGAGGATGGTGATGCCGCGCTCGCGTTCGAGATCGTTCGAGTCCATAACGCGCTCGGCGACGGTCTCGTTATCGCGGAAGGTGCCGCTCTGCCGGAGCATGGCGTCAACCAGCGTGGTCTTGCCGTGGTCCACGTGGGCAATAATGGCGATGTTGCGAATACTTGGGTTCAGATTGAAAACTCCTCAGGGATTGCAAATTGGGGCTTGCTACTACTTTACTATGGCGGCGAGGTTCGGGGGTTGAGCGAAACGAACGTAGGGACAGCCGCCCTCGGATGTCCTTCTGCGGGACGCTCCAGAACCCGATGGAAGTTGCGCGCCGATCGGTCCAGAGTCAGGGTAAACTTTGCGTTCATCATCGCATTTCGCTCTTGAATAATTACAAATATGTAATTACACTGATTGTGTGGAAAGTATTCGGTTCGAGTGGGACGAGGCCAAGAACCTCTCCAATCGACGCAAGCACGGCGTGAGCTTTGAGGAAGCCAGCCAGGTATTCCGCGATCCGCTGTATGTGTCAGTGCAGGATCGCGTCGAGGGCGGGGAACTGCGTTGGCAGACTCTTGGTCTGGTCGAGGGCTTGCTCCTTCTCACCGTGGCCCACACCGTCAGAGAAGAGCGCGATGACGGCACAGATTACGGTAAATCGGTCGACGTCATTCGCATCATCTCAGCTCGACCCGCGACTCGGAAAGAGAGGCGACGCTATGAAGACGAAAATGGTTAGCTACACATTGGACAAGCTGCCGCCGTTGACGAAAGCGCGGAGGGCCAAACTGAAGGCGCTGGCAACTCGTCCGGACAGCGAGATCGATACCCGCGATATCCCCGAAATGACGGAGGAACAGTGGAAGAATGCCCGGCGGGGCCACTTCTATCGCCCGCGCAAGCGCCAGATCACAGCCCGCGTCGATGCCGATGTGCTGGATTGGCTGAAGGCACAGGGGAAGGGCTACCAGTCTCGGATCAATGCGATCCTGCGGCGCGAGATGCTGACCTCGGTGAAATCGGGCAGGTAGGGCTTCTTGGTCGTTTTCTGTTTGACTATCATTGTTACTTAAGGTAACAATTGATTGGTGTACAAGGTCGTCACCACAAAATCCTTTGCCAAAGCGCTCTCCCGGCTCCCGGTGAACTGGCAGAAGCGGATTGTGGAGAAGATTAAGGAGGTCGCCGTCGATCCCTATGCTCGGCACAACAACGTCACTAAGCTTCAGGGACGCGACGGCTACCGGCTGCGAATTGGCGACTGGC
>Ga0187818_10001061_pt1 | contig 10889 bp, 11 predicted proteins | sample NC_wetland_sal_i_14_FD_130581 | JGI IMG/M metagenome (GOLD analysis project Ga0187818, IMG submission 130581) | Wetland sediment microbial communities from Neuse River Estuary, North Carolina, USA - SO4_3 | ecosystem: Environmental > Aquatic > Freshwater > Wetlands > Sediment | place: USA...
AGAATACGCCAAGCTGCGGGCGAATCCCGATCTGATCCCGAAAATGGTGCCGGAAATCATCCGGTATCAATCGCCGGTTGTGCACATGCGCCGCACCGCGTTGTGCGATGCCGAGTTGAACGGGAAGCGGATCCGCAAGGGTGAAAAAATCGCGATGTGGTACATCTCGGGCAACCGGGATCCGGAGGAGATCGAGGACCCGGATCGCTTCATCATCGATCGCCCGCGGCCCCGTCAGCACCTGTCCTTCGGGTTCGGTATTCATCGCTGCGTCGGCAACCGGTTGGCCGAGATGCAGTTGACGATCCTGTGGGAGGAAATCCTGAAACGGTTCCCGCCGATCGAGGTGGTGGAGAGGCCGAAGCGGGCTTACTCGAACCTGATTCACGGTATTACCGAGATGAACGTGCGGATTCCGACATAAGATTTGTCATCGCTATCTTAACGACATCACCCCGGTCCCGGCGCACGGCGACCGGGTAGAATCGCGGGGTTCGCCAACGCCCGCGCGGCCCTCGGGCGGGCATCGACAGCGGAATAGGAACAGCGAACCGCCGTTTGCTATCCCGGTGGCAATCCGGTGACAAACGCGATTTTCGGCCTTGCCGCAACCGCGTGCCGCAGTCGCGTTAAGTATCTGATTATTCTATAGGCGCAAACACATGCGAAGTGGCCGAGTTCACCCCTTACGCCATGAACCTTTACGGCAAGCCGGTCACGATCGACCTCGCCACGGCGTCCGCGATCGGCGTATTGACGACACTCGGTCGCTACCCGGTCAGACCAATATGCTGTGGGCCACTGAGAAAGCCGGGGCGCTGACGCGACTCCGCGAGTGTGGACAGGAACAGCGCGGCCCAGCGATCAACATCGTTTGTCACCAAGTGGGTGAACATCCGCGCATGCCTCTCCTTCCGCTCTTCGAGGGGCATTTCGAGCGCGGTTCCGATCGCCTCCGCCACGGCCTCGACCTCATGCGGGTTGACGATCAGAGCGCCATCGAGCTCAGCCGCGGCGCCCGCAAACCGGGAGAGCACAAGGACACCGGGATCCTCCGGGTCCTGCGCGGCGACATACTCCTTGGCGACAAGGTTCATGCCATCGCGCAGCGGCGTCACCAGGCCGATATCAGCCGATCGGAAGAGCCCCGCCAACGAGGCCCGCGAATAAGAACGGTTCACATAACGGATCGGCGTCCAAGCGGCCTCGCCATGTCGCCCGTTGATTTGACCGACGATCGCACTCACCGTGCGATCTATCTCGATATATTCCGGCACCTCGGCTCGGCTTTTCGGGGTGATCTGAAGGAACGTCACCCGGCCCAGCCACTTAGGCTGGGTGTCGAGAAAGTGGCCGAAGGCCCGGATGCGATCGGGGATGCCCTTCGAGTAGTCGAGCCGATCGACCCCGAGGATCAGACGCCTATCCCCGAGACTATCGCGCACCCCGGTAACCAAGCGTGATTTCACGGCATTGCGCGCGACCCGAGCATAGGCGGCGGTGTCGATGGCGACGGGAAACGCGCGAACGTGCACATAGCTGCCGCCGAACTCAAAGGCTTCGCGGGTAGGTCCTGCAATGCCGTGTCGTATCTCGAAATAGCGGCGAAGATTGTCGGCATCAGCCTCCGTCTGCAGCCCGACGAGGTCGTAGTGGGTAAGCGCGCCGATCGTCTCTGCGTGCTGTGGCAAGACCATCAGGATGTCCGGCGGCGGGCAGGGGATATGGAGGAAGAAGCCGATCGGGTTATCGTGCCCCAGCGCACGGAGTTCCTTGGCGAGTGACAGCAGGTGGTAGTCGTGAACCCAGATCACGTCGTCGGGCTGGATGAACGGAGACAACGCGTTGGCAAACAGCGCGTTGACCCTCAGATACCCGGCGAGCTCGACCGAGGTGAATTCGGCCAGATCGACTCGATAGTGCAGGATCGGCCACAGCACGCGGTTGGCGAAGCCGTTGTAATATTCCTGGAAATCGACGCTGGAAAGATCGAGCGTAATGAACGTCCGCCGCTGCCGCTCAACAACCGTTGGCTGCGGGGCGGCACCGTCCTCGGCTACCCCGCCGCTCCAGCCGAACCAGATCCCCTCGCGGTGTTTGAGCGCCGCGTTAACCGCGACGGCGAGGCCTCCAGCCTGGCGCGGCGCCTCGCTGCCAGGGACCGCCACCCGGTTCGACACTACGATAAGGCGCGGCACCACACGTCCTCCCATCTGACCGACAGGCGCATCGCCGAGTTGATGATCCCCGCCATTGAATAGCTCTGCGGGATGTTGCCCCACAGCGCCCCGGTTTCCGGATGGATGTCCTCCGACATTAACCCGAAGGCATTTCGGTGCGCGAGTAGATCGATGAACAGCGCCCGCGCCTCGTCGCGCCGGCCGATCGCCGCGAGCGCATCGATGTACCAGAAGCTGCACACGAGAAACGCCGTCTCCGGCTTGCCAAAATCGTCATCGTTGGCGTAGCGCATGATCCGGCCGTTCCGGCAAAGCTCCCGCCCGATCGCATTACAGGTGCCAATGAACCGCGGATCGGTGGCCGCGACCAGCCCCAGCTCGGCCAGCAGCAATACGCTGGCATCGAGTTCATCACTGTCGAGAACTCCGGTGAGGGCGCCCCGCGCCGGGTTCCACGCGCGCGCCAGGATCGGCTCGCGCAACGCCACCGCCTGAGCACGCCAGAACGCCGCGCGGTCGGCGATGCCGAGGCGTGCGGCGATCTGCGAGAGCCGGTGGCAGGCCGCCCAGCACAGCGCGGCGGAATGGGTGTGGACGCGTGACCGCCCGCGATATTCCCAGATCCCGGCATCCGGGGTCAGCGCCAGCTTTACCGCCCGCTCGCCGAGCGGCTCCAGGCGCCGGAACAGCGCCTCGTCGCCCATCCGCGGCAGGCGCTCGTCGACAAACATCTGCGTCGTCGCGAGGACAACGCTGCCGTAGATGTCGTGCTGGTCCTGCAACGCCGCGGCATTGCCGATGCGCACCGGTCCCTGGCCGAGAAAGCCCGCGAGGTCGGGCGAGATGCTTTCGCCGAGATCCGCGCCCGGCACGATCGAATGCAGCGGCCGCAGCGGCGCATTCAAATCTGCTGCAACGGTAACGAGATAGTTGATATAGGCTTCCATCGTTTCCGTCTGGCCGAGACGGTTCAGCGCCTCGACGACAAAATATGCGTCGCGCAACCAGCAATAGCGGTAGTCCCAGTTCCTGCCGCTGCCCGGCGCCTCGGGGATCGAGGTCGTGTGCGCGGCGACGATGCCGCCGGTCTCCTCGAAGCTGCACAGCAAGAGCGTCATCGCGGCCCGCGTGACCGCGCTCTGCCATTCGAAAGGCACCGCCAGCGAGCGCACCCAGCCGTACCAGTAGTCGCGGGTGTGCTCCTCGAACTCCCGCCCGGTTAAGTCGACCGCGCCTTGGAACGGTTCGTCCGGGCCGAGGATCAGGGTCAGCGGCCGGGTCAGCGGAAAGGTCGTTTCCTGCGCGATATAGGAGAGCGGCGCGTCGGTGGTGAGCCGCAGCACCGGGTCGCAGCCTTGGTAGCGGATATGGTTCGAGCCCATCGACAAATCGGTGACCGGCCGGCCATAGGAATGGCACGGGCGGACCCGGATCGTGATCCGCGGCAGCCCGGCGACCGGCGTGATCCGCCGGATCAGCTGCGGCGGCCGGAATATCCGCTCATAGCGCGGAAAGCGTGGGGCAAAGTCGGTGATGCGGACGCGGCCGCCGCGACGGTCCTCGAGCTCGGTCTCGAGAATGGCGGTGTTGCGGGCGTATACCGCTTTCGCCTCGACAAGGTCAGCGACGACGACGTCGCAGAACCCCTTCTCCTCCTCGCCGGCGAGCAAGCGGCAGAAGACCGGGTTGGAATCGAACCCGGGAAAGCACCACCAGACGATGCGCCCGATGCCGTTGACCAGCGCCGCGATCCGGCAATTGCCAATAAGCGCGAGATCGAGCGCGCGCGCCTCTGCCATCGGGTCGCTGGGTCGCGCTGCTGCGCTCATCGGGCGAGCCGTCCCACCCAGGCCCGCACCGCCTCCGGCCGCGGGAACCACCCCGACAGCCCGGGCACCTCCGCACCGACCGAGAACGCAAAACCGCCAAGCGCCAGCGCGGTATCAAAGCCGGCTCGGTCCATCAAATCATCCGCAACAAAGACCGGACGCCTTCCGGCAAAGGGTTCCTCCGCCATGAAGCGTTCGATCGCCTTACCTTTGTCGAACCCGGGCAGCCTGACCTCGAAGACTCGATGACCTGCGATCAGCTCCAGATCTCGCTCGACCAACGTCTCGATAAAATGCTGGAGTGCCACGATGAGTTCCTCCTCCTTCGCAGCGGAATTCCGATAATGCACAGCAAAGCTGATGCCCTTGTTTTCAGCAAGGGTCCCCGGGAACGCTTCGAGCAGCCGGAGAAGATCGGCCCAGGCTCGGTCAGGCAATCGAGCTTGCGTCAGCCATCTGCTGGCGCCATCGGCCGATTGGCGGATCTGAGCGCCGTGGACGCCGCTTGCCGGCAGCCGCAACGGTGCGAACAGTCGATCGAGCTGCTCGATCGGCCGACCGCTGACCAGAGCAAGCGCACCATCGAGGCGCCGTTCGGTGGCCGCCAGAGTATCGAGGAGACTGGCTGGAACTTCGACCGCGTCAGGCCGCGGCGCCAGATCGAGGAGGGTCCCGTCGACATCCAGAAAAAGACCGATCTGATGTGGCCGTAAATCCACCGGGTTCAGCTCGTTCACTCGACCGTAGATCTCCCTAAAGTGAGCAATTATTTCGGTTGGTTGGGCACAATTTCAATAATTGCCTAAAAATTGATATCAGGGAATTTATTATCGTTGAAATCACGGCTGGTGAATACCATGTGAAGCGGGAAGAGAATAGCTTTGACATGAATAATTCCGGGCCACGGGAAGCGCGTAGCATACGCGGATAGTCCGCGGCTGCGCGCCGGATAGTAAACGCCCTAGCTCGACACGGCCGCGGCACGCGGTAGCAGATCAGGGGGAAATCGGTCCTCCTGACACCGGGGTTAAACGCAATGAAATTCCATCCAGGTATAAAACCGGCGCTTTGGGGTGCGGCGGCGGGTGCCGCGGCGATATCGGTGGTCGGTTTTTCATCGATGGGCTGGATGCTGGGCGGCACCGCCGAGCGCATGGCCGCCGATCGGGCGGAGAGCGCCGTTGTCGGCGTGCTGACCCCGATTTGCGTCGAGAAATTCCAACAACAAACCGATTTGGCGGCAAAGCTGATCGAATTCAAGAAGGCGGCTTCATGGGACCAGCGTGCCCTCATCGAGAAGGGCGGCTGGGCAACGACGCCGGGATCCGAAAAGACTAACTCGGCGGTTGCCAGCGCCTGCGCGGAAAAACTCGGCCGGCCGTCTTGACGACACGGCCGTGTGGCGCCGAGCCGGGCGGTCGATGACGCTGCCTCGCGGCTACGCGCCCATGCTACCGGAATTCGATGCGTTTCTCTTCGCCTCTGTCGGCGAGGAGGTGGACGGCATCCCGCTAAGCGTGCTGTCGGCACTGTCGCGGTTGGACCTCGATCCGCGGGATGAAGCAGTGCGCCTGGCGCATCTGACCCGAGCGGCGGCAGCCGATCAATTGGCGAGGATGATCGCCAGGCTCTACGACCGGCGCTGGAGCGCATCGGAGGCGGGGAGGATTGCGAGCGGGCTCGTCGAGCGCTTGCCGATGGCCGGCGCCGTCGCTACGGACGATCGCGCCGCGCCGGGCACCAGGGCCGCAACCGGCTTCGTGGCGCCGTCATTTTGGATTTACCTGGCGATGGCGCTGGCGATGCTCGTCAGCCTTATCGCCAGTGGGTACTTGTCCCTTGGCGGGTAGGTGAATCTCCTCCGTCTCGCCCCGGCGAGCGGGTTGAAAGGATAACAGGGCTGCCTGCAGCAATGCTGACAGCCGATCTCTCCGCACTGCCTTCTGATGGTTGAGGAGCCCTAGCAACATGCCGGAACACAAGATCCGCGTGCCAGACCACAAATTCCAGGTCGGCCAAGCGGTGGAATTCTTCCCAAATCGGGCCGTCGATCACAAGGCAAAGGGTCGCTATACCATCGTTCGCCTGCTCCCGATGGACGGCAATACCCCTCAGTATAGGGTTAAGCGCAAAACCGACGGGCATGAGCGCATGGTTCGTGAGAACGAACTCGGTCTACGATAGTTTTATTGCGGAGCCGTTTTCCAATCATGACGTCAAAAAATTGCAACCATTCATTTAGAAACATCTATCATTAGCATTCGAGGGGTTTCTAAAAACTAGAAAGACGATTCGTATTTTATTGGCTGTATTTTCAGTTTTATAGCCCCACATAGCGGAATGCCTGTTGGCACTCGCGATATCAAAGTGCCAAATCATCTCATTAATCCCGGTCCGAGGAGACCATCGATGAAACTGCGTCCATTGCAGGACCGCGTCCTGATCCGCCGTGTCGAGCCGGAGACGAAGACCGCCGGCGGCATTTTCATCCCCGACACGGCGCAGGAAAAGCCGATGGAGGGCGAAATCGTCGCTGTTGGCCCCGGCATACGCGGCGAGGATGGCAAGCTACACCCGCTCGACGTCAAGAGCGGCGACCGGGTGCTATTCGGCAAATGGTCGGGCACCGAGGTCAAGCTCGACGGTGAGGACCTGATGATCATGAAGGAAGCCGACATCATGGGCGTGCTCGACCGGGCCGTCGAAACAAAGAAAGCCGCTTAACCAGGGGGACACCGAACATGGCTGCCAAAGAAATCAGATTTAACGGCGATGCACGCGCCCGCATGTTGCACGGCATCGACATCCTCGCCGACGCGGTGAAGGTGACGCTCGGCCCCAAGGGGCGCAACGTCCTACTGAATAAATCCTACGGCGCGCCGCGCGTCACCAAGGACGGAGTGACCGTCGCCAAGGAGATCGAGCTGTCCGACAAGTTCGAGAACATGGGCGCCCAGATGGTGAAGGAGGTTGCCACCCGGACCAGCGATCAGGCCGGCGACGGCACGACCACCGCCACCGTGCTGGCCCAGGCAATCGTGCGCGAAGGGGTCAGGGCGGTCGCCGCAGGCATGAACCCGATGGATTTGCGGCGCGGCATCGACATGGCCGTCGCATCGGTCGTCATTGACCTGAAGAAGGGGTCGAAAAAGGTCTCGACCAACGCCGAAATTGCGCAAGTCGGGACGATCTCGGCCAATGACGACCGCGAGATCGGCGAGATGATCGCGCAAGCGATGCACAAGGTCGGCAACGAGGGCGTCATCACGATCGAAGAGGCGACGAGCCTCGTAACCGAACTCGACATCGTCGATGGCATGGAGTTCGACCGCGGCTATCTCTCGCCGTACTTCGTGACCGATGCCGCAAAGATGCTCTGCGAGCTCGAAAAGCCGTACATCCTGCTCTTCGAGAAAAAGCTGTCCGGTCTGCAGGCGATCCTCCCGGTGCTCGAGGCGGTGGTGCAGAGCGGCAATCCGCTCTTGATCGTCGCGGAGGACATCGAGGGTGAGGCGCTGGCGACCCTCGTCGTCAACAAACTGCGCGGCGGTCTCAAGGTCGCGGCGGTGAAGGCGCCGGGCTTTGGCGATCGGCGCAAATCAATGCAGGAGGACCTTGCCGTCGTGACCGGCGGCCAGGTGATCAGCGAGGATCTCGGCATCAAGCTGGAGAACGTCACGCTCGACATGCTTGGCACCGCCAAGAAGGTGCGCATCGACAAAGACAGCACGACGATCATCGACGGCGCCTGCAAGAAGGCGGACATCGCAGCCCGCTGCACCCAGCTGCGCGCGCAGATCGAGGAGACGGAGTCAGAGTACGACAAGGAGAAATTGCAGGAGCGCCTGGCGAAACTGGCGGGCGGCGTTGCCATCATCCGCGTCGGCGGCGCCACGGAAGTCGAAGTCAAGGAGCGCAAGGACCGCGTCGACGACGCGATGCATGCGACCCGGGCGGCGGTCGAGGAAGGCGTCGTTGCCGGCGGCGGTGTCACGCTGCTTTATGCAAGCCAGGGGCTTGGCCGGCTGAACCCCCAGAATGACGACCAGAAGGTCGGCATCGACATCGTCCGCCGGGCATTGCAAGCGCCGGCGCGGCAGATTTTCGAGAATGCCGGGGCGGAGGGCTCGATTATCGTCGGCAAGCTGCTGGACAAGGGCGATGCGAATCACGGCTTCGACGCGCAGAGCGGCACCTACGTCGATATGGTGAAGGCCGGCATCATCGACCCGACCAAGGTCGTGCGCCTGGCGCTGCAAGGCGCGGCCTCTGTTGCCGGGCTCCTCATCACCACCGAGGCGATGGTCGCCGACCAGCCGCAATCCGGCGCGCCGATGATGCCTGGTGGCGGCATGGACGATAGCGGTTACTAGACCAGGTCTGGGCGTCCGCGCCTTGCCTGGTGAAACAGCCATTGCCGCTTCGGCACAACCGAGCGGCAATGGCCCATTTTCCCCTGCAACACGGTTCCGCAATTTGAACCTTTCGGGAGTGAGACGACGAGATGGCGCGGCATCAATTGCGATCATCCGCGTCCTTCCCGGAACCGCGGGCGAAGAGCGACGGAGTGGAGAAGCGGCTGCTTCAAGCCGCCGAAGCGGGCGATGCCCTCGCCCAGTGCAATCTCGGCATCCTCTACGACAACGGCATCGACGATAACGGCTATGCCCTCGAAGGGGGCAGGCCGCAGGCCTTGAGATGGCTATTGGCCGCGGCCGAGCAGGGCCTGCCTCGTGCTCAAGTCAAACTCGCGCAGGTATACGCCGACGGGTCGGACATATCCGGCAGCCACACGACCGCCTGCGGGTGGTTCCTCTTGGCGGCGATGAGCTTGCGCGGGATTCACCGGCACAACGCTCGATCCGGATACCACCGTATCGCCTCACATTTGACCCCAGCGCAAATCGCCGAGGCGAGACGATTTGTGCTCGACTGGACGCAAAGGCGGTCGAAAGAAACGGCCGATCCTGATGCACCAGGGAATCCTGACGAAGGACGCACGCGATGAAGAGCTGGTTCGTTCCGCCAATAGTCATCCCCATTCTGATCGCCGTGAGCCTGGTGGGGTACGCCTCTCGCGCATTCCTCTGAAATCAGCGAGCCCGATGATGGCCGATGATTCTGATGAGCAACTGCTCGCCCGCAGCATCATCGATGTGCACGGTGCGGAGGCTGCCACCATCGTGCGGGGGAATGCCCGCGGCGCAGCGCTTGCCGGGCAGCTGGCGCAGGCGAAATCCTGGATCCGCGTGCTCGGAATGATCCAACGACAGCAGGCTGGATGACGGGAGATCCGCCGGCTGACCTACCAGTCGGGCGAGGCGTTGTATTGAAACTCCCTTCTGTAACTCAAGACACCGAACCGATTGAACCGAGAGGACACTCCCAATGTATATTTCTCTGGCAGAAAGCCTCGCAAAAGGCTTCAGACGATGGTCCGACGCTCACCAGCCCGGTGGTAACGATAACGAAGACGAGATTGCCCGGCTTGATGCTCTCGCGTCCGCGGATTTGGGCATTGAATACGCGGTGATGATGCCACCCGAAGGGCCGCGTGATCCATGGCTCATGCCCGGGGTAGGTAATGCATTCTGAGAGGAATGCGACGACAGAGTACTCGCCCGCCCGCTCGACGATCCGATGATGCAAGCCTGCGGCCTCCCGCTGTCGAGCCATCAGCCATCTGTTCGACCAGATTGGATTAAGGCAGGGGCGCACGAAGGTCCGCAATCCGACCCCGGCCCTGCCATTTGTCGACGCTGTCATGTAGGTCGGCTTAGGGTCGACTCCAGCGAGCGGCTCAATCGCGGTCCCGCGAATAGCCGGAAACGGCGCTTCCTCGCCGTTCCGGCGGCGGTCATGTGTCGCGCCGATTGAGCCCATCGGCAACGGATCGGAGGGCCGTAGATGACAGCGGTTGGCGAGCTGGAGCAGAAATTCTGGCAAATCGCGCTTCCCGACCTCGAGAAGCAGCTCGGAGCCGGTGGAAACGGCCTCAGCTCCGCCGAGGCTGCCGCACGCCGGCTCCGCTACGGCCCCAACACGCTGGAGGAGCGGCGTCGTCTTTCTCTGCCGCTCAAATTCCTCAGTCGGTTCCGCAACCCGCTCGTGATCGTTCTTCTGGCCGCGGCGGTGCTCTCCTCGCTGACCGGCGATCTGACCAGCTTCATCATCATTTCGACGATCGTGCTGATGAGCGCGGTGCTCGACACCGTGCAGGAACACCGGGCCGAGCAGGCCGCCGAGTCGTTGAAGATTTCGGTCGCGCTCAAAGAGCAGGTCTTGCGCGATGGGCAGGAGGTTACGGTGCTGGGGCAGGACCTGGTCCCCGGCGATGTCGTGCTGCTCGCCGCCGGTGATCTGGTCCCGGCGGATGGGCGCCTCCTCGAGGCTAGGGATTTTTTCGTCAACGAGGCATTGCTGACCGGCGAGTCCTACCCGGCGGAGAAGCACACGCGCGATGAAGGCGTCGATAGCTCGGAGGTCGCCAGTGCGACAAACGCCGCCTTCATGGGCAGTTCGGTGATGAATGGTTCAGCCAAGCTGTTTGTCTGCGCCACCGGCCTGACAACCCAGCTGGGTCAGATCAGCAGCACGTTGCGGCGGGCGCCGCCACCCTCCGCCTTGGATCAGGGCGCCCACAGATTCGGCATGTTGATCGTGCACTTTACCGGGGCCCTCGTTCTCTTCGTCCTGTTGATCAATTTGCTGTTCCACCGGCCCTGGCTGCAGAGTTTTCTCTTCGCGGTGGCGCTCGCTGTCGGGCTCACGCCTGAGCTGCTGCCGATGATCATTTCAGTGACGCTCGCGCGCGGTGCCATCCGCATGGCAAAGGTGCAAGTGATCGTCAAGCGGCTCGGCGCGATCCATGACCTGGGCA
>Ga0187818_10001062_pt1 | contig 10889 bp, 14 predicted proteins | sample NC_wetland_sal_i_14_FD_130581 | JGI IMG/M metagenome (GOLD analysis project Ga0187818, IMG submission 130581) | Wetland sediment microbial communities from Neuse River Estuary, North Carolina, USA - SO4_3 | ecosystem: Environmental > Aquatic > Freshwater > Wetlands > Sediment | place: USA...
GGTCGGTGGTCAGCGAATCTTCAATCGGAATGACGAAATCGATGTATTCGAGATTCTTCTCCAGCCAGCGCTGAATGCTGGTGTTCAATTCGCGCATGTGTTCGAGAACAATGGCGCCCTTGGCTTCGGTGTCGAAGGTCAGGACTGTGTTGCCGCGAAACTCGCGCATCTCCGTGCAGAGTTTGCGGCAAGTCTCGGCGGGCAGCATGTCGCGGTGGAAGGTTTCGCCCGAAAGGGAGCGGGTGATGGCGCCATTGGAACTGATCAGCCAGAAATCGAATCCCAGCTGCTGAGCGATAGGAAGGGCGAAAGTGTGCCGGCGCCCGGTGACCAGCAGGACTTCCACACCTCCCTGGTGAGCCCGGCGCAGCGCCGCCAAGTCAGCCTCGGAAATCTGAAACTGGGGATTGAGCAGAGTGCCGTCGATGTCGGCGGCCAGCAGGCGAATGGAAGGTCTCACCATTAGGGATTTTAGAGCATTTCCGCTGGTGGAAGCGAACGTAAAGTTCAACGCTGTCCATGTGGGGACGGGTGCCCTCGCAAGCCTGCCTTGAGCGAGGTCGAAGGGCCGGGCCGAGCAAGGCTCGGCAGGCCTTCGTCAGAACCCGACTCAGCTGTTGTGAAAGCCCGCCCGAGCACCGAGCCCATTGACCGCACCGGCGAGGACGCCCGCGCCTACACAGGCCCCCATGCTATAGTCCCCTCAAAGCATGGGATCATTACTTTTCTTGTTTTTCCCCTGGGGACTGATTCTCCAGGCCTTGGCGATTGTGCATTTCATCCGCCGCCGACCCGACGGGTATTGGCTCTGGATCATTATTTTCTTTGGCGGTCTTGGAGCGCTCATCTACATCGCCGCCGAAGTGATTCCTGACGCCGGCTTGGCCCGCCAGTCGTTCAAAGTGTTCCCGCGGCGCCGGAGAATTCACGAACTGGAGTCGGCCATCCTCGACAATCCCTCGGCCGGCAATTATGAGGAGCTGGCTGATCTCTACCTGGAGGAAGGGCAGTTCGCGCGCGCCCGCCAGTGTTACGACAAGGCGATCTCGTCGCGCACCGACTCACCCGATCCGTTCTACCGGCGAGGGATTGCTGAAATTGAAATGGCCGACTTCACTGCGGCGCTGCCCGACCTGGAACGGGCGGTGTCGCAAGATCGGAAGTACGACTTCCACCGCGCTGCCGCGCTGCTCGCCCATGTCTACGCCAACACGGGCCAGGTGGAAAAAGCTGATGCTCTGTTTCAGGAAGTCACTCGAATATCCACTGCATCAGAGACTTACTACAATTACGCCTGCTTCCTTGCTGCCCAGCAGCGCTATGCCGAGGCCCGCGAGTGGGCCCAGCGCATCCTTGCCAAAAAGCCCACTATGCCGGGGTATTTGCGTCGAAGGGAAAGACCTTGGTTCCGGAAAGCGGCAGCTCTGCTGAGCAAACTGCCAGCGCAGTCGCGCCCGAATGCCGAGAACTGATTACAGGAGTAGTCCAGCGTCCAAGACGACGTCGAGAGAATCCGTTTTGCAGCACGCCTGAAGAAACGCCCTGACACGAACCGCGATTCTTCGATAAACGAAGTGCTAATGGAAATCCGTCGAAACACCTCTTGACTGCGGTCGCCTGGATTCCTGCTTGCGACGCCACTCATCGGTAGAGAAAATTTTGGGTCCGGCGTCGATCAGTCGAGGCAGCATTTGAAAGACCGATACCGATGTCCACTTTAATCCGTCCCGCGTGCGGTATCCCTTGCGGTTCAGTTCCTGGGCAATAAAGGAGTAGGGCCCATCCTGGATGATGAGGTCCATCATGGCGACCAGAGTCTCGGTTTCGCGCGGGTCTTCTTCCAAAGTCGACGAATCCTTCACGCGAAGGCCGAATGGCGGATCTTCCACTAGCCCAGACTGAGCCGAGCCTACCTCGGCCTCAGGCAGTTCGCGTTCCCACTCGACCGCAACCGGCTTCCATCCCTCGCTCTGGAACTTCTTGAGCTCATCCAGGTTAATCAGTCCTGAGATGGCTTGCCGTATGCGTTCGCTCCTCGACATAACAAAAGCCCCTCCTTTGAGCATAGAGCCGCGAAGGAACTGTGAGCAGGCGTTCCACCAGGAAGGGCAACAAGTAACTGCTTCTCTTTCAAGAAGAGTAAGGCCTGGACTTTCGGTCCGTGTGTTCGCCCCTGGGACTCAGTGTTCAGAATCGAACTGGAGCGAGCCTGATGACCGGCCAGGGTGCCACCCACAGTTAGTCATGGTTCGGTTGAGCTTTTGGTTACTTCCGGCCGCTGCCGTCGAATGACCGCAACTTTTGTCCCGGTTTGAGGTTCACATAGGTAGGCGTTTTGGGCTAACATGACGGCCCGAAGGCCTTCAGATCCGGTTAGGTTGGTCTGGGAATCGCGCATCTGACAAGGGGGTCTAAAATGCGCTATCTACGATATCTCGCTTTGCTGAGTGTTCTGATTCTGCCGCTGGCTTCCGCTCACGCAGGGGTTGCGTTTGGTGTTGGGGTTGGTCCGGGATACATCGGGCCCGCACCGGCGTGCGCGTACGGGTATTACCCCTATTATCCTTATGCATGCGCTCCGTACGGCTACTACGGTCCAGACTGGTTCGTAGGGGGCGTCTTCATCGGCGCCGGGCCGTGGTACCACGGTTGGTATGGCCGTGGCTGGTATGGCCGTGGTTGGTATGGCCGTGGCTGGTATGGACGTGGATGGTATGGTCGAGGCTTTTACGGACGCTCTGGCTATGGTTACCGCGGCGGTTTTGCACGCGGACCAGTGGGCGGTGGCTTCCGTGGGGGCTTCGCCGGGGGTGGTTTCCATGGGGGTGGTTTCCGCGGGGGCTCCGTTGGCGGTGGTTTCCATGGGGGTGGTGGTTTCCACGGCGGCGGACATCGATAATTAGATCAATTCGCTTAGCAGAAAGCAGAAACGGCTGGCAGATCGTGCCAGCCGTATTTCGTGAGTATGCAAGCCGCATCATTCTTGTCGCCGCAGGAATGCGATTCTTACCACTTTGCGGTGCTCTTGGTTGGCCACGAAATCAGCAGCTGCCTGCTTTCCTGAATTGTTCGTTGGTGACAGGCAAGTTCTTGACATCCGGAGCCTCGGTTTGCTGCGGCACCAGCCTCAGTCCGGTCATGGGGTCGAGAACAAGCTTCAAAGTAACTGCGCACCGGGCACAAAGCCAAAACTGTGTTGTTTGGGTATGCGGTTTCTCATCGAATGGCGCCGACGTGTTATCGCTTGCCGAAACTGAAATCGACACGACGTCAAACTGAAAAAGTCGTCCTTCGGAAAAGGAATGCAAGAGCGCGGAACAGTCCGGATTGACGCAATTCGCAAGCATAATCCTCGATTCAACTTACCCTGGTCCAACTTACGCCAGGAACAGAACTGCCGGGGAAGTCGCGCACTTCTGCCCTGTTCCTAGACTCCTGCCCGGACCGACCCTACAGTTTTTGGCCTAACATTCCAATACAGCATCCACTGTATTTCGCGGCTAAACTGTTCGAACATCGTCCAGGTCGCTCTTCCCAGAAGTTCCCCACAAGCTCTTGGATGCATCCGGTCGCGGAAGAGTGACAATTAAAGGTTCACAGACAGTCAATCGGGCGCACCGCGCGGGCAGTGAGACGTAGGACACAATTCGCTCGTGACGTAGATCACCGAAAATAAGCTGCCTGGGCCGTACCCTGAGAAGGGTTCTAATTCTTCCGGCGGAGCTTGCCATGGCTTATGTAATTACCGATACCTGTATCAAAGACGAACTTTGCGTCGATGTTTGCCCGACCGATTGCATTCATCCCAAGAAAGACGAGCCGGGTTTTGATGCGGCCACCCAGATGTATATTGAGCCCGCAGGCTGCATCGATTGCGGAGCTTGCGTGCCAGTATGCACTTCGGACTCGATCCACCCAGTGGACGATCTCACAGATGACTTGAAGAAGTTCGTCGACATCAACGCGAATTACTACGCGAACTAGTAGGTCACTGTTTGGGATATTTAGAGCGCTCGGGGAGGTGCCCGCAGCGCGCACCGCGCCAGGGCTTGGCAAGAAGCCGACGTCCCTTCACCGGGCAGGTGTAGCGGGCGGCGCAGGCTTCGTCTGGCTATCGAAGCGGGGTGGAAGCACAGGTTTGGGGCAGGGCCTGCTGGTCGAGAACTGATTTGATGTAGTTTTCGCCAGCGTACATCATGTGTTTCCACATGGTGTAAGCGCGACCGTTTTCGTTCAAGAAGTCGATTGCCTGGCGATGATCCAACGATTTGCCCTGTTCCCGCATGAACTCAACCAAGTGTAAGGTCGTAATCTCTGCCACCACTTTTTCGCGTTTTCTTTTGTCCGTCATTGGCTCACCCTCCCTCACCATGGGAACACTGTAGAACGGCTGCGAGCATGGTGCCCACTAGGGCGATCCCTAGTTTTTGAGAGGGATGCGCAGCGGTCGATATCCCCTTTAAAATCAAACGCTCCGCTAAAGATGGGCGCCAATCCCTGGGTCCTTGACACTGCGCTCTGGAGGTCCTATCGTGGCGCGGGAATCGGCATGAACATCGTCAAGGCTACTCGACGCTTTGAAAAATGGCTGGGCCAGCACACCGTGCTGGTGAAGCCCGACCTTCGCCTGAAGCATCAGCACATGGCGGAATCGCCGTTTCCGTTCCTGCGAGCAACCTTCTATCGCTGGATGCAGGTGTGGCCGGAGGTCTGCCCGGAACTGGCCAAGGCACCCCGGGTGCTTGCCGTGGGCGATCTGCACGTGGAGAACTTTGGCACCTGGCGCGACATCGAAGGCCGGCTGGTTTGGGGTGTCAACGACTTCGACGAGGCCGCTGTATTACCCTACACCGTCGACCTGGTACGGATAGCGGTCAGCGCGATGCTTGCTATCGACGAAGGGCACCTGACCCTAAAGATGAAGGACGCTTGCGAGGCGATCCAGGATGGTTACCGGGAGTCCCTTCTCGAGCGTGGACGCCCCTTGGTCATGGAAGAGGAAAACAAATGGTTGCTTGAACTCGTTACCGGCGAACTGCGCGATCCGGTGCACTTTTGGCAGAAGATGGACCGCCTGCCGAAGGTGAAAGGTGAAATCCCGGCGAGTGCGCGGAAGGCCCTCGCGTACCTCATGCCGGAACGAGGTCTTACCTATCAGATTGCTCGGCGCGTCGCCGGCTTGGGAAGTCTGGGGCACGCTCGCTGGGTTGCTCTCGCCGAGTATCGTGGCGGCAGAGTTGCTCGCGAAGCCAAGGCGCTGGTGCCCTCTTCGGTTTACTGGGCGAGAAAGGAAAAGGGCTCGGCGGAAATCATGTACCAGACAATCATCAGCCGTGCGGTCCGCTGCCCTGACCCATTTGTGCAGTTACGCGGGCGCTGGATTCTACGCCGCCTTTCGCCACACTGTTCCCGGATTGAATTGAGCGTTCTGCCCGTGCACCGCGACGAGATCCGCTTGCTTTTTGCCATGGGATGGGAGACGGCTAACATCCACTTGGGCAGCCGCTCCGCGCGAAAGAACGTCCGCCGCCATCTTGACCGGCTGAAGGCGGGCTGGCTGTGCGCAGCAGCAAAAGCCATGGCCAAAGCAGTCATTGGCGATTGGCAAGCCTGGAAGAAGTCAGGGCCGGCCTGAGCCATTCAGCGACTGAGTCCAAAGTGGCACGTCTCAGATTAGACGTGCCGCATGGTCGCCCAGAGGGTTTCTCTCTTGGATCCGACCTCTTCTACGGTGCCCGCCGCCTCCCGCTCCAGCGCGTCGAAAAGCTCATCCAGGATGACCTGTAGCGACTGGGGATTCTCACTGAGCGCGCGTCCTATGCTCTCCCGGTCGACGGCCAATTCACCGACCTGCCGCGTGCAGCTGGTGTCGAGTTCGTACCGCACGATTGGAACCCGGCTCAGGCTCCCTACTCGCCAGCCCTGGCGCGGCGAAACGTGGGCAAACGGATAATCGAGGCTCCCGGTTGTCATCCAATGGACCACGAGCTCCTGTACATGGGCCGGGCAACAGACGCGGTGGATTCCGTCCCGAGCGGCCAATTTGTCATGCCACTGCAGAATCTTCAGCTTGTCTTCCCAGCCGCTCCCGGCGATGAGAAACCAGACCTGGCCAGCCAGTTTTGCCTCGCCGCAGATCGTGCATACCTGGATTCCGGCGTCGTCCATGCCCTTACGCCCCTTCCAGCCGTGACTGCTCACTCCGGTTTCCGTCGTTGGTTGAGGCCTCGCCGATTTGCAAAGGAGAAACGCGGATCTTCCTGACAGATTCAGTGATCGGTACGGCGACAATCCCGCGGCCTCTTTCATAGGACAGAGTCAGAACAGGTGCGCACTGATCGCAAAGCCAGTAGTGTTCAATGCGGCGAGAAGGCCGGCCTCTCCATGCTTCCGGACTTGCCCCGTCAAGTGCATTTGCTTCCACCAGAAAAAGTTTGCCCTGATTTAATTTGCGGAAAGAATTGAGGCAGGCCGGATTCGCACATTTGTGAAGCACGACGCGCTCCTTGCAAGGTGAAGTACGGGACCGTGTGAATGCTGGCCCTTGCACGCAAGTGGCCGAAAGGTTCTCCTTAAGAAACCGCGCCAAACTGATTGAAACGCATCGCTGCCAACCCCTGCCCGTGTTCGGATCTGGACTCGGGACTGCCGAAATCCGGTCAACCGTGCCGAGGGCTCGTCAATGGTGCTTTTCGGCCGCTGATGCTGGAAGACGTAAGCCCTTGCCCGCTATGATGAAGATGAATGGCCAAGACCGTATTGATGTGCCCGCCGACGTACTTCGATGTTCGCGAGCCCAAGAACCCTTACATGGGGCTTCCCATCGACCGCGTCCGGGCACACCAGCAGTGGGAAGGTCTGCGCCGCTCTCTGGAGCAAGCCGGACTACAAGTCGAGATCATCAATCCGGTCGAGGGCCTCGATGACATGGTTTTTGCCGCCAACCAGGCATTCGTCGGACAGCACGACCGGATCGGGAAGTTCATCGTTCCCAGCCGCATGCGCTATCCCTCGCGCCACAAGGAAGTGGGGTTTTACCTGGAGTGGTTTCGGCAGCGGGGTTACAAGATTATCCAGCTCGACCTGCGGGGAACAGAATACCTGGAAGGCCATGGCGACTTACTCTGGCATCCGGACCGCTCGCGAATCTGGGCTGCCCATGGCTTTCGCTCTACTCGTGGTGGGGTGGGGAAATTTGCGGAAGCCATGCAGGAACTAGGTTTCTCCGTGACCTTGCTGGAACTGGTCGACGCCCACTGCTACCACCTGGACACTTCCTTGTGTCCCCTCAATTCGGAAGCGGCTCTGATCTACCCAGGAGCGTTCTCAGCGGAATCTGTGCAGGCGATTCGCGACGGCTTCCAAAGAATCCACGAACTCAGCCGGGACGAAGCCGTGCAATTCATGGGGAACGGGATCGTGGCAAACGGACATTTCATTACGCCCCGTTTGAGCGAGAACCTGGCTAAGATCCTGGCGCAGGAGAGGTTGACACCGGTGCTTGTGGAAACTTCCGAGTTCGAAAAATCCGGCGGCAGCGTCTTCTGCATGAAGACGTTCGTGGAATAGATTCTGAATCCTCACTGCCACGGCCGAACAACCTACTTCTTTTGCAGTCCGCGGATGTAGGAAAGCACCATCTTGATTTGGTCCGGCGTCATTCCTTTGGTCTGAAATGCGTGGGCTGCCTTTTTGCTCGGGCCGCCGTTGGCAATGTCGTCGGTCAGACCAGCATCGGGCGTATTTTTCGCCTCGTCGGAGATGAGGCTGGGAATTTTCGCCGCTGGTTTGCCGGCACCATCGGCGCCATGGCACGCCGCACACTTGGCGTTGTACAGAGTTGCTCCGTCATCACCGGCCCAGGAAAAGCTGGGAGCCAGCAGGAACAGCGCCACCGCGATCGTCACCATCCACATTGCAGCTTTCGGTCTTTTCATGATTGTTTCCTTACTCCTGTTCGAACTTGAAGGAACGGCGAATAAGCCCAGTTTCTGCGTTCAGAGAAATATCTGCCGTGATCGAGGTCACTGGAGGTCGTGACTTGAGGTTCGACTGCTTCTCTCCAGGGAACTCCGTGCGCGTTTCTGCGCTTTGCCTCGACGAACGCTGCCGCATGCCCTTATGATGGATGCATTACGTCATCATTCGAGGTGAGCCAATGCCCGAACCAACCTATGAAGAACTGAAAGCTCGTTTGGCGGAACTGGAAAAGCAGGGCGCGCGCCGCACCGGCAGCCTGGAATTCCGGGTGGGAGAAAAGGGCGGGGTAAGCGTTTACGGCCTGGGCCGGTTTCCTGTCACACTTTATTACGAACAATGGTTGCGCCTGCTGGACGCAGCTGACAAACTTCGCGAATTTCTTGAAGAAAACAAATCCAAGCTCAAGCTCAAAGGCCAGTAATTTCAACAGTGAAGGCTCTCTGTATTGTTTGGGCGTGACCGCTGGAAACTGCACTTCTACTCCGTTTCGGAGAGAGAAACCGCAGGCGCAAACACAAAGCCGGAGCAGCCATCGCTGCTCCGGCATCCTGCTTCGTCACCTTTACGCCGCAAGGGCATTGACGAAGTGCTCACACAGGGTGGTCTCGACCGTGTACATCTTCCAGGTGATTGGCGTGGTCAGATAGGGCTTCAAGATGTTCTCAACTCTCGGGAACGTCTCGCGCTCGTAGCGCTCTGCATCCTTCTTCTCCATCCACAGAGTGATGTGTACGAATTTCTCATCCTTCAGCTCCGGGACAAAGGGCAGGAGTTCCAGGAAGCCAGTCTGTTTCTTGAGAATGGGCAGAATCTCATTCTTCACTACCTTGAAGTACTCATCCTTCTTTTCATACTTGGGAACAAACTCAACGATACGTGCAAACATGGGGGAATCCTCCTCTATTACTTGAATTTGTCTGTAGATTCGGGAGGTGCCCTGGTCAGCTAGGGGCATCCCCGAGCCGACTTACCGGACAGACGAAGGTTAGACTTCGGACAAAGCGTTGTCAGTGACCTATGACTGTCATCGATGTGATAACTCCGATTTTTCGGCCGGGCATTGCAATCGCTCCAAATCCAGCCACCTTGAGAAAATAATTAGGCCGTGAGCTACAAGATGTGTGCTACGCTCGGAGCCAATTTAGCAGCATGGCGATTTGCGCTGGCTGCTGTTCCGCCTCCCATTGCTTCGATGGACCTAATGGGTCGCAGGTGAGTAAGTCCTGTTTTTCGGTCGGGCCCCCAGGGAAGGAGTTGAGCAGATGAGAACTCGTACTGCGGTTGGATTGTCTCTGATCGTCGCCGTGCTGGTGATGGCGAATTTGGTGCCGAGCCAGGCGCAGAAAGGGACTGGCCAGCCCGCGCCCCCGCAGAAGGCCGCCAGCCCAGCGGCGGCGCAAGCCGAGGAGGAGGCGCAGCCGTCGATCCTGGATAAGGGCGCGCGGCGAAACCCGCTGAAGATTGCGCTGCTGCACTGGTATCTTGCGGCCGCCGAGAGGCATTTCCCGGTCGGCAATCAGCCACTGGGCGTGTGCTTCGACGGAGCCAACATTTGGACTGCGAATTATGGCGACGGCACTGTTACCAAGGTGCGAGCCAATGACGGCGAGGTGCTGGGCACGTTCAAGGTCGGTGCTCAGCCCTACGGGGTGACATTCGATGGAGCCAACATCTGGGTGTCCAATCAGGACGCAGCCAGCGTCACCAAGTTGCGGGCCAGCGATGGCAAGACGTTGGGCACATTTGCAGTGGGGGTCGGACCGGGATGGATGGCGTTCGACGGAGCCAACGTATGGGTGCCGAACAGCCCCGACAGTACGGTGAGCAAGCTGCGGGCCAGCGATGGTAAGAATATGGGGACGTTCCCGGTGGGTTATGGGGCCGGCGCGGCGGCTTTTGACGGAAAAGACGTCTGGGTGACGAACTACGGCACCAACACGGTGACCAAACTGCGGGCTTCCGACGGCGTGGTACTGGGCACATTCACGGTGGGCTATGGACCACTGGGCATCGCATTTGATGGAGCCGATATGTGGGTGGCCAACCGGAGTGATGGAACAGTAAGCAAACTGCGGGCCAGCGACGGAACTGTGCTTGGCACGTTTCCGGCTCCGGGTGGGCCGTATGGGATCGCGTTCGATGGGACTTACATGTGGGTTTCGGGCGACATCTACCTGCGCGTACTGCGTGCCAGCGACGGAGTTCAGGTGGAATCTCGGCAATTGCAGACCGGGGGTGTCGCCTTCGACGGAGCTTACGTCTGGATGGCCTCGTTCGGCCGTAACTCACTCTACAAGTTCTAGGCGGGGAGCAAGATTTGCCGCCTCTGCGGAGAAAACGCGGTGGTAGATTTTCTCGGTGGCAAGCCCACAGAAGTGGCGGACCACTACCGCGAGGCTGATCCCATGCAGCTTTCGATTGACCAAGCCACCACGCAGTGGCTCATCCACGGCGCTGGAGACGACGTGGTTCCGTCGTATTTCAGTCGGAACTATGCCGAACAGAAGAAGAAGCGCGGCGAAGACGTGCACTACCTGGAGATTTCAACGGCTGGGCATTTTGACCTGATCGATCCCCATTCGAACGCCTGGCCGATCGTCGAGAACACCGTGCTGCACCTGGTGGGTTCTTAGCGACTGACACGCATGGATTAACACAGATCGAGGCAAACTCAAAATCGCAAACCACGAAGGACACGAAGGAACACAAAGGTCCGGCGGTGGTGATTTTCTGCCTACCTCCAGATCCGCGTTGATCCGTGCAAATCCGTGGCGAACGGAAGTTAGGCGATTTTCCTCAGCACCAGCGCCGAGTTTTTCGATCCGAATGCAATGCAATTGCACACCGCATGTTCAATCGCTTTCTTCCGCCCAACATCCGGGACGTAATCCAGGTCGCACTCCGGGTCA
>Ga0187818_10001063_pt1 | contig 10881 bp, 7 predicted proteins | sample NC_wetland_sal_i_14_FD_130581 | JGI IMG/M metagenome (GOLD analysis project Ga0187818, IMG submission 130581) | Wetland sediment microbial communities from Neuse River Estuary, North Carolina, USA - SO4_3 | ecosystem: Environmental > Aquatic > Freshwater > Wetlands > Sediment | place: USA: North...
GCAGTCCTGGACTGGATGATGCCTGGCATGGACGGCATCGAGCTGTGCCGCAAGATCCGCGGTCACGACGGAGGCCCATATCGCTACGTACTCTTGCTCACCGCCAGAGATGACCGTCAGGACGTAGTCACAGGTCTGAACGCGGGCGCCGACGACTACCTGACCAAACCCTTCGACGCGGAGGAATTGCGCGCCCGGGTACGGGCAGGCAGACGCATTCTCGAGTTGCAACATGCCTTGCTCCACGCCCGTGACGCGCTGCAGTTCCAAGCCGCTCACGATCCGCTCACCGAGCTATGGAACCGGGGTGCGATTCTGGGCTTTCTGCAACGGGAGATCGACCGGCAGCGCCGGAACAATCTCCCTCTCGCGGTCCTGATGGCTGACCTGGACCACTTCAAGGAAGTCAACGACACCCATGGACACCTGGTCGGTGACGCGGTATTGCAGGAAGTGGCTCGGCGGTTGATGGCTACGGTGCGCAGCTACGACTTTGTAGGGCGCTATGGCGGGGAAGAATTCTTGATCATTCTTCCGGGATGCAGCGGTTCAGATCTGACAGCTAGCGCAGAGCGTTTGAGGCGCACCATCGCCGATCGTCCAATCGAAACCAGCGCGGGGGCGATTGCCATGACGCTCAGTCTCGGTTGCGCCTCAGCCCAGCCGGACGGCGAGGGACTCCAGTCTTGCACAGCCTTGCTGTGCTCGGCGGACACCGCTCTCTATACTGCCAAGGCCGGGGGGCGAAACCGGGTCGCGGTTGCCCCCACGGCTCAGACAACCACCGCGGGTACGCGATAGTTTTCAGTTAAAAATCACTGCCAGCCGCGCCCATGCGCCCATACGCCCATAGCACTTTTGTGGGTCAAAGCTGGCACGGTTGGGCTATTCCCGAAAGACCAAAAAAGAATTAATGTCATCCCCGAGCAGTTCTGGGGGAGGGCTGCCCGGGCGTCCAGTGACTCGAAAGAGTCCGGACGCCTGTTTAGTTTTTGTGGGCATCCCGGCGGTATCGGAGCTACGGCCCAGAGCATTCCCAGCCTTTTCCTCTTACCGTTGATACTTACCCATCAGTTCGGCCTTACCCAGGATGTGGTTCTGCATCGTCTGCTCAACTTCCTGTTTACTCGAGCCTGGCTTCAGATTGAGCATCCGGTCGAGGGCATAGAGTTTGAAGAAGTAACGATGAGGTCTGCTGGGCGGTGGGCAAGGACCTCCATAGCCGATCTTGCGGAAGTCGTTGCGGCCTTGGCGGCCGCCGCTGGGCACTTCGTCCACCTTGCTCACACCTTCGGGAAGGGCAGCGGTTTGTGAGGGAAGATCGTATAGGACCCAGTGCGTCCAGGTCCCCACGGGAGCATCAGGATCATCCGCGATCAACGCGAAGCTCTGCGTCCCGGCTGGCGCACCCGTCCAACTAAGTTCAGGGGAAACATCGGCGCCATCGCAGGTGAATTTCCTGGGTATCTCTCCGCCCTGACTGAAACTCGAACTGGAAATGCTGAATGTCATGTTGTCTGCTCCTTTCGCAGAGGGAATTCCGTCGCCCCGCCAACCGCTCGCCAAGGTGGTAACGAAAAAAGAAAAGATAACGATGGAGATGGCAAATTGCAGTCGAACTGCGGACGCAGTGGGCATCACTCGAATTCCAGAAACACGGCGAGAAACCGGCACGCTGCCAGAATCAATAAGTTGAGATGGTGAAATTCACGGTAATGCGCGCTTCGGTCTCAACTGGCTGACCTCCCTGGTAATACGGCTTGAAATGCCACTGCTTCACCGCTTCCTGAGCTGCTGCGGAGAGAATGGCGGGACCGCTGACCACGTGCAGATCCTCGATGCTCCCGGTTTTGTCGATCAGTGCCTGCAGAACCACGGCGCCCTGGACTTTCATCTGCTTGGCCAGCAGCGGGTAGCTTGGACTGACCGTGCGGGAGACCCTCGCAGCGGTGGGCGCAGACATGCTGACCTGGGCGCTTGCGTTGGGGACTTCCTGGGCCGGCGTCGGGGCCGCGGAGCTGGCGTCAACCGGAGCACTGGACTGCATCTCGACCTTCACTGAATTACTTCCGGGCGTTAAGGTGCGGTGTTGGTTGCCTGCGACCACCTCGATCTCAAGTGGAGGAAGCACGGCGCGGCTGGTGGTTGCTACCACCGGAGGGACTCCGATCGGATTATCGGAAGGGGCCTGCGCGGCCGATGCCGACGAGTGTTTGCCCCGCGGATTCCTGGTCTTGCCGGGGGGTGTCTGCTTGAGCGGCGCAGCGACAGGAGGCGCCGTCTCGATCTGCGGGGCGACAACCGGCGACGCCGGAGCGGGGGCCTGATCGACGGCCACGGGCTCTGGGCTTGCTGGGAACCAGAATTGGCGATCCCGGATGATGACCACGATCAGCGCCGTCAGCAGAACCGCAAGCGCCGTCAGCATACGGCGGCGTTGCTTCTGCTCCAGTTCCGCGCTGGAGGGGGTGCGGATCTCCAAGTTGCTCTCTTCGAAGGCCATAACCGTGGACAAACCTCCCGCCTGCCGGAGAGCGAGCAGGTTGCCATAGTATGCCTCGAAACTCGTGGCAAAGCTACCCTTTCGCGCCCAGGGGCTGGTTGTGAGCCATGTCACAAACGCCTGTGGTACGAGTCACAGCCGAGGGTTTCACGCAGGTGGACACTAGTCTCGTGACGCAGGTCACAAGCCTCGGCCCGTACGGGCTCAGCGCAAAGACAGGCATCAAGGGGGGTGACTCGTGCTCTCACCATATGGATTGGACATCATCGAAAGCTGTTTGACATGCAAGACGCGGACGGAGCGGCTGTTCTGTGATCTGCCCGCTTCGGCCTTGCAGTCCTTCGAAAGCATCAAGTACGCGACCGCGTACCCCAAGGGTGCGGTACTGTTTGTCGAAGGGCAGGCCCCGCGCGGCATTTTTGTTCTGTGCAAAGGCCGGGTGAAAATGTCCATCTGCGCGACCGACGGCAAAACGCTGATCGTCAAGATTGCCGAGCCCGGTGAAGTTCTGGGATTGAGTGCCACCGTTTCCGGCAAGCCCTATGAACTGACTGCGGAAACCATCGATCCCTGCCAGGTGAACTTTGTGAAGCGCGAGGATTTCCTGCGCTTCCTCAAAGAACACTCAGATGCCTGCTTCAAAGTCGCCGAGCAGTTGAGTGAGAAGTACAACACGGCATGCCATGAAGTGCGCTCCCTGGGGCTTTCGCATTCTGCCGGCGAAAAGCTGGCCAAGCTGCTTCTGGAATGGAGTTCCAAGAACGGCGAAGGGGCCAAGCAGGAACCCCGGCTCAAACTCGCCCTCACTCACGAAGAGATCGCGCAAATGATTGGAACCTCTCGGGAAACGGTCACCCGGCTGTTCGCAGACCTGAAAAAGAGGCAGATTGTGCAGTCCAAGGGGTCCACTCTGGTTATCCGCAATAAGTCGGCATTGCGGCTGATTGCCAGCAACAACTGAGGAACTGATTGTGGCACGGTCACGCTAAACGGTGATTGCAATCACTGTTTTCTGCTGCTCCTTGGTTTATTTAGGAAGTCATGGAGAGCGTACTCCGACCCAGCCGTCTCGAATACGTGGATCGGCCGGAAGGGCCATTCTGCCATCTTCCCGATCTGACATTGCGCGACTTCGAACTGCTAAAAACGCCGGTTTTGTATCGCAGAGGTACATGTCTGTTTCGCGAGGGGCAGCCGGCGCATGACATCTTTGTGCTGGATGAAGGCCGGGTGCGGATTTCCGTATCCTCGGAATCGGGTAAACGTCTCACTCTCCGTATCGCGGGGCCCGGAGAAATCCTGGGGCTTAGTGCAGCCCTCGCAGGCAGTCCGCATGAAATGACGGCGGAACTGCTCGAGGATGCTCAGGTCGCTACCATCAAGCGCAAGGACCTGCTGCGCTTTTTGCGCGAGCACCGAGAAGCCTGCCTGCAGGTGGTCAATCTGCTCAGTCAGGACTTGCACGTCGCCTACGACCGGGTGCGCTCCCTGGGGTTAGCCCGGAGCCGCCGGTCCCGGGCCTCGCGTGTGCAATAGAGCTTCCAACCGCGCCTCCAGATTCTCACGCACCCTCTGTTAATTCCGCTGCTACGACATAAACTCACAAGCCTCGGGTTGATTGACTGCCTGCAGGGTGACGATTGTCACAGAACTTTACGCCCGCGAAAAATACTCTGACCCAGTAACCCTGGAGGGCACCATGCGCGTTCGCGCGTTCCTTCTCGGCCCTTTGATCGTCGGCAGCTGTCTGTGGGCTTCGCAACTTCCAGCCAAAAACAACAACAAACCCAGCCACCAGGCAAAACAGGCGAGGGACTTCAGCAAGTTCGTGGAGATCCCGGGGGCTGAGAAAGCTGGGTCGGAACAGTGCCAGCAGTGCCACAGTGAGCCCGCCAAGAACTACCGTCACAGCTTCCATGCCATGCAGGACATCGACTGCGAACAGTGCCATGGTCCGGGTAGTCTGCACGTCGCCGCCGGGGCGTACTCGAAGGAAAAAATCATCAGTTTTCGCGACCGTTCGGCGGAGGACAGCAACGGCGTCTGCCTGAGCTGCCATGTGAAATCCGAGCATGTTCGGAACTGGTTCTCGGGAGCGCACCAGGCGCAAGACATCAAATGCATGCAGTGCCACACCATCCATGGCGATGCCAAGGCTGAGCAAAGGGCGTTCGAGTCTCGGTTCCAACAGAATGACAACTGCCTGCAATGCCATAAGAAGCAGGACGCACAGGCCGATCTTCCATACCATCACCCGATCCGCGAAGGCAAGATGAGCTGCGTGGATTGCCATGATCCCCACGGCGGCGATGCCGGAAACAACCTGAACTCGGCCAACACCAATGACCTTTGTTTCAAATGCCATGCCGAGTATCAGGGACCATTCTCGTACCAACACCCACCGGTGAACGAAAACTGCTTGAAGTGTCACTCAGCGCATGGTTCGCCGAACCAGAACATGTTGGAAGTGAGCCAACCGGCGCTCTGCTTGCAGTGCCATTCGGCCCACCACAACGGCGCCAGTTTGCCATTGGTTGACCGATGCACCAATTGCCATAACGCCATTCACGGTAGCGACACACCTTCCGCCACGGGCGGAAGCGTGTTGATCGATAAGCCGTAGTATCGCGACTTGTTTGGCGCTGGATTCGAGATCGGGAGGGCTGCAATGAAAAACGTTGCCATGTTGTTCTTCCTCACGCTGGCGGTGGCGTGTTATGCACAGGAGCAGCAGCCCAGTCCAAGTTCGCAGCCTGCGGAGAATGCGTCCGAAGTTACCTACCATCTGGTCACGCTCTTGCCCCAGTACCGGTTCCTGAGCACCAGCGGAAACCCGAGCCGAGTAGGGGAATACGACAGCCTGCAACAGTCTTTAGGCGGCGATGTATCGGTGAGTGAGGTGTATTTTCCGCAGCACCTGACCTTCAAGTACACGGCTGACTTTATCAGTCAGGACGACTATGACATGAAGGGGCGGTTTAACTTTGGGAAATGGCTGGACATCGGCTTCGATGCCCGCAGCTTCATTCGGCACCTCGATGACAACTCCTTTTTCGGCGCCAGCGTGATTTCGCCTGACATCGTGCGCACCGATTCGATTCCCCCAGATTCCCTCCTCGGCATACGGCGCAGGATGAATTCGGCTCATGTCAAGGTGAAACTGCCGAACGTGCCGATCAAGTTGTTCGTCAAGGGCGGCTGGCAGGCCCGGGACGGTTTAAGCCAGATGCAGTATTACGACATGGGCTATTACGCTCAAGACGTCTCTCAGTGCAACGGCTGCCACTCAGTGTCGCAGTATCGCACCATCAATTACACGACTCGCAATATTGCCGGAGGTGCGGAAGTCACGCTCGGGCAAGTTAAGCTGACCTATCAGCACGAGTACCGCAGCTTCAACGACCGCCGTCAGAACCCGATTGATTTCTTCGGGGCGACGAACGGCGCAGAACTGGCGCCGTTGGGAGTTGCTCCTACGCTTCCTGGTTTCTATGCCCACAATGTATTGCCTAGTCATGACACGCAGGCTGACTCGCTGCAAGTCAGCACGGCGGTGGCGCACCACCTTACCTTCAACGGCGACGTGACCTACGCGCGCACCAACGACCTGTACACCGATCATAGCCAGAACTCTTTTAATGCCGATGCCACGCTCACATGGAATCCTGTTTCTCCCTTGCGGGTGATTGCGGACTTTCACCAGCAGAATCTGATTAACGATTTCGTTCCCTTTTATTCCAAGTTCGGCGACACGTCCCTGCACCGGCATTGGGCGGACCTGAAGCTGGCGTACCGCGCAACCAAGCAAGTTGATCTTGAAGCGTATTACAAGCGGTTGAATATCACCCGGTCTAACGCCTTCCTTTGGCCGCAATTTTATTCACCCGACAACTACGATCCACTTATGGTGATTCCGTCAAGCTTCAGCAACATGGTTGGCACGGCCGTTCACTTCCACACCAATCAATTCTGGAACGTGAGGGCCGGCTACGAGTGGACGGGTACCCACGACCCCGGCTATGTCATCGATCCCGGAACCAATAACAGCGTATTTGGGGATGTCACCGTTACACCCGTGCATTGGTTCAGCTTCACCAACGATGCCCGCGTGATTCTGCAAAGGTCGTTTCCTGCCGTTCAGCGGACCAACAACCTGTATACGGAGACCAGCTTTGTGACCATCCGGCCGATCCCGCAGTGGAGCATCAGTACGGGATACACGTATTTACAAGACAATCTGCAGACGGAAATGAGGTTCGCTAACGATCCGGCAGTAGGTCTCTACCAAGCGCTCGTCCCATACAAACAGCTGAGTCAGACGTATTCCATACGTACAGCCTACGAATTGAAGAAGCGCTTGGGACTCAACTTCAACTTCGCGCACTCCGCCGCCCACAGCGGCTTCCGGCCGGACCTCAATCCGGCGGATTATCCGGTTTTCCCTGGCGCCGTTTCTGTTGCTGGCTACCCCTCAGACGCTAACTTCGCCCAAGCCTTTGCGAGCGCCCTCTCGCTGGGTGCAGGACAGGTCTCCCAGGTTGACGTACCGCAGGCAATTCTTGGAGCTACCGGCGACTACCATTTTTCATCCGGGGTCGATGGGGGCCTGCGTTTCAACTACGGCAGCTATACCGACTACATCCGCCCGGATCTGAACGGCAAGCTGAGATCGTACACGGCCTTCCTGGGGCGGACCTGGTAATCGAGTGATGTTCGACAGCCGCCCGCGAGCGGTCGCCAGCCGTAAGTTCTCTGGTTTCTGCACGTAGGGCAGGCGTTCGCGCTGCCCTTTTTCGTCGCGGTTACCAACGAGTTGTGATGCAGGTCACCACCGCGAGTGAGGTCTCTCATTGCCGCCCCGAACCCCTATCCCCAAGAATGGAACTGTGCCGCAGTTGCAGGTGAGGAGGGCAGAAGGTGCGGGGAAGCGCGAAGGTCATGACGCTTGACGGTGAGGTAAGAAAACTTGCCTGCATCAGCCTGTGGGTGGCTTTGCTCCTGGTGGGGGTTTCCTCTGCAGCACCGAAGCCTGCCCCCAAGCCTACGAACAACGATTGCCTGGCTTGCCACGGAGACTCCACGCTGACTCACGACGTGAACGGGAAATCCGTCAGTCTCTTCGTGAATCCCGACAAGTTCGAGGATTCCATCCACGGCAGCATGTTTCAGTGCGTGGACTGCCATACCGACCTCAAGAACTCACCCCACGACGGCACCCCTGCCAAGGTTTCCTGTGCCACCTGCCACGCCGATGAACAAGCGGCCTACGACCGCAGCTACCACGCAAAAGCCATTACCGCCGGCGATGGCACAGCGGCCACCTGTGTGGATTGCCACGGCAGCCCTCACGAACTGCTGCCCGCGAGTGACGCGAAATCCAAGGTCAACCATGGCAACATTCCGGCGACCTGCGGAGTGTGTCACGGCCAGAAGTTCGTCATGGAAGCCAGCGGGCACAGTGCGCAGCCCTTCCTTTCCTATCAGGAAAGCGTGCATGGACGCGCGGTTGCAGCCGGTTCGGAGAAGGCCGCGGTGTGCACCGATTGCCATGGCACCCACGAGATTCTGTCCGCCAGCGATCCCAAGTCATCGATCTTCAAATTCAACGTTCCTGCAACCTGCGCGAAATGCCATGCGCGCGTGCAGCAAGAGTTCGCTCAGAGTATCCACGGACAGGCCCTCGCTCGCGGCAACGGGCAGGCGCCAGTTTGCACGGATTGCCACGGCATCCATGCCATCAAATCGCATCTCGATCCCAACTCCACGGTGTCGACCCAGAACCTGGCGCGCGTGACTTGTGCCCGCTGCCACGAAGGGGTGCGTCTGTCGCGCGAATTCGACGTTCCCGGCAGCCGGGTCACGACCTACCTGGAAAGCTATCACGGGCTGGCATCGGAACTGGGCTCGCAGGTGGTGGCAAATTGCGCGAGTTGTCACGGCGTCCACAACATTCTTCCGTCGAGCGATTCTCGATCCACCATCAATCGCGCCAATCTGGTCGCCACCTGTGGCCAATGCCATCCGGGTGTGACCGAGAAATTCGTCGCCGCTAAGGTCCACGTGGACGCTCCCCTCTCGGCGGATACCGGCAGCGTGGCAGTCCGCTGGATCCGCAAGTTTTACCTGGGACTGATCGCGCTCGTGATCGGCGGCATGCTGGCGCACAACCTGATCATCTGGCGGCGGAAGGCACTTCTGCGCAAGCAGGCCGAGCATCGCATGGTCACGCGCATGAGCAAGAGCCAGCGCATCCAGCACCTGCTGCTGCTCTCCAGTTTCTTCATATTGGTGATCACGGGTTTCGCCCTCAAGTTCCCCGACTCCTGGTTCGCTGAGCTTCTGGGAATGGGAGAACGGGTGCGCGGCATCGTCCATCGGGTCGCCGCCGTTACCCTCATCGGGGTCGGTTTCTACCACATCTTCTACCTCGCCTGGAACCGTCAAGGCCGGAGGCTCCTAAAGGATTTCCTGCCCGTTCCCCGGGACGCCTCCGATGTGTGGCGAACGCTTGCCTACTATCTCGGCATGGGGACGGAGAAGCCCGGCTTTGCCCGCTTCAACTACGCGGAGAAGACGGAGTATTGGGCGCTGGTCTGGGGCCTGTTCGTCATGGCGAGCACTGGCATCATGCTATGGGCGAGAGTGTTCTTCGGGAACCTGCTGCCGCGCTGGTGGCTGGATGTCGCCACCGCCATTCACTTCTACGAAGCTGTGCTGGCAACGCTGGCTATCGTGGTGTGGCACTTCTACCAGGTCTTCCTGGATCCCGATGTCTATCCCATGAATTGGGCATGGTGGGACGGGAAAATGTCTTTTGAGCACTATTGCGAAGAACACAGCTTGGACAGCGAAACCTTGCTGCAAGCTGCCGGTCAGCAATCCGCCGAACCACCTGAGCGGGAAGAGGCCGGGGCCGTTGCCGCGGAACAGCCGGTGAACGGCAACAAGGCGGCGGTACCAGACTCCAATCCAGTCAACCCTCGCAAGTAAGTCTTGCGGGAACTTGGATTTTGCGCCCACTTGAAGGACAATCGTCCTTCTTCAGTAAACAATGATAACTGCCGCGTTGCAGTAGCCCGGCGCGGATAAAACTAAAGTTGTGGTCAGCGGAGAGGACGAATGAGCCCTGAAGATACCCAGCCGCATTCCAGCCGGCACGTATTGCGAAACCAACTGCGGCTGATGTTGCACAACCCGATTAGCCTGGCGGGCGTGGCGCTCGCATTGGTCAGCCTGGCCAACTTCTTTTTCCTGTCCTTGATCGATCTCGTCTCCGAAAGACCCAGCCCCTATGTCGACATTCTCGCCTACATGGTGGCGCCGGCATTCTTGATCCTGGGATTTGTACTCATTGCAGCCGGGCTGTTGTGGGAGCGACGAAAGAAGACGGAGGTCGCGGACGTCCCACTCTATCCCCGCATCGACCTCAATGATCCCAATCAGCGCAGCGCGGTTGCGTTCTTCGGCAGCTTTCTGATTGCATTCGTCATGCTCAGCGCGGTAGGGAGCTACAAGGCCTACGAATTCACCGATTCGGTCCAGTTCTGCGGACAGCTCTGCCATTCCGTCATGAGTCCGGAGTTCACCGCTTATCAGCTCTCCCCGCATGCCCGGGTCGCATGTGTCGAGTGCCACGTGGGAGCGGGCGCAGGCTGGTATGTGAAATCAAAGCTCTCAGGAGCACGCCAGGTGTATGCCACGGTGTTCAAGACCTTTCCACGCCCCATCCCGACGCCCGTTCACAACTTGCGCCCGGCGCCGGAAACCTGCGAGGAGTGTCACTGGCCAAGGAGGTTCTACGGCGCGCAGCTTAAAGTATTCACTCACTACGGTACCGACGAGAAAAATACTCCGCAGCAGATTCGCATGCTGCTCAAGACGGGCGGCGGCGACCCCAGCACCGGAGCACCCTCCGGCATCCACTGGCACATGAACATCTCCAATGAGATTACCTATATCGCCACCGATGACAAACGGCAGGTGATTCCTTACATCCACGTGAAGGACATGCAGGGGCGGATCACTGAGTACATATCCAAGGATGCGCCACCGACCAAGGAACAGATCGAAAAAATGCCGCGACGGCGTATGGACTGCGTCGATTGTCACAACCGCCCCACGCACATCTATGTTCCGCCGGACCGGGCGGTGGATGAGTCTCTGATGGCGGGACGGCTGGACGTCTCGCTGCCCTATATCAAACAGCAAGCCGTCACGGTGTTGTCCAACCCCTACAAAAGCACTGAGGCAGCGATGGAAGGCATTGCCACCGATTTGCACAAGTTTTATCTCACCAAATATCCTGACGTGGACAAGAGTCGCCAGGAGGACATTCGTACTGCGATTGCGGAAGTGCAGCGCATCTATCGCAGCACGAC
>Ga0187818_10001064_pt1 | contig 10875 bp, 3 predicted proteins | sample NC_wetland_sal_i_14_FD_130581 | JGI IMG/M metagenome (GOLD analysis project Ga0187818, IMG submission 130581) | Wetland sediment microbial communities from Neuse River Estuary, North Carolina, USA - SO4_3 | ecosystem: Environmental > Aquatic > Freshwater > Wetlands > Sediment | place: USA: North...
CCTGCAGCGCGATTTGGCCGAAGCCTATCTCAAAGTCGGCGACGTGCAGGGAAATCCGTATATTCCCAACCTGGGCGACAGCAGGGGCGCCGAGCAGAGCTATAACCAGGCGCTCCAAATCAGCCAAACCCTGACGCAAGCCGACGCTCAGGACTGGGCAGCACGGGAATACTTGGCCCGAAGTTATAAATCGCTCGGAGAGGTGCTGCCTGTGCTCGGCCAGCCGACGGAGGGACTCGCGAACCTGCGACAAGCCTGCAGTGCTTTCGAAGCCTTGACTGCGGCGAAGCCAGACCGCTCGGAGTTTCGGCAAGAGTTGGCCGCCTGTTACGAGTCTCTTGGCGACCTCGAAGGCCACAGCGGGCGCTTGAATCTCAGCGATCCGGTCAGTGCGCTCGAGAGCTATCGCAAGTCGCTCGGCCTCTATCAGGCGCTGCTGGCGAGCGAGCCGGGCAACAAAGTTGCCCGCCGGGGCGTTGCCGTGCTGCAGATTCGCATGGGCGATTTGCTGGTGCGCGATGATCTGAAGGCTGCGATGAACAACTATCGCGCCGCTCTGCCGGTGATCCAGGATCTGGCCGCTTCCGATCCGACCAACGCCGAAGCCCGCCGCCTTCTGGCAACGGCGTATCAGAAGGTTGGAAGCGCACTCGAGGACTTGGGCGATCTCAAGGGAGCGCTTAAGAACTATGACGACGCAGCGGCCACCAGAGAAGAACTGATGCGCGCCGATCCCAGCAACGCGCTCGCCAGCATGAACTCTGTCATCTCGCTTCGCTATCTCGGCGACCTGCTCTACAAGATGAACGATCGGGCCGGAGCGCTGGCGAAGTATCAGCGCGCGGTGGAAATCCTCGACCGGATGTCGGCGGCTGAGCCGGACAACGTCATGGTGCAGGGCCGCGACTCTGTCATGCGCATCTTCGTCGGCCAGACGCTGGCGGAAATGGGAAAGATGGCTGAGGCACGCGTGGTGAGCGCGCGGGGCCTCGCCATCGCGAAGGAACTGGGGAAACGACAGGACGCCACGCCCGATGAGCTCAGCGAATATGCTGAGAGCTTTCTGACTTGTGAACCGGCCGATCTGCGGGAACCAGCAACCGCATTGCGCTTTGCCAAGGAGTCGGTTGCCAAGTCGGGAGGCACCGACAGTGAGAATCTCGGCATTCTGGCGGACGCGTATTTTGAAAATCACGATGCCGCGCACGCAGTGGAAACCGAACAAAAGGCGCTCAGTTTGCTGCCACCGGCAGGTCCGCATGATTCACCTTCGCCCGTCCGGCAGAGGCTGGAAAGGCATCTGGCGAAGTACCAATCCGCCCAGAAGCAAGCTGCCAAGCCTTAATCGAGGACTCAGCCACAAAATCCGAAGGCGCGGAGGCCTGGTGGTCTCCGCGCCCTGGGTCTACTCAGTTCGAACCTGGTTACTGGTTGTTGGACATCGGCCGCCAGCCGCTGCTGTAGTCGGGCGGCGTGCTGGTGTTCGTGCCCTGGATGGCGCCATCTGGGCGAGTCCAGTATTGGTTGTAGTCATTCGAGACCGTGTGGCTGGCGCCGGTGTAGTCGTCCGTGACGGTGGTGATGCCCAGACGGGTGTCGCTGTCGCGCTGCATGACTTTATCCATTGTCTTATTCCGAGCTTCCCATCCCGACATCACGTCGATTTGATTGGACTGCGCCTGCTGCCGGGCGTTCTGGGCGATGACGGCGCTCATCTGGTGCTGGGCGCGGGTCACGGCGCCGGTGACGTCGCGGGTGGTTTGCGCCTGACGCGCTTCCCACTGCGGATCGATCTGGAAGCTGCCGGCCATGGTGTTCAGAACGTAGCGCGCCTCGGCGGCTTCGGACGGATCAGCCAGGAAGCCGGTCAACTCCATCACGAACCACACTCCGATGCCTTGTCCGGTGGCCGATCCAGCCAGCACGGTCGAAGCGCGGACATAGCCAGCCTGCGCGCCGCACCGGAAGTTGGTTTCGCCGACCCAAGCTTGAGCCTGTGCGCCCTGCGTTCTGCCGTAGGCCACAGCCGCCGCGTTCAGCTGGCGGGAAGCGTCCTGCAGAGTGCCGCCGCCCGTGATCTGCGGCGTGCGGCACAGCTGGGAGCCGGCGTAATCGCGGGAGAACTGTTCGCCCGACTCATAGCGAGCCATAAGGACAGGCCCACCCCACGAGGCGCGCGTCGTCTGACCTTCGCGTATCCGGGCGAACGCCGTTAGCCGGTTCGGTACTTCGCGTGGGATCAGGTTGGGGTCGCCGTAGAAGATCTGGATTCTGCGGTCGGGCGAGATGGCGAAAACTACCGGGTGCGGATCGATCGCCGAGCTCCGCACCAGGCCGCCCTGGACCTTCCATCCCTGGGGTACGTTGATGGTGAAGGCTCCCTCGCGGGGATCACGCCAGGTGGTGAAGGCTACCGGCGTTGAGGATCCTTCAGCCTCGACGGTGGTTGCCGCCACAGGCCGGATGCTGCCGTCCGGAGAGGAGTAGTAGCCATTCGCCTGCGGAGCGGCGGCGTAGGAATTGATGGCCGGCCCTTCCTGATACGAATTTCCAAGTCCATATCCGCTCGGGCGCTGGCTGCCGCTATTGGGGAAGGCCATGAAGGCATCCTTGAAGGAAACGCCGAAGATTCCCGAGCCATCCGTGATGTTTGACTTGGCAACGGCCACTGCGCGACCAGCGACCATGCCCATGGTCTTGATCCATGTTTTCTTCCTGCTCGTCGGCGCGGGCGTCGTCTGGGTAGTGGGATCCTGACTGATGGCGCTCGCCGGCGCGCTCGCTCCACCCTGGCTGCTGGTGGCTGCGGATGCGTCCTTCTTGTTCATGGCGGTGATCATGGCGTGCAATACGTTGGGAGTGACGCCATCCTGCTTCAGCTTCAGCAGCGCCGGCACCGAGAGGTCGAAACTGGCATCCTCGGACTGGATCGCCGAGACGATAGCGTCTTCTCCGAGACCGGCCTTCGACAAGGTCACGACGTCGTCGTTCGAGAGGCTGGGGGAAGCCTGGACCGGAACAACGGCCGTCAGGAAGCTGGTCATCAGAACTGCCGAAATCATCATTTTCCGAAGCATGGTGTCACTCCTCTTGATTCGAATTTGCATGTTCACCTATTCATCGCGGAAACGAGGGACGGATTGGCTCACGGCGGGAAAGAAATATTTGAGGGGAAGGTAGCGAAGGTGGAAAACGTGACGTAACTCATTCATTTAATTGTGGTTAGATGAGATTCAATACCCGGCGGGTCGACCTCAGCGGCACCCCTATATAAGAAAGAGACGCAACCCCGCAACCCCCGCTCGAAAATCCGCTGTCTTTTTCGGTTTTCGCATCACCCGAGAGATTTTTTTCTGAGCGGTGAGCTTTTCTTCCGGCGAATTCCGCGATGTTGGGTGCGAGTCAAAGAAGTCCGGCGCTCGATCTGCATGGACTCTTTGACTTGCCACACAACTCGCAAGCACAGGAGCATCGCCATGAAAAACCACCGCTCGATCTATCTCTCGGTCATTTTCGTATTGACCATGCTGCTGACCATCGCGGCAGCACCGCCACAAGCCATGTCGCAGTCTTTGCCGAAGCGCGTCCTGATCACGCAGGCCATTGACGAAGGCGCGCGCGTGACGCTCCGGGGCAACACCCACCCCGAAGCCAACGCCAGAAATGATCGCGGTGCGGTTGCCGGCGATTTTCCCATGGAGCACATGATGCTCCTGTTGCGCCGGCCGCCTGAGTTGGAGAAAGCGCTGGAAAAATTCATCGACCAGCTCCATGACCAGAAGTCGCAGGTCTTCCATCAGTGGACTAACGCGGCGGAGTTTGGCGATAAATTTGGCCTCGCGCAGCAGGACCTCGACACCCTGAGCCGCTGGCTCGTGTCACACGGCTTCAGAGTGAACATGGTGTACCGGAACGGCATGCTGATTGACTTCTCCGGCACGGCAAGGCAGGTCAACGAGGCCTTTCATACCGAGATTCATCAGCTGGAGGTGAAGGGTGAGCATCACTACGCGAATATGAGCGATCCGCAGATTCCGGCGGCGCTGGCGCCGGCGGTGGTCGGGGTGGTCTCGCTGCACGACTTCCGTCCCAAGCAGGTCACTCAACCCCGCAACAATGCCAACTACACCGTCTCCGGGCTGCCTGCACGTCTTGTCGTGCCCGCGGACCTGGCTACCATCTACAACCTGAATCCGCTGTTTTCCATCGGTCTTACGGGGCAGGGCCAGACGATTGTGGTGGTGGAGAGCACCAATGCTTATAGCGACGCGGACTGGCAGAGTTTTCGTGCGGCCTTTGGCCTTTCCGGCTATACCTCAGCCTCGCTGACCACGATCCATCCGCCCAGCGCCGGCACAAATAACTGTACCGACCCCGGGGCGATTCCCGGCGTCGCTGAAGGGGAGGCTGCTTTAGACGTGGAGTGGGCCAGCGCGGCTGCTCCCGGCGCGGCCATCGTCCTGGCTTCGTGCGCGGAAACCACAGCTACGCACGGCTGGCTGATTGCGCTTCAGAATCTGCTCAACGCGTCCGGTACCCCGCCAGCCATTATCAGCATGAGCTATGGCGTAGCTGAGACCAGGCTGGGCGCTGCCGCCAACGCCGCGATCTTCTCGACCTATCAGCAGGCGGTCGCCGCCGGCGTCTCCATTTTTGTTTCCACTGGCGATGCCGCGGCCGTCAACAATGACCGTGGTAATCCGTGGGCGGTCGACGGGATCAACATGAATGGATTCGCTACCACTCCGTACAACGTCGCGGTCGGGGGCACGGATTTCAGCGACTTGTTTTCCGGTACCCTGTCCACGTATTGGAGCTCCACCAACGGACCGACCTGGGGCTCGGCACTTTCCTACGTTCCGGAAATGACCTGGAACGATTCCTGCGGGAGCACGGTGACAGCCACGTACTTTGGCTATGCCACAACCTACGGCCTATTCGGGCTCTGCAACAGCGACATCGCCGGCCCGGTCCTCAACGTGGGCGGCGGCGCCGGTGGTCCGAGCGGCTGCGCTGGAGGAGCGCCCAGCACGCCCGACGTGGTCAGCGGCACTTGCGTGGGATATGCCAAGCCCTCGTGGCAGTCCCTCGTGGGCAACCCCAAAGACGGCGTGCGGGACATTCCCGACGTCTCTCTGTTCGCGTCCGACGGGACCATGTGGGGGCATGCGTACGTATTCTGCATGTCCGACGTCATAAACGGTGGGAACCCGTGCACCGGCGCTCCGGATACCTGGTCGGGCAGCGGAGGAACATCTTTCGCCACGCCGATCATGGCCGGAATTCAGGCGCTGGCCAACCAGGCCACCGGCGCCCGCTGGGGCAATCCGAATCCGATGTACTACTACCTGGCTAACTCCGAATACGGCACCTCGGGCAATTCGAACTGCAACTCCAGCCTGGGGAATGCGGTCGCGAGCAACTGCACGTTCTACGACATCACTTTGGGCACGATCAGTGTTCCTTGCGAAGGGACTGTGAATTGCTACACGCCGTCCGGCACAATCGGAGTCCTTTCCACTTCGGACAGCGCCTACCAGCCGGCATTTGGGACCAACGTCGGCTGGGACTTCTCCACCGGAATCGGCAGCGTTAACGCCTACAACCTGGTGGCGGGGATTTACAACAACACCTACTTCTATCTGGGAGTCACAGTCGGCGGCACCGGCAGCGGAACGGTCACCAGCAGTCCCGCTGGGATCACCTGCCCCGGCACTTGCACGAACATTTTCAAGATCGCCAGCAAAGTGACGCTGACCGCCACCGCGGGAACCGGCTCGACCTTCGCCGGTTGGAGCGGCGCCTGCACCGGCACCGGGACCTGCACCGTGACCATGAACGGCGGCCAAGCCGTGACGGCCACGTTCAACAACAATACGACCTTCGCGCTGACAGTGGCCCTGGCAGGAACGGGGAGCGGTTCGGTGTCCAGCAGTCCTTCCGGCATTAGTTGCCCGGGCACGTGTGCGGCGAACTTCAGTTCCGGAGCATCCGTCACGCTCAGTGCGAAGGCAGCTTCGGGCTCCTCTTTTGCCGGCTGGAGCGGCGCCTGCAGCGGCACCGGTTCCTGCACGGTGACGATGAGCGCAGCAAGAAGCGTGACCGCCACCTTCAGCCTGGCGACCGGGAGTCCTGTCGTCAGTTTGTCTCACGCCAGCCTGACCTTCGCCGGTCAACTGCTCAACACCACAAGCGCCTCGAAGTCTGTCACGCTCACCAACAAAGGCACGGGGCCGCTTACGCTTAATTGGCTGGCAGTCAGCGGCAACTTCGGCGGAACGGACACCTGCCCTCTCTCCCCGTCAACTCTGGCTCCGAACGCCAGCTGCACGATTAATGTGAACTTTACGCCGACGGTCAGTGGCAGCATCCCAGGGGAAATCACGATCTCGGACAACGCCCCCGGAGCGCCGCACCTGCTCAATCTGACGGGCACGGGGCTCACGGCAATTTCGATTTCGCCGGGCAGCCTGGCATTCGGCACCGTCACGGTCGGCACGACCAGCTCCGCCAAGACGGTCACTGTAACCAACAACCTGACCACCGCACTGACGACCAGTTTCGTCGCCAGCGGCGGTTTCTCGGCTGTGGGCAGCGGCACGAATCCCTGCGCAAAAAGTCTGGCTGCGGGCGCGAAGTGCACCATGAGCGTAACCTTCTCTCCCAAGTCAAACGGCAACACCAACGGATCAGTTGCCATCACCTACAACTCAGGCTTGAGCCCGCAGAACGTCCAACTCTCAGGGACGGGCTCAGGCGCAGCTGCTTCACCGTTGAGCTTTTCCCCCTCGACCATGACCTTTAGCCAACTGGTGGGCACGACCAGCAGCAGCAAGACCCTGACCGTGACTAACACCAGCGCTGCCGCCGTGAACATCTCCAGCATCTCGGCGAGCGGCAATTTCAAAGCTGTGGGTGGCACGACGACACCCTGCGGCGGGTCGCTGGCGGCGGGCGCAAAGTGCACCATCGCGGTGAGCTTCAGCCCAAGTATCAACGGTACCGTCAGCGGAGCCATCGTGATCGCCGACGGGACCAGCCTCAGCCCCCAGGTTTACGACGTCACCGGTGTGGGGGTTCTGCCGGTGAGCGCCTCGGTTGCGAGTCTGACCTTTGCGGCGCAATCCGTGGGTACGACGAGCGCTCCTCAAACCATAACCTTGACCAATCACCTGAGCACGGCACTGAACACCGTCATCGCTGCCAGTGGCCAGTACGCGGTCGCCGCAACCGGCACCAGCCCCTGCGGGAGCACACTGGCTGCGGGAGCGAAGTGCACGTTCAATGTGACCTTTACTCCGTCCGCGGCGGGAACGATCTCTGGGGTCGTAACCGTGGGCTATGGCCAGACCCCGGGTCCGCTGGAGGTGAAGCTAACTGGCACTGGACAGTAACGCTTGCGGATCGCAACTTCGAGGCCCGCCGTTGAACGGCGGGCCTGTTTTCTGTCGAGTTGAGGGCATTGCAGATAAAACATCTGGCGGAGAGGGAGGGATTCAATTACCGCCGTTCCTAGCAAGTCTTGGTGATTCCTACACATAGCGATAATACCCTGTGTTTATAAGGGTTCCAAGCACATTCTCGACTTAGGGTCTGTTGCCTGCGACGACCTCTAACGACCTCTGTTGCACGTCAAAACGGTATCACTGGTATCACCCTCGGTCGGCTGGAGAAAGAGCGCCTTCAGGTTGCTGACCAAACGCCACCACAACGTAGGCGGTGGACACCTGGTGCCGGCTCAACCATGTAGCATTCCGTTGCTAATTCTTACAGATTCGGTGTGATTCCGATCGCTAGTGCGAGCGATGATGAAACTCAGACACTGGCCAGCCAGCCGCCATCCACGTACAAAATTTGGCCGGTGATGAAATCGGATGCTGGCGATGCGAGGAATACGGCGAGTGACGTCGGTTTGTGATTGATGGCTCGGTCGCGTGGGGCATCGGCAGAAAGTCCACGCCGGCAGGCGCAGAGTTGTTTTTCGCATGCCGGCACCAGTCTCGCAGCTATCTTTACCCGTGCCCGCCGTCCACTCGCGTGGTGTTGTGGCATGCCATTGGCGGCCACGTGCCTCCGCGCTGCGATGAAGGAAAGTGTGTCTGGCAGTTCCAGCGTTCGGCTATTCTGCCACCTCACCAGGCTTACTGATCAACAGGAGGGAGCAAGCTTGTTATACAATTGCGTTTACGTTACCGCGCACAGCCCATGAAGAAAAGGGTCGGCCTTCTGGAGATTGCAAAACTGGCGAATGTCTCCTTGGGCACCGTCGATAGGGCGATACACAATCGCGGCCGGATAGGCGAAGACACTCGCAAACGCGTGTTGAGCGTCGCCAAGCAACTGGGATACAAGCCCAACCTTGCGGCGAGGGCACTCTCCCGAGGCCCCAATTCCATCTCTGTGGCGGTATGCATTCCGCGTGAGATCCGGTATTACTTCGATGAGCTACGCGAGGGCATTCTCGATGAAGCCAGGCACTTTGAGCATCTTGGGCTTCAAGTGGAGTACAGCGCAATCGAACGACTGGGAGTGGGCGAGGCGGCGGCGGTGCAGGCGAGCATTGAGCGGGAACCGCAGGCCTTGATTATCGTGCCGGGCGATACGGAGGGTATCACTCCGCTGATCAATGAAGCCGAAAGGCGAAATATTCGCGTAGTCTGCCTCGACAGTGACGCGCCTTCGAGCCGGAGGACGACAGCTGTATGTGTAGATGCTGAAGTAGGAGGGAAGCTGGCGGCTGAGTTATTGGGCAGATTTGTGCCTGCCGGCTCTGGCGTAGCGGTAGTCACGGGCGATTTGCACACCGAGGATCATCGCCGCAGAGTCGCAGGATTTACCGATCTGTTTCAGCGGATTTGTCCGGAAGGACACGTGGTGGAGGTGATAGAAGACCACGAAAGCGAAGATGAGTCTTTTCAGAAATGCTGCCGTATGCTGCAGACGAGGAAAACGATCGCCGGCCTCTATGTGAGCACGGCCAATTGCCTGCCGGTTTGCCGAGCCGTAACCGCCCTCGGTCTGTCCCCGAGGGTCAAACTTATCGCCAGTGATCTCTTTCTGGAGATGATGCCGTACTTCGACATGGGGGTGATTGCAGCATCCATCTACGCCAGACCGTTCGCCCAGGGACGCATGGCGGTGCGACTGATTGTGGAGCATCTTCTATACGGGCGGCGGATACGTTCCAAGTACTATGTCCCACCGCAGGTGGTAACACGTTCCACTATGCATCTGTTTCGTGAGGCCCGAAGCCAAAGGAAGGACCATGAGGCAGGTGGGGAGTAGTCCCCTAGGGGTTGAAGGGTAATGGCGGGCTAAGTCTCGGGACTTAAGGGGAAGGTTAGTTTTCGGGTTGAGCCTGCTCGAAGAGCGATTTGCGGACAATCAACCAAGTAATTCTGGCCCAGAATCCGAGTGGCTTCGGTGGAATGTTCGCACAGGACCTTCACCGATGCATCGAAGCGTGTGGGGTTGGTGATGTCCAGGGTAAGGGTCTTCCCTTTTTTCTCGCCAACCGATACATCTATGTGGTCGATCGCACAGAAGAACCCACTATCCGGCTGAACATACAGTCCGGGCACTTCGACCCAGGTCAACATATTTGATACCTCCGGCCAGGTAGATCCTTCGAAGATCTCGCCAATCGGCTCCAGCCAGTCACTCAGTTGTACCCGCTCATTCATCCAACCCGCCGGCATGTGCCCCACCGGACGATCTGAACGCGACAGATACTGCGTCAGGTTGTGCGCTAATTCCTGGATGAGCTCCAGGTAGAGCTTGCGGCCGGTATAGCGATAGAGCTTGAAAAGCGAGTTCCCGGAAAGAGTGCAAATGGCCGGAGCGCCGTGCTTATTCTGAGCGTTGGCGAAGACGGCACCCGCGGAGTGCATGTTGAGCCTGCCGAAAAGCGATTGCGGTGGAAATTCGAAATCATAGGAAACCATCCAGGTCGCGCACTGATGAGCCATTTCCGCGGCATGTTGCAGCCACTTCGGATTTCCTGATACCTCGTAGAGAACCACGAAGCTCTCCAGCAGGCTGAAAGACGACTCACTATCGGGGCACTGGCAGATTTCGCCGGGACCTCCAGTGGAGAGCCCGCGGCTTACATAACGCTGGTAGAAGTAATCGGCGGATGCAGTTGCCAGGCGCAGGTATTCGGGTCGTTGGAAGTAGCCGGAGGCCAGCGCCAGACCAGCGGGAGCAATCCCGGCAGCGGTGGAGCCGCCCACGATGACGTCTCCGGTATCGATGTCGACGAACTGTCCGAACTGTCCAAATTTGTTCCAGGTTTTCACAAAGGCATCCGCCAGCCGACGAGTCCCTTCTATCCACGCCGGAGACACCTTCTGGCCCTCGCGTCGTTTCTCCAACAGCATGAGTTGCTTCAGCATGAAATAGAGCACGTCGGCGCTCTTACGCGCCATCACCCACTTGGCGGCGTAAGGTTTCTCAAAGCCGTCGCTGTACCACTTTCCTTCATACTCGACGCCGCGCAGGTAACCTGATGTCCCTGTGCCGCCGGGAAACACAAAGTCGAAATTACGGAAAACACGTGCACGTGAAGTCTCGTTGCCTACGATCAAAAGAGGATAGGTAGCCATCAATCCGCCGGTCCAGCCCGGCTGCCAATCCTCATACATGTTGTCCCGCATACCTACGGAATAATAGCCATAGGATTCCACCCAGTTGGATTTGTACTTCTCTTCCTGGATCTTCCAGGCGGCGGAGAAGGGCAGCTGGTGGTAGAGCTTGACCTCGCCTGACAGATCCTTGCGAAGGTCGACGAAACGATCAAACAGCGCCTGAATCTTTGGACAGGGAAACGAATAGATACGAAATCGGAGTCGGACTTCGTCCCCGGGCTGGAAATCC